>ERZ1643250.16-NODE-16-length-327720-cov-22.981420_pt1 | contig 327720 bp, 323 predicted proteins | sample MGYA00579262_ERZ1643250 | MGnify/ENA primary metagenome ERZ1643250 (study PRJEB29033, sample SAMEA4952265) | chicken gut metagenome | biome: Broiler Chicken; feature: Gastrointestinal Tract; material: Caecum | place: Ireland | collected 2018 | study: Broiler... | reverse complement strand
GAAAGATGGATGTTTTAACTAAGGCGCAAAATTACATTGAGCAATAAAAAAGACGCATAAAAGACCTATTAAATCAGGGTTTGTAAACACCTAGATTTAATAGGCTTTTTTATTCTTGCTAAAAATAATTTTGCATATTTGCAAAGAAAAATCAATTAGATAAAAATGAGGGTAATATAATAGGCAAATGAATTAGGAAAGAGGTGAACGGTCATTTTTTATACGGTTAAAGAAGAAAGTTAAGTCTTTTGCAATATCTGTTAATCCTAACCACTTTAAATTTTCTAGCTTAATTGAGATAAGCTTTTCATCTGTTTTGCCTAAACGGTAATCTAAAAGATACTTGAGGACATTAGTTCTAATTTTTAAGTAAGAGATTGGTTTAGGAATTGAAACTTTCTCTATTTTAGTTAAAAGCTGTGATGCTAATTTGGGATTTTTGATAATTAGAGCGGTTAGGGCGTTGATGACAGAGGATAAAGCATAATAATATTCTTGAAAATCATTAAATGTATTAGAATTTAAATTTTTAAGAATTCTGATTGAAATACTATATAGTTCCTTGCTGTCATAGAGAAAAACAGTGTTACCAAAAACATTGATGTACATCTCTGTCCAATATTCAATGTTAGATAAAATGTAGAATAATTTCTTTTGATAGCTCACTGGGAAAACATTGTTATCAGTTAGATCGTAATAACAATTACATGCGATAGCTAGTAGAAGTAAATCAAATTGATTATGTGAATTTTGGTATTCTTTTTTCTTGCTTTGTATTAATTGCAAAATATGACGATCATCGTTGGCTTCATAGTACATAGCCACTTTCGCAACAAATGGATTACTATGATTAATTTTGCAGTAATTAGTAAACTCTTTTAGGTTTATATGAATATTGTCTAAAAGCTTAATAACTAAATTGAAGCGAATATCAATCTTATTATTCTCCCATCTGGATAAAGTCGATGGAGAGATAACTCTGTTAGCAGCTTGCTCTAGTGAAATATGTTGTTGAAGACGAAGTGCTTTAAATTTTTGACCGTACATAATGAATTCCTGGCTTTGAAATTAAAAAATAAGAGAATACTTACTGTTATTATTATAAGCATTTGGGGAATTATGGAAAGCATTGATATCAATCCCATACACAGTAAATTGCAAGTTGAAAATTATGCATTACTTAACGAGAGAAAAAAGGAATGAATAGAGAAGGATATAGTTTTATTCCAAAGTATATTAATGCTTTTTGGGTAAATAATTCACTATTTTTAGAAGAAAGCTATATACCGGGAAAAACATTAGATGAAATTATTCGAAATGATTTGAAGGAAAGAAAGCAAGTCATGAGTAATTTTAAAAATATATTGCTAATAATTCACAAGCTTCATAAATTTGATGATTATATTATTCATGATATAAGCCCAGCTAATATTATTTTTTATAATAAAAGATTTTATCTGATTGATTTTGAATCATTTTCTAAATCTGAAGTAAAAGTTTCTACGCTATATGGAACAAGGGGATTTTTTGACAACGATTATGATATGAATGATCAAACAATAGATTATTTTGCTCTTGCCAGAGTTTACTATTTTTTAAGAAATGCAAAAGAATATAGGCAATTGTCTGAGAAAAGGCAAAGTTTTCAACTTACGGATTCCGAGATACAGAAAAATCTTTGGTTTAAAAAGTGTATGAATCATTCTTATAAAAATGATGAAGATTGGCTTGTTGATTATGAGAAATATGTGGGTATTAAACAATGAACACACAACAAATAAATTTTAAATGGGTAGTAAAACATGTTCCAATATATTTACAAATAGTTTTTCTGGTTTTATCGGCCATTTCAGCATTTGAAGGGGTATTAAATGCTGTACTGTTTGGACAATTAACTAATATCAATTTTAGTAACATTGACCACGTTTATAAATTTATTGGCTTAGCCTTTGGCGCATATCTGATAGTCTACATAGCCATGCTCTTGTTTTATTTGGTTCAAAATAGAATTGTGATGCTATTGAATATTGCTTTAAAGCAAGAATATTTTTATTCTAAATTTGCTAATTCAGACATGAAGCAAGCAAGAGGAGCAGATGTAATCAATTCGATTAGTGGTACTGCTAAAGAAATTGAACAAAAATATTTCTTTGGGATAACTGACATAGTTCAGTTTGTATTTAATGTGGTTGCATCGGCAATAGTTGTTGTAGAAACTAATCTGATTTTGGGAATTATTTATTTGCTTCTTTCAGCGCTAACCCTGATTCCAAGCTATATTGGCAAGAAGAGGATGAATGAGAAAACCGAAAAATGGAATAAATCTAACTCACAGTTGATTCAGGCAATGAAGGATATATTTGAAGGACGCTTAGAAATACTGAATTTTGGTGTCAGACATCTTTTCTTTAAACGATTTGATCGAATCTTGGTTAATGAGGAAGACAAATATCGTAAGATGAATAATTGTCAATTCCAGGTACAATTCATTGCATGGTTAATCTCTTTAGTTACACTATTGCTACCAATTTTTATTGGCTTGCTTTTTATGCAGAGAGGCTGGTTTAACGTAACGGTAGCGGCCATTATAACTTTAAGTTTGTCAGCTGATAGGGTTGTGGGATATCTAAGAACAATTGCTTTGTATCAGACTCAAATTCATAGCACCGATGCAATTAGAAAAATAAAAAGCTATAATTTTGAAGAAAGTGAAAGTGTTAAACAAGATAATCATGACTCTCAAGCTATTTTGAAAATAAAAGATTTGTCTTTTTCATATGGTGATAAGAAAATTTTAGATGGTATAAATTTAACTTTGCGTGATCATGACAAGATCATTGTTACTGGGGCTTCAGGCATTGGGAAAAGTACATTAATTAATTGTATTGCTAATAATCTGAAGTATAACGGTGAAATCACCTTTGCTGGTCATCAAATTAATCCTGCCGATTTCATCAAGATCTCGCAAAGAATCTGGTTATTCCAAGGTACAGTGAGGGAGAATCTATCACTTCTGCAAAACATACCTGATGATCTAATGCTTCATGAAGCAAAAAAGATGGGACTGATTCATGAGTTTGGCAATGATTTTTTAGATAAATTAATTTCAGATGACGCGAACAATTTATCAGGTGGTCAGGCACAACGACTTGCTTTAGTTAGAGGTCTAATTCGTTCTAAGAAGATATATTTGCTTGATGAGATTTGTTCAAGTTTAGACCCTAAAAATAGTGATGCCATTCATAAGATAATCTACCAATTGCCGGCTATTGTCATTGAAATAGCACATAACTATAATCCACAACTTGCACAAGAGAATAAAGTGCAAGTTTATAAACTGATAGATGCCAAACTACAGAAGCAAAATTACATTGAGCAATAAAAAAGACGGGAGCTGAATTTCAACTCTCGTCTTTTCGTCATTAAGAAATTAAATTTTAATTGAATGAGACACTAATTTATTTCCTTAATATTAGCTCAATTCCTTGATGATAGCTTCCAAAGTCTTCTTAGCTTCATCTTGGATTGGTGTTTCTGGGTGTTCTTCATCGTACTTGTTGAGCCAGTTCAAACGATCTTGCATTCTCTTAGCTAAGGTCTTTTGGTATTCTGGGTCTTCAAGGTGAACTTCATAACCATCAATAGGTAAGTATGATACACCCTTGAAGTTACCGAATGGCTTGAAGTCGCTATCCTTGATGTTGCCGTTAGCCAAGTCTTCGATTAACTTCTTAGTAACTTCCTTAGGAATATCCTTGCCCATGAATGCATCAGTGTTCAAGCTGTAGCAGCTAGCACCACGCTTAGTGAACAATTCCTTGAAGTCTCTGTAGTCACCTGAAACTGGGTAGGCTCTAAATGGGTCTGCAAATGGTTCAATAACCAAAGTATTCATGTCAAAGCCCTTAGGTAAGTTTTCAGCTGAAGTACGCTTGGTTGCTAAAGTACAACCCATAGTAGTTGCCAATACTGGGTCATCGATCTTGATGATTGGAGGTAATGAACCGTCCTTCATAATCCAGAACAATGCAGTAATTGGTGACTTTTCAAAGTCTACGCGGTGAGGACTAGTGTAGCGGGTCTTGATAACACGACCGTTGTTGTTACGTAAGTCTTCGGTTACGATAACTTTCTTGCCGTCTTTGTCTAAGGTTACATCACAGTTCATAATAGTGGTGTAGTACTTAGTCTCGTGGTGGCCTGCTGGGTAGTCGTGAGTCTTGTCAAAGTATGAAGGCTCTAAGGCTACTGAAGAACCATCTTCACGTGAAATAATGAAAGCATCATCGTGCAAAACAGTAATGTCATACTTGCCATCGTACATTTCATGAGTCAAAGTTGATTTACCTGAACCTGATAAGCCGTAGAAGGCAAAGGTCTTGTCGTCCTTATCGTCAAAGTGGAATGACTTTTCACCACCGTGACATGCAGTGTAGCCGTGACGGTGAGCAATAGCCCAAGCTAAGGTTAAAGTACCCTTCTTAAGTTCACCGAAGTAGCGAAGGTTGAAGACAGCAGCACAGTTATGTGGAGCGTCGAATACGCCTAAGCCCTTAGGGTAATCTTCGTCTTGAACATTTGGATCGAAGTAGAAGTAAATATCTGGTTCATCATAGAATTTTGATTTTTCGTATAATTTTTCAGCTTCATCGTCAAAGAAGTGGAAGTTAAGGATGTATGAAAGAAGGTTAAAGGCTTGATCTTCTGGCATCATAATGTGGGCCTTAACAGTGAATGATGGGTCAAGACCTACTAAAACAGTAGCCTTTAAGTACTTTTGTTCATGACCCTTGTAAATATCTTCACGTAGGTTGCCGTCCAATGCTTCAGCATCTTCATTAGGATTGTCAACGAAGTGACGAGCACTGGCAGTTCTACCTAAAATCTTGCCGTGGTTGTAAACTAATTGAGTTGCACCATGTGGCAAACCTAATTCCTTAGTGTGTAAGATTGGCAAGTCAGTAACAATAACGCCTGATTGCTTCTTAGCTAAGTTATAAGCTTCTGCAACACTGGTTACTTCGTGGACATTGTTGCCGTAAAATGCACTTTCAATAGTGGCACGAGTGCGGCTAAACATTGGATTATCTTTTCTTAATTCATCTTGAGAATAACGTTCTTTTGTACTCATATTAAGTTTTGTCCTCTCTAGGAAGCTTTTATAAAAACGCTTTCAATAACTTACATAAACTATAGTAACATAATTGTTTGTTAATAACCACACAAATATAAAAATATAAACTTTATGAAACTTAAAAATATACATGAGGAGCTGACATGCGTGACTTTGGTAAAAAATAAATCGATGATATAATGAACGTACGTGCGAAAAAAGGAGACAAAATGGATTCAAATCAACTCTTCAAATATGTCTATGCCAAATATGGTTTGAAATTTAAGCCTGCTGTACCAGGTTCCACTAGCGTTTACGTTTTAATGTCACCAGTTGATAGTGGTTATTTTGCGATGTTATCACGTGGGCAAGGTCAGAGTATATTGGACCTGAAATGTGGTGCAATGGCTGCACTAATAAGAGATTTGCCTGGCTTCACTGATCCAATGAAGATCAAGGCGGCAGATTGGGTTGGGGCAATATTAGAGAAAGTTAGTGAAGATTCACTCAAAAAAGCACTTGATTTTGCTTTTAAACTGGCGATGAATGGTGATGAAGTAAATATCGCCCAGAATCAATATTTTTATATTGCACCAGATAAAGTAGATGACCGCTATCAAGCCCAAGCAATTAAACCAAGTGAAAATCTTCGCAAGAAGCATAACAATAGTCTGGTCCCAGATAGAATTAGAAAGATGCTAGAAATTTATGACTACAGCATTTTACCGAGTCGTGGCCGAGCTAAGAATTTTTATCAACAGGCTAGGATGATGGCCGACTATGATGATGATTATCCTGAATTTTTTGCCTTTAAGCGTTTTTATCCAACTTATCATGATATGAATACTGGGCAGCTTAGAAGTTACTTTACTTGGCGCAGCAAGATTCGCCAGCATGTTTTTGAAAAAACGAGTACATCCTATGCCTTTGTTTATATTTATGAATTACTGAACAATATTGGTGTTGATGACGCACAAGATGGATATGAAAAGCTGTTAGAATTTGAAGAAAAATATGTGCGACAATTTGACATTAGTATTGATGTATATTTACAAGACTGGCTCAAAGATTATGTTCTTTATTATGATTTAGACGAAAAGGTTATTAAGCAGCGCTTTGCATCTGAGATTAAGCGTGATCATGATTATGAGGTTTTACACCATCCAGAAAAATTTACTGCGCAAGAGTTAGCAGCAGTCTTTGCAAAGAAAACGACTTATTGGAATTCATCTAAAGTTATTAATAAGAATGAAAAGTTATTTGTTCAACTGTTGCGTTACGTGTGGCTGGAGCTGCTCGATGCTAAAAAATACGGCATTGCATATTACAGTGCGTTTGTGGGCAAGCCTGATATAATTGAAAAGCCAATCTTTGCAGGCAGTGTTTTTTATCTGCGAAAACAACAAGTAGCTGACCATCAGATTGATGCAGTAAGAAAGTATCATTTTTACCAAGGAAAATGGCAAATTCATTGTGATCAACAAATCAGCCGTCAGCGGGTTAATTTAAATAATTTTCTCCATGAATTAGATAGAGTGGCGCGAACAGAATTTAAACTAGGTCGGTCGATTAAGCCGCGATTTATTGATCAAGCTGTACTTAAGGCAATTAACGCGGGGGTTGCTGAATATCGCATTCAAGAAAAAAAGGCGCAGATTGATCAGATTAAGATTGATTTTTCCGATTTGGATCAAATTCGGGCCAATGCTTCGAAGACGCGTGATAGTTTGTTAACGGATGAGGAAAAGCAGCTAGAGCAGGCAGAAGCGCAAGAAGAAGTAGAAAAACAAGCAGATGAAACTGTCAAAGTTGATAATGAATATGGCTTAGATGAAAATGAAATGTTTTTCTTAACTGCATTGCTGATGCAGCAGCCTTGGCAGACCTATTTGAAGCAGCACCACTTAATGGCATCAATTTTGATGGATAATATTAATGAAAAATTATTTGATGAATTCGGTGATGTGGTTTTAGAAAATAACGAACAGGACCAACCACAAGTAATTACCGATTATGTAGATGACTTAAAAGATATGTTTTTGAAGGGATGAAATCATGCCACAAAAAAGAAGAGTACCAAAAAGAATTGCGCAAACTGTCCTTAATTCATTAAAGGGTGGGGTAGTGCCAAGAATAGGGTTACCTTATATTACCGTGGGGAGAAAGGCCGAGATTGAGGCCCTATTACACGATGTGGATGTTATTCAAGAAGGCGGAGCAAGCTTTCGTTTTATCGTGGGTCGTTATGGCTCAGGAAAAAGCTTTTTACTTCAAACCATCCGTAACTATGTGATGGATAAAAATTTTGTTGTTGTAGATGGTGATTTATCACCTGAACGTCGGCTGCAAGGATCAAAAGGACAAGGTCTAGCAACATACCGTGAATTAATTCAGAACTTATCAACTAAGACTAGGCCTGAAGGCGGTGCCTTGACTTTGATTCTAGATCGCTGGATTAATTCAGTGCAGATGCAAGTTTCGCAAGAAACAGGCTTAAATAATGATGATCCTAAATTTGAGCAAGCAGTTGACCAGAAAATCTATGGCGTCATTTCTTCATTAAACGAATTAGTTCATGGTTTTGATTTTGCTAAATTGCTGAACATGTACTATCACGCTTATATGAGTGGTGATGATGAGACTAAGGCTAAAGTAGTCAAGTGGTTCAGAGGAGAATATAGCCATAAGACTGAGGCTAAAAAGGAATTAGGCGTTGATATCATTATTAGTGATAGTGATTGGTATGAATATTTAAAGTTATTTGCGACTTTCTTTAGACAAGCGGGCTATGCTGGTTTAATGATTATGATTGATGAATTGGTTAATATCTATAAAATTCCGAATGCAATTAGCCGCCAGTACAACTATGAAAAGATTTTGACGATGTATAACGATACCTTGCAGGGAAAGGCAAAATACCTGGGAATCATCATGTGTGGTACACCGCAAGCAATCGAGGATCGTCGCCGTGGCGTTTATTCATATGAAGCTTTGCGTAGTAGATTAGCAACTGGAAAATTTGCTCAAGCAGGTGCGCGTGATATGTATGCGCCAGTGATTAAGCTGGAGCCACTAACCGCAGAAGAGATGTTGGTTTTAACGGAAAAATTGGCTGACATGCATGCGGGACTTTATGGCTATGAACGGACAATTACGGATGATGATTTAGCGCAATTTATCAAGATTGAATATGCGCGGGTTGGTGCGGATACTAATATTACGCCGCGTGAAATTATTCGTGACTTTATTGAATTGTTAGACATTGTTTGGCAAAATCCACAGACAGATATTCAGACTTTGCTTAATTCAGACCAATTTTCATATGCTAAGTCTGAAGCAGTACCTGATAATCAAGAAAAAGATTACACTGAATTTCAAATTTAAGGATTAATTATGGACGTTTTTTCACATTACGCGCCTTTTATTCAAGACTATATTTATGAACATGGATGGCGTACCTTGCGCCCGATTCAGGTGGCTGCAGCTGAGGAAATTTTTGAAACTGAGGATAATGTATTGCTCTCAGCTTCAACTGCATCAGGAAAAACAGAAGCGGCCTTTTTCCCAATTTTGTCGGATATTTATCAAGAGCCGGAAGATTCTGTTAAGGTGCTGTATATTGCACCATTAAAAGCTTTGATTAATGATCAATATGATCGGTTGATCGAGTTGTGCCAGGATGTGGATATCCCTGTTTGGCGCTGGCACGGTGATGTGGCTCAAACGCAGAAGAGAAAGCTGCTCAAACATCCCTCGGGAATTTTGCAGATTACCCCAGAATCACTCGAGAGTTTTATGATTAATAAGCATATGGACATCCCGCATTTATTCGGTGGATTGAAATATATTGTAGTAGATGAACTACATTCATTTTTGCGAAGTGATCGTGGTGGACAGACTTTCTGTTTAATCGAGCGGCTAAGCAAGTTAGCTGGAGTCAATCCCAGAAGAATCGGACTTTCTGCAACGATTGGCAATTTGAAAGAGGCTAGTGCTTTTTTAGGTGCAGGTTCTAATCGGAAAACTGTCGCGCCCAAAGTGCAAAATCAACCTCAAATCTGGCATCTATCGATGGAACATTTTTATCAGACAGATCCCCAAGCTAGCAGTAAAGATTTTGATCCAAGCCAGATTGAACCTAAAACTGATCGGGCCCCCGAATTGGCAGATCCAGGAATTGGCTATATTTTTGAACATACGCGTGGCAGAAAATGCTTAGTTTTTACCAATAGTCGAGAAGAGTGTGAGGCAGTTTGTCAGGAGTTGCGGGCTTATTGTGCATATAATCATGAACCCGATCGTTTTATGATTCATCATGGCAATTTGTCACCTGCATTGCGTGAAACGGCAGAAGCAGCGATGAAAGATGAAGATGTCTATATGACAACTTGTGCTACGGCAACATTAGAACTAGGAATCGATATTGGACAATTAGAAGCAGCCTTTCAAATTGATGCTCCGTTTACCGTATCCGGTTTTTTACAAAGAATGGGACGCACAGGTCGCCGTGGCAATCCCCCGGAAATGCACTTTGTCATGCGCGAGGAGCATCCTGAATCGCGGGCAATGTTACCGGAATTGATTCCATGGCCACTGTTGCAAGGGATTGCCTTAGTGCAGCTTTATGCAGAAGAAAAATGGGTTGAACCGCCTGCACCTAACCGACTTCCCTATAGTTTACTCTATCATCAAACTATGAGTACGCTGGCATCAGGCGGGGAAATGACACCAGCAGAATTAGCTTCAAGGGTATTAACTCTATCGTATTTTCATAATGTTTCGCAAGAAGACTATCGCATCTTATTAAAGCATCTGCTTAAAACTGGTCACATTGAATGGACTGAAAATCATGGCTTAATTGTTGGTCTTGCTGGTGAAAAAGTTGTGAATAACTTTAAATTTTACGCTGTTTTTCAGGAAAATGAGGAATTCAGTGTGCATGCCGGCAGTGAAGAATTAGGAACAATCGCGAAACCCCCTCCCGTTGGGGATAAGATTGCAATTGCTGGTCGCGTTTGGGTAGTTGAAGATGTTGATCGCAAGCGCCATCAAGTATATTGCCATGAGGTGAAGGGAAGAATTCCTGCTTTCTTTGGGGACGTGCCGGGGGATATTCAGCAGAAAATTTTGCAAAGAATGAAAAAGGTGCTGACTGAAAAGGGGATGTATCCGTATTTAATGCAGAATGCTCAAGCAAGATTAACCCAAGCACGTGACACTGCCGTCTTGGCTGAGTTGCCAAAGAAGAATCTGATCAAATTAGGTGGCAATATGTGGTGTCTTTTTCCTTGGACAGGGACTTACGCATTTTTAGCATTGGAACGGTTAATTAGAATTAAATGCGGTGAAAAACTAAATATTCGTGGTTTTAATTCTTCCCGTCCATATTTCATGTACTTTGCAATGGATGCCGATGAGGATGACTTCTGGCGGATCATTAATGAAGAAGCACAAAAAGACTTTGATCCCTTAGACCTGGTTTATCCTAAGGAAGTTCCTGGAATTGATAAGTATGATCAATATTTGCCAGATGAATTACTTAGAAAAGAATTTGCGCAGAGCGTTTTGGATATTCAAGAAATGAGACGGTGTGTTAAAGCAATGGCAGAGGACTATCAAGAGAATAAGTAGAATTCTGTTATAATAGAAAAAAACTGATTAGAAAAGAGAATAAAAATGGCTTTAAAAATTAATCAATCTGTTTCTAAAGATGCCCAGGCACGTGATTTGCTTAAGGAATTAATCAAGGTGCACCAAGTTTATCAAGCTTATAATGTGCGTGATTTGACTGATGCCGATGAACAGATTTTGGAGAAAGCATTTAACAAAACACGTCAATTAATGCCAAGAATTACTGCTAAGAAAATTAAGTTTGATGATAAGCAATGGGATTCATTGTTCAACTTATTGATGGCAGAACAAATTGCTTTTGCTCGAGTATTGAGTGAAGGCGATGAAAATTTGACGACTTATGCTCAAGCTAAAAATCAAGCTGAGCAAGCTGCAGCCTTAGTTAATGCACAAATGGTTAAATTGGATAAAAAGTAAAGAAATTCCTGCTCAATTTGGCGGGAATTTTTTGTTAGGCTTAATTTTAAATAGTAACTTTACAAAGGAGACCATAATTTTGTACACTACTTATTAAAAAGAAGTAAGTAGAAAGAGGAGCGCAATGCTACATAATTCAACAGTTGATGCACAAATCAATCATAGATCAATTAGAAAATTTAAAGATGAAGTGCTGAATAAGGAACAATTGGAAACTTTATACACAGTTTTTCAACATACTGCAACGAGCATGTTTATGCAAAATGCCAGTTTGCTTCATGTAACTGATCCTGAACAGAAAAAGAAAATCCAAGAGCTTTGCAATCAGAAGTATGTTGGCGCCGAAGGTGACTTATTTATCTTCATTGTTGATTTGTACCGTAATCAACAAATTCGTCAACAACTTGGCAAAGATGATGGCCGTGTTCATACGACTGATATCTTTTTCCAAGCTATGGAAGATACGCTGCTTGCCTTTCAAAATGTGGCTAATGCGGTAGAAAGCATGGGATTAGGTTATGTGCCACTTGGTACAGTGAATGATCATCCTTTGGAGATGCTTAAGACATTGAATTTACCTAAGTTGACTTTTCCAGTGTTGGGGATGCAAGTTGGTGTGCCAGATCAAGAACCACAATTGAAGCCGCGCTTGCCACTTGAATATACATGCTTTGAAGGTAGTTATAAGAAGGATTTTGATGTGAAGGATCTTAAGGACTACGATGACGTGGTTACGACTTATTATGATTTGCGGGATGCTAATCGCCGGATTGATTCATTTACCAAGCAGATTACTGGCAAAAAGCTTGATAATCATGAGACCGATCGGGATCAATTGCCGGAAGAATTGCATAAACAAGGCCTTTGTTTAGATTGGAAATAGAATTGCAACAAGAATAATGCTGTGGTGATTGCACCCGGTGCGTTGTTTTGGTATAATTCATTTGTTGTGAGGTCGCTGAATTAGCTCAGTTGGTAGAGCATCTCCCTCGTAAAGAGAAGGTCGCCAGTTCGACTCTGGCATTCAGCATCAGAGTATTACTAAAAAGCATTATTTATTTTCAATATTGTTAATAAATGATGCTTTTTTTGGTTGTATGAATTACGTTCAATAATGAAAGGAAACGTAGTATGCAGATATGGCAATGTTTTTTCTAAGAAACAACTTAATGAGTTCATGGTGCAAAGTTAATTAGTAAAACAAAAAACTGTATCACTCCAATGACATTAGCCTAGAGTGATACAGTTTTTTTACATATTACGCAGATTTTTATTGAAAATAATCATTGCGATTACTAGTACTAAAATTGAAGCAGAAGTGGCAAGCGTACTCCAAATGTTACTATGAGAAGTAATCAGACTGCGAATTAGCGCAGTAACACCTAAGCCCAATAGAAAATTGATGCTAGTGTGACCGTGATGACGCAAGGCTGAAATAATCATTGCAGTAAATTCAAAGAAGAGGAAGAAAACGATAATTTCTGACATAATCTCGGAGTTGCTTTCTTCGATCTTAGTTGAAAATAATGATTGGCAAAGTGGAATTAGATCGCGGAATAAGAGTATGATCAGAATAATCCCGAGTAAACCAATTGCGACTACTAGTAGATTCTGTAAAAGGCGAGTAAATTTAGCGGTAAATTTGTTGAAGTTTTTCATGGCTTTAATCCTTTCTTTTTTACCATTATAGAATAAGCAATAAGATTAGGGCTAGTGTGCTAAATATTATGCGTCAAACATGCGAAAGCGCTTTTTCTTTTCTATAATAAAAATAGAAGAACTAATGAAAGGAAAGAATCATGTCGCTTAGAACAAAATTTAATTACATGGCAACTGGTCGTCCTTATAATGATGCGGATCCTCGCCTTGACACCTTGAGAGACCTTGCTACCTTGAAGACCAATAATATTAATAATGAGAATGATCACGCTAAAAAAGAAATATTAATCAAAGAACTCTTTGGTTCAACAGGTGAGCATCCCTTCGTAAACCCTAATTTTCGTTGTGAATTCGGACAAAATATTCATGTTGGGGATAACTTTTATGCCAACTATGATTGCACGATTTTAGATGGCGCGCCTGTTTATATTGGAAACAATGTTTTGTTTGGTCCTAAGGTTGGCTTGTATACCAGCAACCATTTATTTGATCCAGCCGAACGAAAAGCCGGTGGCTGTGTTGCACATTCGATCGGCATTGGTGATAATGTCTGGCTAGGTGCAGGGGTTAGCGTAACTCCAGATACAATTATTGGACGTAATTCAATTATTGGTGCAGGCAGTGTAGTTGTGAATGACATCCCAGATAATGTAATTGCAGCGGGGAATCCATGCAAGGTAATTAGAAAGATTACCGCGGCAGATCGTACTGGATTCGATCCTAATAGTGGTCAATTTCTATAGAAAAAAGACAGTAGTTGATTTCAAACTACTGTCTTTTCTGATCATCTTAATCTAGCAACGCCATTCAACGCCGGTCATTTTTACATTCTTTTGAGCTTTAATTAACTCGGCGCCATTGCCGATATCAACGCCGCCATCAAGCAATCCTTCGTCACTCTTTAAGTTGAGGGATGCATTGGCGTAGTCAACCACTAAATTTGGTCCCATCATTGTGGTGTCGTATTTAGAAGTGTAAATATTGATTCCTTGGTTATTTTCAAATTTGATTGGATAATCAGGATCAACTTTGTCTACATAAATAATGGAAAAGTGACTGCCAATTGCACAACCGCCGCCTTTGATAGAATATTTACCACCACCATCGTCGGCGATTAAAATTAGAATTTTATTCAAGATTTCGCGTCTTTTTAAGTAGTCAAGCGCCTTGTCAGTGAATGTAATTTTCATTTCGAACACTTCTTTCTTGTTTCATCTTGTTAACTCAATTATAGTCAAAAAGAATAGTAAATAAATTAATTTAAATCAAAAATGGAGGAAAAATAAATGACTGATAAGAGCCATGATCCAGATAATTTTGATTGGCTGGATTCCATTATTAATGAAGAAACTGACAAACGTGTAAAAAATGAAGGTCCTCAAAAGAAGGATCAAACAAGCGATGATTCTGATAATCATTGGTTTGATTCGATCATCGATGCAGCAGTTGAAAAACGTACTAAGGAAAATGAACGGATTCTGCACAAATTGAAGGAAAAAGAAAATCAAAATAAGTAAAAAGGTGGAAGAAACACTCTAGGCTTGGAGTTCTTCCACTTTTTATTTATTCAGTGTAGATAATGATCATTTCCTGCCATTCATTGCTTTCGCCGATGTTGCGAAATTCAAGCTTGAATACCCTGGCGTTTGGATGTTTTTCTTCCCAGCTAGAATAAGCATCAGATGGCATGTCTTCAGTTGATTGATATTTGAAAGAATCAACGTGTAAGTTCTTGGCATCAATTGCATTTTCTTCATTAAACATTGCAATCACTTCTTTTCATATCTATTGTAGCCTTTTTTTGCCGGAGGTTAATTTTAGGATTGCATAGAAAAAGAACCAGTGTACATCTGCTATAATTAAGAAAAGAATGTTAGTTTAATTTAGCCCATGGGGTAGTATGAAATGAAAAAAATTATCAATCGAACGCTGTTGGATGATCGAGTGAAGGAGAACTATATCTTCATTTCTGATATTCATGGCAACTTAGAAACCTTAGACTTAATCAAGCAGGCAACAGCAGATTTTCCAGAAGCACAATTAGTTGCGGGCGGTGACTATGTTGATGGCCGCGAGCATGTGAAGGAAGTATTGGATTATTTAATTGAACAAAAAAGCGAAGGAGCAATCGTACTACTGGGTAACCATGAGCAAATGTTACTCAATTTTGCGGAGAAGCAGGAACATCAAGATGGCATTTGGTTTTATAACGGTGGTGGCAAGAGCCTAGTTAGTCTGTTTGGCAGTACAGTTTTGCCTGATGAGTTGCGTGATAGTGAGTATTATCGCTTTCTAAAAGGCTGTCCTATTATGTATGAAACGCCACACTTGATTTTTGTTCATGCGGGTGTGCGGCCAGATGAACAGTATAATGATCCGGAAACTTACTCTGAGATAGAGTATGGCTTGAAATTTGACTATGATTTTTACCGTATTTGGGCACGAGATAAGTATTGGTATTTCGATTCCTTATTGAAAATGATGGCTCATAACAAAACGGGCAAAACAATTGTGACTGGTCATACGCCAACAGCTGCTTTAGAAGGAAAATATGATGATGGTCGACAAATGAGGCGGCTATCAATTGATGATTGTATCGTTAGAACAGTGCAATACCCAGGTGAGCCAGCAAGAATTTTTACTGACGGTGGTTCACATTCTGATCCATTGATTTATCCACATAATGATGGAAATGTTGTAGTGCTAGATGGCATGGGTAAAATAGTCCGTGTTTATAACTGGAAGCATCCTCACGGTACAAGATTTGAAAACCAATAAAAAAGGCATCCCTTGCGGACGCCTTTTTTCGATTTAGAGATCAAAATTTGCTTAATCTTCGACTTTCTTGGCTTCGTTCATAGCCTTCATGATTGAAGGGTTCTTTGAATGACAATCTTTGATCATTTGTAAATCTTCTTCGCTTAACTTTACTTCGTATTTAGCCATAACTTCATTTCCTCACTTTATTCTTATGATTACATGTAAACTATAGCACTTACAGACATAACTGCAATATTTTTCTTGGTAGATTAATATTTCTGTGAAAATAGTGGTAATAAAATTGCTTTCATTATATTATTGATTAGATAGGTATATACCAAAGAAACACGAGCTTATTTTTAGATTGAAGATAAATAACAAATCAAGGAAAATATATTATAAAATGTTACTATAGTGTTCTAATATGTGATATAATCTCATCGTAAGGCGGTGAGATTATTTTTTATGACTGACTATTCTAATCGAATTATGTATTTAAAAGAAGCTGCTGCTTATGTTGGCAAAGCTCCTTTTACCCTTCAAAGCTGGGATCGTGCTGGCAAGCTAAAAGCGCACAGAACCGAAAACAATAGACGTTTCTACTATCAATCAGAGCTTGACGCTTATTTAGGTATTAGACGTGACCAAGCTGATCATCGAAAAACTGTAGCCTATGCAAGAGTTTCTTCTAATGGTCAAAAAGATGATTTGCAGGATCAGATAGCCTTCTTAAGGCAGTTTATTAATGCCAAAGGTATTATTGCGGATGAATTTATTTCTGATATTGGTTCAGGTCTAAATTATAAGCGTCCTAAATGGCTTAAGCTGATCAAGGAAGTGGATCAAAACAGAATTAAAGAAATCTACGTTACTTATGAAGATCGGTTTATCAGATTTGGCTTTAAGTTCTTTCAAGAATTCTGCTCTTGGCATAATTGCAAGATAATTGTGCTTAACAACGAAGATACCTCGCCAGATAAAGAAATGGTTGACGATTTAATCAGTATTATCCATGTCTTTTCTTGTCGCTTGTCCGGCTTAAGAAGATACAAGAAAAAAATACAGGACGACCCTGCTTTAAAGAATAAATAGGTCTATGAATAAAGAGAAAGGCGGTGAAATTATGTCTAATTATTATATTAAAACCCGCAGCTATGAGGTGTTTGCAAGCAAAGCAATGAAAAATATCTTAGACCGCAATTGCGACTACCGCAGATATTGTTGGAATCAAGCTTTGGCTTTATGGAATGATTTGTATTCAGCGCATCAAATCTATGACAAGATCTGCTATACTACTTTCACTCCTAAAAAGAATAAGAGAAGCAACAAGCTAAAGATCATCCAAAAAGATGTTCATTTAAATCCTAGTCCTAATTGGCGCTTAGTTCGTGACAGGCTGGTTGAAGAAAAAGAAGATTGGCAGTTTGCCTATTCTGCTCACTTGCTTCAACTAACAGTACAAGACTTGGGCAAAGCTTGGAAGAGCTTTTTCGATAAAGCTCAGCCTGATTGGGGCAAGCCTCACTTTAAATCTAAACGTGCCCCCAGACAAGGCTTTAAGAGCGATCAGGCCAAGCTGATTGATGGCCGGCTGTTCTTGGAAAAGCCACAAGGCTTAAAGAAAGATTGGGAGCCGCTTATTCTGTCAGAAAAGCCAATGAATTATCCTACTGGAGTCATGAGCTTTTATCGTGAAAATGGACGTTATTTTGTGTCTATCCCATATAAGATTCCAAAGCAAAAAATAGATAGGAAAGCTGATACCGGAAAGGCAACAGGAGTTGATCTTAATGTGGGTCATTTCAACTATCTTGGCGGAAATAAAAGCATCCTGCCTAAAAAACTTGAGCAAACTTATGAAAAAATAAAGCATTATCAAAGACTGTTAGCTAGAAAACGTGAAGTCAATGGAAAAGAACAAGCAATGCAAAGCAAAAAGTACTTGAAGACGAAAACCAAGCTTCAAGCGGCTTATCAGCGTGCTTCAAATATCCAAAATGACTTAATGCAAAAATTTACCACTATGCTGGTTGATAATTATGATTCGATTGTCATTGAAGACTTAGATGTCAAAAAGATGATGATGAGCCATGTTGCCTCAAAAGGAATGCACAGATCAATGTTTGGCAAGTTTAGGCAGGTTTTATCTTATAAATGTGAATGGTATGGCAAGAAACTAATCGTAGCCAATAAACTGTATCCTTCAACTCAAAGGTGTGCAGTTTGCGGATTAGTCAAAAAAGGCGATGAAAAGGTCACCCTTTATGGCAATAAAAAGCACGGCACTAAGCATAACGAATTTATTTGTTATAATCCAGCATGTTCAAACTATAACAAAAAAGTTGATCGTGACGAAAACGCCATGCTCAACTTAACAATTTTGATAAAACATCCCGAATTAAATAGAGCATTATAAATAAAGATTATGGGCGAGGCTACGTCCGATAAAGAAGCCAAAAGAGTTGGTCAATGCGATTACTCCCAAGTTGGAATATCGGAAAACCGATGAAGACGTTGGTAAGAAGAATAAAATGCACGAAAGTCCAAAATGTATTCAAATCTAAATCAAGGAATACATTTGCATATATTTTTCATAGCAGGGAATTATTATGGCTAATAGTAAATCGAGCGGAGGTTTGAATGCGTTTGTTAACAAACACATTATGCCTGTAGCCGCTAAAATAGGCAGTTTTAAACCTTTAATTGCTGTTCGTGACGGTATCGCCATGGCTATGCCGTTAATTATTGTAGGATCATTATTCATGATCATTAATTCATTTCCAGTTGCCGGTTGGTCTGATTGGCTATCAAAAACTGCTGTTCATGGTATAAGCCTGGCACAGATTTTAGCCAAGATTACTAATGGCTCCTTTGGGATCATGGGCTTAATTGCAGCTTTTGGAATTGCTTGGAGTTATGCTAATCAATATAAGACAGATGGTGTTTCTGCCGGAATTGTTTCTGCATCTGTATTCTTCATTTTGACGCCAAGTATTATGAGTGGAGATAAAGTTCCAGTTGAAGGCTTCCCTTACACTTACTTAGGTAGTAGAGGATTATTTGTAGCTATTATCTTTGGTCTCCTAAGTGCATGGATTTTCCAATGGTTTATTAATCATAATATCCAAATTAAAATGCCAGCTACTGTGCCACCTGCTGTAGCTAAGAGTTTTTCAGCTTATGATTGCGCCAATGGTAAATGCGATTACCACTTATTGTGCAATGAACCTAGGCTTAGTTCCATTATGTAATGGGACTGTAATTCCTTGGACAATGCCGCCAAGTATTTCAGGTTTTTTGGCAATAGGCAGTATTGCGGGCTCAATTTTGCAAGTAATCAATATTATCTTAGACATTTTGATTTACCTGCCATTTATTGCGGCACTTAATAAACGTCAACTTATATAAGAGGATAAGGCAGAATAATGGAATAAATTAATAAAAAATTTGTGAGAATTAAAAAAGAAAGAGGAAACTCTTTCTTTTTTCGTTTTGCAAAAGTGTTTCAATATATTAAATGCGAACAAGCTTTTGCACATAGCAAATAAAAATTAAAAATCGCGTTAAATGGCGATCTGATGCGGTTTTGTATCATCTGAATAAATTTACATAAATATTACAATTGTTACAATTTTGTCATACTTTGCAATAGTTTCTTAATCTGCAGGTGATATTCCTGTTATAGTTCTGCAATTTAAGCAAGGTAGTATATGCTGTGTCAATTGAATGGGACGGACGAATAAGGTGAAAATTCGTTACTTATGACTTTTAAAATTTTAAGGAGAGAATTTTTTTGAAAATTAAATCTATCTTAGTTAAGTCAATTGCAGTAACTGCTTTATCAGTTACAGGTTTAGTAGCAGCTAATAACAACACTAATACTGCTCAAGCTGCTATTGTAGAAAACGATACAGCTGTTGTAACAGTTAAGAACGTTTCAGACAACGCAATCACTGTTTACAACAGCTACAAGAATCCAGAGGCTACTGGCCAAACTTTGGCAAGCAACACCTCATGGAAAGTAATTAAGACTGCTTACGATGCCAAAGGTCACAAGTGGTATGACTTAGGCAAGAACCAATGGGTTCGTGCTAAGTATGTAACTCGCGGCTACCACACTCAAGCTGCTGTGACCCAAGCTCCAGTACAACACCAAACTCAAACTGAAAATACTAATTCTGCAGCAACTACTACTGTAGCAAATAACACCAACACTCAAACTACTACTTCAACTGTAAGTGGTTCAGAAGCTAGTGCTAAGGAATGGATTGCCGGTAGAGAATCTGGTGGCTCATACGGTGCTTCAAATGGTCAATACGTTGGTAAATACCAACTTTCAGCTTCATACTTGAATGGTGACTATTCAGCAGCTAACCAAGAGCGAGTAGCTGATAACTATGTCAAAGGTCGTTATGGCTCATGGACTGCTGCTAAGGCATTCTGGCAAGCAAACGGCTGGTACTAAAAATAAACCTCTTTTCAAAACTAAATAAAATCAAACTAACTTAAAGGAGGCATGCTGTCAAAATGATAGTGTGTCTCTTTTTGATTTTTTTAATTAAATAGATACGATATAATTTAAATAACAAATATTAATAATCAAAACATACAGAAAGTGGAACAGCTATGAAGCAAAAATTAATTGTGACTTTGTTGACTAGTGTTTGCCTGATGGGGACGGCTAGTGTAATACACGAAACGACACCACAAACGGTTCAAGCAGCAGTTAAGGGAAAAGTTCAGGTTAAAGGAACTAAGAAAGTTAGACTTTATACAAATAAGGGCAAGAAGTCTAAGTATTATGCTGTAGCTAAAAGAGAGTATTCTTATTCTGCCAAAAAGTATTTGAAGCTGAGAAAGAAAAAATATTTGGCTTATAAGATTGGAAATAACTCTCAATGGCTATTAGCTAAAAATGCCAAACTCGTTAAAAAGACTGCTGCAACGCAGAATTATGTAACAGCTACAATGAAGATGCCGAGCGGCTATACGAAAGCTAGTTTATTGCAAGCATATAAGGGGAAGCCAAGTGCTAGTTTTATTCAGGCTTGCATGAAAGGAATGGAGCAAAACAACTTTTCACGTGTTAGCTCAGGTGAAAGCAAAGCCGATCAAAAGATGATTAATCCTGCTGATCTTTCCGCTAGTGAGCAAAAAGAACTGGCAGAATTCTCTTTGCGCCTAATTAATAGTGCTCGTAGTCAATTAGGTTTGAAGCCGTGGGTTTATAGTTCTGGAGTAGAGTCCTTAGCTAATTCAATTGCGCAAGAATACGAGCAAAATGGCAAGAGTATCAAAGATGGCGATCACTATGTTGCCGGAATTGTACGGGCTTGCAAAAAACATGGCTTAGAATTAAACGATAATTATGTCGAAGATATGGCTGGTTTTTCTACTAATAAGAAGATTATGTCTATGGCTGAAATGAAGCGGAATATTTACTTTGGCTTGAAGCAAATGATCTTTGGCTTTGCAGGAGCTGGGGAAAATCAGCGTAATGATAAGAGCCTTTACCGCGAATGGGAGCATGCCGGTGATTTATTTAATACACAGGGCTCACGTCATGATGGGGACTACAATTATTATGGCTTTAGCATTTCCAAGACTGGCAATATTTACTCAATGCACTTCATTAGTGTGCCAAGTTTTGTTGTAAATTCGAGTGAATACAATAAGAACTTCAAAATTTAACGAAAAAAATATGAAAGCACGCACGACGCGTGCTTTTTTGATAAGATAAAGGAAAAAACGATTTAGCGAGGAAAATATGACAAAAACTTTATATTTAGTCCGCCATGGACAAACTTATTTTAACTATTACCATAAAGTTCAGGGACGTTGTGATTCACCATTGAATGAAAGAGGCATCCGCCAGGTTGAAATGGCCCGCGATTATTTTAAAAAGCAGGGTATTCATTTTGACAAAGCTTTTTCATCAACCCAAGAGCGTGCTTGCGATACTTTGGAAATTATTACTGATCATCAAATGCCTTATACGCGTTTAAAAGACCTACGAGAAAAATGTTATGGCATTTTTGAAGGTCGTGATGAGTTCTTATTGCCTTGGAATTATAATAATCCTAACGTAGACCCAACTATGGAAAAAGACGAAGACGTTGTTGCTAGAATGCACCGTGCAGTAGTCGAGATTTTAAGCGGCTTAGAGGATGGTCAAACTGCTTTAGTTGTAGGACATGGTGATATTTTAGCTAAGTTTGTGCGCGATGCTACCGAGAATAAGAACTTTGGCGGTTTTGGCAATGCTTCAATCGTGAAGCTAACAGTTGATGGTAAAAAGATCCATTTTGATTCATACGTGTGGCCAGCAGAGGGTTTAAAGTAAGACGAAATGGCAATTAATTTATATTTAGTCAGGCACGGTCAAACTTGGTTTAACAAACAGCACCGCATGCAGGGAAGCTGCGATTCAGCGCTAACACCATTAGGCATTAAGCAGGCGGAAGCCGTACGGGATTATTTTCAAGATCAGGAAATTAATTTTGCTAGAGCATATTGCTCGACACAGGAGCGGGCCAGCGATACCTTGGAGATCATTACTGGTCCCGAAATGGAATATGTCCGGCTAAAGGATTTGAAAGAAAAAAGTTATGGCGCTTTTGAGGCGCGCAATATCCTGCTGTGGCCACTGCACCGTCTGGGTAAGTTTCGCGTAGAAGATAATCGTGAAGTGGTCGAGCGGATGGAGCGCGGCATTAACTTGATTATGCGGGATGCGCAGGATGGCGATAATATTTTGGTTGTCGGTCATGGCGATAGTTTGTCGCAGTATATTAATGAAAAAGCTAATCACCGTGAATTTCTGGGTTTGCCCAATTGTTCTTTTGTGCAGTTAACTAGCAATGAAGGAAATGCTTTGGAATACGTTCGCACTGAATGGCCAGCCAAAGGTGCCAAAATTGATCAAATAACTGGTGAATAGGGGCTTTTATTTTTCTGCATTAGTTTATAATGATAGGTGTGGAAAGATTATAGTACGAGGCAAGAAAAATGGATGAAACACCAATTTTTAGAATTACTAAATTAAATATCAAGGAAAACGATCGCGGTGAATATATCCGTGAAGTTGAAAACAACATGCGCAACTCAATTCCTGCTGAAGAAGGAACTTTGTTAATTGGAAGCGCACATGACGATGCTCATGGTGAAGACAATTACGAAATCGAATTGTTCAGGAATAGCTTGGCAGAAGATTTGCACATTGCAGCAGATCATGCCGACAATTTTGCGGAAACCATCGACAAGATTTCCACAGACAAAGAAGTAATCGAATTAAAGCCCGAAGTTATTACCACAAAGGCTCATGATGCTTTGAATGATAACGCGGATCATTTTGTAATGCGCTTAGTTAAAGTTGAAGTTAAACCAGAAGATGCAGAAAAGTTTGCACATGAAGTTAAGAAAGAAATGACCACCAGCATGGCTGCTGAACCAGGCATGGAAATTATGATGTCTGGAGTCAATAAGAAGAACGAAAACGAATGGTACTTCGTTGAAGTTTACTTTGATGACAAGGCTTATGACGCTCATATCAAGTCACCACAATATGTTGAATACATTGAAAATACTGATGGAATGGTGGCTAGAAGAGATGTTAAGGATCTTGTACGTGATACTTTAGCAACTCAAGGTGCAATCGTATTAGATTAAAATAGAGCAGATGCCGCGAGAGCGGCATTTTTTTGTAGGTGAAAAAATGACTCAGACAATTATTTTTGCTCACCGGGGCTTACCGGTCAAATTTGCGGAAAATTCTTTGCAAGGATTTAAATATGCGGTAGAGCATGGCGCAGAAGGCGTGGAATTTGATGTGCATTTAACTAAAGACAAGGTGCCAGTAGTAATGCATGATGAAAAAATTGACCGCACAACTAATGGCACGGGTTACATTAAGGACTATACCTTAAGTGAAATCAGGCGATTTCGTTTAGCTAACGGTGAACCGGTACCGATGTTAAGTGAATTATTTGAAATTCTTCAGGGACAGGATTTGTATGTTAACTTGGAATTTAAGACTAACAAGATTCATGATGAGGGGATTGAAGCCATCGTTTTAGCGTTAGCACAAGAATACCATTTTGTGCATCCCATTATTTTCTCTTCCTTCAATTATCAAACCTTAAAAAATTGCCAGCGAATTGATCCCCACCAACAATATTGCTTTTTAACCAAATGGCCGGTGCCGTTTCCTGAACAGTTTGCGGCTAAGAATCATTTTGCAGCGATCCATCCGCATTGGTATTTACCTAGCAAAGTTACTCAAAGAATTTGGACAGTAGATAAAGTAAGCATAGCAAAAAGGTACTTTAAACTTGGTGTAGCTGGAATTTTTACCAACGACTTTGAATTAATGAATAAGGTTAAGAAGTCACAAAAGTTATAATCGTAAAAAAACAAATTAATTTTATAATTCATAAAAGAAAGATTCAGTATCCTTCGAGCAAATGTAGGTATTTTTAAAAAAACAAAACTTTTTTGAATTTTTTCTTGCTATTTTTTCTTCATTCCCCTATACTATTATCTGTTGAGTGATCGAGAGGTCATTCAAATAGAACCAATCAAGTAAAAGGTTTGAAGATTGGGTTATAGCCAAGTGGTAAGGCAATGGTTTTTGGTACCATCATGCGCTGGTTCGAATCCAGCTAACCCAATATATTTTCGTGAGTCTTAATGTCAAAGTTTAAAAGCTTGATGTTAAGGCTTTTTTATTGCTAACTGTCGTGTTAAAACTATCTGAAACTATTCTTTTTGTAGCAAAATTTGTAGTAAAGTTTTGAAAAAGGCTGGTGAACTTCAAAAAATCAAAATTGGTATACAGTAGCACAATTGACCCACGATATTTTCGCTATGAAGCCTTGATATTAAAGCATTTGTGATTGTGCTTGTAGCATTTTTGTAGCAATAAAATTAATGATAGTAGCAAGAAAATAATTTATTTTTGACCGCATAAATGGTTAATCAAAGATTTTTATTCTGAGTATCAGGAATGATATAATTTAAATATTCTTATTTATAATTAAAACAAGAGCCTAGTTATTAACTTCTCACTAGGCTCTTATTTTTATGCTTTCAATTGATTTTATTTTGCTTTATGTATAACTACGCATGATTAACTTAAAACTCGTTAGAAACGCTTATATTAAGAAATATAATATAAGTGTATGCTGAAAGATTTATTTTTAAGTCCTATGTGTTAGCAAAAGTCAGCATATGACAAAAATACCGTAGCAATTTGCGACAGTATTAAAAGATTAATTTTTGCATGTGAGTTGGTAATTAAAGGGGTCATTGAAATACAGCTCCCTTTTTATATGCACTAGTAAGACCTTTAACCGTAGGTTTTTGTATGTTTTATCTGAGGTTTATTGAGGTAGTAACGTTTCGTTACGTCCCATGTCAGATATGTCATGTAGTAAAAAAGAGTATGAGGTAGTATATGACAGCAAAGAAGACGACCATTAAGACAATGGTGTTTTTTAAGAAATGGCTAAACAGTTTTCTAGCTATGTCAGGTAGAAATTTAGTCGATTTGAAGCCCGCCAATTTAACTAACTTGCATCCCGTCCCCGACACATTTAAACCACGTATACGAGTAGCTGAAAGAATTACATACTGCACGGCAAAAGCTATTAACAAGCTTCACAATGAACCCAAAAAGCCATATCAGGACATTATTATTTATTATTACTTAGATGAACTTAGTTACTATGAGACACAAAAGAAGATAGGGTATAAGTCTAGTCAATATTTTATTTTAAAAAGAATAGCACTAGCTGAATTTACAGAGTATTTCAATTCATTTGCGGAACAAGAGGGGATAGCGTCAATTATTGAGCTGGTTAATTAATTTTCACTGCGCAATTTTGCGCAATGAGCTGCTAGAATGCGTGTTCATTTTTACTAGATGTCCCCAATTTTTGGGAAATGCTACGAACTAAGTTGAACTTAGGGCGTTAAATTGTCCTACTGCTCCATTTTAAGCCGTCAAATAACTACAAATTTAACAAAAATCTAGGGTTTTATTAGGGTAGCATGTAAGGTTTTATCAGGTTCTAATTTTGCTAAATCGTTGATGTATCAGTATTCTTATAAAATCATGATTGTTGGCCACTAGACGGAACATTTCAAACGCAAAAAGAGCGTACCAGCTTCAAATTAAGTTAGTACGCTCTTCTTTTATCGCCTTATTAGTCCAATGTTCTTATATGCGGTGGTAACTGTCTTACCAAAGCGACAGCTTTTCTGATAAACAAAGCCCAGCAGTTGCATTTGTCGCTTGAATTGCCATGAACTAAGGGCGGTAATACCATTTTGCCTGCACATGTCGCAATACTTGTCATACGTCTTTTTACACGGCGAATATAAGCGCCTATCTTTTTTAACGTAAGGCATATAAACAAATTTCAAAACAGTTGGGTTCACCTTGTCTCTGTTTCTGATTCTAAAATAAAAATCCTTTGTAGTTGTCGCATACATGGCTAACAACTGTTTAAATGATCTTGCTTTGCTAAATACTCGTTTCATTATCAATCTTCTTTCTTTTTAGGGTGTCTGGTTTGTCTTTAATTTTTTAGAATGTCGATATTGGAGACTAATTCTTTAATTGAAATGGTTTTACCTTGTTTTACTAAATCAGTAATGACACTTTCAAAGTCGGATAAGGTAAAGCCGTGATCTAAACGCCACTTTAACAATTCTTTATTTTGCTTAGTAATAACGTAATTCTTGCCTGTATGTTTATTTAGAATTTCTTTAAAGGTATTATACTGATAATCTAGGTTAGTGCCATCATATGCGGTATAATGCTCTTGAACGTTATTCTTTTGAATTGTTGGCTTAACAGATTGAGCGCCTTTATTGTGTGCTTGATCTGTTTTTCTTTTAGATGCTGAATTAGGTGAAGTCTTACCAGTGCCACCCTCTGAACCACTTTTCCCAGTATTAGTATTATTTTTGTGTTGCTGATGTTTAGAAGCGTCTTTGTTAGTGTCTAATTCATTTAGTGCTTTGTAATCTCCATAACTTTCTTTTTCTGTCTCTGGTGGGATGCTGTTTTCATCAGGTAACGAATCATAGTACACAGGAATAGATAAAGATTGCAATTCTGAGGGATTAAGAAAAGGGTCAGTCATAAATTCATCTAGTGCGGTGAGGGACCGCAAAGGGGCTTCCTTCTCTGGTGATGGATTTTTATCCATCCCTTTATTAATAACTCTATTAAATATTCTATTAGTTTCTCGTTTTTGTCCCACCTCGGTTCTCGTTTTTGTCCTAGGTGGGTTCTCGTTTTTGTCCCACCCACTTCTCGTTTTTGTCCTACCTTTAACCTGCATTTTGGTGCGTGAGGGTAAATTCTGAATTGGTGTAAAAACTATTTCTAGTCCTTTTCCTGCAACAGTATAGATAGTGATATAGCCTTGCTTTGCTAATTCTTTTATCTTTCTCTGTATAAATTTAGATGATCTGTTTAATTTTTTTGCTATTTTGCTTTTGTTACTGGTGATGGTGTCGGTATCTTCTAAGCACTTATCTTTGTTAATTTTATTCTGTTTTTGAAGTGCTGAGTTGAGCCAGCCATAGACCAGCAGGGCACTTTGTGAGATGTCGCAACGCCTAACGACAGAAACAGGAATAAGCAAAAACGGTTTAGTTAGTGTTTTGGCTACGGTAATATTGCGCCCTCTATAATTAGGCTTTTGTTTGCTCGTAATAAGTCCGCTGTCTTTCAGCTCTTTTAGTCCGCTCTGTATTCTTGGTATTGAGCGATTAAGCCGTTTTGAAAGTGTCTGGTCGCTTATGTCGCATTTGTGATGTTTAAAATAGAGCCCGCTGAGTTCACCATAAAGAAGGCATGCAAGGGGAGATAGCTTATAATCTTGTATTAACGTGAGTGGTATTTTTAGGTTTGCTTGCTCCATGATTCACCACCTTTCTAGTAAAAAAACATCCCCAACAAAACAATTTTTATCTAGGGATGCTGTAACTAAAAATCTTTGATTAACCATTTATTGCGGGTAAGGTCATTAAATCAATTTGATATAATTAACTTGTTAAAAATTTTCCTATGTTTTTAACGTTTGCCCGTAACTACTGCAATAGTTGCGGGCTTTTTTGGTGTCTTTTGTTGCTGAGATGGCGTTTCTGTGGCTATTTCATGATCTTTTAGCCATTGGTTAACGGTTTGTTTTCCGTAAAGCTTGCGACCATCAACAATAGCAACAGGTAAACCATCTTTAACCCAAGCCCCTACGGTTGATTGTGATACGCCTAAATATTTAGCCATGTCTGTACGGTTGAGGTAGGGGCGTGAGTCGCTTTTAGCGTCTTTTATTGCACCTTGTACAGTAGCTATAATAACAGGCTTCAATCCTGCGACAATCTGCGCAATAAAGGCATCATCTAAATTAATATTCATCTCTTCACACTTTCTAGTAGTTGGTTGATTCTGTTTTCTACTTTTTTAGATTTTTTATCTAGCAAAACAATATAGTTAAATAAAAAATTGGATGCTAATTCTAATTCATCACTAGTAATACAATGCGGATTATCTGCGGGCAATTTAGAACAATAGTCTAATGATCTGTTGACCACTTGAACGGCTTTTGCCTGTTGCTTGATCTGCTTGTTTTCTAGTTTGAGCGCATCAAGTTCTTTTGCTCGTTGCCGTCTAATGTGATTCCTAGTAAAACTAGTTAGTGCCCTAGTGATTGCATTCATCGCTTTCACCTTCTTTCTAATGGGATAGAATTTGTTTTCAGTTCGTGGGATGCGATTTTGCTTGTTGTTTCATTCCAGTAATTAAATTCAGACTTGTCTAAGTCAAAATACATTTTGTTTTTCCAGATCATCCCCCAAACCTGCGAACTCAATTTAAATAGGGCTAGTTTAATTTGATTTAGTGGGACATGAACCGTTTTATCTATGCCCTTAATCGTAATAATTGAATGTGGGCTAGCTGGCTTTTTAAAGCTGATTGAGCCTAAAAGGGGCTCTTCATTCTGCTTCAAAAAAACGATGGTGTCGTTTAGTCTAAACTCTGTCATTTAATTCACGCTTTCTAGTTCTCATACTTGTCTTCATAGCGGTCAAACCATTCTTGTTGCTCTGCTAGGTCTAGCGCTAGTTGTGCCACTTCATACCATGAATGGGATGCACCATAAGAAACGCCGTCAATTATGGTACATGTTTGACTTTCCCCACATTCAACAAGTTTCTTTAAATTGCTAATGTCCTTAGACATTTGTTTGTCTCGCTTATCGTATTCATGCTCTTCTTTAACGCTAGGGCATGGACTAGGTAATTTAACAATCTTAGTATCATGCTTGTTATAAGCGTTAAGGGCGGGTTTAGCTTCATAGAGTGGCATTAATTGATTAGAAATAATGATATACTCCATTTCTGGGTCATGCTTGCTCGCTATAATATCGCCTTGCATTAATGTGGTGGTAGTGTGGTCATTACCATCTTGAAAGATTTCAGCATTAATCCCAGCATCAAGCAAACGGCTTTCATAGTTCTTTGATGCTGATTCACGGCTTAAAAAGTCACTGTATGGTTTTGTTTGGTCAATCTTGAAAATAGTTTGTCCAATTCTAACTGTGTCATCATCGTTAATTAGATATTTCTTCATTTGTTTAGCCTTTCTTTGCTTAAATTATTTAGGTTTGCTGTTACTAGCTGAGCCATGGGCGTATGTCTCATAGCATTTAATACTTGATAGCGTCTAGCCTGTTCCTTTTCAGTACCTGCCATATACTCCAAGTATTCATGTGGGTCTTTGAATCGGTAATAACCGTTTTCTCTTAAACTGCCTATGTCGCAATGCTTTAACCGCAAACGTCTAACAATATCAATAACTGCCCGTATGCTTAAATCTAGCGACTTTGCTAGATATTCAGCAGACACGGCTTTTTCTTTGCCTATTGGTATTAGGTCATAACATTTTGTTTCAATCTTGGTGAGCGTTGATTCAGGATTAGGGAACGTCAGCCCATCAAAATTCAAAGCTGTTTGTAATGGCTCCATTTATTCACCGCCTTTCTAGGGATGCACACGCTTAGTTAATAGTCGTGTACTGGTCAACAATCCAATCATTTAACTTCTTAAATGTGCTTGAATTAACGTTTCTATGGTCATGTTTGAAGATGTCTATTAGCGTCCATTTGCTAACGCCTGTGGTGTTGGCTAGGTCAGTAATAGATAAATCAAGTTCACCACGTTTGCGTTTAATTGCTGTAACTTGTTGTTCTGTTAATTTCATTTGCTCACCTCCTATTTTGCTCTTAATATGTGAGAGCAAAGCTTACAGTTAAAAATTACACCATTCTTGTAATTAAGTCAATAAAATACTCAAAAATTGAGAGCAAATGTGCTAAAATCTGTTTTAAGAAATGGAGGTGAAATTATGAGAAAGTTAGATACAGTTCTATTATCTGAGGATAATCGTATAAAGTTTTTAAGAAAAAGTAGACATCTTACTTTAAGAGAACTAGGGAAGATTTTAGATATTCCAGATAATTCATTAAGTCAGTATGAAAATGGAAAAAGAAAGACTATTCCAAAAGATGTATTGATAGAGTTAGCAGAATATTTTGATGTATCTGTTGATTATTTAATGGGAAGAACTCTAACAAAAATAGATATTATTAAAAATTTGAATGACAATTATATTTTGGACAAGGAGAATCCATTTTACTTAGGGGACAAAGTAAGATATCACTTAAATTTGTTAGCTCTTCAATTACCTGAAAATATTTTCGAACAGAGAGATTTCTCGGATTTTACTCCACGTATTCAGCATTATTGGGAAAAGAACTTTGATTTTCTTTTTGTATGTGATTCTATTAAGGCAATTCTCAACTTAGATAAAGTTGATATCACTAATTCGGAGATTAAATATAATATTGAAACTGAAATAAAAGAAGTTGATTATATTTTAACTTCTACCAAAATTAGTAAGTCTTTTAATAAAATTGTAGAAAATAAATTATTCAATTTTGGTTCAGAAAGAAAAGATTTAATGAGGTTTGCAGATAAAGAGACTATTAAATTTGAAATATTCAATTTAGAAAAAGCCTTATATAACTTTTTGGATGAATTAGACGACTTGCCTAATAATACTGAAAAACAATATACATCTAAGATAGCTAATAAGAGATTAAAGGAATTTATTAGACAAAAAAGTAATAAGTAATAATATTTTGAAGTCTATATATTATTTGACTTAGTGAAATCATCACATGCTTAGCGTTTTGCGACACTTGTGAAAGTTTCACAATTATTTAGTTTTGATATTGCGCCTAAACCTTGTTATATCAGTGCTTCACGTGGAACGTGTGCATCCCTCTAAAACAGTATTCTTCACAACTTTTAACAGTTTTTGATTGCTGAATTTTAAGCGGTCAGTTGTTCCGACTGCGCAATTTTGTGCAGCCGAATCATAATTAAAAATCTTTGATTAGCCATTTATGCGGGTAAGGCAAAAGAGGTTTTAATTATGAATAAGAATATTAAGAAGAAAGTTACTCCAAAAGGCAAAACACGTTATACATTTTCCATTTACATTGGTAGAGACCCTAGAACTGGTAGTCCCAAACAAGTACGTAGAAGTTATGAAAGCTATGAAACGGCTGAAAAGGCTTTTCTCGCCATTCAAAGCGATATAGCAGACGGTAAGTACTCATTTGAGAAACAAGAGCGCTTGAAGTTTAAAGATGTCTATGAGCAATGGTTTAACATCTATGCTGATAGCGGTGTTAAAGAAAGCACCTTTGCGACAACTAAAAGAATGATAGAAGATCATGTGTTGCCAAGTTTAGGTAATACCTACGTTGATAAAATTTCTATTATTGATTGCCAAAGGGCGGTTAATAAGTGGCGTAAGGATGCACCAAGGACTTATAAGAAATACGTCAGATACGCTAAGCGGGTGCTTAAATTTGCCATTCAGTTAGGCTTAATTGAAAATAATCCAATGGAGAATGTTATTTTGCCATCACGGGATGAATCACCTAAAAAAGCATTCGATTATTACAACAGAGCTGATTTAAAGACTTTTCTAAATACGGCTCGTAAGTTTAAAAAAGAAGCATACGCATTTTTCTTTGTTCTGGCTTACACGGGATTGCGTAGCGGTGAAGCCTTAACGCTTGAATGGCCGGACATTGATTTTAATAAAAAGACGCTGAGTGTTAAACGTACAGCGTCTAAGGGGATGCAAAACCGTAATATCATTCAATCACCAAAAACTAGCCACAGCGCAAGAACTATTTTCCTTGATAATGATACGCTCGATGTATTGACCGAATGGAGAAAAGAGCAACAAAAGCTAGTTAAGGTTGTTTCTTTGAAAGATAAGAAATTTGTTTTTAACGGCTGGTTTAATAATTATCCTGCTAATGTGCCATTATCTAAAACTGCTGTAACCTTATGGAATACTGAAATAGCTAAGAAAGCACATGTAAGACATATCAGAATACACGATTTTAGACACACTCACGCTTCATTGTTATTCGATGCTGGCGCTTCTATGCAAGATATTAAGGACAGGCTAGGGCATTCATCAGTTAGAACAACAGAACAAGTTTACACGCACTTGTTTAAGTCTAGACGACAGGAAACAACCGCTAAATTCTCGGAGTATATGGGCGATAAATAAGGTTTGTAGCAAGATTTTGTAGCAAGATTGATTAAGCAATGATTAAAAACGTTGACGTTAGGCTATTTGTGGTTAGCGATGTATGAACCCAGCTAACCCAATAGGTGAGATCAAGCGGTGAGCTTGATCTTTTTTGTATTTAAAATTGAAAATGCTTTGACAAGAAACGAATAAGTGCTTATATTTAAGTTAACTTTAATTTTGCTCTTATTTACATTATGAGGTGACTAGTATGGTTGACTTAACAAAGCATATGAAAAAGGGATTAGTTGAACAAAAGCCAGGCCAGATTTTAGCTTTTGCTGCTTATACCAGTAAGATACCAAATATTGTCAAGTTTACGGTGGGTGAGCCAGATTTTAATACGCCTGAGCATATTAAAAAAGCTGCCCAAGAAAGCATCGCTAACAATCATTCCCACTATGCACCGTCTAATGGTACACCGGGATTGCGTCAAGCTGCAGCAAAGTTTTTAGCGGAAAAATATGGTCAAAAATATGCTGCTGATGAAATTTTGATTACGAACGGGGTTACGGAATCTATCTATGATTTTTTAACTGCAGTCATTAATCCGGGCGATGTAGTTTTAGTACCAACGCCGATTTTCCCACTGTACATTGGTGATGCACAATCGATGGGAGCTGAAGTGGTACAGCTTGATACTTCAGCTGATGATTTCAAATTAACGCCGCAAAAATTGCAGGCAGCATTGGACAAGTATGGTGATCGCGTTAAGGCGCTTGTCATGAATTATCCTACCAATCCAACAGGTGTGATGTATTCACAAGATGAACTTGATGCCTTAGCAGATGTTGTTCGAGATAAGCCGGTTTTTGTTCTTTGTGATGAAATTTATAGTGAGCTTAATTATGATCAGCCACATGCTTCGATGGAAAAGACTTTACATGATCAAGTTGTTTTAATGAATGGCGTGTCAAAAGCTTGGGCAATGACTGGCTATAGAATCGGTGTGGTAGCTGCGCCTAAGCCGATTTTGGATCAACTGGCTAAGATTCACCAAGCAATCACAACGACGGAACCAACGCCAATGCAGGATGCAGCTGAAGAAGCACTAGGCAATGGAATGAACGATGCGGAACCAATGAAGAAAGAATTCCAAAAGCGGCGTGATGTGCTTTATGAAGGATTAACCAAGTTAGGCTTTGAATGCGTTAAGCCTAAAGGTGCCTTCTACATTTTTGCCAAAATTCCAGCAGGCTTGGAACAAGATGATACCAAGTTTATTTATGACTTGGCTGAAAAGGGGCATGTTGCTGTAATTGCGGGCTCATTTTTTGCTAAAGGTGGAGCAGGATATATTCGTTTGTCTTACGCAACGTCGATGGATCAGATCAAAGAAGGCTTGAAACGACTAGAAAAATATGTCGCAGAAAATAAGCAATAAGTGCAAATAAAAGGGACCGATGTTATGTATCGATCCCTTTTGAAATCCAACTAATTATTCCTCGTTATCAAATGGATAAGTCATGCCCCAGGCAGTTCTAATACTGGTTAAAATATGGGCGATCATGCGAGATTTTTCTAATTCGCCTTCGTCATGACCTTGTTCAATATACTTTTGAAAATCAGTGACTTCATATTCAAGTGCTTGGTCAGCCTCTCCAGCAGTAACCTTATCATAGCTTTCCTCATGAGCACTCTGGGTGTAAGTAATATCAGCTTCAGTGCCGCGAGGATATTGATTGATTTCGAAATAACCTTTGGTGCCCGAAACCAGTCCGCGCTTAGGCTGCTTGGCCCGCATCGATAATGACATCACTGCCATTTGGCCTTTCGAATTTTTTAAAATAATGCCGCTTTCTTCGTCAACACCAGTTTCAAAGAATTTTACCGTGGTATTGATACTTTCAGGATATTCATCCATGAAACTAATGGCAAAAGCAGTTGCGTAGCCGCCGATATCCAGCAATGCACCACCAGCGAGATCTTTATTAAAGAAACGATTTTGCGGGTCATAGTCCTTCAGTGAACCAAAATTAATTTGGATCATTTTAATATCGCCAAATTTGCCGGTCTTAATCATATCTTGCATCTTTTGGTAGATTGGCATGTGATAAAGGGTAAAGCCTTCCATTAAGATTAGTTGTTTCTCTTTGGCTAATTGAGCCACTTCATCAAATTGCCGCGCATTGACAGTAATTGCCTTTTCGCAAAAGACATGCTTGCCGGCATTGAGGGCCTTTTTGATGTAGTCGTAGTGGAAAGTGTGTGGGGTAGCAATATAGATGATATCAATGCTAGGATCCTTAATCATTTCATCAGGATTAGTGAAAGCATGCTGTACATGTTTTTCTTGGACAAAGGCACGGAGTGCTTCTTCATTTGGATTTGCGGCAGCATAAATTTCGCCGTTGACTTTGTTCAAAGCATCAGCCATATCATGTGCAATCCAGCCAGTACCAATAATTCCCCAATTAAATGTTTTCATGATTATTACCTCTCTTAAGTTCAATAATTTCTCCGTCTTTTTCAGTAATTAATGAAGTAGTTAAGTTTTCAAATAGTGAAGAACCAACTACGCCATTTTGTAAACAAAGTTGACGATTAAGTTCAGTGATATTGTGCCAATCTTCGTTAAAAACATCGATTAAGTAGTTGCCCAAAGGCGTACGGGCAAATGCAGCTACTGAACTATCTTGTCGAATCTTACTAGTTAAATGTAAATTGCTTAAATACTTCTGTACTTGATTAACACAAGGCGGTGCCACTTCAAGACAAAGTGGAATTTTAGGATTCAGAATCGGTTGTATCCTTTCACTGGGTAAGAGTAGGATAAACTGTTTGGCAATTTGTGCTGCCTGTTTTTCAAAAAGATGAATTCCACCCAAACTTTTTAGAACATTAAAATTCTTATCAATACTATCACAACCATCAAAAGCAATATCGATTTTGGTTGCTGCAGTAGAAGGAAGAAGCTCTAATCCGAGTTCTTTGCACCTAAAGCGAGTAAGTTCGGATGGAGAATATAATGTGATGTCTAAGTTATGCTGTGCAATCGCTTGAGCTAACTTAAATACATTGCTTCCGCCGCCAAGAGAAATAGTCATTTTCGGCTTGATTTTACTTAAAGCGAGGTCATTTATCGAATTAATTTTCATTTTATTTTCTCCTGTGAAAATTATTTACAAATACATACTACCTTGGTAAATGATTTTCGTCAATCAAAATATAAATTTATTTTCTTTAAAAATAAAATTGTGAAAATTAATTACATTGATGATATAATTTTGGCACAGAAAAGGTGAGAATGATGACTAAAATTATCGATACAATCTATAGCAAATTAGCGACAATGTCAGCCAGTGATCAGAAGATTGCTCAAGTGATCTTAAAACAGCCCGAACAGGTGGTAAATTATACAATTTCAAAATTAGCAACTGAAGCTGAGGTGAGTGATGCTTCGGTGACGCGCTTTTGTCATAATTTAGATTTGACAGGTTTTCATGATTTAAAAATTCAACTAGCTCAGAATGCAACTGAAAGTGTGTCACTTCAAAATATGTCACGTGATGATGCTAGTGCTAATTTGGAATTGATTGAAAAAAATAAAGTCGCCGAGATTAAGGCGACTTTGGAGAATGTGACTGAAGCCAAATTAGATCAGGTGCTGCATTTTTTGACTGAAAGCAGAATTGTGCAGGTTAGTGCGGAGGGCGATACTTATCCGGTGGCCGCTGATGCAGTGTATAAGTTTAATCAGATTGGCTTGTTGGCAATTGATTCGGGTGGCACGATTGAAACGGCAATTGCGCAGACAATGAACCTGAGTAAAAAGGATTGCTTGTTGGTGATTTCGAATTCAGGTGAAGCAGCGGGAATCATTAAGCAAATTAAGGTAGCCAAACAAAAAGGGATGCCGGTGATTGCGATCACCAATCGCGATGATTCACCGATTGCGCTATTAGCTGATGTGCATTTAAAGACAGCAGTGCGGCAGACGGTGATGCAATCGCAGTATTATTTCTCACGCGTGGCAAGTATGACAATGATTGAGGCATTATATTTGTTACTTATTGCGGGGGATGCAGGGCGAGTTGAGCATATTAAAGAACATGAAGCAATTATTTCTAATCAAAAAATCTAAGAGCTTTAATTTTTTTAAGCGAACAAGTGTTAAAATTACCTTTTCTTAACACACATAAGTTCTGTCATAAATCAATAACTTGTTTAAAACTTCACAAAAATGTAATGTTTTGAATCTTAATTGTAAAAGTCCGGTAACTACAGTTTAACAAATAAAGGGTAGGGTATTACTGGTGATTTTAGGAGGTATTCTTAAAATCACACACACGAGTCGATCCTGTTTTTAGTAATCGGGTTCGTAACATGCTATAATTATTTCACAAGCAGAAGAAGATATAACTTACTGCTTAGGATGAATTTCTGTTTCAGAAAGGAAAGGCCACATAATTATGAGAAAGAATACAAGAATTGTAAGTATGGCTGCTGCCGCTTTGTTGGCAGTTGCTCCTGTAGCAGCTTCAGCTGTTCCAGTTAACGCTGCTATTAGTTTAGGTACAGTAACTAACACTACCGGTACTACAAGTACTACTACAGCAACAACAGCAAAGCCAACAGATAGATCATACTTTACATATGGCAATCAAGTAATTGATGCTGCAAGTACTACCGATAAAACAGCTAATGTTGTACCAACTACTATTTCTATTAAGGCTAAAGATACTGTAGCTAGTGTTACTAAGGCAATTAATGATTTAGGATTAGTTTTCTTTAGTACGAATAATGCCAGTGGAGAAAAAGTTAACCTTAAAGATAGTGAAGTTGCTGCTATTCTTAAGAATGCAGGTGTAACTCTTGATAAAGATAACAAGAATATTACTGCGGTACCAACTAGTGATTTCAATCTTACTTTAACTGGTACAGGTTCTACTTCTACGCAAACAGCTACTGTTCAAATCCCAGTTGTAGTTTCAGGTTCAAGTTCAACTACAGATACTACTCAAAATCCAGTGATCAATTGGTCATTGAATGGTCAAAGCAAGGGGAGTGTTAATGGTCAAATATTCCAAGTAGCTGTTGGTTCACAATTTAATCCAACTAATTTTGTAAATAGTAATGGTGAGCCAGTTATTATTTCAGCTGTACAAAACAGCAATAATAATACAGCTGCTTCACTAGAAGCAACTTCAAATCCTGTTAATACTTCAGAAGCAGGACGTTACTATAATGTAACTTTAACTGCTACTGGTTTAACTGGTAAGAAGACTACTGCAACATACACTGTTTTAATTACTTCAAGCCACAAACAAGCTCTATATGCTAATGGCGCAAGTTCAATCGCAACTTACCACATTTATGGCATTAATGTAAGACCAGCTTCAACTACTTTCAAAGATGGTGACACTGTTTACGTTGCTGATCAAACTAGAACCCTTAACAATGTATCATACTCACAAGTTTCAACTAAGTCTAAGTCAGATGCTAACTCAAGCAACATTTGGGTTAAGACTTCATCACTTGTTAAGCCAGCTGGTGACACTAACACCAAGACTTTGCCAGTAATGGTTGATTCAAGAGCTTACGACAAGGATGGTAACTACTTAGGTCACATGTACTACGCTTACGATAACATTGACATTGTTCCAACTGTTGTAACTATTAAAGGTAAGACTTACTACAAGGTAGCTAACAAGGACGAATATGTTCGTGTAACTAACATTACTGGTAACCAACGTACTTTGAAGCACAATGCCTACATTTATTGGTCATCATACCGTCGTACTCCAGGTACTGGTAAGATGTACAGAGGTCAAACTGTAACTACTTACGGTGGTCAAATGAGATTTAAGAACGGTAAGAAGTACTACAGAATTGAAGGCTGCAGAAACAACAACAAGCGTTACATCAAGGCTGTAAACTTCTATTAAAAAGTAGAATAATTTAACTGAAAGAGTCGATGCATTTGCATCGGCTTTTTTCGTGTCTAAATTTTTAAATTTCTGAAAAAATTTGCACTTTTTTGCGTAATAAATAGTGGAGGGTAATTTTCCTACTTAAGAAAAAGAAAAGAGGTAAAATATGAGGAGAAGAATTAATCGATATCCTCGAATTACTAACGACTTGGTATTCGGTCATGTTATGAGCAATAAAAAGAATTGTCTGGAACTGCTACGTCGGATGTTTCCTGAATTAAAATTGACAAAAGTTAATGTCATTACCCAGTATGACGGCAACATTGGACTAGAATCCAAAAACATTCGCTTAGATATCTGGGCACAAGATGATCAAAGTCGAGTGTATGATATTGAGATGCAAACAACACGTAAAAATGATCTAGAAAAACGGATGATGTACTACGCAGGGATATCAGCCTGCAGAAGGATATCGACTACTACGTGAATAGCGGAAAATGGGTCGAAGACATGAATAAGCTAGAATATGAGATGAATGAAGTTGCTAAAAGAGCTGCAGAAAAAGCGATTAAAGAAGCTAAAATAGTAGATGCAAAAAAGTTTATTGGCTATGCCAAAAATCATGGTACTAATTTAGAAAATACAATCCAGGAAACAATGGATATGTATGATGAAGTTCTTAATCGTAATGAAATCACTAAATTAGTGAACGAAATCTATCAGCAGAATTAGCTAAATAAGATAATTTTGGAAAATTTCCCTCTAGAGTACTACTATCAGTAGTGCTCTTTTTTATATAAAAAATATATTGCTGCTTCGCACTAATCAAAAGCAAATTAATTGAAATATCTTATTAAAAGATAAATAATGTAACCAGTTACAATAACTGCTATTACTTAAAAACGACAATTATTGCTGCATTATTAGGAGGTCAGGCTATGTCAAAAAAGAAAATCATTATTGTAGGTGCATCCCACGGCGGCCAAGAGGCAGCTTATGAAATTTTAGATCGTTATGATGATGTAGACGTTACGATTTATGAAGCAGGCGACTTCGTTTCCTTTATGTCTTGTGGAATGAAACTATATCTTGAAGGAAAAACTACAGGCCAAGACAACGTTAGAAACTTTACTCCTGAAGATCTAGTTGAACGGGGTGGTAAAGTTGTTAATAACACAGCAGTAACAGCTCTTGATCCAGCTAAAAAGACGGTTACTGTCAAAAACGTAAAAGATGGTACAACCAAAGAAGTTAGTTATGATAAGCTAATTATTTCTTCAGGTGTTAACCCCGCAAGTTTGCCTCTTCCTGGAGCAGACCTGAAAAATATTATGTTGATGAGAGGCTATGATTGCGCTACAGAGATCAATGCAGCTGCTCAAGATGAAGCTATTAAAAATGTTGCAGTTATTGGTGCTGGTAACGGAATTGCAGCTGCCGAGGTTTTCGCTAAAGCAGGCAAGAATGTTACTTTAATTGATGGTGGGCAAAAACCACTAGAAAATTATTTGAATGATACTTATACTAGCTTATTTGAAAAAGAATTGACTGATCATGGTGTTAACCTGGCTATGAACACTAAAGTTACTGGCTTTGTTGGCAATGGAAAGGTCAATGCAGTTCAGACTGATAAGGGTGATATTACTGCTGATTGTGTCATTATTACAGTTGGTATTAAGCCAAATACTGATTGGTTGAAAAACACGATCGATCTTTATGACAATGGCTACATTAAGGTAGACAATTACTTTAGAACCAATGTAAAGGATGTCTATGCAATTGGGGATGCAATCTTCCCATTTAGCATTCCAGCTAACAGAAGAGTACCGATGCCATCTGCCATTGCTGCACGGCATGAGGCTCAATATGTTGTTGAGCACTTATTTGAAGACAAGCCAGAACGTGTCTTTAAGGGCTTAGTTGGTGCACAATTGATTGAAGCCTTTGATTTACATGCAGTAACAACAGGACTCAGTGAAAAGAATGCCAAGCGAGCAGGAATTAATGCAAAAGAAACAGTCTTAAAGAGTTATCTTCGTCCAGACTATATTCCTGAAAAAGATAATCCTACTTGCTATGTTGCTGTTGTTTATAATGAAGACAGCCACCAAATCTTAGGCGGTAGCGTACTTTCATCATATGACATTAGTGGCCAAGCCAATGTTTTGAGCTTAGCTATTAGAAATAAGTTGACACTGGAAGATTTAGCAGAAGCAGATTTCTTCTTTTCACCAACTTATGACAAGCAATGGAGTCTGGTAAATCAAGTAGCACAAAAGGCATTAGGCTTAAAATTAACTGTTTAGATATAAATCAATTTTTAAATTTTGAGAAGAGGTCGTCATGGCTTCTTCTTTTTTTTGAAAAAAGTTTCAAAAAAGTCTTGCATTTGATTTGGATTTTCGTTATTATAATTAAGTCAGCTAACGGAGGAGTAGCGAAGTGGCTAAACGCGGCGGTCTGTAAAACCGCTCTCTCTGAGTTCGGCGGTTCGAATCCACCCTCCTCCATTGTTGAACGACAAGTAAAAAGTTCAGCTGGTATTGGGTTATAGCCAAGTGGTAAGGCAATGGTTTTTGGTACCATCATGCGCTGGTTCGAATCCAGCTAACCCAATAGTTCTAAAAGAACACCCAACCCGAAAAAAGAAACGTCCTATGTGACGTTTCTTTTTTTGCCATTTTTGTATACGTATTGATTATAGCTATTATACGGAAAAAGTATTTGAAATTTCTTCCGTATTAGATATACTTGTAAAATGTAAGTATTAAACAAAAAGTAAGTAAAGGGTGAGAAGATTGAGACGTAAAAAATGGATTTTTTCAGGAGTGATGACAGCAGCTGCCGCATTGGTGCTGGCAGCTTGCTCTAACAATGGCAGTAATGCTGCACCGACTAAGACAATGAATACCTCTGTCACAAATGAAATTTCAACTTTAGATTCGAGCAAGTATGGAGATACGACTAGTTCAGAAGTTTTGCAGAATTCCATGGAAGGTCTTTACCGTTTTAATAAGAAAAATCAGCCAGAATTAGCTGGTGCGACAAAAGTTGAACGTTCTAAAGACCAGAAGGTCTATACTTTTACCTTACGCAATAATGCTAAGTGGTCTAACGGTGATCCAGTTACTGCCCTGGATTATGTAACGGCTTGGCGCAGAACCGTTGACCCAAAAAATTCATCTTTAGATGCCGATTCTTATGCCATTATCAAAAACGGTGAGGCAATTTCTCAAGGTAAAGCACCGGTAAATTCATTGGGAATCAAAGCACTCGGCAAGTATAAGGTGCAAGTTACATTAGCTAATCCAATTCCATATTTGCCACAAATCTTAGAGGGTGCACAATTCTATCCTCAGAATTCTAAATTGGTTAAAAAGTTAGGCTCTAAGTATGGGACTAGCAGTAAGAATCTAGTTTACAATGGTCCATTTACTGTATCTGGTTGGACAGGTTCAAATTTGAAGTGGACTTACAAGAAAAATCCAACTTACTGGAACAAGAAAATTGTTGATTTGAATAAAGTTAACGTACAAGTGGTTCAAACTCCTTCAACTGGGGTTAACTTGTTCAGAAGTGGTGAACTTGATTACACGACATTGACTTCTGATTTTGTTAAGCAGTATCAAAATAATTCTAGCTATCATACCAAAGTTACGCCAACTAATGGCTATCTTTCCTTCAACTTGAAGCGTAAGAGTACAGGCAATGTTCATATTCGTCGGGCCATTAGCCGGGCAATTAATAAGCAACAGTTAGTCAAGACCGTTTTGCATCAAGGCAAGGTGTCAAATGGAATTGTTGCCGCAAACTTTATTACCGATCAGGCAACTGGCAACGATTACCGCAAGGATGCTGGCGACTTGGTTACCTATAATGCCAAGGAAGCTAAAAAGGAATGGCAACTTGGTTTGAAGCAATTGGGTAAGAATAAGCTAACCTTAGAATTGCTTACTTCAGATATTGACGATGCTAAGCGCGTGGGTGAATTTATTCAAAGCAATTTGATGAAAAATTTACCTGGTCTAACTCTACGGGTACGGTCAATTCCTTTGAAGTCACGGCTATCTAACACAACTAATCACAATTACGACTTTGTTTACGGAACTTGGCAGCCAAGTTATGAAGATCCAATTGATTTCTTGACAGTTGGTGGTTTGTTTAATTTAGCGCCAGATTATCACAACGCCAATTTCTGGAAGCAAATTGACTTGGCTCGTTCAACTTATGCCACTGATCCGCAGAAGAGATTGAATGCCTTAGTTAACGCTGAAAAACAATTAATTCAAAAGGATGCCTTTGCGGCACCACTATTCCAACAAGGTACGTCATACTTATTGAATAAGAGAGTGAAAGGTTTCCAACTTTCTCCTTATGGTAATGTGGCTTATTACTGGAATGTTAAAATGAAATAGTATAAGAAGCTAGGAATCGAACCTAGCTTTTTTGATGAGCAAAAATACAACATAAATTGAAGAAAATTAGTACAATAGTAATCGGTTTTTACGAGATGAAAGGATAATGGATGGCTAGGATAATTAGAGTAGGGGGATCTAGCAGTTCAGTCAGTTGGCACGAGGCTTTAAAGGATTTGCGTGCCGATGATGTGTTGATGCTGGGCCCCGGATATTATTATTTGCCGCAGGGCATCACACTAACAGATATCACAATTAAGGGAACAGGCTCTTTGCCAGAAGACACGACTATTTATGGCTATATTAGTGTTTCAGAAGATAGTCGTTATGTAACTTTAGAAAATTTATGCATTGATACAACTACCGAACATAATAGCCTATCTGTACCAGTAGGCGTTGATGGCTATTTAACTTTGCGTAATTGCTTTATTAAGGGCACGGGAACTGATACAGCAGCTATCGCGGTTAATGGTAAGATCACGTTGGAACTTTATTCAACCAAAATTGTTAACGGTTCAGTTTCCATGTATGACCATGCCAATTTCCGTTTGGAAATGAATGATTCAGAAATTGATTATTTCTCGGACAAATATTGTGCTTTGGCAATTGAAGGCGAAGGAACAGCAATTGTAAATAATTCAAAGATTCACGGCAGTATTAATACTTTTGCCAAAACGAATGCGGAGTTGGATCTTAATAATTCGGAAGTAGATTATGTATTACTGCATGGGCAAACTTGGATGAATATGCTTAATTCAAAAGTTAAGTCTGCTAGCGATTCCTGCCTTTATTTAAGTGATGACTGCTGGAGCAATATTATGAATTCTACTTTTTTGGGTGGGGTTTATATTGATAAAAAGACACGGACAATCATTCAAAATTCAACCATCAATCGAATGATAGTAGTTGATGAAGCAAAAGTTACAATGAACAATGCCGTAATTTTAGCTCATGCAGATTTTCAAGATCAGGCGAAATGTGATGCTACACGTGTTACCTTCACTGGAAATATGAACTATGAGTACTTTTTAGCTTTGAGCGGTGAAGCTAATATGAAGGGCCACAATATTGTGCTGAATCCTAATCAGGCTAACTTAGCTGTTAAAGATGAAGCAAAATTTAGTGCCAGTGTAGTTGCTAATGATAATGAACAAGTTGAAGTGGAATATAACAAACGTCCAAATGTTTATATTCTTGGAGTGAAGTGGACCGCTAAGAAAAAATAGTCTGTAAAATTGAAGCAGTGTTATTAATGCAAGCTAGACCAATTTAGATTATAATAATAGCAGTACTAAACTTTGGGGGTGGCGACTATGGAAGAACCGATGTATATCAAGATTCACAATCAGATTAAGCGTGATATTGAGAATCACGTTTATCAAGTAGGGGATCGTATTCCAGCAGAACGTCAATTGGCAGTTAAGTTTGGCGTTTCGAGAATGACTTTACGCCAAGCGATTAAAACATTAGAAGATGAAGGAATTTTAGAACGGCGCTTGGGTAGCGGAACCTATGTAGCTAGTCAAAAGGTTCAAGAAAAAATGTCAGGAATTATGTCCTTTACTGAGATTACTAAGGCTAATGGTCAAGTTCCTTCAAGTAAGTTAATTTCTTATCAGATTGGCAATCCATCTTTATCTGAAAAAGAGCGTCTTGCGCTAAAAGATAATGAGAACGTTTTGCGGATGGAGCGGATTCGCTACGCTGATAAGACACCAATTTGTTATGAAGTCGTAACGGTGCCATACTACTTAGTAAAGAATTTTTCTAAAGAAGATGTTTCAACGCACTTATATAAAACCTTAGAAAAGCGCGGTGGTTTTGCCATTGGACGAGTGACGGAACATATTTCTGCATCAATTGCCAACGAGCAAGATGCGCGTCTTCTTAAAGCTAAAAAAGGTGAACCGTTAATTACTAGACGACAGGTAACTGAACTAGCAGATGGGCAACCATTCGAATACACCCGCGCACGTTACGTTGCAGAACGCTTTGAATTCACTTTTTCTAAGTAAACAAAAACTCCAATCTCATTCAAATTGAATGGAATTGGAGTATTTTTTTATTTAAGATCTTCTTTAATTTTAGTAGTGGAAATTCCTGGCGTTCTTGGCAGGTAAACCACATCACAATAAGGCTTAAGGAAGTCGAATTTTCCTTTCCAATCATCGCCCATGACAAAAGTGTCGATATGGTATTTTTGTACATCGGTGATTTTTTGATCCCAATCCTTTTCGGGGATGACTTGGTCGACATAACGGATAGCTTCCAAAATGTATTTACGTTCAGGGTAGGTATTGTAGGCTTCCTTGTGTTTTTTGAATTCGTTAAATTCATCGGTAGATAAACCTACTATTAAATAGTCGCCCAATTCTTTAGCTCTTTTAAGCAGTCGCACGTGACCGTAGTGAAGTAGGTCAAAGGTGCCATAGGTAATAACTCTTTTCATTTTTTCTCCTTTATTAAAACAATCTTATCATGTTTGAATAAAATATAAAACTTGAACATGTTTCTCGTACTTGCGTGTCGGAATGGTAGAATAGAAACTAGATAAGAAAACGCATGAGGTGTGAAAATGAGCAAAGTTAATATTTTAGGTGTTGATTTTGATAATAAAACTTTTAACCAATTCCAAAATGAATTTATTAATCGACTAAATAATCACCTGTCGACCTTTATTGTGACCGCTAATCCGGAGATTGTGATGGCGGCAAACGAGAATCCTGAATTTATGAAAATTCTAAAAAATGATCCCGATTATATTACTGCTGACGGGATTGGCATTGTAAAAGCAGCTAAAATGCTTAAGCAGCCGTTACCTGAGCGGGTGACTGGATATGATTTGTTTACTTGGCTGATGGATGTTGCTAACGATCGTGGTAGCCGAGTTTACTTAATTGGAGCTAAGCCACAAGTAATTCATGCAGTACAAAGCAAAATTGCTAAGGAATACTCAAATATTAATCTAGTTGGTGCAGAAGACGGCTACTTTACTGAAGATTTGGAACTAGTGGCACGGCGCATTCAGAAGGCACAACCCGATATGGTTTTTGCAGCATTAGGTTTCCCTAAGCAAGAAAAACTACTATCAATCTTACGTAAGAACGAAACACCAGCTTTGATGATGGGTGTGGGTGGCAGTTTTGATGTCTTTTCAGGTATCGTTAAAAGAGCACCAGAAGCTTTTCAAAAGACGCATTTAGAGTGGTTTTATCGCTTGATTACTAATCCTAGCAGATTTAAGCGGATGTTAGTTTTGCCACAGTTTGTTGTGCGAGTTAAACAGTCAAAAAAGAAGGGAAAATAATTTTACTAAGATGAAGGTTTTGCATGTAAATGCTGGTTTAGAAAATGGCGGCGGTTTATCACATATTGTTAATTTGTTAACTGAAACCAAAAATGAAGGCAAAGATTTTGAATTATTAACGCTGGCAGAAGGACCAGTAGCACAAGCAGCAAGAGCGGCTGGGATTACTACACATGTGCTAGGAGCTAATAGTCGTTATGACTTAGGCAGTTTAGGTAGACTGACTAAGTTTATCAATGAGGGGCACTATGATATTGTGCATACTCATGGTGCGCGTGCCAACTTATTTTTATCTTTGATTCACAAGCGAATTCGTGCAACTTGGTGTATTACTGTACATTCAGATCCTTATCTAGACTTTGAAGGTAGGGGAATCATTGGCAATATTTTTACTAAACTTAATTTACGTGCGTTGAGAAAAGCTGATTGTATTTTCGTAGTAACTCAGCGTTTTGCCAAGCTACTAATTAATCGCGCACATGTGAATAAAAACAAGGTACATGTCATCTATAATGGCATCTTTTTCCACAGTGATAGTGAAATTCCAGCTAAATATGAACATACCTATTTTAATATTATTAACGTTGCTCGTACGGAAAAGGTTAAAGGACAAGAATTGCTCTTAAAAGCTGTGAAAAAATTAGATGATCAGCATATTCGTCTGCATATCGCGGGTGATGGTAGTCAGCTTGAAGCATTGAAGGCCTTGACGCGGCAATTGGACATGGCACCACAAGTAACTTTTCACGGTTTTATGACTCAACACCAATTGAGCGGATTATATAAGCGAATTGATCTAGCCGTCTTAACTTCATATTCAGAGAGTTTTCCACTTGTGCTTTTAGAGGCAACAGACAATTTAATCCCTATTTTGTCCACAGATGTAGGTGATATTCATAAAATGATTCCAGGACCCGAATATGGTTTCATTGCTAAAACGGGAGACATTGATTCAATTGCTAAAGAGATTAATCTGGCCGTTAATAAAACCCATGAAGAGTTACGCCAGATGGCTAATACAGAAAAGCGGTATGCGGAAGAGCATTTTTCTATTAAAAATCAACTGGACTCAATTGAAAAAGTGTATCTGACTTTGAGGTAAAAATAGTTTTGAGAATAGCCAATGGACTGTAATGGCTGTATAATGAAAAACGAAATTGTTAATTTTTAATGACAGAAAGAGAAGCAATGTTTTATCCAGAATTAGCCAAAGACGATTCGTTGGCTTTACACACTGATTTATACGAAATTAATATGATGTATACCTATTTCAAGAAAGGGATTGCTGATCGCAATGCCGTTTTTGAAAGTTTTTACCGCAGGGAACCATTCGGCAACGGTTATGCTGTTTATGCTGGTTTGGAACACATCATTAACTATTTAAAGAATTTAAAGTTTACCGAAAGTGACCTGCAATATTTGAAAGAAAATGAAGGTTACGATGATGACTTTATTGATTATTTACGCAATCTAAAATTAAAGCTCACTATTCGTTCAATGAAGGAAGGCGAGCTGGTTTTTGCTAACGAACCAATTTTGCAAGTTGAAGGTCCACTTGCCCAGTGTCAGTTAGTTGAAACTGCTATTTTAAATATTATTAACTTCCAAACTTTATTGGCAACTAAAGCTGCTAGAATCAAGTTAGCTGTTAAAGATGATGGTCTAATGGAGTTTGGCTCTCGTCGTGCGCAAGAAACCGATGCGGCCATTTGGGGTGCTCGAGCTGCTTATATTGGCGGCTTTGATTCAACTAGTAATGTTCGTGCTGGTAAATTGTTTGGTATTCCTATTTCAGGGACTCATGCTCATGCTTTAGTTGAAGCATTTGGCAGTGAATATGACGCATTTAAGGCATATGCGGAAACACATAATAATTGTGTTTTCTTGGTTGACACTTACGATACTGTCCGTAGTGGTGTGCCTAATGCTATCAAGGTGGCTAATGAAATGGGCGACAAGATTAACTTCTTGGGCGTACGAATTGACTCTGGGGATATGGCTTACATTTCTAAGCAAGTTCGTAAGGAGTTAGACGATGCTGGCTATCCAGATGCCAAGATTTTTGCTTCAAATGACCTTGATGAAAACACCATTACTAACTTAAAAATGCAAGGCGCTAAAATTGATGTCTGGGGCATTGGGACCAAGTATATCACTGCTTATGATCAACCAGCCCTTGGTGCTGTTTACAAGTTGGTTGCCATGGAAGATGAATTAGGCGCCATGCGGGATACATTGAAGATTTCTTCAAATGCCATCAAAGTTTCCACCCCAGGTAAAAAACAAGTATGGCGGATTAGCGCAAACACTGCTAAGAAAAATGAAGGTGACTGGGTATCTCGGTATAATGAAGATCCACGCAAATTTGACGCGCTCTTCATGTTCCACCCACAATATAACTATATTAATAAGGTGGTAACTGATTACACTGCTATTCCACTTTTACATGATATTTTTAAAGATGGAAAATTAGTTTATGATCAACCTAGTCTTGATGAAATTAAAAAATTCTGTGCTGACAACCTTGATGGTTTATGGGATGAATATAAGCGTAGCCTGAATCCGCAGGAATATCCAGTGGATTTATCACAAAACTTATACGAATCCAAGATGGATTTGATTCAAGACATTCGGCGTAAAATTAGAGAAAGAAGCATTGGTCGATGAGAGAATTACAAAAAGAAATTATCGCTTATGAACATGTTTTACCAGAAATTGACCCTAAAAAAGAAATTAGACGTTCAATTGATTTTTTGAAAGATTATTTAAAGGCTAATCCATTTCTTAAGTCATACGTCTTAGGTATTTCTGGTGGTCAAGATTCCACTTTGACTGGTAAATTGTGTCAAATGGCAATTGAAGAAATGCGTGAGGAAACTGGCGATGATTCTTATCAATTTATCGCTGTTCGTTTGCCTTATGGCGTTCAAGCAGATGCCCAAGATGCCGCAGATGCAGTCGCTTTTCAAAAGCCAGATCAGGATTTAATTGTTAATATTAAGGAACCAGTTGATGCTATGGTGAAGGTTGTAGAAGCAACTGGTCAAAAGATTACTGACTTTAACAAAGGCAATATTAAGGCGCGGCAAAGAATGGTAGTTCAATATGCCATCGCTGGTGCTAATAAGGGTGCCGTTGTTGGTACCGACCATGCTGCAGAAAACTTTAGTGGCTTTTATACTAAGTTTGGTGATGGTGCCGCTGATTTGACGCCATTGTTCCGTTTGGACAAGCGTCAAGGCAAGGCTTTGCTTAAGGAATTAGGTTGTCCTAAGCATTTATATGAAAAGGCTCCAACCGCAGACCTTGAAGAAGAAAAGCCAGATTTGCCAGATGAAGTTGCCCTCGGTGTAACTTACCAAGAGATTGATGATTACCTTGAGGGTAAGGAAGTATCAGATAAGGCAGCTGATCAAATTGAAAAATTATGGAATAAGAGTAAACACAAGCGTCATTTGCCGGTTACTGTCTTTGATGACTTTTATAAAAAGTAAAAGCAATTCGCTAAAACTTGTAGATAGCTAAAATTTTGCTTATAATTAGCTTGTCATAAGGGAGTAACAGCAATTGCTTGCGATGAATCCAACAGCCGAAGTAAGATACTTCTGGATTTATCTTAATTCGTGAGACTTATGTGCTACAAGCATGTAAGTCTCTTTTTTATTTTTGAGGAGAGGAAAATGGCGAAAAAATATTATGTCGAGTCGATTCCCGATATTGAAAAAGATCTTAACACGTCCGTTAAGGATGGGTTAAGTGCTAGTGATGCCAAAGCTAGATTAGAGCAATATGGTCCCAATGCCTTAGCTTTCAAGAAAAAGCAAAGCATGTTCATGCGTTTTATTGATCAGTTCAAAGACTTTATGATTATTGTTTTGATCATTGCCGCGATTTTGTCTGGGGTATTAGCTCATGAGTGGACTGATGCCGCAATTATTATGATTGTGGTCATTTTGAACGCAATTTTAGGCGTCTTTCAAGAAGCACGTTCCGAAGCTGCGATTGATGCTTTGAAGGAAATGGCTACGCCGGATGCGCATGTGCGCCGTGATGATACAATCGTTACTATTCCAAGCACAGAATTGGTTCCTGGAGATGTAGTTTTACTAGAAGCTGGGGATGTGGTTCCTGCTGACTTACGCTTGAATCAAGCCCACAGCTTGAAGATTGAGGAATCAGCGTTAACCGGTGAATCAGTTCCAGTTGAAAAGCATGCAGAAACTTTAGAAGGTGAAGACATTGCTTTGGCTGACCGCGTAAATATGGCTTATTCCAATACTAATGTGACCTATGGTCGTGCTGAAGGAATCGTAACTAGTACGGGAATGCACACCGAAGTTGGTAAAATCGCTACAATGTTGAACAATGCTGATGAAACTGATACACCGTTAAAGCGAAACTTGAATCAACTGGGAAAGACCCTAACCATCATGATTTTGGCAATCTGCGTGATTGTCTTTATCGTAGGAGTGCTCAAGGCTGATCCAGCAGAGCGTAACTCTACTTTAATGATTAACATGTTCTTGGTTGCCGTTTCCTTGGCTGTAGCTGCAATTCCGGAAGGCTTGCCAGCAATTGTAACGATTATTTTGGCACTAGGTACGCAAACGATGGCCAAACATAAGGCGATTGTCCGTAAATTGCCTGCTGTTGAGACATTGGGTGCTACAGACATTATTTGTTCTGATAAGACTGGTACGTTGACCCAGAACCGGATGACAGTTGAAAAGGTCTTCTATGATAAAAAGTTACATGATAATAGTGAAAGTATTAGCGAAAATAACCCAGCTTTATTGGCAATGACTTTGGCTAATGATACTAAGATTGAAAATGGCGGAGACTTATTGGGTGACCCAACAGAGACCGCCCTGATTCAATTTGCTTTTGATCAAAACATTGATGTAACTGACTTGCTTGAAAAATACAAACGAATTCAAGAAGTGCCTTTTGATTCAGAACGGAAATTGATGAGTACTGTTAATAAAGATGGCGAGCAATACTTTGTAGCGGTCAAAGGCGCACCAGATATGTTGTTACAGCGAGTAACTAGGATTGAAAATGGTGGTCAAGTAGAGCCGATCACAGATAAGCAGAAGCAAAATATTTTAGCGCAAAACAAGCAGATGGCACAACAAGCTTTACGTGTCTTAGGGCTTGCTTATAAGAAAGTCGACCAATTGTACACCGATCCAACAACTGATAATGTTGAACAAGATTTAATTTTTGCTGGGTTAGTCGGAATGATTGATCCAGAACGTGGTGAAGCTAAAGCGGCCGTGGCTGAAGCAAAGAGTGCTGGTATTAGAACAGTAATGATTACTGGTGATCATCAAACAACTGCTCAAGCAATTGCGGAACGCCTAGGTATTATTGAAAAAGGTCAGGATAGCCGCGTTTTAACTGGGGCTGAACTTGATAAACTAGATGATGAATATTTCAAACAGCATGTTGGTGACTACAGCGTTTATGCTCGTGTTTCACCAGAGCACAAGGTTAGAATTGTCAAGGCTTGGCAGGCTAATGACAAGATTGTTGCAATGACTGGTGATGGGGTAAACGATGCTCCAAGTTTGAAGCAAGCTGATATCGGAATTGGCATGGGAATTACTGGGACCGAAGTTTCTAAAGGAGCCAGCGATATGGTTTTGGCTGATGATAACTTTGCCACGATCGTTGAAGCAGTAAAGCAAGGACGCAAGGTCTTCAGTAATATCCAAAAGGCCATTTTATATTTAATGAGTTGTAACGTGGGTGAAGTATTAACAGTTTTCATGATGACAATGCTAGGTTGGGATATCTTAGCTCCTGTGCAGCTCTTGTGGATCAACTTGGTAACGGATACTTTGCCAGCTATTGCTTTAGGTGTTGAACCAGTGGAAGCTGGAATTATGAAGCGCAAGCCGCGTGGTAAGAAGTCTAACTTCTTTAGCGGTGGTGTTGCCAGTTCAATTATTTACCAAGGAATTTTGGAAGGAATTTTAGTTTTAGGTGCATACCAAATTGGTTTGCATGTCGGTCCACATGTGGGTGATCCATCGTTGCAACATGGGGATGCATTGACAATGGCCTTCTTGACTTTGGGCTTGATTCAGCTGTTCCATGCAATTAATTCCAAGTATGTACATCAGTCGATTTTTAGACCGCATACTTTTTCTAACAAGTGGTTCAATGGTGCAATTATCATTGCTGCTGTAATTATGGCAGCGGTAGAATTGCCATTTATGACTAAGTTCTTTGATGTGACTGAACTTGATGGACCACAGTGGTTAGTCATTTTAATTGCCGGAATTTTGATGGTTTTGATTGTTGAAATTGTTAAATTCTGCCAGAGAAAAATGGGTAAAGAATAAAGTTTAACAAAAATAAAGAAAAAAGCTTGAGTTTGCTCAAGCTTTTTTTATATGCTTTAGGTATCAGACTATTTTAAGGAAGTATTTTAATGAAAAGCTTTTTATTCCGTCTTTATTTGGCTTGGATGAGTTTTTTGGCTAGATTTACCACGATGGGAAACAATAATGTGGTTATCCTGAATGGTTCAGGTAGGTCTGGATCTAACGGCTATGCTTTTTACAAGTGGCTGCAATTGAATCATCCTGAATATAACGTTACATTAGTTGAGCCGTGGCCATCGTCACACTTGAAGTGGAAAACCTGGCAGAAAATCGGAGCAGCGCGATATGTAATTACAACGCACCAACCATTTAAGGTGCGCAAGCATCAAATTAATGTCCAGTTGTGGCATGGCGTTCCACTCAAGCGCATGGGAATTATGGCTAATAATACTAAGCGACGCGACAATCGCCGTAACGAAAAATTGTGGCACAAGAATGCGGATATTGTTGCTTCTAGCTCTGATCTATATGAATCACTAATGAGTGCTTGTATGGCAATTGAGACAAAAAAATACCGCAAGCTGGGCTTTCCGCGTTTGGATTTATTGGCTAAGCCGGTAATTTCGAAGAAACAATTGTTGGCTGACTTATTTAAAACTGAGGACGATCAGGCACAGATCGGGATCTATATGCCAACTTTTCGTTATGAATTGGAAGATAAATCCATTATGGAGAAAATCAAAGAGAGAAACTTTTTTGCCTTTCGGGATTTTGATGTTGAAAAATTAAATACAGAATTAAAGAAGCGGCATCAATATCTGATTGTAAAATTGCATCCCTATGAAATGCGTTTATTTGCCAATTTCAAGAGCAGTTATTCTAACATTGCTTTCATGAACAATGATTACTTGTTTGACCATAATTATGATTTGTACGAATTGCTCGGTGATACTGATTTCTTGATGACAGACTTTTCGTCAATCTACTTTGATTACTTGCACTTGAACAAACCGATTGTGTTTGTGACTAACTTTTTAGAGCAATATGAAAAAACGCGCGGATTACTAATGGGACCATATGCTGAGATTACTCCCGGAATCTGTGTTAATTCAGAGGATGAACTAATTCGCAATCTGGATCAACTTGATAACCAGCAGATTGCTAATCGCCGTCTTTACTGGCTACATTTGACTAACCAGGTGCATGGTGATTCATATTGTGAGAACGTCTTTAAGTACATGACGCAGGAATATCGAGGTTAAAATGCGTAAAACATTTTTAAACATCTTATATAATGCGGTTTATCAGATTTTTATTGTATTGGTGCCACTGATTACTGTACCGTATTTATCGCGTGTCTTAGGTCCTAAGACTTATGGGATTTATAGCAGTGTGAACAATACGGTGCAATTCTTGATGATTTTTTGTATTCTGTCTGTGTCGTATGTAGGGATGCGAACAATTTCACGGACGCGCACTTATGGTACACCGCAGGAGCTAACCAATGCTTTCTGGGGGTTATGGTATTTCCAAGGAATCGCCGGTATTATCACCATTTTAGTCACGGTTTTTGTAGCGACTGTATTTCACGTTCAATATTGGTTTTATATCTTGTTGATGGTGCCATACTTGATCTCAGCACAGGTTGATATTTCATGGTTCTTTCAAGGACTAGCTGACTTTGGTCGTGTTGTTTTGAAAAACACGGCGGTAAAGTTAGTTAGTGTGGTTCTAATTTTATTATGGGTAAAATCACCTGCTGACTTGTGGAAATATTTACTGATCATGTCAGTGTCGACAATGCTAGGTTCCTTTGTCTTTTGGTTTGATATTCGGCGCTATGTAGGAAAACCAGTTGCTCATTTTTACAAATTTAAACAGACGGCAATTGCAATTGGTACTTTGATGATTCCACAGATTGCGACTCAAATTTATACTTCGCTGGATAAACCAATTTTGGGTTGGTTTTCTAATTCGACTCAGGTTTCTTTTTATGACAATTCACAACGAATTTCAAATATGATTCTGGGTGTAATTACCAGTATTTCGCTAGTCATTATGCCTAAGATGGCGAGCGAAGGAAAAAAGGCACAAAAGATAGTGATGAAAAAATCACTGGAAGCTACTGTAATGCTGGGTACCTTGTTCGCCGTAATTATTATGGCAAATACCAAGCAGTTTGTACCGTTTTTCTTTGGTAATAAATATGTTCCGATGACTCCATTAATGTTTTGGTTTACCTTAACAATTATCATGATTCCGACTGGCGGGGTATTTGCTAACCAATTTGCTTTGGCTAACCAGCGAGACAAGGATTATGCTGTGCCAGTAGTTATTGGGGCAATTTTAGAAATTGTCTTGAGTTATCTCTTAGATAGGCCATATGGTGCAGTTGGGGCTATGATTGCAATATTAATTACTGAAGCAGTAGTTTTAATTTTGCGGCTCTGGGTTGTACGTGATGGCTATGAATTTAGTTATGTTTTCCATGACGTGCCCAAGTATTTGTTAATTGCGGTGCTAACCTTGGCTATTGGAATGTTTATGCCTAATATAATTCCGTCTGCCTTTTTCAATATGGCTTTTAAGTCAATTGTCATGTTAATTATTTATCTGACATTGATGTTCTTGTTCAAGCTTGATTTTAATGATGATATTGTGAAGCTAATTAAGAACTTTTTGAAGCGAGGTTAAAAATGATTCCTAAAAAAATTCATTATGTTTGGGTAGGACACAATCCTAAATCCCCGATAATTGAAGAATGTATTGCAACCTGGAAGAAAAAATTGCCTGATTATCAAATTATTGAGTGGAATGAAGATAATTTGGATATGCATGAGAACCGTTATATTGAACAAGCTTATGCTGCAAAAAAATGGGCCTTCGTGTCAGACTATGTTCGAGCACGGGCTATTTATGAACAAGGTGGGATATATTTAGATACTGATGTTAGAGTCGTGGATAAGTTAGATAGTCTTTTGAATGATTCTGCCTTTATTGGTTTTGAAAACCATGATTATCTGTCAGCTGCAATTTTTGGTGCAGAAAAAGGCCACCCATTTATGCAGGATATTTTGGATTATTATCAAGATCGTGATTTTGAATATGACACTAAGAATCAGATGGCGGGAGTAAATAGTATTTCCGTTACTGAAATGCTGGTAAATAAGTATGGCTTAAAGCTAGGTAATCAGGAGCAAGTGTTAAAAGATGGCATTCATGTCTATTCAGATGGAGTTCTGTGTAATCCTTCTAAGGACTCCAAATCGATTCACTTATTCACTGGAACCTGGATGGATGGTAAAAAGTCATTCAAACATGACTTAGTAACTTTCTTGAAACGACACATTAGTACACCTAAGCAGGCGGGGATGTATGCCAAGATATTTAGGTAGCAAAAAATCAGTGAGATTAAATTCTTGCTGATTTTTATTTTTGGAATAAAATTTTATCCATGAATGAGAATGAATTACAAAATTTAGTTGAAGAAATTTCGTTAAAATATTTTGATCGCCCTTTTAAGCACCGTGTAAAAATTAATCGGCGAATGACCACAACAGGTGGGCGTTATCATTTGGATGATCACCATCTTGAAATCAACGCGCATTTTTTAGTACCACAATATCATGATTATCTAGTAGGAATCATTAAGCATGAATTAACCCACTATCATTTGCATTTATTGGGCTTGGGTTACCGACACCGTGATCGCAATTTTAAAATCTTGCTGAAAAAAGTTGGAGGCAGTCGTTATGCACCTGATATTGGCTTACGTAAAAAGAAAAAATATCGTTACCTATATCTTTGTGAAAACTGTGGGTTGAGATATCCAAGAATGCGCAGGATTAATACACAAAAGTATCGTTGTGGTAAATGTAGGGGACACCTGCGTTTAGCGCAAACTTTTGCGTAAAATGATCAGAAATTTAAAATAATTTATATTTTTTCTTGCATCTCAACTGTATTTAGGCTATTATAGTTGATGTGCCGCGGGCGTGGCGGAATGGCAGACGCGCAAGACTAAGGATCTTGTGATCGCTTTAGATCGTGGAAGTTCGAGTCTTCTCGCCCGCACTGATTGAGAAGTCGCAGTGAGCGACTTCTTTTTTTTACTCAAAAATCGGTTATACTTTAATTAGTAATTAAAGGGAATAAAACTATGGCAAGAAAACGTAAATCAAGAGTACCAAAAAGTGTCAAAACCGTTGTGCGTGTATTCGTAATTCTATTTATTCTGATGGTTGCTTTTGTCGGCTTTAGATATTATAGGCGTTACGCGATTCAATCAGAGCAGATTCGACAAGCACAGCTGCAAAAAGAACAGGAAGCAGCAAAACTATTAAAACAGAAAAAAGACTTTATCAAAAAAATTGGTCCGATTGCGCGCGAAGTGGACAAGTCGTATGACTTATTGCCAAGCATCACGATTGCTCAAGCCTGCCTAGAAAGTAATTATGGACAAAGTGATTTGTCGCAAAAATACAACAATCTTTTTGGTGTTAAAGGATCCAACCCGAACACTTCGGCAGTGATGACAACTAAGGAATATGTAAAGAATAAGTGGGTTACCGTGAAGGCGCGTTTCCAAATATATGACTCATATGAGGCTTCTATTCGGGCTCACGCTAGATTATTCCAGAATGGGACAACGTGGAACCACGATCAGTATAAGCATGTTCTAGCATCCAAAGATTATAAGACACAAGCTAAAGCTTTGGTTACCGACGGCTATGCGACTGATCCGGACTATGCCGATAAGCTGATTAATTTGATTGAACAGTTTGATCTTGAAAAATATGATAAGTAAATCTAAAGCAGCGAATTAGTCGCTGCTTTTTTGGTATAATATTCAAGTTGCATTAATGAAATAATTTTTAGTGAAGGGGAAAATAATGAGCGAAAAATCTATCTTAGCTGGTCTGAATCCGCAACAAAAAGAAGCGGTAGAAACCACTGAAGGACCTTTATTAGTCGTTGCTGGTGCGGGTTCAGGTAAGACTTCTGTTTTAACGAGACGAATTGCCTACTTAGTTGAAGAAAATCATGTTGCACCTTGGAATATTTTAGCCATTACCTTCACCAATAAGGCGGCTAGTGAAATGCGTGAGCGTGAGCAAAAGTTGCTGGGGCCAGCAGCTAACGACATTTGGATGTCGACTTTCCACGCTTTATGTGTGCGGATCTTGCGTCGGGATGCAGATAAGATTGGTTATGGTCATAATTTTTCAATTGCTGATTCGGCCGAGCAATTAACTTTGGTTAAGCATATTGAAAAAGACTTGAATATCAATCCTAAGATGTATGATCCACGCGGTATTTTAGCCGCGATTTCTAATGGCAAGAATGACTTGCTGGATCCTGAAGCTTTTATGCAGAGTGCATCGTCACCATTTGAGAAGATGGCGGCTAAGGTGTATGAAGAATATCAACGTAGATTGCGCCGTGATCAAATTATGGACTTTGATGATTTGATTATGCAGACCCTAGTTTTGTTTAAAAAAGATAGCGAAGTTTTGCACTATTATCAAAACAAGTTCCGTTATCTTTTAGTTGACGAGTATCAGGATACTAACCAGGCTCAATATGAACTCTGTCATGCTTTGGCTGCACAATACAAGAATATTTGTGTAGTTGGGGATGCCGATCAGTCAATCTATGGCTGGCGCGGTGCTAATATGGAAAACATCATGAATTTTGAGCAGGATTACAAGAAATATGATGTTAAGACTGTGAAGCTAGAACAAAATTACCGGTCTACTGGTCACATTTTATCTGCAGCTAACTCGGTCATCAAAAATAACCAGAACCGGAAGGCTAAGAACTTGTGGACTGATCAAGGTGATGGGCAAAAGGTAACCTACTATCAAGCCCAAAGCGGTGATGATGAAGCTCACTACATCATTTCAAAGATCCAAGAAGAAGTTAAAGATAAAAAACGGGCTTATAAAGATTTCGCAATTCTTTATCGGACTAATGCTCAGTCTAGAACAGTCGAAGAAGCTTTCGTTAAAAGCAATATTCCTTATCAAATCGTTGGTGGACATAAATTCTATGACCGCAAAGAAATTAAAGATGTGATGGCTTACTTGAAGTTAGTTGCTAATCCAGCTGATACGATGAGTATGAACCGAATTATTAATACTCCAAAGCGGGGAATCGGTGCCGCTACTGTGGATAAGTTGATAACATTTGCGGATGAAAATCACTACAACATTTTAGATGCGATGGGACATGTGGCTGAAAGTTCAATTAATACTAGAGCAGCCAAGAAATTAAGCGATTTTGGTACTAAATTACGTGATGCAATTACTTATGCTCAAAATGGTACAGTAACTGGTTTAACTGAAAAAATCTTAACTGATTTTGATTATACCGATGCCTTGCGAGCTGAAAATACAATTGAATCAGAAACGCGTTTAGAAAACTTGGATGAATTCTTGTCAGTTACTAAGCGTTTTGATGATCATTATGAGCCCGAAGAAGATGAGTCTAATCCATTAAGCGACTTCTTGGCTGAAGTATCTCTACTTAGCGATCAAGATGATCTTGATGAAGATGACAATCAAGTAGCTTTAATGACTTTACATGCAGCTAAGGGACTAGAATTCCCAGTGGTTTTCTTAATTGGCATGGAAGATGGGCTTTTCCCGTTGCAACGTGCAATGATGGATGACAATGAATTAGAAGAAGAGCGGCGCCTAGCTTACGTGGGAATTACTCGGGCTAAGCAAGAACTGTTTTTAACTAATGCTTACTCACGGATGATGTATGGCAGAATGCAAAATAATCCGCCTTCAAGATTCTTGGACGAAATTGATGAACAGGATCTGCACAAAGAAGAAAATGAAAAATTACAAAGCAGCTTTATCCAATCTAGCTTTGAGAAGCAGACGGCACCATTTGCTCGCAAAGCCGAACGAGCTCGCGCTGAAGTTTATACTGCTAAGAAAGCTTCAGGCGCTATCGGTGCTGAAAAGAAGGGCTGGAATGTAGGCGACCAAGTCGAGCATAAAGCTTGGGGACATGGTGTTGTAACTAAAGTTAATGGCACTGGTGAAGATATGGAGCTGGATATTGCTTTCCCTGGTAAAGGAATCAAACGGCTTTTGGCTGCCTTTGCGCCAATTAAGAAGGTATAATTAAAGAAAGATTGATTTGGATCAGGAGGGAAAAATGGCAGAAATTACTCTTGATGAAGCTAAAAAAGAAGCGGCTTCACTTAGAAAACAGCTTAATGAATGGGCTGAGGCCTATTACTCTAAGGACGCGCCTGAGGTTGAAGACAATGTTTACGACCAAAGCTACAACCGCTTGCTTGAATTAGAAAAAGAATTTCCAGAGATTGTGACACCCGACTCCATTACCCAAAGAGTTGGGGGACAGATTGATAGTGATTTTACCAAGGTAGAGCACCCGATTCCAATGCTGTCAATGGGGGACGTCTTTTCCAAAGCTGAACTGAAGGATTTTGATCAACGGATGCAAAAATTAGTTGGTCATCCAGTTGAATATAACGTGGAATTAAAGATCGATGGCTTATCACTATCGCTTGAATATGAAAATGGTAAGTTGGTTCGTGCCTCAACGCGGGGTAACGGTTATGTTGGTGAAGATGTAACAGCTAATGCTAAGTATATTAGTGATATTCCACAGACTTTGCCTGAACCGTTAACAACTGAAGTGCGCGGTGAATGTTACATGAGCAAGGAAGCCTTTGCCAAGTTGAATGCAGAAAGAGAAGAGCAAGGTCTAGCAGTTTTTGCTAATCCACGTAATGCTGCAGCGGGTTCTTTGCGTCAACTTGATCCTAAAGTTACCAAGAAGCGTCAACTTAGTACCTTTATTTATACTTGGGTTAATCCGCCTGAAGAAATTACTAGTCAGCACCAAGCAATTCAAAAAATGCATGATTTAGGCTTTCATACCAATGAAACCGGTCGTAAGTTAAAAACATTAGATGAAGTTTTTGCCTTTATCGATGAATACACAGCTAAACGAAACAGCCTAACATATGGTATTGATGGCATTGTGTTAAAAATTGATGATCTAGGAATTGAACAAGAGCTCGGCAACACTGTTAAGGTGCCTCGCTGGGAAATTGCTTATAAATTTCCACCTGAAGAACAAGAAACTGTAGTGCGGGATATCGTTTGGACTGTCGGCCGTACCGGAGTAGTTACTCCAACTGCGGTCATGGATCCGGTGCAACTAGCTGGTACAACTGTAGCTAGGGCTTCATTGCACAACCCAGATTATTTGAATGAAAAAGGCATCAGGATTGGTGATACCGTTAAACTGCATAAAGCAGGCGATATTATTCCAGAAATCTCTGAAGTCGTCATGGCTAAAAGACCGGCAGATTCTGTAGCTTATCAGATTCCAACGACTTGTCCATCCTGTGGGCAAAAATTAGTTCACCTAGAAGATGAAGTAGCTTTGCGCTGCATCAATCCATCTTGTCCAGCTCAAGTTGAGGAGGGCATTACGCACTTTGCTTCTCGACCAGCTATGAACATTGCCGGTTTGGGGCCAAAGATCGTTAAACAATTGATTGCTAAAGATTTAGTGCATAATGTGGCTGATCTTTATCACTTAACTGCAGATGATTTAGCACAACTCGATCATTTTAAGGAAAAATCGATCAATAATTTGTTAACTGCCTTAGACAATTCAAAGCAAAACTCAGTTGAATTATTGATTACTGGATTGGGAATTGACCATGTTGGGGCCAAAGCAGCACGCTTAATTGCTCAAAAGTTTAAAAATCTGGCAAAGATTATGTCTCTAGACGTGCAAGAAATAGCTTCTATCGATACAATAGGCATGACGATCGCGGAATCAATGACAACATATTTTGCTCAACCAGAAGCACAGAAGGTAATTGATGAGCTGCGTGAGAGCGGCCTGAATATGGATTACCTAGGTGCAGATGAGCCTGCAGAAATTGAAGATAATCCATTTAAGGATAAGACTGTAGTGCTAACAGGTAAATTAGAGCATTATACTAGAAGTGAGTTTACGAAAAAATTACAAGCTTTAGGTGCCAAAGTTACGGGTTCAGTTTCGCATAAGACCGATTACGTGATTTATGGCAAAGATGCTGGTTCTAAGTATACTAAAGCGCAGACTTTAGGCGTACCACTTTTGACTGAAGAAGAAGCAATTGCACAAATTGAATAAAGGACAATTATTGTGAAAAAATATTTGCAAGTAATGGCTTTAGCTGGAATCGCGCTTACTCTAAGTGGTTGTGGTAAGTTGAAGGATTCTAGTTTAGCAAATAATGCGACAAACACTTCAACCACTAAGAAAAAAAGCTATCAAACTACTAACACGGGAACGAATGGCTATACCGTTTTAATGAAAAATGGTCGCTATAATATTAGTCCGATTGCAGGATTAACAGCTACTGATAATGATAATTCTGTTGATACGCGTGAATTAGAGCGAGGGCTGATTCAAATTTCTAAGAATCAATTTTCGCCTAATCAATACGTCTTCCAAGAAGGACAATATTTGGATACCTCAACTGTAACTGATTGGTTAATGCGTAAATCCAAATCAAATCCTGATGGTTTAAACCCAGTAAATAATGGTAAGACCGGAACCGATACGCGTAATCCAATTTATTTGGAAGAAATTATCGAACAAGATTATTTGACTGGATCTGGTTCCAAGTATAATTTAGGTGGTATGAGCTTGGGCTTAGCCATGAATTCGGTTGATTATTATCAGAAAAAGCGTAACGGTGCAGAATTTCAAACTACTATTTCACGTGCTGAGCAAAAAGCTCAAGGTGAAAAAATAGCTAATGAAATTGTTGCTCGCTTGCGTAAGAAGAAAGCTTTAAAGAATATTCCGATTACGATTGGTTTGTTCTCCAAGACTGGAAAAGATTCATTAGTTGGTGGAACTTACTTCGCTTACGGGACAGCGGCCGCTAATAGTAGTAAAATATCTAAATGGAAATCCATGTCGGAAAAAATGCAAGTTTTACCGACAACTGGTAGTGAAAAAGCAATTAACAGTGATGATGCATCGCACTTCAATGATTTCAAGACGGCTATTCAAAACTACTTCCCTAATATTAGTGGGGTAACGGCAACTTTGCGTTATACAAACGGTAAGCTTTCACAAGAAAACATTTCCGTAACAACGCAATTTTATGGCTATGAACAAATTCAAAGTTTTACCCGTTTGGTTTTGTCGTCAGCTAAAAAGTACTTGTCTGGCAATATCCCAATTGAAATCAAAATTGGTTCAGTAGATGATGTACAAGCTTTAGTTGCAAAAGAAACCGGCGATAGTGATTATCAAGTCCATGTTTATGGCGGCGAATAGGAGGTATTTGCGTGGAAATCACAAAAGATACCATTAAACACGTTGCGACTCTTTCGCGACTTGCGTTTAATGAAGAAGAATTAGATAAATTTACTGATCAAATGGGATCAATTATCAATATGGCTGATCAACTTAGTGAAGTTGATACTGAGGGTGTTGATGAAACAGTTCAAGTTGTTGATCGTGATACTGTCTTCAGAGAAGATAAACCTGAACACTGGCAAGGACAAGACAGAGAAACATTGATGGCTAACGTTCCTGAAAAGGCAAACGGCTACATTAAGGTTCCTGTAATTATTAATAAGGATGAGGACGAGTAATGAATTACTTAAACGAAAATATTGATTCATTAAACAAAAAGCTTGCCAGCGGTGACTTGTCAGCAGATAAGTTAGCTAAAGACACTGTGGCAAACATTAAGGATACAGATAAGAAGTTAAATGCTTGGATCACTGTTTTAGATGATGCTAAGCCTGCAGATAACCTTGACTACTCCAAGAGTAAGTTAGCAGGTATTCCAATCGCAATTAAGGATAACATCATCACTAACGGGATTAAGACAACTGCTGCTAGTCACATTTTGTACAACTACATGCCAATGTATGATGCAACAGTTATTTCTAAGCTTAAGAAGGCTGGCGTAACCTTTGTAGGTAAGACCAACATGGATGAATTTGCCATGGGTTCATCAACTGAACACTCATATTATGGTGCTACTCACAACCCATGGAATTTAGATAAAGTTCCTGGTGGTTCATCTGGTGGTTCAGCAGCTGCAGTTGCTAGTGGTCAAGTTGTAGCAGCACTTGGTTCAGATACTGGTGGTTCAATTCGTCAACCAGCCGCATTTAACGGTATTTTTGGTATTAAGCCAACTTACGGTCGTGTATCACGTTGGGGTCTTATCGCATTTGGTTCTTCACTTGATCAAATTGGTGTAATGACTAAGCGCGTTAAGGATTCAGCTGAAGTATTAAACGTAATTGCTGGTGCAGATGAGCATGACTCAACTGTTTCAACCCGTGAAGTACCTGACTTTACCAAGTTTATCGGTCAAGATGTTAAGGGCCTTCGCGTAGCTGTTCCTAAGGAATACATGGAAGCAGTTGACGGTAAGATGCGTGAAGTTATTCAAAAGCAAATCGATGCTTTGAAGGATGCTGGTGCAGTGATCAATGAGGTTTCATTGCCACATACTAAATACGTTGTTCCTGACTACTACATCATTGCTTCAAGTGAAGCTTCTTCAAACTTGCAAAGATACGATGGTATTCGTTACGGCTACCGTGCTAAGGACACTAAGAACTTACTTGATGTTTACGTTAAATCACGTTCTGAAGGCTTTGGTGCTGAAGTTAAGCGTAGAATTATGCTTGGTTCATTTGCCCTTTCAGCTGGTTCATATGACCGTTTCTTTAGACAAGCTGCTAAGGTTAGAACCTTGATCTGTGATGACTTTGACAAGATCTTTGCAGAAAATGATGTAATTGTTGGACCAACTACTACTGAGCCAGCATTTGGTATTGGCGAAGAAGTTTCAGACCCAATTAAGATGTACAACAATGATATTTTAACTATTTCTGCCAACTTAGCAGGTATTCCTGCAGCTAGTGTTCCAGCTGGTTTAGTTGATGGGATGCCTGTCGGTTTACAAGTTATGGCTAAGCGTTTTGATGAAGGTAATGTCTTCAAGACTGCTGACTTTATCGAACGCACTAACAAGTTTTATGAAAAAACACCAACTGGAATGGAGGACTAATTGAATGAATTTTAAATCGACTATCGGACTTGAAGTCCACTTCGAATTAAAGACAAAGAGTAAGATTTTCTCTCCTTCACCAGTAACATATGGTGCTGAACAAAACACGGAGACTAATGTAATTGACTGGGCTATGCCTGGTACCTTGCCAATGGTTAACAAGAACGTTTACCGTTTGGGAATCATGGTTGCCATCGCAACCCACGCTCACATTTTGCCAACTACTCATTTTGATCGTAAGAACTATTTCTACCCTGATAACCCAAAGGCTTACCAGATTACTCAGTTCTTCCAACCACTTGCTCGTGATGGTTACATCGAAGTTGAAGTTCGTGGTAAGAAGAAGAGAATCGGTATTCACGAAATGCACATTGAAGAAGATGCCGGTAAGAACACTCACGGAACTAACGGTTATTCATACGTTGACTTAAACCGTCAGGGTGTGCCACTTCTTGAAGTTGTTTCTGAACCAGATATGGAAGATCCAGAAGAAGCTTACGCTTACCTTGAAAAGTTACGTAAGATTGTTCAGTTTACTGGTGCTTCAGACGTTAAGATGGAAGAAGGTTCAATGCGTGTTGATACTAACATTTCCATCCGTCCAGCAGGTCAAAAGGAACTTGGTACTAAGGTCGAAATGAAGAACTTGAACTCATTCGATCACGTACGTCGTTCACTTGCATATGAAGAAAAGCGTCAAGAACAAGTTCTATTAGCTGGTGGTCATATTCAACTTTCAACTCGTCGTTTTGACGAAGCAACTGGTAAGACTGTTTTGGAACGTGTTAAGGAAGGCGCATCGGATTACCGTTACTTCCCAGAACCAGATATTGCTCCTGACCATATTAGCCAAGAATGGATCGATCAAATTGCTAAGGAATTACCAAAGGGGCCATTTGCTCGTTACGATGACTATGTAAATAAATATGGTTTGAAGCCATATGACGCTAACGTTTTGCTTCAAACTAAGGAAAGTTCTGACTTCTTTGATGAAGCTGTTGCAGCTGGCGCAGATCCAACTCTTGCAGCTAACTGGATGAACACTCAAGTTAATGGTTACTTGAATGATCACCGTATTGAATTGAAGGATATTAAGTTAACTCCTGAACACTTGGCAGAAATGATCAAGTTAATCAAGGACGGTACTATTTCATCTAAGATTGCTAAGAAGGTCTTTGCTGAAACTATTGAAAATGGTACTGATCCTAAGAAGTATGTTGAAGATAATGGTATGGTTCAATTGTCAGATACTTCTGTTTTAGCTCCAATGGTTAAGAAGGTTGTTGATGATAACCCTCAATCTGTTGAAGACTTTAAGAATGGTAAGGATCGTGCAATCGGCTTCTTAGTTGGTCAAATCATGAAGCAAACTCGTGGTAAGGCTAACCCTAAGATGGTTAACAAGTTACTTAACCAAGAATTGCAAAGTCGTTAATTTTTAGAACGTTAGGTAGTAATTATGACTAGAAAAGCAAGATTAATTTATAATCCTGTATCAGGTCACGAACAGATGCCAAAGAATGTGGCCGATATTTTAGATGTATTAGAACAAGCTGGCTACGAAGCTAGTGCTTTTAGAACTACACCTGAAGAAAATAGTGCTCGCAATGAAGCTACTCGTGCTGCTAAGGAAGGCTTTGATTTAATCGTAGCAGCTGGCGGGGACGGTACAATCAATGAAGTAGTTAACGGGATTGCCTTTTTAGAAAACAGGCCTAAAATGGCAATTATTCCTGCTGGGACTACTAATGATTATGCTCGTGCATTAGCCATTCCACGTGATAATATTCCGGATGCTGCTAAAGTAATCTTAAAGAATAAAACTCGTAAAATGGATATCGGTAAAGCTGTTTTTGGTGACCAAATTCAATATTTCGTTAATATTGCTGCCAGCGGTTCTTTAACTGAGTTAACATATGGCGTACCATCTGAGGTTAAGTCAGCTTTGGGTTATGCCGCATACTTAATCAAGGGGGCAGAAATGTTGCCACACTTGACTGAGAATGAGATGCGTTTGACTTATGATGATGGCGTTTATGAAGGAAAATTATCAATGTTCCTACTAGGAATGACTAATTCAATTGGTGGTTTTGAGCAAGTTATGCCTGATGCACAGCTTAGTGATGGATTATTCCAATTGATCGTGGTCAAGCCTTCTGACCCTGTTAGCATGATGAAGTTGATGGCATTGGCTTTGAATGGTAAACATGTTGATGATCCCAATATCATTTATACCAAGACACGTAGCCTGAAGGCCGAGTTGATTGGTAAAAGTGAAGGGCAAGACTTACCAGTTAATCTTGATGGTGAGATCGGTGGTTATTGTCCAGTTGAATTTAACAATTTGCAACAGCATATTGAATTTTATGTTGGTGGATAAAATTTAAGCAAAACAAATAGCGTTGACTAGTGTAAAAGCTAATCAACGCTATGTTTGTATGGAAATTAATTAATCGCGATCTCCGCCCATGCCAAAGATTTGTAGCAAGAACATGAAGATGTTGATGAAGTCGAGATACATGCTTAAAGCCCCCATAACGGCTAAACCAGTATCTGAAACTTGACCGCCGTAGGTCATGAAAATCTTCTTAGCATTGTGTGCGTCGTAGGCAGTTAAGCCAGTGAAGATTAACACACCGATGCAGGAGAAGATAAAGGTTGCAGCGCCACTTCTAATGAAGAAGGCGTTAACGAGCCATGCAACTAAGAACCCGATCAAAGCTGCGCCAAGGTATGAACCCCAGTTGCTCAAGTCGCGCTTAGTTACAGAACCGAAGACGGCCATTGCTGCGAACACGCCAGCTGCTGATAAAAAGGCACCAGCGATTGAAGCGGAAGTAAATGCTCCTGCGATAAAGGCAAATTCGAAGCCGTAGACTGCGGAAAGAATCAACAGAAGAACGATGCCTAATGTTGGGTTCTTTGCTGCCTTAAAGCTGATTGTCATACATAAAACAATTGGAACAAATACGATGATCCAGTAAACGGCTTGTGACATGTTAGCAATTGCAGATGCAAACACAGTCGTAGTCAAGAATGCAGTTGCTGCAGAAACTAAAACAGCCAAAATCATGAGACTGTACATCTTAGTCAAGAAGCTGTTAACTGCAGAAATATCCTGGACTTGACGCCGTCCTGGAGTATTTGAAAAGTTATCCATGAAATATACACTCCTTTTATTTACTTGTCTTATCTATTTTACCGTATTTAGTGGTCAAATGAATAATAGTAAAGTTTTTCTTATGAAAAAACTAAAGTAGGCAGAAAGATGTCTAAAGAAAATCGCCTCCTGTATAGTGAAGATATAAAGGAAGTGATTTTGATGGAAAAAAGATATATTGACAATGACATCCGTGGTCAAAGAAGTGAATATCCAGATAAAATAGGTGAATTCAGACGGGAGACGATCTTGTCCTTTACTCCAGAAGCGGCAGAAAAATATCATCAGCTGACGAGTTCGCAAAAAACATTTATTGATCGGGAGCTTGATGATTTAAAATTTAATCAAGATACCACTATCAATAAAAAAGTAAATGCGGAATTAGACCAAGCAATCGTCTTTGAACGAAATGATCATGAAATAATAATTACAGATATAGTTGCTCAACCTACGCGTGACAGTCAGGAATATCGACGTGCGCAAATTAGGATGGACCGACAGAACCATTAATTTTAAGCCAAAGGTGGTGAACTACATAAACAGATAAATATGAAGCACACCATGTACAAATCCAAAGTAGTAAGACAGCTAAATAAATATTTTGTAAAGCTAGCTGTTTAAAATTAAAATATTGCCAAAAGATACGATCCCAAAAAACATTGGCTAAAAATGCTCGATAAGCATAAAAAGCTAGAAAGTGAATTGATTTTAGCCAGTAGTTCATATTAAAGACTTTTTGTGCAATACAGATTAGGTAAATCAAGAGGATAACCGCTAAAGCATAAATTGCCATTGAAGGTAGGTAATAACTGTCGTTGGTTAGGTCTGTTAATTTGAAAGTGGCTAAAAATAAATCTCTGGTCCTAAAATAGGTTAAAAGGTAAAATCCCACAATTAGCCACCAATATGTAAACAGAAAAGTTTGAATTTCATGATGAAAATTCCAGCTTAAGCCACCGTAGAGCCCAAAGATCAAAAAGCTGATAAAGATACGATCTAATAAATACCAATGGGTAGCCTCGGGACCATTTAAAATGAAGTGATCATAAAAAATTAACCAGGCAAAGTAAATAATTCCGGAACTAATAACTGCGATTAGTAGTCGTCGATAAGAATGCTGGACCCAGTTGCAGACTGATTTGATTCCAGGCATGATAAGCAAAAATTGCAGCATCATGACGCTGTACCAAAGATGAGGTGTGGCATTATCACTGAAGAATTGCCAGATGAATGTGGCAATATTGTGAAAATGCCCGTGTTGCTGCAGATTAGGCATAGCAATGAGATAAAATAAAGTCCAAGCAAAAGTAGGAAAGAAGTTATTATCCCACTGGTCGGAAAAATATGATTTTAAAGGTAATTTTGCCTGCTGGTCATTTTTCCTAATTACGGTAAAGACAATCCCAAAAATGAAGGCTGGTGAAGTGAATTTGACGAGGTTATAAAGTGATACCAAAAAGAGCTGCTGTGAATGATCGAATGGTAATGTCAAGAAAAGAGTAATAATTGGTTGCAACATGACACAACCGTTAGCTAGTAGATTGCGTAAAAAAGTTCCTAAAGACGATGGTCTTAGGAACTTTTTTACTGATATGATTATTTTCTACTTTTCTTTAGCCCACTTCAAGCCGATTCCGGTGATTCCGCTCAAAATAGAGAAGATTGGTGAAAGAAGACTGAAGAAGACGAATGGTAAGAAATGTAAAACTGGCACACCTAAAGTTGAAGCGGCGAATGAACCGGCAACACCCCAGGGAATTAAGTAGTTAATTACGCTACCGCCGTCTTCAAGTACGCGGCTAAGGGCTAATGGTGAAAGCTTAATTTTATCAAAAGCCGGCTTAAATGCACGACCAGGTAAGATAACTGATAGGTATTGTTCACCAACAAAAAGGTTGATACAGATACCAGATAAAATGGTGACCGTAATTAAACGACCAGGCTTGGTTAAATGTTTAACGAGTGGTTCCATTGCACTTTGAACAATGTTGAACTTCATGAGCATCCCACCCAAAGATAAGGTAGAAATGATCAAAGCTACTGTAGCCATCATGTTGGAAATACCACCACGGGTTAATAAGGCATTAACAGAAGCATCACTAGTTTTAGCCACAAAGCCGTTCATAACTAAATTGTTAAGCGATTGAATAGATTCGTGGGGACTTTGAATAAAAATCATGATTACAGTAATCGCAATGTTTAAAAAGAGCGTAGGGATTGCGGAAATTTTGCGCCAAGCACAAAAGATCATCAAGATAATTGGGACAATTGCCCACCAGCTGATACTGAAGTTAGTTTGTAAAATATGTGAAGTACGTTCAATCTTAGTTGGATCCATGTTGCCACTGTTGCCTAAGATCCAGAATAAAATTAATGAAACTACAAAAGCAGGAATGGTTGACCACATCATATTTTTAATGTGGGCGAATAATTCACTTTCGGCAACTGCTGAAGAAAGGTTGGTTGAATCGGATAAAGGAGACATCTTATCGCCAAAAACAGCTCCAGAGATAATTGCCCCAGCAACTAAGGCAGGATTAAGGTTCATACTAGTTCCGATCCCAAAAAGCGCAATCCCAATAGTTGAGATTGTGGTAAAACCACTACCGATTGCCATCCCAATAATTGAACAAACAATAAAAACAGATGGAACGAAGAAACTACCACTGATTAAGTGGAAACCCAGGACCATGATGGAAGGGATGATTCCCGCTTTAATCCAGATCCCGATCAAAGCGCCGATTAAAATAAAGATAAAAATCGGAATAATGGCTACACTAATTCCTTCTTTGATGCCATCTTGAACATCTTGCCAGGAAAAGCCACGCAGTCTAGCCCAAAAGGTAAGTAAAAGGACAATGAATAAAACTGGCACTTCTGGAGAAAGGGCAAGCTTGATAACTGCCAATCCCAGAATAGTGAGGAGTGCAATTAAGATAATAATTGATTCAGTAAAGGAAACTTTCTTTTTCTTCATTTTTATATTCCTCCAAATAAAAAATCCCGTTGACTTATTAGTCAACGGGACGACAATAGCCGTGGTACCACCCACTCTTTCAAGCATAAGAACTTGAATCTCTATCAGATGGTAACGGTTCTGAATTTTTCCGAACAACATTATAACGACGTATTTCGTCAAACTTTGCCTGCCTGGTTTGCAGCTACCACCAGTTCTCTGAACGCTGAGCAAAGTTGCTACTTTTCGTTTCTTGTTGAGCAATATGATAGCAAGATTAAAAAAGTATGTCAATAGATTTAAGTAAAATATTTTTAGATGCAAAAATTAACCAAATAGTTGAGTCTTCCTAGATACTAGATTTACAATTGAGGAAATATAGTTATTACATTGCTTGGGATAGTAATTAAGAGGAATCTTTATGCATAAAAAACGAGCTTTATCCATCTTTTTGGCACTTTGTGCCTTTGCAATATTTTTATTCATTGTGCAGCCAGGGGATAAGCTGGATAATGGCATTAAGAATCAGAAAGAACAGCTGCATGATTATATGAAGTTTCATCATATCAACGGTGTAATGTTAATTAATGATAAAAAGGGGCAACCGATTGTTGTCCAAAATAAGGAGACCACTGATTCAAGCCAAATAGTTAACGCTAATCAATTGTTTCCGATTGCTTCGCTACAAAAAATTATGACAGGAACTGCAATTTATCAGCTGCAACAAGAAAAGTTATTAGGTTGGAATACCTCTTTATCTAACTATTATCCTCAAGTTTCAGGTAGTAAAGATATTACAATTCGTGAGCTGATGAATCATACTAGTGGCTTGGTTAACAATGCTCGACCATCTTCTCCGCTTAAAAATCAGAAAGAGCAAATAGCTTATATGCTTAATCACATGGAGAATGATCATCTTCATACTTGGGATTACCAAGATGTTGATTATGAATTGCTAGCAGCTATTATTAGCAAGCAGACTAATTTAAGTTATAATGCTTATATTCAGACCGATTTTGCTAAGCCACTTAAGCTCCAGAAAGTTAAGGATTTTTCTGAGGTTAACCAAAACGAGATCCCTCAGCCAATGAGTAAAAATGTTGACTGGCACCAAGTGACAGTGACGACGTCGTCGGACTTTGGAGCAGGGAACTTATTCATGTCACCAATTGATTATTGGAAGTTTGTATATAACGATGTGCTGAAAAATCCTAAAATGGTAAACGAGTATTACCACCAAGCCCAGCATCAGACGGTAGCTTATTTTGGTGGAGTGTATTTTAATGGTGACATCATTCGCGCTAATGGCAGTATCCCTGGTTATAATTGCTGCTTTGTTGCGAATTACAAGACCAAGCGTATGATTATGCTATTTTCTAATAATATTAATTATTTGAGGTTGAAAGTAGCGGCTAACCACATTTTGCATGCGTATATGGGTGATAGTTGGTTCTAAAAAGCAGTCGATTATTTTTTGAAGCACAAAGATTGGTCAAGTATTATAATAATAGAGAGCTATTTTTTTAAGGTTGAGTGAGTATGAAAAAGAATCAAATTATAGATTTAGAAATTACCGATCTTTCGTATGAAGCAATGGGTGTGGCCCATTACGAGGGAATGACCGTATTTGTTACTAATGCACTTCCAGGTGAAGTGGTTAGTGCAAAGATTTTAAAGGTTAAGAAGAACTTTGCTTTTGCTAAAATTGAAGAAATAAAAAAAGAAAGTCCTGATCGAGTTAAGATCAAGTTGAATCAATGGGTTCAAACGGGACTCGCTTCTTTAGCTCATATCAAGTATGATAAGCAACTTGAATTCAAGCGTAATCAAGTTGTTAACTTACTTAAGAAGGCACATTTAGATGAGATTGAAGTAGGACAAACTTTGCCTAGTCCTGAGCAAACAGGGTATCGCAACAAGGCCCAAGTTCCTGTGCGAGAATATAATGGACAGCTTGAGATTGGCTTTTTTAGACGACATTCACATGATTTAGTGCCTTTGACAAATTTCTTTACCACTGATCCGGAAATTGATCGTGTATTGGTTGCAGTGCGTGATGTGTTGCGCAAGTACAAGATTGCGCCTTATGACGAGGTAAACAATACGGGAATTATACGCTATCTTGATGTGCGTCGTAGTAAGGCTAATGGCGAGATAATGGTTATTTTGGTCAGCCGGGTTAAGGATTTCCCACAAATGATGGGTGTTGCAGCTGAGATTAGCCAGATTCCTAAGGTTTCAGGTTTAGTCTTGAACTATAATCCTAAGAAGACCAATGTGATTTTGGGTAAAAAGGATTACCTAGTTTTCGGTAATGACCAGATTACTGATCAAATTGGTGATTTAAAGTTTAGAATCTCACCTCAAAGTTTCTTCCAGATTAATTCGCTGCAAACACCGCGCTTGTATGATTTAGCGATTAAGCAAGCAGATTTAGGTTCGGATGATGTAGTAATTGATGCATATTCGGGAATTGGAACGATTGGTTTGAGTGTAGCTAAGCATGTGAAGGCCGTGCGTGGAATCGAAGTTGTCCGGGATGCGATCAAGGATGCCAAGGACAATGCCGAGCTAAATGGTATTGAAAACGCAAAGTATTACTTAGGCAAGGCTGAAGAAATAATGCCGCGTTGGGCTAAAAAGGGTATGAAGACCGATGTGGTTTTTGTTGATCCACCGAGAAAAGGGTTGACACCTGAATTTATTAATGCGACAGTTAAGACTGGACCTAAGAAGGTCGTTTATATTTCGTGCAATCCTGCAACAATGATTCGCGACTTGCTTTTGTTCCAAGAACAAGGTTATGAATTTAAGCGAATCGATCCTGTTGATATGTTCCCACAAACGCCACATGTAGAGGCTGTGACTGTTTTGACAAAGAAGAAGTAAATATGATTATTAAACCATTAATTAGTGAAGACGAAGCAAAACAAACAAGTAAGCTTTTCCAAACAACTTGGCAAGAGACGTATAAAGGCGTGCTACCAGATGTATTTTTGGATAATATTCCGGCTACTGCTTGGGTAAAACGACTCAATGAGAGTGGTCGTCATAATTTAGTTTTTAAAGACGATAATAACGAGGTTCAAGCAGCCGTTAGCTATGGTCGTCCACGTGACACTAGAATGCTTGGCTGCGGTGAGTTGATGGCATTATATGTTAAACCTGATTTTCAAGGCTACAATGTAGGTAAGACCTTGCTAAATGCCGCAGAAAATGAACTGAAGAAGATGGGCTATGGCAAGATTTACTTGTGGTGTCTGGCTGAAGATAAAGATGCACAAGAATTCTTTAAGCACTTTGGCTGGCGTAATATTGCTACCCAACGTTTTATTGAAATTGCTGGCAAAGAATATAAGTATTTGCTGTTCCAGAAAAATTTACATAGTTAATGAAGCCGAAAGGCTTTATTTTTTTGCTTTTTTTTAAAAAAGGTCTTGCGTTATCTTCTCACTTTGGTATACTAGTATCTGTTCGGCTATGGAGGATTACCCAAGTGGCTTAAGGGGACGGTTTTGAAAACCGTTAGGCGGTTATGCCGCGCGTGGGTTCAAATCCCACATCCTCCTCTAGTTTGGTCCATTGGAGCAGTGGTTTATCTCGCCTCCCTGTCACGGAGGAGATCATGGGTTCAAATCCCATATGGACCGTTGATGGCGGAATTGGTGAAGGGGTTAACACACTGGTTTGTGGATCCAGCATGCGTGGGTTCGATTCCCACATTCCGCCCCATAATGGAGGATTAGCTCAGCTGGGAGAGCATCTGCCTTACAAGCAGGAGGTCACAGGTTCGAGCCCTGTATCCTCCATATTTTTTTACTCAAAAGCGTTAGAAATTTTTGTCTAACGCTTTTTACATACCATAGAGAGAAGTTAAGCATGAATAAAAAACAGATTACAATGGTGACGGCAGCCTTGATGCTTGGCAACGTGATGTCGGGGCTAGACGGAACTATTATTAATACCGCTATTCCAGCCATCGTCGCGGCCTTGCACGGAATTCAATTAATGGGTTGGATTGTGGCAATTTTCTTATTAGGAATGTCGATTTCGATTCCGATTTGGACCAAGATCGGAGAGAAAATCACTAACAAACGAGCCTTTGAGCTTTCATTGCTACTCTTTGTTTTGGGATCGGCTCTACAGGGGATAGCGCCAAATATTATTTTCTTTCTGTGCTCTCGCTTTATCATGGGAATCGGTGCAGGTGGTATGGGTTCTTTACCTTATATCATTGCTGGTTATGTGTTTAAAAATATTAAAACGAGAACCAAAGTATTAGGCTATTTAACTGCTAGCTGGAATGGGGCTGCGATCTTAGGGCCACTTGTTGGTGGTTGGTTAATTGATGCTTTCTCTTGGCACTGGGTCTTCTATATCAATATTCCAATTGGCTTAATCGCATTTTTGATTTGTTTAATTTACTACAAACCGGTTACTCCAAAAAAGACACCGGTTTTCGATATCCCTGGTGCTACTTTATTAGTAATCGGACTGCTTTTATTCTTGATGGGCGTGCAACTAGTTGGTTTAACCGCTAGCTGGATCATAATTGGATTGATTATAATTAGTTTAGTCTTCATCGTCTTTTTCTTTATTCGCGAAGGTCATGCAGACAATCCAATTATTCCAATTTCTTTATTTAAAAATAAAGATTTAGATGGCGACTTTTTATTATTTGCCTTTACTTGGGGTGCCTTTTTAGCAGTAAATACCTATATGCCAATGTGGGCTCAGGCATTACTAGGCTTGTCAGCTTTAATTGGTGGGATGACGTTAATTCCAAATTCGATTGTTGAAATTATCGCATCTCAAAGTGTAGCAGCGATTCAGGAGCATATGACAACCTTTAAATTAGTTTTGATTGGAATAGTTGCCATGATTATCTCATCAGCTGGTTTGTTTATTTCTGGCATACATACGCCTGTGCAGATGTTGACCTTTATTGGTGCATTTTCTGGTATTGGGGTTGGCTTTATCTTTGTTGCTTTGCAATTAAAGGTACAACTTGATGCGGGACTAAAGAATATGGCAACGGCCACTTCAACTTCATATTTGATCAGAATTTTAGCTCAAACAGTAATGGCTGCTGTTTATGGCGTAATTATGAATCTGAACTTGGCCAGCGGAGTTCAAATGCACAAGGGAATCACGATGACCATGATGAATAAATTGAGTGATGCGCAAAGTGCCAAGAGTTTGCCGCAAAACTTAGTGCCAACAATGAGAACTATTTTCCACGGCGGTATTAAGGAAATTATGTTGGTTTCATTGATTTTGTTAATTATCGCCTTTGTAATGAATTTCTACTTTAACTTTGGTAAAAAATGCAAGAAATTGCAATAATTTTGAAAATGAAAGCTCGATTTGTGAGCTCTTCTTTTTTAGTTACAGCATAATGTGTTTTTCGGCATAAGTGATTAAATCAGTCAAGCTGGTCTGATAATTTTGCTTAACCCACCAGACTAACAGCATATAGATTCCACCAGATTGATAGGCTATTGCATAGTCGGGTAGGTGGACATCAGAATGGTAAACTGACATCAGCTTTTTCAAATATTTAGTTTGAAAATTAAGTAATTCTCCTTCAAATCCTGCATCAAGCAGTAATTTCATTAGTTGAGGATTATCTTTGAAGAATTCAAGGTAGGCAGTAAGCTGCTGCTTAAAAGTTCTCAAATTATGTTGATCAATATCAGCGATAAAATTATGGTATTGATTAAATAAAAATTGCGCAATGACTTCATCTTTTTGGTCATAATTGCGATAAAAGGAAGTACGAGATACCTTAGCCTTACGGGTGATTTCTGCAATAGAGATCTCCGTATAAGGCTTTTTTTGTAGTAATTTGAATAATGCATGTTCAATTTGTTGCTGCGTATGCAGACTCTTCATATTCATCAAGATCATCCCCAAATGTAAAATGTTTGACAACTGATACCGCTTACATTATATTATAAGCGTAAATAGTTACAAGTGTAACGATTATTGAAAGAAGTGTCAATTATGCATTATAGTAATGGCAATTATGAAGCCTTTGTTAAGGCTGATAAACCTAAAGATGTTGATCAAAAATCTGCTTATATTGTTGGTAGTGGCTTGGCTGCATTAGCTACTGCTGTCTTTTTAATTCGTGATGGCCAAATGAAGGGCGAGAAAATTCACATTTTTGAAGAATTAGGTCTGCCTGGTGGCTCAATGGATGGGATCTATAATAAAGAAAAGGAAAGTTACATCATTCGTGGCGGTCGTGAAATGGAGCCGCACTTTGAATGTTTGTGGGATTTATTTAGATCAATCCCTTCGCCTGACCATGAAGGTGAATCTATTTTGGATTCCTTCTATCGTTTAAATAGAAAAGATCCAAGTTATGCTAAAACTAGAGTAATTGTAAATCGTGGTCAAGCTTTGCCGACTGATGGGCAACTTCTTTTGACACCAAAGGCAGTGAAGGAAATTGTTGATCTTTGTTTAACTCCCGAAAAAGACTTGCAAAATAAGAAGATTAATGAAGTCTTCACTAAGGAATTCTTTGAATCTAACTTCTGGTTATATTGGTCAACAATGTTTGCTTTTGAACCATGGGCAAGTGCGATGGAGATGCGCCGCTACTTGATGCGCTTTGTACAGCATGTAGCAACCTTGAAGAATCTTTCATCATTGCGTTTTACCAAGTATAACCAATATGAATCATTGATTTTGCCGCTGGTCAAGTATTTAAAGGATCGTGGTGTAATCTTCCACTATAATACGGTGGTTGATAATATCTTTGTTAACCGCTCTGACGGCGAAAAGGTTGCTAAACAAATTATTTTAACCGAAGATGGCGAAAAGAAGACCATTGACTTAACACCAAATGACTTAGTCTTCGTTACTAATGGTTCAATTACTGAGAGTACTACCTATGGAGATCAACTGCATCCCGCTCCAGCAGAGCATGAATTGGGTGCAAGCTGGCAATTGTGGAAGAACTTAGCAGCTCAAGATGAAGACTTTGGCCACCCTGATGTCTTCTGCAAAGATATTCCAAAGGCAAACTGGCGGATGTCTGCAACTATTACCTTTAAAAACGATGATGTGGTGCCGTTTATTGAAGCTGTTAATAAAAAGGATCCACACAGTGGCTCAATCGTAACTAGTGGACCAACTACTATTAAGGATTCTAATTGGCTATTAGGTTACTCAATCAGCCGTCAGCCACACTTTAAGGCGCAAAAACCAAATGAATTGATTGTTTGGTTATATGGTTTGTTCTCTGATACCAAAGGTAATTATGTGGAAAAGACGATGCCTGATTGTAATGGGCTCGAAATGTGTGAAGAGTGGCTCTATCACATGGGTGTGCCGGAAGAAAGAATTCCTGAAATAGCTGCCGCAGCTACAACAATTCCGGTTCACATGCCATATATTACTTCTTACTTTATGCCAAGAGCTTTAGGCGACCGCCCAAAGGTTGTTCCAGATCATTCTAAAAACTTAGCCTTTATTGGTAACTTTGCCGAAACTCCAAGAGACACTGTCTTTACGACAGAGTATTCAGTTCGGACGGCAATGGAAGCTGTCTACACTTTGCTTAATATTGACCGCGGTGTACCAGAAGTCTTCGCTTCCGCATTTGATGTCAGAATGTTGATGAATGCGATGTATTACCTGAATGACCAGAAGAAGTTGGCTGATCTTGATTTGCCAATGCCTGAAAAGTTTGCGATTAAAGGGATGCTTAAGAAGGTTAAGGGCACTTATATCGAAGAATTGATGAAGAAATATAAGTTGATGTAGTTAACGATTATTATATGAAAAAAGAAAGTTTGTTAGATGACAAGCTTTCTTTTTATTTAAATCTAGCAGTAAAATTTTCAGCAAATTCAAGTTAACTTAAAACTTATCTCAAAAGTCTTAAGAGATTAAAATTAATTTGAATTACAGGTTAAAGTTGAGGTAGAAATTAAACTAATTTGAATTAGATTAGCTTGAACGGATATAAAATAATTTTAAGAAACTATCAAATTTTTTGTGTATAATAGTGTTATTCAGAGTTATTAACAATCAATTTTTAATTAGAAAAGAAGGATACTATTTTAGACTCTAAACCCGCCCGATGGGGCACAAAAGCATATCGTGACGCTAAGAAGTTATATATGAAGGCTTTTCCAGCTTGGGAAAGATTCTCCATGTTTTCTCTTTTAGCAATGTCATTACACCGAAATGTTAAGTTTCACGCAATTTATAATGATGGTCAGTTTTGCGGCATTACTTATTATGCTGAGAATGATAATACAGTCTATTTGACCTATTTAGCCATTAATGAAAAATTGCGAGGACAAGGTTATGGTTCCAAGATCTTGATGATGTTAGAGGATCGATTCCCTGATAAGCAAATTGTCATTGATATTGAGCCAGTTACCAAGAAGGCGAAAAATTATAAGCAGCGTGTTAGTCGCCTGAAATTCTATGAAAGAAATGGATTTCACAGGACTGACCGCAAATTGGTTGATCCTGATGGTGAATTTGAAGCTTTGACTACCGGTAAAAAGCTAGACATTGATAGTTTTACTAGAATGTTGAAGCAGATGAGCTTTGGATTTTATCAAGCAAAAGTTGAAAAATAAAAGAAGCCTAGTTAGCAGATCAGATTGCTGGCTAGGCTTTTTTTGATTATTGCGGTATTCTTGAACTTAACAAAGAAGGGAGGCACATATGATGACAATAGGAGAAGCTCTGAAAGAAGAAAGAATTAAGCGAGGATTATCAATTAGAAAAATGGTAGGAGATATTATTGATCCCTCTTCATATAATAAGGTGGAAAAAGGGATGCGAAATATCGGATCTGATGCACTAGTCAGACTATTGTTTTTGCATAACATAGATATCAATGAATTTTTCTCCAAATTAGAGGATTCTTATGCGCCTGCATTTACTGTACGTGAGAAATACTTAGATCAGCAGATGCGAGTGGCTTTTAACCAGCGCGATCTTAAGAAAGCAGAAGAAGTATGTAGGAAAATTCAAGAGCTTAAAGGAAAGCCTGTTCTTAAGCTAAGAGCTATAGTCGCAATTGCGTATTTAAAAAATAACGTTGAAAATTTGAGCGAACAAACTAAAAAAGCAATATTTGATCAATTAGATAAGAATGATGATTTGAGCAATAATATTGAGGCGATTAAGCTGTTTGCAAATACAATGCCAGTGTTTACCAACGAGCAGTTGAATTACTTAATGCACATTTATATTTCAAAAATTATTAAAAGAAATGACGTGTCAATTTCGGATCAAAAAAGATTTGCAATTGCTAGTGTCAATTATTTGAGAGCTTGCTATGAAAGAAAAATTCCTTTAAATGATTCTATGCTAGAAATTGAAAACTATATTATGGAGATTGATGATTCCTCTTTCCTCGTATATAAAGGTGTAGTCAAATTAAGTTTAGCTGCGATAAAAGGAGATAAAGAGCGAGCTGAGCAAATAAAGCGAGAATTAATTGATGTTGGATATGAAATAGCTAGGAAATGGATAATTTAGTTGTGGTTTTTTGACCACGATTAAATTATTTTTTTGTTTTTATGATAAATTTATGGATATTTAATTGGAGGTGGCTACCTGATGAATGTGAAGAAAACACAAATTAATTTAAGATGGGTTTTATCAGTTTTGCCCGTTAGGTTTACAATTGCGATTATAGTTTTATCAATCACTAGTTCATTTGAGGGAGTGATCAATGGGTATGTTATGGGACAAATGACTAACATTGCTTTTAATAATTTCGCTGGTGTTGGGACTTTTGTTTTATTGGTTTTAGCAGCCTATTTGATTACCTATGTTTCGGCGTATTTATTTTTGCTAACGAATCAAAAGGCAATTCAAATTTTAAATCAAAAATTAAAATTTGCTTTTTTTGCTTCTAGCTTTTATCAAGAAAATCAAGCTGATTCAAATTCTTCTGATGTAATTAATAATGTGACGAACATTTCCAATCAAATTCAAGGACATTATTTCCAGCCTTTGTTTTATTTGATTCAAGCCATTATGACGGTCATTTCTACAACATTTGTAGTATTAGAGACCAATCTGTTATTAGGTATGATATATGTATTGCTTTCAGCATTAAGTATGATTCCTAACCAGCTTGGTAAAAAACAGATGAATCAAAAAACAGACAATTGGAGTCAATCTAATTCATCTTTAGTCACAATCATGAAAGACATTTTTGAAGGGAAAAATGAGATTAGAAAATTTGATGTTAAGAATCTCTTCTTCAAAAAATTCTCCAATTCGTTAAATACTGAGGAAGAAAATTATTTTCAATTAAACAAAGTTCAGTTTACAGTTCAATTTTGTGCATGGGTTTGTGCAGTTCTAGCAAGTGTAATACCAATGGGTATTGGATTATTGATGGTTGTCAACCACTTTGGTGGTGTTGAGATCGGGACAATTGTGACATTAACCTTAACTGCTGACCATGTTTTGGGTGGAGTACGTGAAATCGTTGGTTACCAAACGCAAATTAGTAGTACTAAGAGTATTAGAGATATTGGAATTGAAGAAGATAAGAATAGCGTTCAGGCTTCAGAAGTTGGCGAAAATAGCTTAACTTTAAAAGATGTGGCTTTTGATCGTGGTGATAAAGAAATTTTTCAAAATGTAAACTTACAATTGAAGAACAGTGATAAAGTCATTATCAATGGTGATTCAGGAGTAGGTAAGTCAACTTTACTGAATATTATTTCAGGTCAACTAAAGCCAACCAAAGGTAAAGTAGAATTTGGCAACCGGTCAATCTCTCTTGGGGATTCGATTTTGGTTTCTCAAAAGTCATGGTTATTTGCTGGAAACGTGGCTGATAATCTTTCATTGTATGAAAATTTTTCTGATGAAGAAATGGAAGAAGTTTTGAAAAAGGTCCATCTTTGGGATGAATTAGGAGATAAACCACTACAATTTAAAATTGAGAGTGAAGGGAGCAATTTGTCAGGTGGACAGGCTCAACGACTAACAATTGCTCGAGGATTATTGAGACATAAACGATTATTTTTGCTTGATGAGATTACTTCAAGCTTAGATAAAGAAAATTCGCATGCGATCAGAAAGCTGATTTACACTTTACCAATCATGACTGTAGAGGTTGCACACAATATCGATGCCGAGTTAGTTAAGCAGTATGGTATTGAAATCCGAAAATTAACTAAGAATGGATTAAGTTGATGAATGATTGGGCACTTTTTTATGCAAATGATGTTTTAGTAAACAACAAAGAACACCATATATCATTATTTGTAAAACTAATCCATAATCAAATTGAAAATTTAAATGTGAAGTATACGTATTGTGAACTTCAAGAAATGGAAAATTTGTGTAATAAAAAAGCAGTAAAATGGCTAAAAGAATTTCTTGAAATTAATTTTAATTTTAAAGTTAAAATCGAAATTGATTTTGATACTGAGGCAGTAACACCATTTTATGTGGTAAGCAAGAATAAGATAATTTTACCGTATAAATTTATGTTATTAAAAAGTAGTAATAACATATTAGACCATGAGATATTTAACTTCTTTCTGTTTCACGAATTAGGACATGCTGTTTTAGATCAAAATTCACCTCAAATCTATAAAATAAAGATGATACAAGATATCTTTTATTATTTAGGAAAAAAGTATAGTCAAATAAATCTAAGGACTGATAAGAAAAAAATATTTTTGAATTTAAAACAAGTTTATAGAGAATTTCTACCTGATTTTATTGCAATTTATTTATTAGAAAAAAAGTTTAGCATGTGTGTAAACTGGAATGAATTTTTGTCTTGTTTTGAATACTTCAAAACTAAGACCGAGATGTGTACTATTTTTGCTTTTGATACGCACGCCCCTATCGAAGCTAGACTATATGTAAGCAAGATGGCAGTAGATTATTTTCGTAAACATGATAATAAAAATTGAAAGAAGCTTAGTTAGTGATTCTCATAAGATTGCTAACTAAGTTTTTTGAATAGGATATAATCTAAACTGTATGATGTATGTTAAAATAAAATGAAAATGCAATAATTAACTAGAAAACGAGAAGAAATATGAAAGACTATGTAATTTTAAATAATGGTGTCAAAATGCCACGCTTGGGCTTTGGTGTTTATCAAATTGATGACTTGGCTCAAACGCAGCAAGTTGTGGAAAATGGCTTAGAAGTTGGTTATCGACTTGTGGATACTGCCCAAATTTATGGAAATGAACAGGCGGTTGGAGATGCACTTGTGCATAGCAGCATCCCACGAGAGGATATTTTCGTCACTTCTAAAATCTGGGTCGATAAGTATGGCTATGATCAGACTTTGCAAGCCTTTGACGATTCAATGAAAAAGCTGAAGTTAGATTATATTGATTTGTATCTGATTCATAAGCCATATAACGATTACTATGGCACTTGGCGAGCATTAGAACGTTTATATAAAGAGGGACGCATTCGGGCAATTGGTGTAAGTAGTTTTTGGAATGAACGCTTAGCTGATTTGATTACTTTTAATGATGTAAAGCCGGCTGTGAACCAGATTGAGACTAATGTCTGGAATCAAGAATGGAAATCACAGCAATATATGGAAAAAGAAGGCGTGCAACCTGAAGCCTGGGCACCATTTGCGGAAGGAGCCAACCACATTTTCACTAATCCTGTCTTGCAAAAGATTGCAGAAAAGCATCATAAGACTACTGCTCAGGTAATGTTGAGATGGTTTTTACAAAGAAATTATGTGGTGATTCCTAAGTCAATTCATAAAAACAGATTAATGGAAAACTTTGATGTGTTTGACTTTGAACTAGATGATGAGGATATGGCATTGATCAAGACTTTGGATCAAGGCTACAGTGTTTTAGAAGATGAGATGGATCCGGAAATTGCGGAAAGTTTTCGGTAGTAGGCATTAAAAATGTGTCCAGCCTCGTAATCAGATATAATTAAGAACAAGAAAGTGATTTCAAAATACGAGGTGATCCCTATGAAAAAGATGAGATTAATCGGCACAATTATCGGTGTTGCTGGAGCTATTGGTGCAGTAGCGGCGATTGTTTATAAAAAATTCAAAGAAAAACAGGCAATGGTGAATACGCCGCAGGAGAAAACTTTACTTTTAGGCAATACTTCTAGTAAAGCCAAAAGTGAGTTAATGAAGGCAGAATTGTCTGAGAAGGATCAAGTTGAGACAAATAACACCGAAATTCCACATGTTTCACTTGATGACGATAAGCCTAGAATATTTGAAGATAAATAAGATGAAAAAGCTCAATCTGCATGAATTTTGTAGGTTGAGCTTTTTGAATGATCTATTTGAGTAAATTATCTTCAAGATGTTTAAGGTGCTTAACGCGATTTAGATAATCATTGTTTTTCTGTAAATTGTAGATATATTTTTTGCCAATTTTCTCATTGGATAGTAAATGCTTCTCTACTAATGAATTTACATATTTTCTAATCGTGGTTTGTTTACCAAAATGATTCTGCGGATCTTTAACAATATCATTTATTGAAAAATTAGGATTTCTGCTAGCAAAAGACATAATAAATTTCTCTGGTTCAGTTAATTTTTCCTGATTATCAATTGCAAAAGTCTTAAAAATACGAATGCGAGTAGTATTGATTTCATAATCAATGTTAATTTCAGGATCATTTAAATTATTTTGCAACACAGTATTAAGAATTCTTGGACCACCGCTAGCTGCAGTTTCAGAGACACCAATTCGTCTGAATAAACTAGCGATTTCAGTATTTCTAATGGAGGAATATTGTCCACGTAAAAACGATTCTTTACTTACGCGCATAGTACCAGGGTTTGTAAATTCAAAGTAACTAGGTCTATCTACAATTTTGACACCTACCATACCATCATAATATGAGTGCATTAAACAATTAACTAGAGCTTCTTTAGCTGCAATGATTAAATCGTTATGGTAGGACGTTCTACTAAGGTCGTTACCTTGAATAAATGGATCAGGTATATTTGTTTCTATTTTAGCTAAAACTAAATTATAAAAAGAAAAGATATTTAAAGTAGGGTAATTCATATCACCTGCAGAAGCTCTATCATTCCAGTTAGTGGAATTATCACTATTATATTGCTGGTAATCTAATTGAAAGCGTGGAAAACGATCTGTTATCGAAATATATTTTCCGAAGAAAAGGAGACCACTATCTGTAAGATGATATTCATTTGAATTACTTAATCGGTCTTTTCTGAAAACACCAATTGAATATAAAAAATCTTGATCACTAAGTTGAGAATTAGTATTAATAATACCTTTTTCTTCAATTATTTTGCGATATTCTTTGATACTTTCTGCATCTAGATCTTCTATTGTATAGGTCGAAGGGAGTAAGTGAGTATTAATCTCGCTTTGACTTTTAACTGTAAAATATTTAAGTTGCTCTTTAGTAGCTACTTGATCTCCGTCACCAGTTCTAATATATGCTTTACCGAATGCAGTTATTGGACGAGTATTAAAGGGTTCTGGATGAATTATTACTTGAATAATAGTTTTATTTTGAAAAAAAGAAATCTGAACATCATTATTTTGGATTACAGGTCGATTAAGGCATGAAATATTGTTATTATCATTGAAAATTTGTGTTTCAATGTCTTCAACATTGTCTACACCAGTTATACTAAATTCATGTTTACTCTTATCTTCTGCTATGCCTAATACTATTATTCCACCTGAAGTATTAGCAAAAGAGCTAACAGTTTCCCAAAATGATTTAGGTAATTTCCAACTAGCTTCTTTGTATTCGATGTTTTCATTTTCAGATGGTGTTTTAAAATTACCAGTTTGTGTAATTGCTTTGAAGTTTAAAAAGTCCATTTAATATCACCTCATGACTTAAATTTATTTGTGTAAATAAATTATATACTATTGCTCTCGTAACTTACACTAACTTTCGCCAACTTTCGCGCAACTTACAACATTGCGCGCGCAAAGTGAGAGTAAAAAATAAACCCGCTAGCTATCATTGCGATAACTAACGGATTTTTGAATGGCTTATTCTATCTATTGGTAAATTTTACCTTCTTGTTTTTCTTGCTTAATCTTTTCTTCTTGAGCTTTTTCACTAGCTGCTTTCTTAGGCAAAATCCAGTTTAAAAGCATTCCGATGATGGTGGAAAGGGCAACTGAGGTAAGTTGGAAATTGCCCAGTTGTAAGTAAGCTCCACCAATCCCGATAACCAAGATGACAGAAGCAATCAACATATTGCGCTTTTCACCAAAATCAATTTGATCATCAACTAAGATCTTTAAACCATTAGATGCAATTGTTCCGAAAAGTAAGAAGGAAATCCCACCGATAACTGGCATTGGAATTGATTCGATCAATGCGGCAAGTTTACCGACAAAGCTGAAGATAATTGCTGAAACAGCAGCACCGGCTAATACCCAAACTGAGTAAACCTTAGTCATAGCTAACACACCGATATTTTCACCGTATGAAGTGGTAGGAGGACCACCAATGAAACCAGCGATAATCGTTGAAAGACCATCACCCATCATCGTTCTGTGTAAGCCAGGATTCTTGAAAAAGTCACGTTTAGTTAATGAATTCAATACCATAATATGGCCCATGTGCTCTGTCATCGTAACGAAGGCAATTGGTGCCATGGCTAAAATAGCGGCAGGATACCATTTGAAGTGGTAACTGATTCCAGGCACATCAAGTGCTGGCAATGTGAACCAAGCTGCTTTTTCCACGCCAGAGAAATCAACAATTCCGAGGCAGCAGGATAAGATATAGCCACAGATAATTCCTAGCATAATTGAAACCAAACTGGTGAAGCCTTTGAAGCACATTTGGAAAACTAAAGTCATGACCAAAGTGAAGATAGCTACACCGAAGTAAGTCAAATCATACTTAGAATTATTCATCATAGCGTCATTAGCGGCAGTAGTTGCTAGTGACAAACCAATAACGATGATGATTGGTCCAACTACGATTGGTGGTAAAACTTTGTTAACCCAGCCTGAACCAATTTTGCTAATGATGATCGCAACAACTACGTAAACTAAACCAGAAGCGATCGCACCCTGGGCAACTGCCGGGTAGCCATCAGCCTTCATTAAGGCTTGCATTGTAGCAACGAAGGCAAAACTTGATCCGAGGTATGCTGGAATCTTGAAGTGGGTCAAGAGCATGTGGACCAAGGTACCGATTCCTGATGAAAGTAGAGCGATGCTTGGGTTAATTCCAATTAAAATTGGCACTAAAACGGTAGAACCAAACATAGCAAACATATGCTGTAAGGATAGCAGTACGCCTTGGCCGAATTCCGGCTTTTCATAGACGTCTAAAACGGCCTCCGGATTTCTGTACTTTTCTTTTTTATTCATTCAAAAAAACTCCTATTTAACGATTTCGATACTATCTTTATCATCGACTTCGGTCATTGCAACTTTGACCTTCTCGTTCATTGCCGTTGGGATATTCTTTCCAATAAAGTCAGGACGAACTGGCAATTCACGATGACCGCGGTCAACTAGGACAGCTAAATTAATCTTAGCTGGACGGCCTTGATCCATTAATGCATCAAGTGCAGCTCTAATTGTCCGACCTGTGAAAAGAACGTCGTCAACTAAGATAACGTTTTTATCGGTGATATCGAAGTCAAGTTGTTGGCTGTGGATCATCTTTTCCTTCTCAGCCTCTGGTAAATCATCGCGGTATTGAGAAATGTCAATTGCCCCTACAGGGACTTCAACATCTTCCAAGTTTTTCAAATTTTTGGCGATTCGCTCAGCCAAGTACCAGCCGCGAGTTTTAATTCCGACTAATACAAGGTTTTCAGTACCTTTATTGCGTTCGACAATTTCATAGGTCATCCGCATCAAGGCACGTTTCATGCCTAAAGCATCGATTATTTCTTTTGCCATATATTTTCCTTTCTGGATGACCAATAAGAAAAAGACCACCAAGAGCGCATGGCTCAAGATGGTCCTTCTGTATTAGCTAACGACAAAAAGTATTAGCTTGTGCAGATTTCCTTCTTAGCCTCACGGGACTAACTTTAAAGGTCATCACTATTATTTTCTTTATATTTAACTCGGAAAAACACAGATTGTCAAGATTTAGTGGAAAAATATTGTGCTTTATTTTGCTAGTTAAATCTTGCATACTATGAGTAATAGTAGTTTTTAGAGTTAAAAAGGTGGGATTAAATGACTAAGAAGCAAATATCAATGGTTACTTTGTCTTTGTTGCTGGCTAATATTATGTCAGGGCTAGATGCAACCATCATTAACACAGCAATTCCTGCTATTGTATCTGATCTTCACGGGATTCAATATATGGGGTGGATCGTTGCTTGCTTTTTACTTGGAATATCAGTTTCAGTGCCAATTTGGAGTAAGATTGGCGAAAGAATGAGCAACAAATTTGCCTTTGAATTATCATTAGCTCTTTTTATTTTAGGCTCAGTTTTGGAAGGTGTTGCACCAGATATTTACTTTTTCCTCGTCTCGCGAGTCCTCATGGGAGTAGGAGCTGGTGGCATGGGTTCTCTTCCTTACGTAATTGTAGGTTATATTTATCCTAATATTAAAAGAAGAACTGTAATTTTGAGCTATATTGCTGCTAGTTTTTCTGCTGCATGTATTGCTGGACCATTAGTTGGTGGCTGGATTGTTGATGCCTTATCTTGGCACTGGGTCTTTTATATTAATGTGCCACTTGGATTAGTTTCGATTATTCTAAGTTTTATTTTTTATCGTGGCATTCGTAAGCCGAATGTTAATACAGTTTTTGATCGATTAGGTGCATTTACTTTAATTGGCGGTTTAACTTGCTTTTTAATCGGAATTCAGATGTTGGGTTTAGCAAGCAATCTTTTAGTAGCGCTTTTTATAATTATTGGAATTGCTATGCTAGTCTGGTTTATTTTGGTTGAAAAGAAGGCAGAGAGTCCGATCGTGCCACTTTCTGTTTTTACTAATAAAGCATTAGTAGGCGATTTTATTCTTTTTGCCTTTGCATGGGGCGCCTACATTGCGGTAAACACTTATTTGCCAATGTGGTCACAGGCAATTTTAGGAACATCTGCTTTAATCGGTGGGATGACTTTAATTCCTAATTCAATTTTTGATATAGCTGGTTCGCAGAGTACACCACATTTACTCAGACGTTTTAATAACTATCATCTATTAATTTTTGATCTTTCATTGATTGCGATAACGGTAATCGGATTGATCGTTGTACCGATTAGCACGCCATATCAGGTTTTAATGTCAATTGCGGCTTTATCTGGTTTAGGCGTAGGATCAATCTTTGTTATTCTTCAGATAAAAGTGCAGATTGATGCTGGCGAAAAGGATATGGCGCCGGCTACGTCACTTAGCTTTTTGATTAGAATCCTGGCTCAGACTGTGATGGCTGCAGTCTATGGTGTGATCATGAATCTAGCTTTGGCACGTGGAATTGCTGGTCACCATAATATTACAATGACCATGATGAATAAATTAAGTGACGTGGAATCCGCAAAAAGTTTGCCTAGGGCGTTAATGCCAACAATGCGAACTATTTTTCATACTGGAATCAGAGAAATTATGATAGTTTCTCTATTGTTAATAATTTGTGGATATATCGTAAACTTTGTTTATAACCATCATGAAGCTAAAAAAGCAGCGGAATAAAAATAGCGTTTGAGGAAAAGTCTCAAACGCTTATTTTATTTCAAATTACGAATTACATTTATTCTAAACAAAATTAGATTGAAGATTACGATACCTGCTGTGAAGATGAAAACAGTACTGTAATTAGTTAATCCAGAGATAGTTGAACCTAGTAGCGGCCCAAAGATATTACCGACATACATGGCTGACTGATTCCAAGAAAAGATTCGACCTGTAATTTTTGCTGGCGTATTTTTGGTAAGCAAGGTTTGCACTTGTGGGAATAAACAAGCATCAGTAAAGCCAACCAGAAAGCGTAAAATTCCGAGTTCGACTGTATTTTGCACGAAAGCAGTTAAAAAGAAAAGAATAGTCGCACCGATGAATCCGGCAATAATGATTTTGTGTGTCCCAATTCTGTCTCCTAATGCGCCAAAGCGAGATGCGGCAAGGAAAGTAGCAATCCCAGGCAAAGCAGCTATTACCCCGGAAATAAATACTACATTGCCATGGCTAGCCATCAGTTGCTTAACATACAGCGACACAATGGGATTGATCGAATTATTAGCCGCCTGAATAATCAAGGTAGTTAAAAGCAAGCCGAAAATTAATTGTGGTGAGCGTAATTCCTTAATAACGCCACTGGCTTTATCAAGTTTCTTTTCAGTGACTGGTTTAAAGTCTGTTTCATGAACAAAGAAAAGTGATAAGAAAAATGCAATTAGTAATAATCCTCCTGTGATAAAGAATGTGACACGATAGGAGAAAATAGAAGCCAGTGCGCCACCGATAAATGGTCCAAGCAAATTGCCAGCAGTAAAGCTAGAGGCCATTGTCCCAAGGGCTTGACCTGATTTTTCTTTGGGTGTTTCAGTTGCAACTAGAGCATTGGAATTAGAAACAAAGCCTGCAAAAACACCTTGTAACATTCTTAAGATGAATAATTGATAAACGTTGGTAGCTAGCCCCATACAGCCAAGGACGATAGCCATTCCCAGTGAAGCTCGTAATGTCATCGGCTTTCTACCTTTTTTGTCTGCTAGTTTTCCCCACCAGGGAGAAATTATCGCCGATACAAAATAAGTACCGGAGTAGATAAAGCCAGACCAAAAGTTTAACTGCTTATGGGTAAAATTGCCTAGTGTATCAATATATAATGGCAGAAACGGCATTACTTCAGAGAAGGCGATACCAGCGATAAAGACCGCAATAGATAAGACAAGTAAATTCTTTTTCCAAATAGGTTTTTCATTCATTTTTATTCCCTTTGTTAAGTTTTAAAGTATAAATTGTAAAGCTGATTATGAATAGCACCAAGATTAAGTGAGTTAAAAATAAGGGCTGACTAGAATTCATAACGCTTTTATTAATATGGTAGTTAAAGATTTGCTCAAAGATGTGCGGTCCATTGAATAAAAGCAAGCCACCCCACAGAATTAATTGAGTTAAGAAGCCTCCAGCAGTGCGAAAACGATAGTTGATCATATAAATATTTGTATCGACATGATCACGGATAAGATCTACGGTGTCAGTATTTTGTAAACTGTAGAAAATTCGAATCAAAAAAATCCCTGCAAAGTATGTTGGCCTAAAGAGCGTAATAACTAGACCGAGAACAATGCCCCAACTTTGAATGGTGAAGTCATCAAATGGTAAATATTCACGTAGCGTTTTTAATAATGGACGTTTGATAAAGCTGGCGATTAAGATAATGACAAATAACCAGTAGTAATTTTTTGCACCAAATAAAACAGAAATATAAACGGCTGAAAAGATAGTGGTAAAGTCTTGGCAGAGGCCTGCGATTGTCAGGCGATACTGCATTTTGCGAGATAATTTACCATGTTTTTGGCTTAAAGCTAATTTGATCAGATAGCTAATAACGACTACGGCTGAAACGATAATACCAAAAATAGAGAAGATGTCTTTTCCCGAGTTCCAACCTTCTCGAATTAAGAGAATAGCCAGTAGCAAACCAAGAGTTAACCAGACATTTTGCCACTGCAATACAATTTCCCGTGAATGTGCTCTAAATGGAGAATATTTAAAGCCGAGTATAGCAATTAGCGTATAAATGAGCATTGCGATAAATGAAATTGTTGGCAGATGTGGTTCAACAAAGACAACTATTGCTAGTAAAATTAAAATTGCGCCAAAATAAGCAAAAAGATCATTCTTGCTTGGATGATAGTCGCTTTCAATGGCGATTTGTTTTTGAACGCTAGGGAAACATGCGGCGCCTATTCCGGCAAGGGATGCGCTAATGCAGTAAAGGGCTGGTAAAAAGATGCCGAAAATCCCTAAGAAATAGCCAAATAATGCTGCCAATGAACCGAACCAGCCAATAACATTATCTTCATTTTCGCCGCCTTTAAATAAAAACAATGTTGTGCGCCGAAAGGCATAGAAGAGTGCAAAAGGCAGCACGCTGATTGCAGTATTTTGTTTAATAATTAAGCTGAATACTAAATAAGGGAATAGGTTTAAGGGTAACGAGCTAATTTTTAAGAGTAAGTTACTTTTTTGTTGTAGTAGATTGTTAATATCTTTCATGATTTAATTTTAGAAAAGTCATAGTTTTTATACTTAATTGCTAGCGCTTTGTTTTTAAAAAGTGCATTGTGGATATCTCCAGAGGAATATGCAAGATATAAACAAGGATGTCCTTTAAATTGACCAGTAATATAAATAATCTCTACAGGTGTCAAAAACTCACGAACGCGCATCCAAGTTTGCCCTTGATGCTGTTCGATGGCAATCATGGAGTCACCGCCAGAATAGGTCTTGTTCTTTTGCTCAGAGTTATGATCCAGCTTAATGGACTTATCCACTTGTCGATAAACTACTGAGTCACCAATTGTATGCTTGTTGATAATTAATTTGCGAGCTGATTTGCTCAGTGGATCGCTACGATACCAGGTACCGCGAAATTGTTCGGGGATGCTGGTTAACTTAAAGCCAGGATATTTCTTTTTTAAATTAGGCTTAAACTCATTTGCCTGTTTGGATGCTTTATGTGTCGCAGAACTGCTTACTGTTTCGTTAACCGTAGCGGGACGACTAGAACGGTTGGAACAGGCTGATAGGCTAAAAAACAGGGGGAAAAGAATTATCATTGAAAATTTATTTTTCATATTTTATTTTTCCTTTGCAATAATTATTTTTAATTATAGTCTACTTTGACTGTTTTTCTCGGTAAAATTAAATTAAGCGTTTTTTATAGAAAGGAAAAATTATGCAAAAAGAACAAGAAATCCAAATGTTGAAAGAATTCTCAGATGCCAATTCAACTTCGGGCTTTGAGGAAGAATTCGTTAAGCTGTTTACTAGTTATGCGGAAAAAACGGCAGATATTGAGGTAGATGGGATGCTCAATGTTTATGCCGCCAAGAAAGAAAATAAGGGAAATCGACCGGTAATTCAACTTGATGCGCACTCAGATGCTGTAGGCTTCATTACGCAAGCTGTTCGCCCTAATGGTTTAATTAAGTTTGTTCCACTTGGTGGTTGGGTAAAATATAATATTCCAGCCTTGCGCGTTAAAGTGCGCAATCGTGATGGAGAATATATCCCTGGCGTTGTAGCAACTAAGCCGCCTCACTTCATGACAGCAGCTGAGCGCAATAATGTACCTGATGTGGCAGATATGTCAATTGATGTTGGTTCTTCTAGCCGTGAGGAGACAATCAAGGACTACAAGATTGATACAGGTTGCCCTATCTTTGTTGATGTTAAGTGTGAATATCATGAAAAGTCCGGTTTATTCTTCGGTAAAGACTTTGATGATCGTTTTGGTGCTGGTGCGATGGTTGATGTGCTTGATAATTTGAAGGGTGAAGAAACTAACTTTGACGTGGTGGCTGCACTTTCTAGTCAAGAAGAAGTTGGCTTGCGTGGCGCCTATGTAACGGCTAGAAAAGTTAAGCCAGATCTTTGTCTGGTACTCGAAAGCTGTCCAGCTGATGATACTTTTACGCCTGACTGGCTTTCTCAAACTGGTCTAAAACGTGGCCCAATGTTGCGCGATATGGATACGACATTTTTACCAAATCCTAAGTTCCAACAATATGCATGTGATTTAGCTGATAAAAATAATATTCCATATACTCGTTCAGTTAGAACCGGTGGCGGTCAGGATGGTGCTGCAATTTACTACGAAAATGGTGCGCCAACAATTGTCATCGGTATTCCGGTGCGCTATGAACACTCACCATATTGTTTCAGTAGTTATAAGGACTTTAAGGCTTCAGTTGATTTAGCTACTGCAATTATTCGTGATATTACCCAGGAAAAGCTAGATAGCTTCAAAAAGTTTTAATAAATTGCTTAAAAAGATGGATTCTCTATTATAAGGGACCATCTTTTTTGATATACTTAAACATAATTTTATATTTTAAGCGAGGTAAAGAGATTGATTACAGTATCCGACGTTAGTTTACGATTTGGTGGCCGCACACTCTATGAAGACGTTAACTTAAAATTTACTCCAGGCAACTGCTACGGCGTAATTGGTGCCAATGGTGCCGGTAAGTCAACTTTTCTTAAATTGTTAGAGGGGAAACTGGAACCAACAACAGGTTCAATTTCAATTGATCCCAATGAGCGCATGTCCAGCTTGAACCAGGACCACTTTGCTTTCGAAGACTTCTCTGTCATGGACACAGTAATTCAAGGGCACAAGGAACTGTATCAAGTAATGAAAGAAAAAGATGCTCTTTATGCCAAACCTGACTTTGGTGATGAAGATGGGGTTAAGGCAGCTGAATTAGAGAGCAAGTTCGCAGAACTTGATGGTTGGAATGCGGAAGCGGATGCGGCTAAGCTGCTGCAATCATTAGGGATTCCTGAAGAAGAACATCAAATGATGATGAAGGATTTACCTGAAAGCGAAAAAGTTAAGGTCTTATTGGCCCAAGCTTTGTTTGGTAATCCTGATATTTTGCTATTGGACGAACCGACTAACGGTTTGGATGTTCATACCGTTGAATGGTTAGAAGACTTTTTGGCTGATTACCCTAACATTGTGATTGTTGTTTCCCACGACCGACACTTTTTAAATCAAGTATGTACTGAAATGTGTGACGTTGATCGTGGTAAGATTCAGCTTTATGTGGGTAACTATGACTTTTGGTATGAATCAAGCAAACTAGCTAATGAATTAGCTGCTAACCAAAATGCTAAAAAAGAAGAAAAGATGAAACAATTGCAAGAATTTATTGCCCGCTTTTCTGCTAATGCATCTAAATCACGTCAGGCAACTTCTCGTAAGAAACAACTTGATAAGATTACTTTAGATGATATTAAGCCATCTAGTCGTAAGTATCCATTTGTAAAGTTTGAAATGCACCGTGATTTAGGTAATGACCTAGTTAAGGTAGAAAATGTTTCTTATTCAGTTGATGGTGAAAAGATTCTGGATAATGTGTCTTTCATCGTGCGTCCTGGTGATAAGGTAGCATTTTTATCACGTAATGCTTTGGCTACAACTGCTTTGCTTGATATTATTGCTGGCAAAATTAAGCCTGATACTGGGACAGTGACTTGGGGTCAAACAACTGCCTTTAACTACATGTCACGCGATTTGAACGCTAACTTTAATAATGATGAACTTACAATCTTAGATTGGCTGCGGCAATATGCTACTAAGGAACAAGATGATAACACATTCTTGCGTGGGTTCTTGGGTCGAATGCTCTTTAGTGGGGAAGAAATTGAAAAGAAGATCAAAGTACTTTCCGGTGGGGAAAAGGTTCGTTGTCAATTGTCCCGAATGATGCTTGAACCGGCTAATGTATTGATCATGGATGATCCTACTAATCATTTAGATCTTGAGTCAATCACTGCATTAAATGATGCCCTTGTTTCATATCCAGGTTCAATTTTATTCACCTCACATGATCATGAATTTATTCAGACTATTGCTAACCACATTATCGAAGTTGGACCTAAAGGTATTGTTAGTCGCCAAGATACAAGTTATGACGAATTCTTAGATAAAGAATCAATTCAATCGGCAGTAGCTAAGATATATTAATAAAAGATTATTGAATTTCTTGTGGTTGAAACTTAGCTATTTTTGGTTCATGATGTGAGGTAAATAAAGAATGAAAGGACTTACATTATGAAACGAATTAAAATGGGATGTACTACTTTAAGCATTCCAGCGATGGCACTTGGCATTATGCGAATGAATCAAAAATCAGTTCCAGAGGCTCAAGTGGCAATTCAAGCCGCCTATGATGCTGGGATCAACTTCATTGATTCTGCTGATATTTATGGCGGTGGAAAATCAGAAGAGATTTTTGGTCAAGCTTTTAGCCAAATGCAGATCAAGCGTGAAGAGATGTTTATTCAATCTAAAACAGGAATTGTTCCAGGAAAACGTTATGATTTTTCTAAAGAACATATTTTGCATAGTGTTGATGAAATTTTGGAAAGAATGCAACTAGATTATCTTGATTCATTAGTACTTCACCGACCAGATGCATTGATGGATCCAGAAGAAGTAGCTGAGGCTTTTGATCAACTACAGGCAGCAGGTAAGGTGCGCTTTTTCGGCGTATCTAATTTTGATACGGCTCAATTTAAATTGTTACAAAGTTGCTTGAGCCAGCGCTTGATGTTCAATCAATTACAATTTAGCCTGAAACATACAGGAATGATTGACTTTGGGATGCATATGAATATGGTAGATAAACCATCAGTTGATCGTGATAGCCAATTTCTTGATTATGCCCGTCTACACAAAGTTACTGTGCAGGCTTGGTCACCATTCCAGTATGGCATGTTTGAAGGGACCTTCATTGATAATGATGGCTTCCCCAAGTTGAATCAAGAGTTGCAAAAACTGGCCGATAAGTATGAGGTAGGTAAAAATGCGATCGCTGCAGCTTGGATTTTACGTCATCCTGCAAATATTCAAATGCTAGTTGGATCAATGAATCCGCAACACATTAGGGATTCTGCTAAAGGTGCCAAGATTCGATTGACTAGACAAGAGTGGTACGATTTATACTTAGCTGCTGGTAATTATTTGCCCTAAACCGAATATTTTCTAATAAAAACAAAAAACTAGCTTTTAAAAGCTAGTTTTTTGCTTATAATGGATAATAGGACTATATAAAAGGGGATTAAGAAATGAAAAAAAAATATGGAAAAAATCTTATTTTTGAAGATTTTATTCATGATCGGGAAGTGAAAATGTATCGTAGTGATGCAGAAGATTCCGTTCATTCAGATTATACTTTAAATGTACAAGTTTTTACGTTAGATAATTTACCATTTTCACCATTAACTGGTGATCAACAACACATCTTTTTTGACTATGAGAAAGCTGGAACTGATGCAGTTAAGATCACAGGAGTTGAAGGCCATTTTTATAATGCAATTACTAGAAGGTATGAAGTGACTGATCATACTTTCGTTGTAGGAGAATTGCTTGATGACAAGGTAAGTGAGACAGTAGCTACTCAGCAAATGAGGGAAGCTGCTGAAAAAGTAATTGCAGAGTTAAGCAAACGTATTCCGATGCCTCCTCACATTAAGCATCCGAAAATTTTAACCGATGTACAAAGAGCAGAAAAATTGGTAACTGATCGCAATGTGAAGATTACTAGTTTAAGTAAGGCAACAGGAATTTCAACCTATACTTTATATAACTATCGTAAGAATCCGGCTTCTTTGCATAAGGCCTCGCAAGCAACGGTTGATTGCTTAACCAGCAAGTATTTTGAAACTTACTTTAGCCGAAATGAGATTGAACGCTTTCGGATGATGTTAATCAACATTGTTGGAGCTTATTTGAAGGAAACAGAAGGTAATCCAATTGCCTATGATCCTGCACATGCTTTATATACAATGTGTCAAAAAGGGGATTGGCATCGTTTAGCTAAAATGGAAGAGTTGTGGCGAGCAAGCTACAGTGTAGAAAGGTCGCTTTAATGCAAACGATGTTTGCTCATGCGCTTAACGGCGTAAAAAATTGGTAATCCAATAATGACAATTCCAGCAAAAAGTAAAACACCAGCTGGATCATTAATTAATTCACTGATTAAGACAAACAAACCGCCTAAAATAGCAATTATAGGCACAAAAGGATAAAGTGGAGTACTGAAAGGACGCTCTGCTTTATTCTTTTTTCTTAGGATAAAAATTCCAAAGAAGGCTAAAAGATAGAAGCAATAAACTGTAAAGACGCAAAGATCTGATAAGTGGTCTGGATCAAAGAAAATCATCATTAAAAGGGCTAAAAGGACGATAAACAAAGTAGCAACAACGGGAGATTTTCCTTTAGGAGTAACATAGGCTAAGTATTTAGAAAAAGGTAAATCTCCTCGTTTAGCCATGGCATAAACGATTCTAGGAAAGGTTAGCATTTTCCCATTTAATGTTCCCATTATTGAAATGATGATGCCAATGGAAAGAATTTTACCTCCGATTGCACCGAAAACCGCGTTAGCTAGATAAGTAGTAGTGTTTTCGCCTAGTTGGTGAATTTGATTAGCGGGGATGAAGCGGAAAATCCCAATTGTAATTAGGGTATAAATAGCCAAAACAGCTGTAATTCCTGCAATGATTGCTCGAGGTAATAATTTTTGGGGATTTTTCATTTCGCCGCCTAAATTAGCGATTAAAATCCAGCCATCGTAGCCGAATAAAGTGGCTAAAACAGCAACACCGAAGTTACTAGTGTGTTGACTAACCTCTGCTACAGTCTGGTTAATCGCATCTTGTTGACCCCAACAGATTCCACAAATGGTGATTACAGCAATCGGAATCATTTTGGCAATCGTGGTTATGACCGAAAAGATTGCACCTACCTTATTTTCGAAGAAATTCATGATTCCAATTGCTAAAACTGTGATTAAAGCCAAAGGAATGCGCCATGAATGATTCAAACCAAAAAAGTTAGTCATCATGATGCTCATAAAACCAGCAACGGCGGCAATAATTGCAGGACCGTACACGATGATCTGCATCCAACCAGCCATAAAGCCTAAAATGCGGCCATAGAGATTTTCAATGTAGACATAAAGACCACCAGTGTAGGGCATTTGCGCCCCTATCTCGGCAATGGTGAGACCTGCAGCCAAGGTAATTAGACCACCAAAAATCCAAGCTAGTAAGGCCATTGTAGTTGAACCTGCACTGTCAAGAACAGAAGCCTGCTTAAAAAAGATACCAGAGCCGATGATAGTTCCGATTACAATTGAAAAAGCTGAGCCGAAACCAATACTGCGTTTAAGCTTGTTGTCCATTTTTTCTCCTTTATACAAAAATAGCCGGATTCACCTTATCGTCTAGAAACGATTGAGTGAATCCGGCTGCTGATTTACGTACACCAAAATCACTCAAGTTCAGTTGGAACTTGAGCTAGATGAGTATGCCAATGTGGTGTTTTGATAAATCATAATTGAATCTCCTAAATTAATTTTAATTAGAATATCATAATTATTAAAAATGAACAAGAAAAATTTGAGATTTTTAGTCTTCGATAATCGTGTTCTGTGCTTTGCTCATCTTTTTAACTAAAAAGAAAATTGGCCAGCCGACAGCGGTAATTCCAGTAAAAAGCAAAACGCCAGCGGGATCATTGAAGAATTGGCTGACCAAAACGAAGAGCCCGCCTGCAATTGCTACTAAAGGAATTAGGGGATAAAATGGCACGCTGAAAGGACGTTGGTCCTTATTTTTGTATCTTAAAATGAATAAGCCAAAGAATGCTAAAACATAGAAACTATAAATTGTGAAGACGCAGAGATTTGATAGGTAATCAGGATCGAAGAAAGTCATCATAATTCCAGTTAAGGTAATTAAGAGCATAGTAGCCATAACTGGTGCTTTTCCCTTAGGTGTAACGTATGATAAAAATCTTGAGAAAGGCAAATCCCCGCGCTTAGCCATAGCGTAAATAATACGAGGAAAGGTGAGCATTTCTCCATTGAGAGTGCCTAGCATTGAGATAATAATGCCGACAGATAGAACTTTACCGCCAATTGGACCAAGAATAGCGTCAGCCAAATAAGTGGTTGAATTTTGACCTAATGCATGAATTTTATCGGCAGGGATGAAACTAAAAATACCAATAGTAATTAACGCGTAAATTACTAATACTGTAGTGATTCCAATGATGATTGCTTTGGGTAATAATTTTTGTGGATTCTTAATTTCACCACCTAAATTTGCAATAAAGATCCAACCGTCATAGGCAAAAAGGGCAGCGAGAACGGCTACGCCAAGACCACCTGTTGATCGATTCAGCTCAGTCACAGTTTGGGCGACAGCGTTTTGCTCACCCCAGCAGATGCCGCAGAAGATAATTGCAAAAATAGGGATCATCTTAGCAATTGTAGTGATTATAGCAAAGGCTGCACCGACTTTATTTTCTAAAAAGTTTAAACCGCCGATAGCGATGATAGTGATCAAACCAATGGGAATACGCCATTCGGTGCCGATGCCAAAGAGATTAGTCACCATAATACTTAAAAAACCGGTAACTGCAGCTATCATAGCAGGACCGTACACAATAGCCTGCATCCAACCAGCCATAAAACCTAAAACGCGGCCGTAAATTTTTTCAATATAGACGTAAAGTCCACCAGTATAAGGCATCTGGGCACCGATTTCCGCAATCGTTAAGCCGGCGGTTAATGTGATAATCCCAGCTAAAATCCATGCTAAAAGTGCCATAAAGGTTGAGCCTGCGCTATCTAAAACTGAAGCTTGTTTAAAGAAAATTCCAGAACCGATAATAGTTCCAACGATAATTGAAAGTGCAGAACCTAAGCCAATACTGCGTTTAAGGTGATTGTCCATGAAAGTCCTCCAGATGTAAAAATATGTATAACATTATATCATATAAGGTGACATATAGTTTCTAAAAATACGATAAAAGATTAATTGACTCTTCTTGTTTACCACTAGAATTGAGTATAAAATGAAAAACAAAAATATTGTTGAGTGAGAAAGGGATTTTATGCGCGTTAATGTATTACAGCATGCACCTAATGAGGGACCTGGTTCTATTCAAGCCTGGTGCCATGCTAGAGATAACGAAATGTTCGTTTACCATCCAGGGAATTTTGGTATTTTGCCAACTGTTGATGAAACGGATCTATTAGTAGTCCTAGGCAGTCCAAACAGTCCTAATGATGATCTTGATTGGGTCAAAAATGAACGTGTGTTGATTAGAAAAATGTTAGATCAACACAAGCCGATCTTGGGAATTTGTTTTGGTAGCCAGCAGATTGCTAAAACTTTGGGCTATAAGGTACTTGATGCACCCGCTAAGGAAGTAGGTTGGGCACCAGTTTATTTGCAAGATCAGACTATTACAGGAATTCCGGATAAGTTAACAGCTCTTCATTGGCATGAACAAATGAGTGAAATTCCAACCGAAGCTAAGTTATTATTCTCTAGTGATCTAGTTAAGAATCAAGGCTTTTTACTGGGAGATAATGTAATTGGGTTGCAGTTCCACTTTGAACCGCAAATTGATAATGTGCGTGAGATTGCTATTAATGATGGAGCATATGCTTTAGAAAATAATGATTTACATCAAACGCCTACAGAGATTATTAATCATGGTGTGCCTGAGAAAAATAAAGATGTAATGTTTACTTTACTTGATTTCATTGCTAAATAAGCGAAAAGGCTAGGATCAAAATTTTGATCTTAGCCTTTTTCTTACTTCTTTTCTAGTTCTTTAATGTTCATACCAGGAATGTTGCCAAACCATTTTTTAACTAGGTGATTATATGTGCCATTCTTTTCTAGTTTTGCTAATGCAGTGTTGATATGCTTGAGCATGTCATTTTGCCCCTTATTAACTGCAATACCATATGGCTGGTTGGTAAAGGTGCCGCCAACTAATTTATAGCCGGAACTATCACGCAAAATCCCAGCTAAAATTCCGTTATCAGTTACAAAGGCATCTCCTTGTCCAGCTTTTAATGCGGCAAAAGCTTGGCCGTAATCATCGAATTGTAAAATTTCCGCTTTAGGAGCAACTTGATGGATAGCATCGGCGGCAGTAGTTCCTTTAACTACAAGCACTTTCTTGTTATTCAAATTTTTAGCATTTTTAATGGCGCTACTGTCAGCAACCATAATTGACTGTCCAGCAGGAAAGTAAGGGTGACTGAATTCGACTTGTTTTTTACGTTCAGGCGTAATGGTCATTGCTGCAATGACGGCGTCGACATTCGTGTTTTTTAGAAGCTGAATCTTGGTGTTGGCCGTTGTTGTTATGAAATTGGCTTTGGCATTTTTGCCTAGCATTTCATGGGTTAATGCATTAGCTAAATCAATTTCAAAGCCATTAAGTTTGCCTGTTTTAATATTTATTGAGCCGAATAATGGCGTGTCGGCTTTGACGCCCCAGTTAATGGTTTTACTAGTTTTAACTGCTTGATAAACGTTTTGCTTTTTGTTTTGCTTACAGCCACTTAATGGCAAAGCAAATAGGACCACTATTGAAATTATTAATAAAAACTTTTTACGCATATAATCCCTGCCTTGTTTTACTTGATGATTTTTTTATTATACCAATTTGAAATTTAGATGCAAAAATTGTTTCTTTACTTTAATTATAGTCTTATTTTTGACAAAATGATTTGACAATAGTCCATGTGCATACTAATATATTTGGTATGCATGTAGACTAAATATGGTGGTGAAGTAATGAAAATTAGTGAGACAGAAAAATTAAATCTATCAATTATCTATGGCAGCCGTGCTTATAGCCAATGGGAGCAGGATCATGACTTGCCGGACTATTTAGTGGTAATCATGTATGAATTACTGATTCGGGGAAAATTGACGCAAAGAGAATTAGTAAATCTGAGTGATTTACCCAAGCAGTCGATTAACAAAGGAATTAAGATTCTGCGTGATCATGATCATATCACGATGACTGTTGATCCTAGCGATAAGCGAGTTCGATTTTGCCAGCTTACCGAAGCAGGGCGGAAATATGCTTATGACAGGTTGCGTCCTCTATTTGAGTTAGAGGAAAAAACGGCTCAAGCCATGGGAACTGACAAAATGAAATTGTTAGCTAAGCTTTCAGAAGAATGGAGCACTACTTTTTGGCATTTTTTAAGTGAAGAAAGGAGTAAAAATGGAAAACTTTAAAATAATTCTTCCATACTTAAAGCGTTATAAAAAAGATGTTGTTTGTGCAATTATTGCTATCTTAGTTTCAGCGTTTTCTGGATTATATCAGCCTAAATTATTGGAAAATATTCAAAAGGCATTGATGGCGAATCAGAAGCAAGCAGTCTTGTCTGATGGAATCTGGCTAGTAGTCCTAGGTATAATTGCAATTATTTCGGGTATTTTTAACGTTTATTTTGCAGCGAAAATTGCACAAGGAGTAGTTAGTGATCTACGTGAAGATACCTATGCTAAGATTCAAACGTTCTCTTTTGGTAATATTAAGAAATTTTCAGCAGGTTCTCTAACTACGCGGTTGATCAACGATATGAACCAGGTAATGAACATGATGATGCAGCTATTTATGCAGATGTTGCGGTTGCCGATTTTAATTGTCGGTTCATTTATCTTCTGTATCGTGATTATTCCGCGCTTCTGGTGGGCACCAGTGGTCATGGTTGCACTTATTTTTGGTTTTGGCGCTTACGTTTTAAGACAAATGAATAGTTTGTTTACCAAATTCCAAGAAATGATGGACCAAATTTCTAATCAAGCACAAGAAACATTGCAAGGTGTGAGAGTGGTTAAGTCATTTAATCAAGGTCCACAAGAAATTAAAAAGTTTGATCAAACTTCGGACCAATTGAATGACTACAACATTGTGATTGGTTACTGGTTCTCTGCAATTATGCCAGCTTTTCAGATGATCGCTTATACCGTAATTGCTTTAATTGTTTATTTAATTGGTAAAAATATTACGGCACATCCAAGTGATATTGCGGTAGTCAGTCCATTCGTTAACTATGTTTTAACCCTGCTATTTACGATCATGATTGCCGGAATGACCTTAATGCAATTTTCAAGAGCTAATATTTCTCTTGGACGTATTCGTGAGGTATTGGAGACTGAACCAGATGTCAAGTTTGTGGAAAGTGGTTCGGTTGCACCTCTTAGCGGTAGCGTAGAGTTTGATCATGTTTCCTTTACTTATCCTGATGGGGATGATCCTACTTTAAAGGATATTTCGTTTAAGATTAAGCCAGGTCAAATGGTTGGTATCGTTGGGGCAACAGGTGCTGGTAAATCAACTTTGGCCCAATTAATTGCTCGTTTATATGATCCAACTAAGGGTGAAGTAAAAATTGGCGGTCAAAATATTAAGGATGTAACTGAAGCTGCATTACGCAAAACTGTTTCTTTTGTGCTGCAGCGAGCAGTTCTTTTCTCAGGTACAATAGCATCTAATTTGCGTCAAGGTAATGCTCAGGCTAAATTACATGAATTGCAGCGTGCTGCCAATATGGCGCAAGCATCAGAATTTATTGAGCGTTATAACGATTCTTTCGATCATGAAGTAGAGGAGCGTTCTGCTAACTTTTCCGGTGGGCAAAAGCAACGTCTATCTATTGCACGTGGCTTGATTGCTAAAGCACCAATTTTGATTTTGGACGATTCAACTTCTGCTCTGGATGCGGAAAGTGAGAAGAAAGTACAGCAAGCTTTAGAGCATGAGCTGCCTGATACTACTACTTTTATCATTGCGGAAAAGATTGTTTCAGTGATTAATGCCGATACAATTTTAGTGTTAGATGACGGTAAATTAGTGGCACAAGGTACGCATGAAGAATTGCTTAAGACTTCGCCGGTTTACCAAGAAATCTTCAAGACACAAAAAGGTAAGAAAGGAGGAAATGAATAAATGAGTAATACGAAAAAGGCATTGCGCTATTTTGCTAAGTATTTGAAGCCTTATTGGAAGGGAATCACTATTGTGGTTATCCTTTCTTTGATTTCGAGTGGTGCACAGGTTATGGCACCTACATATTTAGGCCGTTCAGTTACCGCTTTAACTACTTATTTGGTTGATTTAAAAAAGGGTACAGCATCCATGAACACGTTCTATAGCGCGTTATGGTCGATGTTCTTGTTTTACTTATTGAGCCAGATAGCGATTTTTATTGCTTGGATGGTAATGTCCAAGTTCAATGCGGATTCAACTAATGACATGCGTGAGAATCTATTTGCCAAGTTTCAACGGATGTTAGTGCGCTACTTTGATACTCATCAGGATGGTAAACTTTTATCGCTATTTACTTCCGATTTGGATAATATTTTCAACGCAATGAACTATGCGATTTTTGAAATTATTTCCCAGGGAATTATGTTCGTGGGAACAATTATTGTGATGTTCACGATTAATAGTACTTTGGCTTGGACTACGATTGCGACAACACCATTCATTTTGATTATTAGTGTCCTTTTAATGAAAAAAGCTCGCGTTTATATCGATAAGCAGCAAGATGAAATTGGCGATTTAAATGGTTATATTACCGAACAGATCAATGGTGAAAAGGTGATTATTACCAATGGTTTGCGTCAAGAATCGGTTGATGGCTTCAAGGTCTACAACAATAAAGTAAGAACCGCTTTGTTTAAGGGGCAATTTTATTCGGGAATCCTATTCCCATTGATGAACGGATTGAACTTACTTAATTTGGCAATTGTCATCGCTATGGGGTCTTGGATGATTATTTCCGGTCAAATTTCTCAGGCTATTGGATTGGGCTTGATTGTAACTTTCGTTGAATATTCACAAGTTTATTTCCAACCTTTGACGCAAATTACTTCAATTTATTCCATGATTCAATTAGCTTTAACTGGGGCAAGAAGATTAGCTACAGTTGAAGAACAAAAAGATGAAAACGAAGTGCCAAATGGTAAGGTCATTAGTGGTTTGAATCATGGTGTCAAGCTAGAAAATGTTCATTTTGGCTACAATAAAGATAAAGAAATTTTGCACGGAGTAAATATTTCGGTTGATAAGGGCCAATCAGTGGCTCTGGTCGGACCAACCGGTTCAGGTAAAACTACGATTATGAACCTGTTAAATCGCTTCTATGATGTTAATTCAGGTAAAGTAACCTTTGACGGGACAGATGTACGTGATATTCAACTAACATCATTGCGAAATAATGTTGGGATCGTCCTGCAGGACTCTGTCTTATTTACTGGTACTGTAGCGGACAATATTCGTTATGGTAAGCCGAATGCTTCAATGGATGAAGTGATTTCAGCGGCTAAGCAGGCTAATATCCATGATTTTATTGAGACTTTGCCTGATGGTTACGATACTCAAGTTAGCGATGCTAGCTCAATCTTTTCAACTGGGCAAAAGCAATTAATGTCAATTGCTCGGACAATTTTAACGAATCCACCATTCCTAATCTTGGATGAAGCAACTTCTAACGTAGATACGGTAACAGAAGAAAAGATTCAAAAGGCAATGGATACTGTGATTGCTGGACGAACAAGCTTTGTGATTGCTCACCGGTTAAAGACGATCTTGAATTCTAATAAGATTGTTGTGTTAAAAGATGGTAATGTGATCGAAGAAGGCAGCCACGAGGCACTGCTTAAAGAAAAGGGATTTTATTACAAACTTTACACAGATCAAATGGCATTTGATTAACAATGTGCTATACTTGACTTAATTGATAAATAAATGAAATGTCACTAGGGGTGCGTAATGCTGAGATAATACCCTTCGAACCTGAACAAGATAATACTTGCGCAAGGGAAAGTGCTAACAAGAGAATTAACTTTTATTTGTGTGCTCCTACTGACAGTATGTTAGTAAGGAGCATTTTTTATGTTTACTAGATCGTCAAAATGGAATGTAAAATCAGTTATTTTAGTTGCCTTAATCGGGATCATCATGGGTGTGATTTACACTTATGGCTTTAACAATGTGTATAACTTAGTAAAATTAAGCTTTTTACCCACCGGTTATGCACCGGTTGTTGACAACATTTTTACTGGCTTATGGTATATGGCTGCTCCTTTAGCGATGTATTTTGTACCAACTAAGGGAGCTGGAACTATTGGTGAATTGCTGGCTGCCACGGTTGAGATGGCGATCGGTGGCCAGTGGGGAGCCTTGACTATTTTTGAGGGGTTAATTCAAGGAGCAATGAACGAGATCGGCTTTTTCCCTAAAAAAGAACGCTATGAAAAGTTCTCATGGAAGAGCGTTTTGACTGGTGCTTTCTTTGCCAATTTAGGTGGTTTTATACCAAGTTACTTTTTGTTTGGTTGGAGTCATTATCAGGTTAATGTACAAATTTTGATGTTTATTGTAAGTATGATTTCATCATTACTGTTTGATGGTGTCCTAGTGAAATTGATTACCAATCTTTTCGATAAAGCATTAAAACCTAAAGTTGCCTAGAAACTATAAACCATACCTTTTCGTATACACACACTTTATTAATACCATTTGAGTGATAGAATAAGGTTAGATGTATTGTATACGTTTTCAAAAAAAGGGGACTTATATGGCTCGACGAAGCAATGCGGAAAAGGAAGCTGAGGCTGAGGCGATTAAAAATTGGAATCCACGTTATAAACACAATGTCATTGTCTACTTATGGATTTATGGTATTTTAGGTGCAGTAACTGGGATTACGAATGATGCAGCCTTGTCTTATTACAAAATTGTAGCGCCACACCTGATTTCTGGATTAAACATTTTTAATGCGGCGACAGCAATTTTGATGTCAGTCATGATTGCGACGGTTCATAAATGGGGCTATCGAAAGATTTTGCTGATCTTGCCACCAATGACGGCAATTTTTATGGCCTTAACCTGTATCACAACCAATCAAATTATCATCATGATCGCTTATACTATTTCTTGGACAGCAATTGGGGTTTATGATTTGATGTATCCATTAATGTGGACCTCATATGTTCCGGGAAAAATTAGAACTAAGATGTTCTCAACAGTAATGATTGTTAATTTGATTACACAAACGATCTGTACCTTTTTAGGTGGGAAAGCTGTCGTTTGGTTCTTTGGTTTGATTAGAGGCATTCCTTATCATGAGGCATCTGTTCTTTCTGGTAAGTCAGAGATGTTAACTGGTCAAACTTTAGCAGATTATACAAATTCATACAGAATCCTGCTTTACATTACGGCTGCCGTAACCATGTTAGCCTTTGTTTTGGCTTTGTTTATTCATGATGTGCCACGTGATTATCGTTCTACTGCAGATGACAAGGAGCCTAGCAGAGCAGAGAAGATGGCTATGTATAAAAAGCTTTTGAGCAAGAAGACATTGATGTGGATTGTCTATATTGCCGGTATTCAACTTGGTGCTCGTTTAGTTGCTGTTTATGTGCCGATTTATTTGAATAGTTATTTGCACATTCCACGTGATGTTACTTCTACCATTAACACCTTTGTTCAAGCAGCGATGCTAATTGGATATTTCTTTGCGCCATTCTTGGAAAAGAAGATGGGGGCGATTGTTTCTGTTGCTGCAGGTACATTGACCTGTGTGCCAGTTATGTTGTTGCTAGCTAACGGTCGTCGCTTAGGTAGCGGGACAGTTTTGTTTGTAGTTGTCGGTCTTTTGCTCTTCTTAAGAACAGGATTAGCCAATGCCACAATGCCAATTCAACAAGAAGTTCAGATGGTTATTGTTGATAAGGACTTGCGTCCAGCCTTTACCGGTGTGGTTCAGATCGCTTATGCGATTGTCGGAGTCATTGATGGACTCTTCACCGAATTTTACTTATTTACTACCCAAGATGGTTATGCAAATGCCTATTACATTGCAGCGGTAATTTATGTTATTGCTAGTGTCTTGCTTTTGGTCTTCTTTGCCAAGAAGTATAATCGAATTTTGGACACAGCTAATGCACAAGATGATAATCAAAATTAAGATAATTTAGAATAAAGAAAAGACCTGATAATCTTCGCTTTGTGATTATCAGGTCTTTTGCTGCTTATTTCAAAACAGATTGTAACTTAGTAGTTAACATGTCAATTGCAACATCATTTTCCCCACCTTCAGGTACGATGATATCGGCATAGCGCTTGGTTGGTTCAATAAATTGGTTGTACATTGGCTTAACTGTACCCAAATATTGATTAATAACAGAGTCAAGTGAACGACCACGTTCCTTCATATCGCGCTCAAGTCGGCGAATAAAACGGATATCATCATCGGTATCAACATAAACTTTAATATCCATCAAATTGCGAATATCTTCATTGAAGAGGACTAAAATTCCTTCTAAGATAATAATATCGGCCGGCTCAACATGAATAGTTTCATCGCTTCTAGTATGAGCGGTAAAATCATAAGTTGGCATTTCAATCGGTTTTCTGTGCATTAACTGACTTAATTGTGCCTCAAGTAGCGGCATATCAAAAGCATCAGGATGATCATAATTAATTTTCATTCTTTCTTCCATTGATACACCAGTATTATCTTTATAATAAGAATCCTGGGTCATGATCATAATGCGATCTTGATCATTAATATTATCCGCAATTTCATGAGCGATGGTAGTTTTGCCGCTTCCAGAACCACCAGCAATTCCAATGATAACGGGTTTTTCAAGTTTTCCCATTTCAAACTCCTTTGTTTTTCAATATATCACTAAATATTTTAAGCTATTTTCCGAATATTAACAGCATTTATTTGTATTAAAAACGGATTCATTTTGAAGTATAAGAAATTTTGCTTGCTTTTTATCCCAAAATAAGGTTAAATACATATAAATAAATTAAAAGGCTATGAAAAAGACAAGTAGATAGTTTATTTCTAACAGTGAGTTGGTGCTAGTGAAAAGCCAATAGACCCTGAACTATTGAAAAACACTTTTAGCAGCTCACCGAAATAACAATTCTTAGAGTAGGTTGAGACGTCTCCGGTACGTTACCACACCGGTGAAGCATGATAGTGCTTCATGAGTAGGTCTATATCTAATAGGCAATGTGGGTGGTACCGCGGAAAGAAGTCTTTCGTCCCAGTTTAGGGATGAGGGACTTTTTCTTTATCCTAAAAGTTAGTAGTTGATAAATTCGTAAGTAGCGTTAATATGATTATTTTAATCTAGCTAAATACAAATATATTTTGCTAAAACCGAATAAATTTATAAGATTAGCAGGCTATTATACTATTTTGAATTGCTAAAATATTTAGTTTTAGCTTTAAGAAGAGTAAAATAATTATATTGTGTAGACAAAGGAAAGAAAGGTAGAAGCCATGACAGCAATTATTGAATTTAAGCATGTTGATAAGTACTACGGAAAGCTCCATGCATTGAAAGATATTAACTTAAAGATTGATGAAGGCCAAGTGGTTTCAATTATTGGTCCATCTGGTTCAGGTAAGAGTACTTTAATTAGAACTATGAATGGCTTGGAACCAATTAATAGCGGTCAATTAATTGTAACTGGGTATGATTTGGCTGATAAAAAGACCGATATTAATAAGATTCGCAAAAATGTTGGGATGGTATTCCAACACTTTAATCTCTACAATAATCACACTGTGTTAGAGAACGTTATGCTGGCGCCTAAGATTGTGCTAAAGCGTCCTGATGATGAGAACCGTAAAGTAGCGATGCAATATCTTGAAAAAGTAGGTATGGCCGATAAAATTGACTCTTATCCTCGTCAATTATCTGGTGGACAAAAACAAAGAGTAGCGATTGCTAGATCATTAGCAATGCACCCTAAGGTGATTTTATTTGATGAACCAACTAGTGCCCTTGACCCAGAAATGATTGAAGATGTTTTAGAAGTTATGAGATATGTTGCTGAACAAGGCATTACTATGGTTGTGGTTACCCACGAGATGGGTTTTGCTAGAGAAGTAAGCAATCGCTTAATTTTCTTTGATAATGGTCATATTTTAGAAGATCGCAAGCCAGAAGAATTCTTTGCTCATCCAGATACTGAACGTGCTCGGCAATTTTTAAGCAAAGTTATTTCTAAAGATTAAGGTGACACGCCATGAAAAAGATAAAAAGATTTCTTTTCTTGCCTTTGCTGATTCTATTAGCGTTTACCTTAACAGCTTGTGGTCAGCATGCTAGTAGCAATGTTTATCAAAAAGTAAAAGAGAGCAAGACGATTGTTTGGGGCGTTAGAGCAGATACTAGATTGTTTGGCTTAACGAACATTAAGACAGGACATATTGAAGGGTTTGAAATCGATTTGGCTAAGGCTTTAACTAAGCAAATGCTAGGTAAAGATGCTAAAACCGATTTTGTTACTACTACTGCCAACACTAGAATCCCACTTTTAAAAAATGGAAATGTTGATGCTGTTTTAGCCACAATGACTATTACACCAGAACGTGCCAAGCAAGTAACCTTCTCTAAGCCATACTTTCCAGCCGGTTCATCTTTGTTAGTGCCTAATAATAGTAAGATCAAGAATGTTAAGGATCTGGAAGGCAAAACTGTTTTGGCCGTTAAAGGAACTACCGCAGTTGATGATGTACATAAGTATGCCCCTAAAGCGCGGATTTTGCAATATGATGACTATGGTCAAGCAATGTCTGCATTGAAGGCTAACCAAGGTGTGGCATTAACTACTGACAACGGCTTGCTTGCCGGTATCGCTCAAGAAAATCCTGGTTATAAGTTAGTCGGCGGCGTCTATAGTAATGCTCCTTACGGAATTGCTGTTAATAAGGGACAAAAACAAATGGCTGATCATATCGACCAAGCTTTGAATGAATTACAAAAGAATGGTACTTATGACCGTTTGATTAAAAAGTGGTTTGCTGGAATTCCTGGTTTTAGTCTAAAGGGGGTTTTGAAATAATGTGGCAAATTATTACTAACAACTGGGGCAGCTTCCTAACAGGTTTTTGGAATACTATTTTAAGTAGTATTATTGCTCTAGTTTTCAGTTTGATTTTAGGCGTGATTTTTGCCTTGCTTGAGGTAGCACCATCTAAATTTGGCCAAGTGATCGCGAAGATCTATATTGCGATTTTTAGAAATATACCTTTGCTGGTAATTGTCATGATCTTTTATTTGATCGTTCCACGTTATATTGTGAAATTGTCAGGATTTCAAGCGGGGACAATTGGTTTAACGCTTTATACATCAGCGTTTATTGCAGAGACTGTTCGTGCGGGAATTAATTCAATTGGAACTGGTCAAATGGAAGGTGCTCGCTCCAACGGTATGACCTATGTGCAAGCCATGCGTTATGTCATTTTACCTCAAGCGATGAAGATAGTGATTCCACCACTAGGCAACCAGTTTGTCAACTTGGTTAAAAACTCTTCAGTTTTGGCCTTTGTTGCCGGTTTTGACTTGATGTATCAAGCACAATTGATTGCGTTCTCAACGTTCCAAACAATTGATACTTATATTATTGTTGGATTGTTCTACTTGATCTTGACTTTGCCGCTTAGTTACTACATGCGTCATTTAGAGAAAAAATTAGTCAACTAATAGGAAGGGGATAGAGAATGGAAACTTTTATTCATGCATATTCATGGGTCGATATCCGCTTCTTATTACAAGGACTTTGGGTAACGATTTATGTTTCATTAATTTCAATTGCATTAAGCTTCGTAGTAGGATTAATCTTAGGATTAGTTCGCTACATGAAAATTAAGTATGTGTCTGCAATTATAGGCTTTATCATTGATATTATTCGAAACTTGCCGCTATTGTTGATCATCTTCTTTACCTATTTTGGTTTACCTCAATTAGGTATTGTAACGAATCCAACGACAGCTTCAATTGCAGCGTTAGTCATCTTTGAAGGTGCAATGCTAGCAGAAATTGTTCGTTCAGGAATTGGCTCAGTTGATTCGGGTCAAATGGAAGGTGCCCGTTCCAACGGGATGTCGTATGGTCAGGCTATGTATCATGTAATTATGCCACAAGCTTTGCACAATATGATTCCGGCATTATTATCACAATTTGTATCATTGGTTAAGGATACTTCATTGGCAACTATCATTGTTTTGCCAGAGCTTTTATACCACGCACAAATTATTTACAGTCAGAACACGACTTACTTAATTCCAATGTATGTGATTATTGCAATCATGTACTTTATTGTCTGTTTCTGCTTGTCAACGATTGCAAATTACTTGCAGAAAAAATATGATTAAAGGCTCAAATTATCCAAAAAAACTAACTCATGCTAACATAATAGTAAGAGTTAGTTTTTTATTTTAGGAAAAATTATGAGTGTAAATGCACAGTTAACAGATCGTGAACGAGTTGAATTAACTAAAAAGGCATATGATGAATTGCAGCTGGGTGATACTATCAAAATAGATCAACATTATCTTGGAACTGTTTGTCGTAATGTTTATGCTAAGGATGGGATGCGAGCCTTCGTCATTTCAAGTCCGAATGAAATAACAATCTTATTTAAAGGATCATATGGTTTTAAAAAGGGGACTCCACAAACTTGGCGTGATGAATGGATTAAAACTAATCTACCAATTTTAAAAGCACTGCTTGCACGAAAACGGACGATTCCTAGCCAATTAAAGTCAGCTGCTCACTTATTGAATCAGACAATTAATCAATTTAAAGGTAGTAGAATTTATATTTATGGTCATTCGTTAGGTTCAATTAATGCTCAGTTTGCTTTAGCTAATTGTCGTCATCCAGAAGCAATTGCAGCTGCTTATCTGTATGAAGGAACCAATATTTGGCTTTTATTAACGCCAACAGAACGACGTCAGGTGGCTAAAATGCGGGAGAAAATTTTTAACTATGTCGATATTTATGACCCGGTTACGTTAGGAATTACTGAGACGCACCATATGGTAGGAAAATTGTGTTATGTGGATAGCGAACCGATGCAACCAATTAAGCAGCATATGTGGGGAGGATATCACTTTAATGCAGATGGTAGTTTGAAGTTACGTAAGGTTGATCAAGCTTTTCTGGCAGAAAGTCGTAGTGAGCGTAAGTTACTTGCTCGTTCAGGTGATTTGGCAGATTTTTTAGAGAAAATGGGCTCAGCCGAAGAAGTAAAAAAATTAGCTACCGATAAAATTGAGCAATTAGTTCAATGCTATCCTGATCATAAGAGTTTGGCAAAATTGGCCGCTCTTTTTGAAGGAGAAATATGGAAAGGTAAAAATCGGTAAAAGAAAAAAGCAAATTATGCTAATTTGCTTTTTCGTTAGACAATGATTATTTAACCAATGCCTTAGTTTTGTATGCATATGCAGCAGTATAAGGACCAGCACCAGTAGCTATTCTTAATGCCTTAACCTTTTTGCCGTTAACAGTTCTAGTAACAGGGATGTAGTATTCACCATCACCAGCTAAGTTAACCCAATTGTTGACATTGAAGCCCTTTTTATAGTTAGCTGCAGCATAAATATTTTCAGTTTTTTTGATGAACTGATTACGCTTCTTAGCTGAAACGTTGTAAACATTTTTCTCGAAGAACTTTTGTGAAGGTACGTAAAGCTTTTTACCATCTACGCTATGAGCAGTGATCTTTACCTTAGAAATTGTTTTATCACCCTTTTCGCGATAATACCAGGTGCCACGGGTTGCTTTTGGTGTGGTAAAGGTTTTAGCAATACCATAGCCTTTAGGAAGCTTGCTAGCATAAGTTGGTGTAGATACCAAGAACAATAAAACGGCTAAAAAGGGTACGAAAAGTAATAGTTTCTTTTTCATAGTAGTTTCCTCCGTTTAATAAAGGATATTTTAACCACTTTTATTATAATGGTTTTACAGGAAAAATAATATAAAAATCTATAAAGAATTAGATTAGCATTAAAAATTTTTGTATAATATTCATATTTAAGAAATAAGAAGGTAAATATATGACGATTGATTATAGAAAAGATATTATTGATTTAATGCAGGCGACGGGGAGCGATCCCCAATCACTGAAGCAGTCAATGATTGCGTTGAAAATTATTAGTAAAATATATAACCAGGCAGTACTAGGCAATCCACCTGAGAATAAGAATGAAGTCGTTAAAATTGCGGAAAAAGCTGATCAGGCTGTAAAAAATGAGCCAGAAATAAAAACTGAGAATAAGCTAGAAAATAAAACTGAAATAGAAACTAAAAAAGAAAATGATGAAAATACTGTAGAAAAAATAAAGCCGAAAAAAACGAAGGAAGAGCTTGAAAAAGAAAAAGCTAAAAAAGAAGAAGCTGCTAAAGCTCTGAGTCCTACGGTTTTAAAGAATAAAAACAAATATGCGACCATAACTCCTATTCCTAAGCCTGTGGTTAAGAAAATAATTCCTGTGGCTAAACCAAAGGAAAAACAATATGAGATTAGACGTAAGCTGCTAGGTGCAGAAGCAGTGGATGAGAATGGTCATTCAGTACAATATTTTAATGAACACTTGACTAGAATTGAAAAGCTGGAAAACGGTGATACAGTTACTTTGCTAGATCACTTAAATGACAGTGGCAATCGTCCAATTATTAAAGTTGAGCATCATGCAAAGTCTTTTGCGCCAGATGAGGAAATTATCGAATTTGGTCCAGCGGTAGTTCACCGTGATTCTTTTGGTTTATACATCAAGCAGGACTCTAATGGCAAAAACCTAAGTCAAGTAAATCCTGAAAAAGCTATTTTATACTTAGACATGAATACTGTAAGTCACTTTAACTTACACGAAAATGACCTGATTAGTATTGTTTGGCGAGTCAGTGATCCATCCTTCATTAGGGTTAGATGGCGTTATGCCGAAGCTGAAGTTACTATTCCAGAAAAGAAGGAAAAGCCGGATAAAAATAAAGAAACGGAAAAGCACAAAACTAAAGGTAGACACAAGTCTTTATTGCATCAATTAGAAAAAAAGGAGAAGCAGTCGTCTGAAAAGCAAAATGAAGACTATGCTTCCCGAATTGATTTTGACCTCGATAAAAAACGAGTTACCGTTGTAGTAGGAGACAAGAGCTTAACCTCTAACTTGGCTAAGGTGATTGAAGCACACAATGGAGTAGCTCGAATTATCGAGATGAAACAGGCTTCTAATGTTTTACGTGCATGTAAGGAATCGAATTATGTCATTCTAATCCAGTCATACATTAAGCATTCTATCAGTCAAATCCTGATCAATTCACCACACAAGTCATATTCGATTGCAATGGCCACAACTGCAGGGCAATTAGCGGTAGAAAAGGCTTTATATCGTGCTCGTTACAAGTTGAATGTAACTGATAATGATCAAATTCAATATCCATTTTTAGTAAATAATTAGGTAAAAAAAGAAGTTCAATTAATACTGAACTTCTTTTTTTGATAGATATTTTATTTGAAAAATTATTGCTTCCAAGCAGCATCAAGCTTATCTTTACCAGTCTTGATATCGCTATTCCATGATTGCTTTTTACCTGCCTTAGCTAAAATGGTTTGCATGTTAGCATTAACTTGATCATATGCGGCAGTAGCATTCTTAGTTACTGGTAAGAAGTAAAGGTTCTTAGAGGTCTTGGCAATAATTGCTGGGATCTTGCTGTTCTTGGCAGATTGGTAAACCTTGTCGTTGATAGCAGCAGTATTAACTGGCATGTAGCCTGTTTGTTTAGCCCAGTAAAGTTGTGATGACTTAGAAGTTAAGAACTTAAGGTACTTAAACGCAGCTGACTTTTGCATTGCGGTTGCTTTTTTGAACATATAAATGTCAGTACCTTGTTGTACGTTCATCGTGCTTGGACGAGCAGCTACACCATAAGTGTAACCCTTCTTAAGTCCTTGCTTAAGGTAAGCTTCATTGGCAGTTGAACCGATGAACATAGCAACGCGACCATTGTTGAATGGAGTTGACATGTACTTTTCAGTACCAGCTTGCATGAAGTAGCCGGCTCTTACTCCATTAGCGTAGTAATTGATGGCTTTAACGGAATCCTTGGCAGCAAAGTTTAAGTTCTTATTGAAGTCTTTGCCGTAAGTTTCCTTCATTTGCATCATGTAGTAATTGTTTAAAGCATCAAATCCAACACCGCGTACTTTGTGGTGACTTTCACGGTAAATTTTTGCGGATGCAGAAGCCAATTCACTCATGTTAGTTGGGACTTTAACATCATACTTATCAAGTAAGGTCTTATTGTAGAAAAGTACTTCAACTGACTTGTTGAAAGGAACACCATATTGTGTACCGTTGATGTTTGCACCATCCCAAAGAGCTTTCTTAATGCCACTCTTAGCATATGAGCCCCAGCCAATTTCAGAATTGTTAATGTATGGGGTTAGGTTAACAAGCATATTGTTCTTGGCAGCATTGTAAAGCCAGCCAGGATAAGCTTGAGTAATTGTCGGTAAATCCTTTGGCGCTTGCAAACCTGAAACCAACTTAGATTGTAAATCAGAGTAGTTGCCACCTTGGCTTTGCAACTTGATAGTAATGTTAGGATTTTTCTTTTCAAAATCTTTAGTCAATTTTTGCAAACTGCTTTGCGCATTACCAGTTAGTGAATACCAAAAGGTAACGGTAGTCTTCTTGTTAATCTTAGTTGGAATCTTCTTATTAGATGAAGATGAACTAGAATTATTATTTGAACATGCACTCAAGCCTAGAACAGCTAAAGCTGCGGCACCAGTAAGTACCAATTTTTTATAGAATTTCATGATTCTTCCTCTCATGTATATCATGTATTTCTTTTACAAAGGTAGTTTATCATAGATAGACGTACTATTCCTAGCTTTATTAATAAAAATGTTCACAATTAACCGATAAAATTGTTAAAATGATGTTAAATGTATGATATCTTTGGTTTAGCAGGTGAAAAATATGGACAAGAATCCTTTAGTGTATGAATATTCAATTGGTAAGCGTAAGCCATATGATTATGATTATGGTAATCGGCAAGGAAATCAGAATGCTGGCTGTCCTTTTTGTGATGTGCAGCATCTAATTAATATTTATGAAAAAGATGGCGATAAGATTTGGTTGAAGAATAAGTACCCTACGTTAAAGGATACTAATCAAACAATTTTAATTGAATCAAGTGATCACCAGGGAGATATTTCAACTTATACGCGTGAAGATAATCAAGAGTTGATGAAGTTTGGCTTGAAGTGTTTTCAAAAAATGAATAATTCAGGCCGTTATCAGAGTGTGCTTTGGTATAAAAATTTTGGTCCCAAGTCTGATGGTTCTTTAACTCATCCACATATGCAGATCGTGGGCTTATATCATAAAGATGGCTATCACGATATTGGCGCTGATAACTTTAAAGGATTTGAAGTCGGGCGTTCGGGTTCAGTTGAAATGAACTTATCAGCGCGTCCAGTTCAAGGCTACCAAGAAGTAAATATTTTGACACATGATAATACTAATTTGGATACTTGGGCCGATTTGATTCAAAAGGGCACACAATATGTGCGTTCAGTCTTGTCACATGGTGTTGATTCTTATAACTTATTTTTTTATCCAATTAATGATGGTCAAGGTACTTGTTGCAAGATTATTCCACGATTCTATGCTTCACCATATTTCGTTGGGTATAAGATCTCGCAAGTTGACGATTCAGATACATTGAAGTGGGAAGCTGAGCGCTTAAAAGGCTTCGTTAATGGTGGTATTTTACAGTAAGATTTCAAAAATGTGTGTTCAATATTTTGAATACGTTTTTTGTTATAATTGAGGTTGAATAAATCCATTTTTAGAAGAGGATGCTCATAATGAAGAAGATTGTAGTTATTGGTTCAAGTAATGTTGATACAACATTACATGTAAAAGACTTTCCTAAGCCTGGTGAAACAATTAATGCGCTAGACATTACTACTGCTGGTGGCGGTAAGGGTGCTAATCAGGCAATTGCAGCTGCTAAAAGTGGAGCTGAAACTTACCTTATTAACCGTGTAGGTGAAGATAGTGAAGGAAATTTTATCACGCATCAGCTCAAGAGTTATGGCGTGGACACAACTTATGTGCAAACCACAATGGGGGCAAAGACAGGCCATGCTTATATCACGTTGAATGAAGCTGGGCAAAATGACATCATTATTGATCACGGCGCAAATTATGAACTGACAGTGGAAGATATCCGTGCAGCTGGTGATTTGATTAAGAGTTGGGATTGTGTAATTGCTCAATTCGAAATCCCACTAGATGTGACGCTTGAAGCATTTAAGATTGCTAAAAAGGCCAAAAAAATCACTATTTTAAATCCAGCTCCTGCAGTTGATGAGATTCCTAAAGAATTACTGCAATATACTGATATCATTACACCGAATGAAACTGAAAGTGCCAAGATCACTGGCATTGCAATTAAAGATAATTCAACGCTGGCCACTAATGCAGAAAAACTACACATGCTTGGTGTAAAAAACGTGGTTATTACCTATGGTGATAAGGGTGCGTATATTTCAACTCCCGATGTTGAAGAATTAATACCAGCTTATAAAGTTGAAGCAGCCGATACTACTGGTGCAGGAGATACCTTTATTGGATATTTGGTAAGCAATTTGAATTCTGACCTATCTAACTTTGAAGAAGCAGCTAAAATTGCAAGTCGTGCATCTTCAATTGCCGTACAACGTTTAGGTGCTCAGCCTTCAATTCCAACTGAACAGGAAGTTAAACAGGCGATGGAGGATGATGAATAATGAACAAGCAAGAACAAGATCGTTTGAAAAAAGAAGCAGCAGAAAAAGCAGCTGCCATGGTTAAATCAGGTATGGTATTGGGCGTTGGTACAGGTTCAACCGTTGCCTTTTTCATTGATGCTTTAGGTAAGCGCAAAGATGAAGACGGCTTAAAACTGAAGGCTATCGTAACTACTAGTAACCGTAGTAAAAAACAACTTGAGGGCTTAGGCTTTAAAGTTAGTGAATTGGCCGATATTGATCAAGCTGATTTAACTGTAGATGGTGCTGATCGGGTTGCCAATAACTTGGATGGAATCAAAGGCGGCGGTGGTGCATTAACTTTAGAAAAAAATGTAGCAATCAATTCTAAGAAGATCATTTGGATCGTTGATGAATCAAAATTAGTGCATCGTTTAAGCGGCTTCCCATTACCAGTTGAAGTTTTACCAATTTCTTGTGAACAAAACTTTAAACGTTTTGAACAAGAAGGATTAAAGCCTCGGTGGCGTATGGAAGGCAATCAACGTTATGTGACTCACTATGGAAATTATATTATTGATTTGGCTGCAGATCCTGTTCCAGCACCTCATGGTTTAGCTGATTACCTTGATCATACTGTTGGCGTAGTTGAACATGGCTTGTTCCTGGATATGTGTGACGAAGTAATTATTGCTCATAGTGATGGCACCATCGAAGATAAGAAAAAGTAAATTAAGTGTCTGAAGGAGATTTCATCTCCTTTTTTATTTTTTCAAAAAGATATATTTTTATTGCAAAAAATCTAGACTTTTTCTATACTAGTAAAAATTTTAATTTTTAAGTGAAATGGAAATAGAGGATAAAAACTTATGAATAAAATATCTGGTAAGCAAAAGGTGTCTTTTGCTGGCCTTTTAATTGCTATCGGCATTGTCTATGGTGATATTGGTACTAGTCCTTTGTATGTTATGAAGTCGATTGTGACTGAAAATGGTGGAATTAGTAATGTTAACCGTGAACTAATTGTTGGCTCCATTTCGTTGATTTTTTGGACTGTTACATTATTGACAACGGTCAAATATGTGATAATTGCCTTGAAGGCGACTAATCATGGTGAAGGAGGGATCTTCTCTCTTTATGCATTGGTTAGAAAGAGGGCTAAATGGCTAGTTATCCCAGCTTTAATTGGTGGAGCAGCATTGTTAGCTGATGGGACATTAACTCCAGCTGTGACTGTTACAACTTCAATTGAAGGATTGAAAAATATGCGATTTGGTGATGTAATTCCAGTTTCGTCGCAAGATATGGTTATCTTGATTACTATTGTTATCCTGGTTTTACTATTTTCAATTCAAAGAATGGGAACGAGTGTGATTGGTAAGGCCTTTGGTCCAATCATGCTCCTGTGGTTTACTTTTTTAGGGCTTATTGGACTTATGAACTTAAGCCATGATTGGAGTTTGCTTGATGCAATTAATCCAATTTATGCTTTGCGTATTTTATTTAGTCCTGCTAATAAAGTGGGTATTTTGATTTTAGGTTCAATTTTCTTGGCAACTACTGGTGCTGAGGCTCTTTATTCAGATGTCGGACATGTCGGGAAAAGTAATATTATGGGCTCTTGGCCTTATGTGTTTGTTTGCTTGATTTTAAACTATTTAGGGCAAGGCGTCTGGATTTTACAAAATGCTAATTATCATGCTGGTAATGGTGATTTCAATCCATTTTTTGAAGCAGTACCAAGTAGTCTAAGATTGTTTGCTATTGCTTTGGCTACGATTGCCGCTATTATTGCTTCTCAGGCTTTGATTACGGGTTCATTCACTTTAGTAGCTGAAGCAAGTAGTTTAAAATTTTTACCAAGAATGAATATTATCTATCCGTCAAATGAGAAGGGACAGATTTATATTCCTTCAATTAATAAGATGATCTGTGTCATTACAGTTGCAATTGTTTTCTTATTTAGAACTTCACATCATATGGAAGCAGCATATGGTCTGGCCATCACGGTTACCATGTTGATGACAACTATCTTATTATTTGAATATCTGGGTAAAAAAGGTACCGCGCTATCAATACGATGCATTTTCTTAGTAGTCTTTGCCTTTATTGAAGGGATGTTCTTATTCTCAAGCTTAACTAAGTTTTTGCATGGCGGTTACGTCACTGTTTTAATTGCTGGTTTTATTTTGGCAATCATGTACGTGTGGTTCTATGGCAATAAGATCCGTGATAAGCGTGAGGAGCAGAATGCTTATGTTCGCTTAGATGAATATACAGATATGTTGACTGAGTTGAGCCACTGTGATGATTATCCAGTTTACGCTACGAATGTAGTTTATATGGCTAAGGTTAAGTATAATAAATTCATTAAGCGCGAAATGCTTTATTCAATTTTGGATAAGAGACCTAAACGGGCTAAGGCTTACTGGTTTGTAACTGTTAATGTTACTAACGAGCCATATACTGCAGAATACGCGGTCAATACTTATGGTACTAAGAATGTAATTAACGTTCAGTTGTATTTAGGTTTTAGAAAACAAACCAGTGTAAATGTTTATTTGCGGCAAATTGTTCATGATTTGATCGCTGATGGAACGATTGAAGCTCAACCACAACAATTCACTACTACACCGGGTCGTGATGTAGGGGACTTCGCCTTTGTAATTGTTAACGACGTAATTAGTCCATTAACTAAATTGACAGGCTATGAAAAGTTCATGGTTGAAGCAAGAGTATGGCTGCAGAATTTATCTTCTAACCCTGCATCTTGGTTCGGACTGGAGTATGCCGATACTGTGGTTGAGCGTGTGCCATTAGTATTAGGTGACCATGAAGAAGAACACATTCAACGTATTAAACCCAAAAAAGAAAAATAATTATTAGAATAAAACCAACCACTTTCTTAATTGGTTGGTTTTTTGCTATTATAAAAGTACTTAATACGAGAGGATAATTTTATGAACAAGAGACCTTTAATTATCAGTACTGATCCTGGCATTGATGACATTGCTGCCATGACGATTAGTCTTTTTGCACAAGAACTTGATGTGCGCATGATTGTGCCTACTTGGGGTAACGTGGCACTGAAATATACCTTGCAAAATACCTTAAATTTAGAAAAGTTTTTGCATACTAAGGTTCCTGTCGTAGTGGGTGCTAATCAACCACTGGTGGCACCAATGATTAGTGCTGCTTCGGTTCATGGTAAAACAGGGATTGCCGGCTTTGAATTTGAACAAGCTGATGATTCTTTAATTGAACCTGGTCTTGCTGCAACGTTGATGGCTAAGGAAATTAAAAGTAGTCCAGAAAAAATAACTCTGATGGGCATTGGACCATTAACTGACTTTGCCTTACTTTTTAAGCAATATCCTGAAGTTAAAGAAAATATTGCGGAAATTGTAATTATGGGTGGTAATATTGGTCACGGAAATCATAGCCCATTTGCGGAATATAATATTGCGGGAGATCCGGAAGCAGCGCAGGTAGTTTTTCATAGTGGATTACCAGTTAAGGTTGCTCCACTTGAAATTGGAAATAAGGCCCATTTAACACCAGAGCAAATGGATAAAGTTAAGACATGTGGTGAAGTGGGTAATATGTTGTATTCACTTTTCTCTAACATTCATGAACCAGACGGTGATCCGCGAATTAAGATTTATGATCCGACTGCAGTTGGAATTATGCTTCATCCGGAAATGTTTACAATGAAAAAGGCAAACGTGAATATTGAATTGCGCGGGCAATATACTTATGGTGCCAGCGTAATGGATTTTATGGACCAAGAACATGCCAATGCGGAGATTGCGACAGATGTGGACTTGGATAAGTTTGCAACTTGGTTTATTGATAGTATTAAAAAGGCAGATCAAGGACGAGAATAATGGCAGATTATGTTTATCGGACAGTTATGCATGACATTAAACAGAATATTTTGAATAATCAGTATAAGGGGATGCGACTGCCTGATGAACGCAGTCTAGCCGAACACTATCAGGTAAGTCGATCATCAATGAAGCGTGCGCTGGAGCTGTTGGCTCAACAAGGGATCGTTTTTAAAAAGCGAGGTAGTGGAACTTTTATTAATCCACTATATTTGCGCAAACAGGCAATGTTTCGTTATGATGGATCGAATCTTGGAATCACTGATTCTTTTAAAGTCCCTGGTAAAAAACAACAAATTAAGTTGCTTGATTTTCATGTGATTAAGGTAACTAAAGAAATTGCGGAAGACTTATTTTTAAATGAAAATGATTTTGTTTATGAATTCAAGCGTCTGCGTCTGTTAGATGAACAACCATTTTTAATTGAGACTGGATATTTGCCAATTAAAATTGTGCCGGAATTAAAGCCAGAGACTTTACAAAAGTCTTTGTTTAACTATTTGGAAGATGAACAGGGAAAGACCGTTACTAAGTCATTCTTGAATATCACTGTTGAACCATCGAATGAAGAAGATCAGCAGAAGCTAAATTTGAAGCCGACTGAACCTGTTGGTGTAATGGAAGGGATCTTCTTCTTGGATGATGGGACGCCGTTTGAAGTATCAAATATGCGCGTGCATTATCATTATATGAACTTTAATACCTTTGTTAATTTGGGTAAATAAAAAGTAGCTGTGTTTTCTTAAGTCAATTAGTTTAAGAAAACTTGGCTACTTTTTTATTTTGCTCATTCAGACGGTTTTAGTTTACAGTAATTATTATTTCTCTACTTTAGCTAAATATGAATCAAGCACCTCTAAAACCCCATCATCATTGTTACTCGGGGCCTCATACTTGGCGATTTTCTTAACTTGATCTTCTGCATTAGCCATCGCATAACTGTAACCGGCTAGTTTTAACATCTCAGCATCATTCATTCCGTCGCCAAAGGCAATTAATTCATTGGGTTTAGCACCAAAATAGCGTAAGAAGTATTTTAGAGCGCTCCCTTTATTAACGCTGTAAGGCACAATATCAAGCAAACCGAAACCACTAGAAGTACAGTGAATCTTCTCGGCATGGGTTTGGTTGAATTCTTTTTCTAATTCCGCGGAAAAATCATATTGATAACTTAAGGTGATTTTAGTAATCATATCCTGCGGATTGATAGCCGCTGCTAAATCAGTAACTTCAATTCGATCGGGGTAATAGAAGTTCATCGTCTGCTTAAAACTAGGAGAAGCATTAATAGATGTATATGAATTGTTGATCCCAGTGACAATAATTGAACTCTTGGAATAATGCTCTTTGATAAAACTTATTAGATCTAAGGTTGTTTTATAAGTGAGCAAATGAGTGCTAATAATTTGATTATCTTGAAGCAAAAGCGAGCCATTGTCAGCAATCATGTCGATTCGGTTTAAAAAGCCAGCAAAATCTTTGCGTAATCTGGTATAAGGGCGCCCACTTGAAACGATAAAGTGAATCCCCTTTTTGTGTAATTCTGTTAAGATGCGGTCAAAGCGCTTGTGATCGAAAGTTTGATCATCATGCATGAAAGTGCCATCCATATCGATAGCAACAACTTTGAATGGTAATTTTGTCATAATTATTTCCTTTGAAAAAATCTATATCTTTTAACAATATTATTGCATAAAAAGGCCGAGCAGATCAGCTACTCGGTCTTTTTGGATTCATTTTTTCATCTAGAGCAGGTTCTAGATACACTTAAATATTAACAAATTGTTCTACCGAAGTGAGCGGACTCAGATAAACATAAGAAATATTTACATATTTGGTAGCGTCACTTAGCTTTTTCATTAGGTCTTGCTGTTCATGAGTTAGATGCAGGTGATTCATGGCAACTCGAGCCTGAATATACATGACCAATTTGCTAGTGTATTCAAGAGGATGATCACCACTGTCGAACTTATTAAGAACAAGCCCAATTGCATCGCGAATCTGCCGATAGCGACCAATATTCATTTCATTGTAGATATTGCTAAAAAAACTATTATAAAAATTCTTCAAATCTTGGTATACTTCACGACTTTCGCTTTGTTTCTTTTGGTTAAAGAGACTGAACATAACTATCACTCCTTTAAAACAGGTATAATTTGCGTTTTTGGATTAAAATGATGCTTTAATTCCTCAGGCAATGGGGTGTCGGTAATAAGGACATCGATCTGATTGAGGGGGACAGACATGTATGGCGAAGAGGATTGATTAGTAAATTTATATTTTTCGGCAACTAATACAACTTGATTAGCGCGACTAGCGGCGGTTTCGACAATTTTGGAATCAGCCATGCTTGGTGTATATACGCCGTCATCTCTGATTCGAGATCCACCAATAAATGCAGTATTGAAATGGATTTGACGCAATGTTTCTAATGCTGTTTCAGAATAAATGAAACGCTGCTTTTTGTTGATAACGCCGCCCAACAATCTGACTGATGGGATTTCTGTTGCTAATAAGCTTAATGCGTTGTCGATTGAATTCGTGACGATCTGCATGTCAATACCATTAAGCATTGGACAGAGCTGCTTTAACGTAGTTGATGAACCGATGAAATCACATTGACCTGGATGAACAAATCTCTTTGCTATTCTAGCCATTTTCATCTTAACCGGTGATTGTACTTGATTTCTTGCTAAAAAATCAGGTACGCTGTTGCAATTAATTTCCATCAAACCACCATGAACTCTAATTGCTTGACCAGTTTCAGTTAGATGAATTACATCTCGTCTTGCCGTATCAAATGATACATTGAAGTGAGCTGCAATCTGTCTAGTTGATAATTGGTGCTTTTTTTCAAGTAACTGTTTAATTTGTATTAATCTTTCTTCTTGGGTCATCTCATGCCCTCCATTTAGTAATCTAACATGAATGAATAATTTTGCACTGATTATGTCAGTATTTGATATTTGTTTATCTGTACTTATCAGTATTTAAGCAGCTAAATACTTATATCAAAGCATTAAAAGGTTGATATAGCAACAAAAAAGGGATGCAATTTTAAATTAAATACTTATTTTTTAAATTGGTAGGATCCAATTATAAAAATAGTTGAACTTTTTAGATAATTTGGTATGATATAAGTGTAAACAAAAGAACAAATGAACAAGAGCACTCTTAAATGCTCAAAGGAGAATAAGATGGCAGTTGATTATGACTCAAAAGACTATTTAAAGAGCGTTGATGCATATTGGCGCGCAGCCAACTACTTGTCAGTTGGTCAATTGTTCTTGATGAAGAATCCGCTTCTCAAGACTCCGTTGGTGGCAGAAGACGTTAAGCCTAAGCCAATTGGTCACTGGGGCACGATTGCACCACAAAACTTTATTTATGCTCACTTGAATCGTGTGCTTAAGAAGTATGACTTGAACATGTTTTATATTGAGGGTTCAGGTCACGGTGGTCAGGTAATGGTTTCTAACTCATATCTTGATGGTTCATATACTGAACGTTACCCAGAGATTACCCAGGACGAAAAGGGGATGGCTAAGCTATTCAAACGCTTTAGTTTCCCAGGTGGTGTTGCTTCTCACGCTGCTCCTGAAACTCCAGGTTCAATTCATGAAGGTGGGGAATTAGGCTACTCACTTTCACACGGTACTGGTGCTGTTTTGGATAATCCAGATGTTATTGCCGCTGTTGAAATTGGTGATGGTGAAGCTGAAACTGGTCCCTTAGCTGCTTCATGGTTTAGTGACAAGTTCATTAACCCAATTAAAGATGGTGCAGTTCTGCCAATCTTGCAAATCAACGGCTTTAAGATTTCTAACCCAACCATTGTTTCTCGCATGAGCGATCAAGAATTAACCGAATACTTCCGCGGCATGGGTTGGGATCCTCACTTTGTTTCAGTCTTTAAGGGCGGCCGTTTTGACGGTGAAAAGGACCCAATGCAGGTTCACGAAGAAATGGCTAAGACCATGGATGAAGTCATTGAAGAAATCAAGGCTATTCAAAAGCATGCCCGTGAAAACAATGATGCTACCTTGCCACATTGGCCAATGATTATTTTCCAATGCCCTAAGGGCTGGACTGGTCCAAAGAAGGACTTGGATGGCAACCCAATTGAAAATTCATTCCGGGCTCACCAAATTCCAATTCCAGTTGCTCAAGGCGATATGGAACACGCTGATATGCTTACTGATTGGCTGGAAAGCTACAAGCCAGAAGAATTGTTTAATGAAGACGGTTCACCTAAGGAAATCGTAACTGAAAACACTGCTAAGGGTGAACATAGAATGGCCATGAACCCAATCACTAACGGTGGTCTTGATCCTAAGCGGCTTAACTTGCCAGACTACCGCAAATTTGCTTTGAAGTTTGACAAGCCAGGTTCAGTTGAAGCCCAAGACATGGTTGAATGGGCTAAGTACTTGGATGAAGTTGCTAAGCTCAACCCAACTACTTTCCGCGGCTTTGGTCCAGATGAATCTAAATCAAACCGCTTGTTCCAATTACTTGATGATCAAAAGCGCCAATGGGAACCAGAAGTTCATGAACCAAATGATGAAAACCTGGCTCCAAGTGGCCGTGTGATTGACTCACAATTGTCAGAACACCAAGATGAGGGCTTCCTTGAAGGCTATGTTTTGACTGGTCGTCATGGCTTCTTCGCTACTTATGAAGCCTTTGGCCGAGTAGTTGACTCCATGCTCACGCAACACATGAAGTGGTTAAGAAAAGCTAAGGAACAATACTGGCGTCATGATTATCCATCACTTAACTTTGTCGCAACTTCAACTGTATTCCAACAAGACCACAATGGTTACACTCACCAAGATCCAGGTATCTTGACTCACTTGTATGAAAAGAACCGTCCAGATCTTGTTCATGAATACTTGCCATCAGACACTAATACGCTTTTGGCAGTGGGCGACAAGGCACTGCAAGACAGAGAATGCATCAATGTCTTGGTAACTTCTAAGCAGCCTCGTCCACAATGGTTCTCAATTGAAGAAGCCAAGAAGTTGGTAGACAAGGGCTTAGGCTACATTGATTGGGCTTCAACTGACAAGGGCGTTAAGCCAGACGTTGTCTTTGCTTCAACTGAAACTGAACCAACTATTGAAACTTTAGCCGCAATCGATATCTTGCACAAGAAGTTCCCAGATTTGAAGATTCGCTACATTAACGTAGTTGACGTCATGAAGCTCATGGATCCTAAGGACAACAAGAATGGTCTTTCAACTGAAGAATTTGACAGATTATTCCCTAAGGATGTGCCAGTAATCTTTGCATGGCATGGCTACAAGAGCATGATGGAATCCATCTGGTTTGCTCGCAAGCGCTACAATGTTCATATTCACTGCTATGAAGAAAATGGTGATATTACTACCCCATTTGACATGCGGGTATTGAATCATCTTGATCGCTTTGACCTAGCTAAGGATGCCATAGAAAGCATCCCAGCTTTGAAGGGCAAGAATGCGGACTTCATCAGTCACATGGATGACTTGCTTGAAAAGCACCATCAATACATTCGTGACAATGGTAAGGATATGTCAGAAGTAACTGAATGGCAATGGTCGGGCTTGAAGTAAAATTAAAATAAGAATAAATTAGACCTATGCGAAAAGCGTAGGTCTTTTTTTGATAAAGAGGGAAAATATGAAAAGTGGGTTAGTACTTGAAGGTGGAGCAATGCGTGGGCTGTTTACAGCTGGCGTAATTGATGTATTTTTAGAAAATGACATAACCTTTGATTTAGCAATTGGCGTTTCAGCCGGTGCTGCCTTTGGCGTAAACTTGAAGTCGGAGCAAAAGGGAAGAGTATTGCGCTACAACATGCGCTTTGCGGGGAAACCATATTATGCTAGTTGGAAGTCATGGCGGCGGTCAGGCAATTTGTATGCGGCTAACTTTTGTTACCATATTTTACCTGATAAGTTGGATGTTTTTGATAAAGAAAAATTTATGACTAATCCAATGGACTTTTGGTGTGTTGCAACTGATGCTGAAACAGGTGAGCCGGTTTATCATCAATTACATGATGCAGGTTATGTTGACTTAGAGTGGATTAGAGCCTCGTCGTCGATTCCATTTTTTGCTCATCCAGTTGCAATTCATGGACATTATTACTTTGATGGCGGTGTATCTGATTCAATTCCGTATGATTTTTTAGAGCAGCAAAACTGTGATAAAAAGGTAGTCATTGCTACACAGCCGAAGTCTTATCGCAAAAAGCAGAGTAAGCTCTATCCACTGGAAAAAGTAATTTTAAGGAAATACCCTGCAGTAGTAAAAAAATTGGCTACTAGAGCTGAGGATTATAACGCAGTGCTTGACCAAATGGAAAAGGATGAAGAAGCTGGCAAGGCGTTTATTATTCGTCCACCGTTTCCGCTTGAAATTGGCACTTTAGAAACAGATAAAAAAGAGATGCGACGAGTGTATGAGGGCGGACGAGTTGAGGCGGAGAAAATTTTGCCAACTTTGCGTGAATATTTGAACAAATAATAAAACAAGTATCTAGGAAAGATTAATCACTTCTCAGATACTTGTTTTAGGTTGATTATAAAAATTTTTCAAAAGCATTGCTGATGCCATCTTCGTCATTTGAAGTGGTAACATAATCAGCATGCTTTTTCGCTTCTTCGGAGCCATTACCCATGCAAACAGCTGTTCCAGCAAAGTCAAACATGGTAATATCATTTCTTTCGTCTCCAATTGCCATGACCTCTTCTGGAGTAATGCCAAGTTTTTCAGTTAATTCTTTTAATCCGGTTCCTTTATTAACATTAGGGTGAAGTAGCTCTAAGAAGCAATCGTCGGCACGAACAATATACAGCTCTTGCCCAAATTCTTGGCGAATTTTATCCTCCCATTGGTCTAACAACTTAGCTTTAGTGGCAAAACAACCTTTAGCAATTTCAAAAATCACTAGGCAATTCATCTGGCTCTCTAATGTATAAAGTCGCACTATTTTCGTAAGCTTGAGTATAAACCATTAAATCAACATCATGATCTCCTGTAATTATTTTTGAATCAGGGGAAACAACGTTAAAAGGTAAATGATGCTCGTTAGCAAAAGCATACATTTTACGATAAAGTCGATTAGAAACTAGATCTTTAGTCATTATCTTGCCATCTGCTGTGCGGGTAATTGCGCCATTAAGAGTGATAGCATATTGATCAGGTCCAATAATTCCTAATTCGTCCATAAAATGTTTTAATCCTGCGATTGGCCGACCAGAACATAAAGCAACTTTTATTCCTTGGTCTAAAGCTGTTTTAACTGCCTTTTTTGTACTGGGCAAAATCTTACCTGTTGAATTAAGCAAGGTACCATCGGTATCAAGTGCAATAAATTTGATTGTCATAATAATTCCTCCTGTGCATTTAACTTACCGTTAATTATGCCAGACTTTGTGTTATTTCAGTAAGCAAAGTAGTTCATCTTGGAAAGGAAAAAGGTTTTATCACTTGTTTCGTTTCATGAAATGAAATATATTGCAGAGGATTTTATGTGTATAAATAGAGAATGTCTATAGCATATTTATTGACATGTTATTTTTGTATGTAAAGTAAATGATTAAACATAGGCGCGACAAGCAAAATAAAGGGGGTATAAATATTGGTATATACATCATTGAAGGGCTGAAATAAATTTCATGAAATGAAATATCATCTTAACTTTATGAAACAATAAGTCATAGTTTTAAAAAACGCTTACATTAGCTTAAAACTATGGTATAAATAAAAATGTAAGCTAGCTACTAAGATAGAGTTAAGTTCAGAATTTGATATCAACTGGACGTTTTATCTTAAAACATTTTTGAGGAGTAAATATTTGTGTGAAGCACAAATGGCAAAAGTCAATTGTATGAGCACCTTGCGGTTGACTTGATCTGATGAAATAAAGATGTAGATGCAGGTGTAGATGTAAGAATAAGTTATTGATTTAATTTTTTTCTTCAGAGGTAAACGATTATGATGCAGAAAATACAGCGGTTTGGGGCCGCTATGTTCGTCCCAGTTATGCTGTTCTCGTTTGCGGGTATTGTCGTAGCTTTAGGTAGTTTGTTCAATAACCCGACTCTGTTTGGTTCAATTGCCAACCCGGGAACTACATGGAACTCAGTTTGGGACACAATTTCAGCTGGTGGTTGGACAGTGTTCAACCAAGAAGGTATTTTGTTTACTGTAGGTTTGCCAATCGGTTTAGCCAACAAGGCTAGAGGTAGAGCAGCCATGGAAGCAGTTATTGCTTACTTGACTTACAACTACTTCATCGGTGCAATGCTTACCCACTGGGGTGCAGCATTTGGTATTCCTAACTTTGACAAGATTCAAATTGTTGCTAACGCTACTAACCACGGTTTAACTAACATTGCTGGTATCAAGACTCTTGACACTAGTATCTTAGGTGCCTTGGTTGTTGCTTTGATTGTTGTATGGCTACACAACAAGTACTTTGACAAGAAGTTGCCAGACTGGCTTGGTACTTTCCAAGGTTCAACTTATGTCTACGCTTTAGCATTCTTCGTAATGATTCCTTTAGCACTCATTACCTGCTGGGGCTGGCCAAAAGTTCAAATGGGTATCACCAGCATGCAACACTTCATCGTAGATAGTGGATTTATCGGTGTTTGGATTTACCAATTCTTGAACCGTGTATTGATTCCTACTGGTCTTCACCACTTGGTATACATTCCATTCCAATTCGGTCCAGCCGTTGTTGCCGGCGGTTTGCAACCATACTGGTTGAAACACCTTGCTGAATACGCTGCAAGTACTAAACCACTTTCACAAATCGCTTCAGTTGAAGGATTCCAACTTTACGGTAACGAAAAGGTATTCTTAGTACCATTTATCTGTCTTGCCTTCTACGCAACTGCTAAGAAGAACAAGAAGAAGCAAACTTCAGCTTTGCTTATCCCAGCTGCTTTAACCTCAGTATTAGCTGGTATTACTGAACCTATCGACTTTACTTATTTGTTTGCTGCTCCAGTTCTTTGGGTAGTTTACTCAGTATTGTCAGCCACGATGAACACAGTTATGTGGGCCTTTGGTTTAAGAGGATTCATGTCAGATGGTGCGATCGGTATCGCTTCAATGAACTGGATTCCACTTTGGCAAAACCACTGGAAGACCTACGTCATGGAATTTATCGTTGGTATTATCTTCGGTATTATCACTTACTTCGTCTTCAAGATCATGATCGAGAAGTTCAACTACATTACTCCAGGTCGTGAAGCCGATGATCAAGATGTTCACCTTCTTTCAAAGAAAGAATACAAGGCTAAGAAAGCTGCAGAAGCTGCTGGTAAGGACGCTAATGACCCTTACATTGAAAGAGCAACTGCTTACCTTGAATTATTAGGTGGTCCTTCAAACATTACAGAATTGAGTTCATGTGCTACTAGATTACGTGTATCTGTTGCCGATCCAAATAAAGTTGCTTCAGATGCCGCATTTAAAGCAAACAAGGCTGTCAATGTCGTACACCACGGTAAGGCTATCCAAGTTATCGTAGGTTTGGACGTACCTCAAGTTCTTGATGAAATGAACACTTTAATGCAACAACAAGGTGGCGACGCTAAGGTATCAACTGAACAAGATAATCCTTATATTGAAAGAGCTACTGGTATCGTTGACTTGCTTGGTGGTGACTCCAACATTCAAGATGTCATTGCTTGCTCAACTAGAGTAAGAACTCATGTCGTTGATCCTAAGAAGGTCGCTCCAGATTCAGAATTCAAGAAGATCGCAGATTCTTACGAAGTACAACATAAAGATAACAACGAGGTTGACATCGTTGTCGGATTGGATGCCGATCAAGTTGTTGATCAAATGAAACAATTGCTATAATCTGAAAGCGCTTGTGTTATCATTAATATATAAATTATATATTGATAAGGGCACAGGTATTATGGCAAATTTGAGATCAATGGTCTATGACAATAGTCATAAATTGAACGATTCTGAAAAACAGATAGTTCAATATGTTCTAAATAATCCGAGAGACTGTAGCAAATTAAGCTTAGCCAAATTAGCTAAAAAGCTTTATGTATCCGAATCCGCAATTTTCCGGTTATGTAAAAAGCTAGGACTAAGTGGCTACAGTGAGCTTAAATTTGATTTGGTTGAATTAGCCGAATCGAAGCAAAAACCAATCAAAATTGAAAATAATTTTGCGCGGGAACTTAGTAAAGTAAATTCAGACGTGTTGAAGTATTTCAAACAACGTGATTTCAATAGCTTGTATCGCGATTTAGATAATGCAGGGACAATTTACATTTACTCTACTGGTTGGCAACAAGAGTTAATCGCACAATATTTGGCTCATGAATTGTTTGTAGTTGGCAAGCATGCAACTGTTTTGCCATCAGCATTAGAGGAGTTAAAAGCTGCGGGACGCTTTGCTCAAAAAGGCGATGTTTTGTTTATTATCTCGTTTACGGGTGATAATAAAACGATCAATGAGGAAATCACTAAGTTGGAACTAGTGAATGATAAATTCAAATATGTTTCGTTCACTAACCTGAAGCAAAATAAATTAGCTTCATTAGTGCAGCACAACATTTATTTTCCAACGATTGCCTTTACTGATGATGCCGACTTTAAGAGCGGGAAGGTTGCCTTTACCCCAGCGTACTTCTTAATTGATTTGGTAATTAGTGAATATGTAGCTTGGCAACAGAGTCAAGGAGAGGATGTAGAGATCAATGTGGGCAATTAGTAAACGAAAAGTTGGCAACTTTATCGATCGAATAACCGAAAGCATGCACTTGGATACTAAGAAGATTTTGACTTGGTATTCATACGTACTTTTCATTGCTCCACTATTGTTTTGGGCGATGATTGCACTACGAAGCGGTGCTTCTGGTCAATCGATTCGGATGATGATTATGAAGCAGCCGATGATTGCGATTAGTACAATCGTTGCTATCGTTGACTTCATACTAGGCTACTATATGTTGTTAAACCACAAGCAGTTTTTAATCAATCGACAGACTTATCGCTTCTTGATGGGAAGTCAGATGATTGCTCAGCTCTTTGTTGGCAACTTGCTTTGCGTAGTATTAGCTATCTTAGGTTTTTATCGAGCAAAAGCTTTGAAGAAAACGCAAGATGGTGTTAGTCGAGTAATAATCGCAATTTCACTTACTGCAGCTGGTTTATTACTCGCAAGCTTTATGTTGATATTATTACTTGAATTTTAGAAATCCAGAGGTTATTAATTATGTTTAATTTCTTTAAGAAAAAGAATAAGGGTATTGAAGTAGATGCGGTAGTTGATGGCGACATTATGCCAATTACTGATGTAAAAGACGATGTCTTCTCAACTAAGATGTTAGGTGATGGCTATGCTATCAAGCCTAAGGATAATCATATCTATGCACCAGTTGATGGTAGTATTTCCACACTTTTCCCAACTAAACATGCTATTGGTATCACGAATGACCAAGGTATTGAGTTTTTGATTCACTTGGGTCTTGATACTGTTGAACTAAAAGGTGCTCCGTTTACAGTGAATGTTAGTCAAGGCGATAAAGTTAAGAAAGGTCAACCCTTAGCCACAATGGATTTCCAAATGATTACAGACAAGGGATACGATGACAGCTGCATCGTTGTCTACACCAACATGGACCTGATTAAGTCAGTTACTCCGATTGAAAAAGGCAGTGTTGAACATTCCCAAAAAGTACAAACTATCGAACTTAAATAGTCAACTTTCCCCTCTCTCATGTAAAAATTTAACGACTATTTCTCTAGTTTTCGGCTTAGCTTCTACGTTGAAGCTAAGCTTTTTCTGTTAGAATGTTAATTAAGAAAGAAGGGCATTTATGAAAAGATATCGACCGAACACTAAGGCAGTCATTGTGGGTATAGTTTTGATGTTAATTGGTATAGCATGCTGGGTAATTAAGTCATCATTTATTCCTAAGGGAGCAGACTTCTTGTTTCCGATTGGCTTACTTGTGATTTGTCTTGGCGGATTAACTTTAACCATTACTGCGTTTATTGCTATGCGAAAAAATGATCTTGCAATGAGTGCTTATTTAAAAAAACAGGCAGCAGAAAAGAAAAAGCAAGAAAAGAGCAATAATTAAGCTTTTTAACAGTTTTTTACTATAATAAAATATATATTGTTATTATATAAGCAAAAAGGAATTGAGGAAAAATGAATTTTAAGGATGTTTATGAAAAGGAACATGTAACGCGGAAGTTTACTAATAGAAAATTACAAGAAAAAACAATTGCTGGAATCGTTAAAATGGCACAGCAATCACCTTCATTGCTTAATTCTCAGCCATGGCGTGCATATGTTTTGATGGGGGATGCTTTAAGCAAGTTTAAGGCTGCTTCAGCTAAAAAGATTGATGATAAAGAAGCTGCACATGAAGATTTTGCTTCAATGCTATCACTAGACTGGGATACTTATCCAAGTCGTAATATGGCTACGATGGGTGCATCCCAAAGTTTCTTTTTCAGAAATAAGCTTCAATTATTTAATGATGCGAATAAAACAATGTTCAATGCACCAGCAATTATCTTTTTAACGGTTCCGAAGAAATCTCCAGCTTGGTCCGTTTTTGACTTAGGAATTTTTGCACAAAGTATCATGCTTTTAGCCATTAACCGTGGCTTAGGTGTGATGCCAGCTCATTCAATGGTTTCATACCCAGAATTGGTTAGAGAATATGCCCAAATTCCAGATGATGAAGCTGTCGGAATGGCAATTGCAGTTGGCTATATCGACAAGAATGCTGAAATTAATGATCCTAAATTTATTCCAAAGCGTGTACCGTTTAATGAAATTTACAAGGTGGTCGAATAAATTACAAAAAACCGTTATCCCTTGTGTAAAACTGCACTATTTTAGGCAAGAAATGGTAAAATAGGTTTTAGTAATATATTTGTAAAAAAAGGTGATAATACTTTGAGTCCAGCTCAAATAGTAACTAATTTAGTTGCAACATTATTAATATTTATCGTTGCATCATTCTTTGTTGCTGCGGAATTTGCGTTAGTTCAAACTAGACCAAGTCAGCTCGAAGATATGCTTGCTAAGGGTCAAGGAAATAAGAAAAAGTTGCGTCGTGCTTTGCATATGACGCACAACTTGAATGAGTATTTGTCAACTACTCAGGTTGGTACCACTTTGGTTGGTGTAGTCTTGGGTTGGTTCTCGGCTGATACATTCGCAACCATCTTGGAAGATCTTTTCCATTTGACGCCAATGAATGAATCACTCATCAAGTCAGTTAGTGCAATCTTAGGCGTAGTTTTATTAACTTATTTGGAAGTTGTCTTAACTGAAGTTGTGCCTAAGAATATTGCGATTGACAAGCCAGTACCGATGATGATGGGGATCGTTACGCCACTTCATATTTTCCATACGATTGTTTATCCATTCGTTTGGCTATTAAATACTAGTTCCAATGGAATCTTAAAATTGATGGGCTTTACTCCAGCTGATGAAGAAAATGAAGTTTATTCACAATCTGAAATCATCAAGTTGTCGCGTAATGCGGTTCATGGTGGTTCGCTTGATAAAGAAGACTTAACTTATATGGAAAGAGCCTTCGAATTAAACGATAAGGTTGCTAAGGACATCATGACTGACAGAACAAGATTGTCAGTACTTGATTCAACTGATACAATTGCCTATGCCTTGAAAAAATACTTGGAAGAAGGCTACAGTCGTTTTCCAGTTGTGCGTGATAATGATAAAGATGACGTTGTGGGTTATGTTTATGCGTACGACATTGTGCAACAAAGCCAAATTGATGGCAACGTACCAGTAACAAGAATTATTAGAACTATTATCACGGTACCTGAATCAATGCCAATTCAAGATATCTTGCACTTGATGATTTCTAAGCACACACCAATTGTCTTAGTAGTTGACGAATATGGTGGTACTAGTGGGATCGTTACTGATAAGGATATTTATGAAGAGCTTTTCGGTTCTGTTAAGGATGAAATTGATGATGTTTCAGATGATTACATTATCAAGGACAAGGATGGTCAAGTTCATGTTTCAGGTAAGACGACTTTATATGACTTTGAGCGTTTCTTCCATACAGATCTGAAGGCCTTTCAAGATAGCGATATTATTACCATTGGTGGTTACATGATGGAACATTATCCTAACTTGAAAAAGGGTGAATCAATTGAACTTGAAGGATATAAGTTTACCTTAGACAGTATCGAACAAGGCTTTATGCGCTGGTTTATCGTTGAACCGATTAAGGATAAAGATCAAAAAGGCGATCAATCAAAGGATGAAAATTAGAAATTATTCAGAGGAAGCGTTGAAAATGACGCTTTTTTTGTTTAAAGATGTTATAATTCTTTTTATTAGGAATAATATATGTAAATTGAATTGAAGGGTAGATTAAATGGCAAAAGGCGACAATATTGACCAAATTATAGATCACAAATTATTCACAGAAGATGACATTCATGAGATGTGCGTCCGTTTAGGTAAGCAATTAACTGAGAACTATGCTGGTAAAAAGCCGGTAGTTGTTGGGGCTTTGAAGGGTGCAATTTACTTCTTGACTGACTTAACTCGACAAATGGACGTAGCACATCAACTGGATTTTCTCGATGTTTCTAGTTATGGTGATGGCTTTGAGTCAACTGGTAAGGTCAAGATAGTATCAGATTTGGTAACTGACGTGAAGGATCGCGATGTTTTAATTGTCGAAGATATCGTTGATACGGGTTTAACTTTGAAATTCATGAAAGAACACATTATGGCACGTGGCGCTAAGAGCGTTAAGTGTTGTGCAATGCTAAATAAGGAAGCCAGAAGAACTACCGATGTTGAATTAGAATATTATGGTTCAAAGGTTGGCAATGAATTCGTAGTGGGTTATGGTTTGGACTTTTTAAATATGTATCGTAACCTTCCTTATGTTGGGGTATTGAAGCCAGAAGTTATTCAACATTACGCTAATAAATAAGGATGAAAATTAGATAAAGAATCAAGCGAGTGAGAATGATCACTCGCTTTTATTTACTGCTTTTGATAAAAAAATTCTATTAAAATATCAAATTAAATTTATTTTTTAGATTTAATATTGTGGTTATAATGTAGGCGGTTTAGTAAAAAGAACAAGTAAAGGAGTAGTTTTTATGACCAAACAAACTATTAAAGCTCAAGCAGATGGTCGCAATGGTCAAATTGATTTTGAGATTGACTTAGAAAACAATAAAATTAGCGATGTCAAAGTAACCAAGAATTCGGAAACTCCTGCAATTTTTAATCAAGCTTTTGGTAAATTAAAGAAAAATATTATTGATAATCAAAGTTTTGACGTGGACGCTGTTTCTGGGGCATCATTGATGACTCAAGCAATGCTAGATTCTGGTAAAAAAGCATTAGCCGAAAATAACATTGCTCTTGACGGAAAAAAGCCAGAAGTCGTACATGAAGAAAGGCAACTAAATGTTGATGTGGCTGTAATTGGCTCCGGTATGGCCGGGTTAATGGCGGCAAGTCGTGCTCTTTCGATGGGTAAAAAAGTAGTTGTACTTGAAAAAAATGGCTATTTAGGTGGAGCAACTATTTTAAATGGCTCAAATGTTGTAGGAACTGGCTCTAAAGTTTCTGCAGAATTATTTGGTGAAACGGCAAAGAAGGATTCGCCAAATAGACTAGTTGAAGATATTACTCGTGAATGCCGCGGTACCAATTATCCAATGTTGTCAAAGTTATTAGCTAACAATATTGGTAGGGCCGTAGACTTTATTACTGAATTTGCAAATTTGACTTATCAAAAAGCGGAAACCCAAACAGTTGAACATAGTGTAAATCGTCAAATTGAAATGCCTAGTGAAAGCTCATATGAATTAGTGACTAAGGTGGCTGAGGCATTTGAAAAAAAGGGCGGACAAATTATCTTAGATGCCCGTGTTGAAAAACTGAATAAAGATAAGGCTAGCAAACTGGTATCTTTAACCGCTGAAGGCAAGCACCAGACAATTAATGTCAATTTCAAGTCACTTGTTTTAGCTGCTGGTGGTTGGGGTGCACGTGATTATCAGGCTCATAAGACTGATATTCCATATTATGGTCCAATGACTTCAACTGGTGATTATTTTGATTTTGCCAAAAATATGAATTTGGTTACTCGTAACTTAGACTGGTATAAGGTATATCCACATGGATTGGAAGTTGAACCTGGTATTGCTAAGCTAACAACTTATTCAACTAAAGAAGCGACCGATATGGGGGCTATTTTTGTTAATACTGATGGTAAGAGAATAGTTAACGAATCTGCACCTTATACGCATTTTAGGGATGCGATTGCCGAACAAAAGGGTAAGGTAGCTTACATTGTCATGGATCAAAGAACCTGGGACCGTTTCTATGAATTAATGCTTAAGTATGGCTTTACCAAAGAAGAAGTTCAATCATTCTTTGATTTGGTTGGCGAGAAGAGTCCAGTTCTGGTCAAAGGCGACTTGAAGACCGTGGCAGAAAAAGCAGGCATCGATTATCAAACGCTAAAGGAAACTGTTGATAACTATACTGAAGATGTTAAAGCAGATTATGATCCTGAGTTTGGTAGAGACAAGAAGTTTATGCATGAGTTCGAAGGCGATACATATTATATAATTGAACAAAAACTTCTGTTCTGCACAACTTTGGGTGGATATGAAACTACTGATCAAATGCAGCTTCTTGACAATGATATGAATCCCGTAAGTAACTTCTATGCTGCAGGAGAAATTGTTGGTGGTGCTAATGGTCATGATTCAATGCCAAGTATGATGAATTCTTGGAGCTATGCTTCTGGTTTTGTTGCAGGTACGACTGCTGCGGATAATACCAATTATAATTATTCTACTGTTTCAAATGAACAAGAAGCAGATGCTGTATCAGGCGCCTCTGAAGCTTAATTTAAATACTGAAACTTGAAAGCACCAAAATCAAGCTCAAGTCCTGTCACTATTGAGCTTTTCTAGACGTAATTAGTTTTTATATGATCTGTTTCAGTGCAATTTGTATGAATCGTGGCAGTTGGTTAATAAAGTCATTGATTACTTCATCTATCTTTTCAAAACTATTCTGTTTAAGCTCTTTTAATTCTGAAATTAAGTAGACCAATGCATCTACGAATCTAATATCAGGTAAGGATTCGTTCATTAGATAGAATAAATCTCCGATTGTCCTATCATCTGTATTTTGTCTTTCCTGCCAGGCCAATAGATCATAAGTTATTACTGTAACTGCGATATAGCCACATTATCCATCATAGCTTTGAACTTGAGATTTATCTAAAGCAAGATATTGCTTAGACGTCTTAAAATATGTTTCAATTTGCCATCTACGACCATAGAGCTGGATGATTTCTTCAGGTCTAAGCTTTGTCTGAGTAGTAGCTAAAACCGAATACTTGTTCTTGTTTCTACGGTTGGAGACAAAGACGAGCTTTAATAAAAAGCTATGTCCATGATATTGAGCCTCAACTATGCTTGAATAAAGATAATGTTTCTTTTTACGGATGTTTGAAGCAGCCAATGAGCCGAGCTGCAATCAAGCATAATAGTTTTTGCCAGTTGATTCTGCCATCGTTAAGTACATTGCGAGCAGTTCTAACGGAAAAACGCTTGTCACTCTTAGCTCTGAATAAGGAAAGCCGAGCAAAGTGTACTGACATCAACCAAGAGATGATCATGGTTAATGAAACGGTAGATTTACGCTTAAAGTTGACTTGTTTAGTCAACTTAGCTAGACCAATTAGATTAATAAATGAAGAAATTAAGGATTTGGTATCGTTTTCTGTGTCGATTTGTTCTATACTGTTCATTGCGTAGGATTTTCAGGTTGACATTTAAAGTATAACGCAGAGAGATCCTGCGTTTTTATTTTTGATAAGAAAAAGCCAAGAGGCGCGGGGAAGGAGCGTTAATCTTAGCTTTCAAGTTTCAGTTTATTAATTAAAGCATGCAATTAAAAAGTTTAATGTGGATAACTATTTGCATTAAGCTTTTTTTATTTGGAGAACGAAACATAGTTATTTCATAATAATTTTGTTATGAAAGTATAGTGAAATTGATATTTGATACATCAACAGATGACGCACTAATATTAACTTGTGGATAAAATTAAACTTATTAGAGGTGTAAACAATGAAGTCAGGAAAATATCAAGTAAAAGCTAAAGGTCATGGTTCCGAATCAATGCCAATGGAAGTTGACATTGATGGCGATAAAGTTACTTCAATCAAAGTAGATTCATCAGGTGAAACTAAGGGAGTAGCCGATGAAGTATTTAGACGTTTGCCTAAAACAATTGTGGAAAATCAAACTTTAAACGTTGATGCGGTCAGTGGCGCGACTATTTCCAGTCATGGTGTGATTGATGGCGTAGCCGAAGCAATTGATGAAGCAGGCGGCGATTCAACCGAATGGAAAAACCGTGAAAAGCCCGCTGCTACAAAGGTAGAAGATGAAGAAATTACTGTTGATGTAGCTGTAGTTGGTGCAGGTGGCGCTGGTCTAGCAGCTGCAGTTCGCTCAATTCAACATGGTGAAAGGGTGGCTGTTCTTGAAAAGTATCCACAGATCGGTGGTAATACTAGCCGTGCTGGTGGTCCAATGAATGCGGCTGAACCAGAATGGCAAAGTAAATTTAAGGCTCTTCCTGGTGAAAAAGAAACTCTAATTGAGTTAGCCAAAACTCCAATTGATAAAATTGATCCTGAATATCAAGATGACTTTAAGAAATTACAAGAGCAAATTAAGGAATACGTTGATTCAGGTGCAGATTACTTATTTGATTCAACTTTGCTTCATGAAATTCAAACTTATTTAGGTGGTAAAAGAACAGATTTAAAGGGTAACGAAATTCATGGTAAATATGCTTTGGTACATGAACTGGTAACGAATGCTTTGAATTCTGTTAAATGGCTCCAAGATTTAGGTGTTAAATTTGATAATTCTCAAGTTACAGAACCAGTTGGTGGTCTGTGGCGTAGAGGCCATAAGCCAGTAGAACCATTAGGTTATGCATTCATTCATGTTTTGGGTGATTGGATAAGAGAGCATGGTGTCGACCCATATCTTGAAACTCGTGTTGAAAAACTAATTATTGAAAATGGCAAAGTACGCGGTGTAATTGCGACACGCACTGATGGTAGTACTTTGACTGTGCATGCTAAGGCAGTAATTTTAACGGCAGGTGGCTTTGGTGCCAATACTAAGATGGTTCAAAAATACAATACCTATTGGCCAAACATTGCAGACGATAGTACAACAACTAATTCACCTGCAATTACTGGCGATGGGATTAACTTAGGTCTTGAAGCTGGTGCAGACTTATTCGGTATGGGCTTTATCCAATTAATGCCAGTAGCTGATCCAAAGACCGGTGAGCTTTTCACTGGTGTTGTAACTCCGCCTGCTAACTATATTATGGTTAACAAAAAGGGTAAGAGGTTTGTTAATGAATTTGCGGAACGGGATGTTTTGGCTAAGGCAGTTATCGAAAATGGTGGTTTGATTTATCAAATTGCGGACGATAAGATTAAGGACACTGCTTACAATACAACCCAAGAGTCACTTGATGCGCAAGTTAAGGCTGGAACCTTGTTTAGAGCTGATACGCTTGAAGATTTGGCAAAACAAATTGGAATGAATCCAGCAGTTTTGGTTAAAACTATCCAGGATTATAATTCTTACGTTGATCGTGGCGAGGATCCAGACTTCCATAAGAATGTATTAGGCCTCAAATGTGAAGTTGCACCATTCTATGCTACTCCGAGAAAGCCTGCTATTCACCACACTATGGGCGGCTTAGTAATTGATACTAAGGCACATGTTTTGAATAAAGATGGTCAAATTATTGATGGTCTATATTCTGCTGGTGAAAATGCTGGTGGCATTCATGCTGGTAATCGTTTGGGTGGTAACTCCTTGGCAGATATTTTCACTTTTGGTCGAATTGCTGCCAATACTGCCTATGAAGATCATCAAGAAAATGATGCAACTAGCGGTGCTTCACAACATTAATAAATATATTTACTCAAATAAAAAGTCGCCCAAAATCGGCGGCTTTTTTCGTTAATTATTTTTCTTTTGCATGTAATAGTAAATTGGCAGTCCTAACAATGTTAAACCAATACCAATAATTGAAAGAACAAATTGATTGATAATTGTTGAGACAACGATGAAGATACCACCGATCACGGAAATAATTGGAATGATCGGATACCATGGAACCTTAAATGGACGTTTTAATTCTGGCTCACGCTTTCTCAAAATTATTACGGCAACTGACAACATTGTGTTGAAAGTCCACATAACGAAGACTAGCATGTCAGTTAAAACAGTAAAATTACCTAGTAGAATCATGACAATTGCAATAGCATCAACAATAAACGCGCCAACTACTGGAACACCGGTATGGATATTAGCCTTGCCAATTTTATTGGAGAATGGCAATAAATTGTCTTGAGCCAAGATATAAGGCGTGCGCATCCCTGTCAGCATGAATGCGTTAACCGCACCGTAAACAGAAATTAAAATTCCCACAGTGACTAGTTTTCCACCAAATTGACCAAACAATTTCATTGAAGCTTGAAACGCGGCATTATTGTTATTAGTTAATTGATCAATAGGTAAAACGGTCATGAAAGTATAATTGATTAAAACATAAATCAATGTAATTGCTGAAAGACCTAAAATAATTGCCCGTGAAAGGTCTTTTTCTGGATTTTTGACTTCGTTAGCCAAATTAGTCACTACAATCCAGCCTTCGAAGGCGAATAACGCAGAAAGTAACCCTTGACTAATAGCGGTTGGAAATGAATGTCCAGTGCCGACTGTTAACGGAATAATTGGTGCAGGTATTTTGACAGGATTAAATAATCCCCAAATAATAATTAAAGCAATTGGAATGATTTTTAGGATAGTGATGACCGACTGCATTTTGCTAGAAAATTTAGTTCCGATTAGATTAATTCCTAAGAGAAAAAGCACTAGCAAGATAGCTATTAGGTTAGAATACCTCGCCTTAATTCCAAATAAGGAGACAAACTGAACGCCAAAAATTGAGCTTAGGGCACCAATTTGAGCTGGAAAATAAACAATCATTTGTGCCCAGCCAAAAAGAAAACCCCACACGCGGCCGTAAGTGTAATCAAGATACTTAATGGCACCATTAATTTTTAAGCTGGCGGCGATTTCTGAAATGGTCAAACCTGATGCAATTGAAATGATCCCAGCTAAAATCCATACAAACAGGGTCATTGAAGTGCTGCCAGTTTGTGCAGTAATTGTTCCGATCTTGAAAAATACGCCAGCTCCGATGACAGAACCGACTACGGTAGCCAATGCTTGGCCGAATGAGATTTGTCGTTTCATATTTATTTGTTGCCTTTCGTTTACATTATTTAAATTTTAGCACATCGATTGGAAATTTTTGTATTGATAGGCTTTTCGGTTAAAATAATTAAGGGAGGAATTTAGCCGATGAAAAGATTTCAGCATAAGTATACTTTGCCAGCGATTTTGACTTTATTAATTCTGGCGATTGCATTTCTTTTGATTGGCTTTTTCAATTTTAAGCGGCAAACAACTTTACCGCCAGATGCTAATTCAAGTGCGATTGGGATTGAGTTAAATCAAGATATTGACTATGTTGATTTACATAAATTGCAATCTAATGGCGTTTCCTTTATATATTTGAAAGCAACCCAAGGCAGATCATATTTTGATGAAAACTATCTGTCTTATCGTGACCAAATTTTAGGAACGAACTTGGCATTTGGTAGTGAGATTTCCTATAGCAATGAATCGACTCCGATGCAGCATTACCGCTACTTTTTTAAGCAAGTAGGACAAAATACGGGCTCGCTGCCAATTCTAATTGTACCGGCAGTGACTACTCGTTCAGCGAGATATTTGCGGTCAATGGGGCAGTTTGCGGCTTTATTGCAAGCAGCTGGCAAAAGAGTCATGGTAAAAGTTGATCATAAATATCAACATTACTTTAATCCGCAAACGTTATTTATGTCATCAGACAGTAAGGCACCGAATAAATTAAAGTATTCATTTTGGTGCTACACTACTAACGGACGCGTAAGGAATGTTTCAGGCTTAGAAAGCCAGGTAACGATGTACGCGTATAACGGGACCGTTGGTCAATATAAGCAAAAGTATGGGCAATTAACACAGTAATAATGTATCAAGAAAAAATCAAACAAGTTTTAATTAGAGAACACAAGGACCAGCCAACTTTAATTCAAAAAGAAAGCTATGATGCCATTCGCAATGGCGCGAGCCTGGTTGGATTGGCTAAGACAGGTACGGGTAAGACATTGGCTTATGCACTTCCTAGTTTGGAAAAAGCACAGCCAGGTAATGCTAACAGCGTGGTAATTATTGCGCCAACGACTGAATTAGCTGTACAAATTCGTCATGCAATTAATCCTTACATCCACGCTTTAGGATTAAAAGGCGTCAGCTTGGTTGGTGCTGGCAATAGAAAGAGACAAGAAGACAATCTGAAGAAAAAGCATCCTGAAGTGGTCGTAGCTACACCAGGCCGTTTTTTTGACTTCTTCTCAAGTAGTCGAATTAAAGTAAACCAGATCAAGACTTTGATTATTGATGAAGCCGATGATATTTTAGAATTTACTAAAATGGAATTGTTATCAGCATTAGGGCAAAATCTGGGTCCAGACAGTCAAATCTTATTATTTGGAGCAACAGATTCTGAGATTACACGGGATGCGGAGCAAGTTTTTAACCGTCATTTCTTGTTAGTAGATGTCAGAAATGAACAAGCTTCAGCGACTAAACATTATTTTTTGCAAGTAGACAATCAACACAAGATTGAATTTTTGCAGCGAATGACTAAGTTGGATCACTTTAAGGGAATTTTGTTCTTTGATTCAAATAAAACGATGATGCGCTTTGCTGGTATTTTTGGGCATACTAAGACTAAGTTCGAATTATTAGCTAATGAATTTGGTAAAGAACGCCGTGAAAAAGCCTTAAATGACCTAGCTACTGGTAAGACGAAATTGCTGCTGGCAACGGATTTGGCTGCGCGTGGGTTGGACATTCCAGGCCTTACCTATGTGATTAATTTTGATATTCCGAGCGAGACTAATACTTACATGCACCGGGCAGGAAGAACAGGTCGAATGAACGCTGAAGGTTATGTGGTTACTTTAGGCGATGATCACGATTTTCGTGATTTGAAGAAATTATTGGCAGATCAATTACAAATAGAGCGTGTCTACTTTGCAGGCTATCATTTAACAACTGAAAAGCCTAAACTCAAGAAGGAAAAGAAGCAGGCTAAAGAGCAGCCCATTAAGACTTCGACTAAGAAAAATAAAACTAAAAAACGCAAGAAACGTAATAAGAACAAGGGATATCATCCACATTACTTGAAAGGAAAGAAATGATTCGTTTAGTTAGATGGCTAGAGGACTATGTTTTGCCGCTAGCTAGTAGATGGGGTCAGATAAGATGGCTAGTTGCTTTACGGGATGCATTTGTCTCATTAATGCCAATTACAATGGCAGGATCATTAGCAGTTTTAATTAAGAGCTTAATTGAAGCAGCTCATGATCATCTAGGCTGGTATGCCTTTGCTTTTGCGATGCAGCCATTGGTAGCAATCAGTAATTTAGTTTGGCGAGGAACATTTTCATTATTTGCCTTTTTCTTAGCATTGGCTTTAGGCTATCAACTAGCAAAAGCTTTTGAAGGAAATAGACTTGCTGCTTCAATTGTGGCATTATCTTCTTTTGCACTAAGCATTGCCAATATAGCTAAGATTAAATTTCATGGTGATAATGTTACACTGCATAATGCATTTGACATTAGTCAGTTCTCAACTACTGGCCTCTTTACTGCTATTTTGTTTGGCTCATTGGGCTTTTTTATTTATTATGCTTGCTATAAAGCAAGGATTATGTTGCATGTGACATCGAACTTGCCCCATGCTGAACAAGCTGCTTTTGATTCTTTATTACCTGCAATGATTGCAATATTTGGTGTAGGCGGAATTAATTATTTGTTCCAAATTCTTACCGGTAAATATTTTGGAAATTGGTTGCTTACCACAATTCAAACTCCATTAGTAAAGTGGGGACAAGGCTTTGGTACGGTAATTGTCATTACTTTATTAGTGCAGTTATTTTGGTTTTTTGGAATTAATGGTATAGGGGTTCTATCACCAATTTTGGATTCAATTTGGATGACTGCTCAAAATGATAACATCACAGCGATTAGTAATGGAAATATTCCACCATATGTATGGGTACGTGGCTCATTTGATGTCTTTGCCTGGTTTGGCGGTGCTGGTGGAACCTTAATGCTAATTGTGGCGATTTTAATGTTTTCTAAACGCAGTGATTATCGCACAATTGCCAAAATCTCACTAGCTCCAGGAATTTTTAACATTGGCGAACCAATTCTCTTGGGCCTGCCTGTAGTGCTAAATCCAGTGTATCTAATTCCATTTGTATTAGCGCCACTAGTTAATGTTGCCTTTTCTTATTGGGTTAGCATTATGGGATTGGTTAATCCAGTTCAAGTGGCAGTACCTAGCATCATGCCACCAGTTATTGGCCCATTTCTGGCTTGCAATTATGATTGGCGTGCAATTGTTTTAAGCATTTTAAATATGATTGTTACTTTGCTAATTTGGATGCCTTTTGTTAAAGCAGCTGATAAGATTGCTGATACCAACCATCCGAAAACATTTTTTAATCCACAATTCTAAAAAAAGGTTAACTATTACCACTTTTTTTGGTAAAGTTAATCTTAGGTTTGACCCCGTAGTTCATCTGGATAGAACAATGGTCTCCTAAACCGTAGAGGTGAGTTCGAATCTCACCGGGGTCATAGAAAAAAGCCTGCAAGTATTTAACTTGCAGGCTTTTTACATGCTTTGGTTATCCAAAAGATATCTTTATTATCCTAAGGGTTGAAGCATAATTGCAGTAATTAAGCCCCAAACTAGGAAAACACAGATTAGTGCAGTATAAAGTAAATATTTTCTAGTTTTAGCGGGTCTGTTTTTGTCCATACCAAAAACAAGGCAAAACGTTCCAATCAAAATAATTAAACCAGTTGTAATTAATAATAGTAATGATGAATTCATGCATCGACCAACTTTCAATTTAATACTTCCATTAAAACACAGAAAGCGGGTGCAAGATAGTCTAAAATCAGGTATAGTAAAATAGTTAAGCGGAGGAATTTTTTAATGAGGAAAATTAAGGTAATGACTGTTTTTGGAACGCGTCCAGAGGCAATCAAGATGGCACCACTTGTTTTGAAACTAAAAAAAGATGATCGTTTTGAAGAAGTAACGGTCGTTAGCGCACAACACCGCGAAATGTTGGACCAAGTACTAGATATTTTTAAAATTAAACCGGATTATGACTTTAATATTATGCACCAAAATCAAACTCTAGAAGAAATTACTTCTAAAGTGATGATTGATTTATCTAAGGTGATCAAAGAAGAGAAACCAGATATTGTCTTGGTTCACGGTGATACGACGACTAGTTTTGCGGCTTCTTTAGCTACTTTTTATCAGCAAACTACATTGGGACATGTGGAGGCAGGTCTGAGAACTTGGAATAAGTATTCACCATATCCTGAAGAAATGAATCGGCAGATGACTGATGATTTAGCCGATTTATATTTTGCACCGACCGAATTGAGTAAGGCTAATTTACTGAAGGAAAATCACCATTCTGATTTTATTTTCGTTACTGGAAATACGGCAATCGATGCTTTAGCACAGACTGTACAACAAGATTATCATCATGAGGTAATGGACGCAATTACTCCTGGTAATAAGGTGATTTTGGTTACTATGCACCGTCGAGAAAATCAAGGTGAGCCAATGCGCCGAGTATTTAAAGTAATGCGGCAAGTAATTGATTCGCATCCTGATGTAGAAATTATTTATCCGGTTCATTTATCTCCACGAGTACAAAAAGTGGCTAATGAAGTGCTTGGTGGTGATCCAAGGATTCATTTGATTGAGCCGCTTGATGTGGTAGATTTCCATAACTTAGCTAAACGTTCATACTTTATCATGACTGATTCAGGTGGCGTACAAGAAGAAGCTCCTAGTTTAGGTAAACCAGTTTTGGTTTTACGTGATACGACGGAACGTCCTGAAGGCGTAAAGGCCGGTACCTTGAAGTTAGTTGGAACTGAAGTCGACAAGGTGCGTGAAGAAATGCTAGCTTTGTTAGAAAACAAAAACGAATATGATCGGATGGCGAATGCCAAAAATCCATATGGAGATGGACATGCAGCTGATCGAATTATGGATGATATTTATTATTACTTTAATCAAGATAGTGAAAGTAAACCAAAAGATTTTGAGTAAAAAAATAAAGAGACAGTTTTAATTTTTGCTGTCTCTTTTTTTTTTTGTTCTTGAATGCGCATTTTTGCACGTTCAATCATAGTATGTTCTTGCTTTTGAAAGACTGATCTAGTAGTTAAGTAATTGAATACACCGACTAAAATTTGGTCGATAATTTTGACTAGTAATGCGTTTAAATGCAGCCAGGATAAGCCGACTAACATAATTAATGTATCAGGGATTAAACTGATGACGCGATAAGTGAAAAAGACGATTAGTTTATGCCACGTGCTGTGTTCATGATCGACATTATTGATAAAAACAGCCTTTTGGTTAAACCAGAAAGATGCCAGGTTGGAGACGATGAAGGCGATGGTGTTAGAAATTACCATCACATTATGCCACCATGAGTGTAAGACCATGAAGACTAAGGTATTGATTAATGCAGCGACAAAGCCGAAAACCATGTAAACCCAAAGATTACGGTGTCGCTTGATTAATTTTTGACCTAGACGGCGTATTTGTGCCTGATCAACAGCTGTGACGTCTTTTTTGTTATTAGCCATTTAACTTATCGGCCATTTCCTTTGCAGCTTGATCGATTGCAGCGACTGCATCATCATCTGGCGCATTTTCAATTGTTACGGGTTTAGTAATTTCAGTTGCGCCGCAATCCTTGAATGCTTTTTCATAGTCAAAAACATTTTCACAAAAGTGTTCACCGTAGGTCTTATCGCCAGAACCCATCACAGCAAAATGTTTGCCTGTTAGATCCAAGTCTTTTAACTCCCCATAAAAGTCTGCCAATTCATCAGTCATTACGCCTTCACCATAGGTATAGGTGATAAAAATGCAAAGATCACTATCTAAGTAGTCATTGGCATCAGTGAAGCCGACATCACTTGTTTCAACGTCAAAGCCATAATCTTGAAGATCTTCTTCTAAAATATCAGCCATGTCTTCATCGTTACCAGTCATGCTGGCATAAACAATTCTTGCTTTCATGATTTTTCATACCTTTCACTGCATTATACGACACCTTATTATACATGAAACTATTGCAAAAACGTTTAGTTTTAGCAAACTTTAAAAATATTTCAGGTATTTCTAGAGTTTTGTTTTGATTCTACAAAAACCCGACCTTTTAAAAGTATTTTGGAAAACGGTATAATAGAAATATCTGAAACTAAATAAAAATTTATAAAGGAGAAATTATTTTGATTACAATTAAATCAATTCGTGAACTTAAAGGCATGCAAGCTTCAGGACATCTTCTTGCAACTATGTTTGAAGGCTTACGTGATGTGATTAAGCCAGGCATTTCTACCTGGGAAATTGAAGAGTTTTGTCAAGACTTCGTATCAAGTCGTGGCGGCCGCCTTTCAGAACAAGGTTTTGAAGGTTATAAGTATGGTACTTGTATTTCGGTTAACGATGAAATTGCCCACCAAACTCCAAGAAAAGATCGCATCTTAAAGGAAGGCGATATCGTTAAGGTTGATGTAACTTGCAACTTGAACGGTTATGAATCAGATTCATGTACTACTTATCCAGTTGGCGAAATTTCCGAAGCTGATAAGAAATTAATTGAAGTAACCAAAAAAGCAATGTATCTCGGAATTGACCAAGCTGTTTTAGGTAACAGAATTGGTGATATCGGTGCTGCTATCCAACATTATGTTGAAGATGAAAATCATTACGGTGATGTACGTGAATTAATTGGCCACGGTATTCAACCATCAATTCATGAAGATCCAGAAGTTCCTCACTGGGGCAAGGCAGGTCATGGTCTTCGCTTGCGTGAAGGCATGACTATTACTTGTGAACCTATGGTAGAAGCTGGTGGCGACTGGCACATCGACCAACGTACTGTTGACGATCCTAACGATGATTGGGTTTACTACGCAACTCCAGATGGTTCTAATGCTGCTCAATTTGAACACACCTTTGCAATTACAAAAGATGGTCCTAAGATCTTGACTCTGCAGCATCCTTACGATGGCTTAGAAAAGTACATCCCTCACTTTGATGAGATGGATGATTAGGATAATGGATGAAAAATGGTAAAAACCATTTTGGTTTAAAAATTGGGCAATTTATTTCTACATTACGAACCACCTTATCTCAAGGAGAGATATTTGCTAGTTCAATTATTATTGCCTACTACATTTTGTTTTCTATTTTTCCGATTATTATTATCATTGGTAACGTGTTACCGTTGTTTCACATTGATACTGCGCCTATTGCTGAATATTTGAACTTGGTTTTTCCAGACCAAGTGTCAAAATTCATTATGCCAATTATAAATTCTTTATTGAAAACTACATCAACAGGCTATATTTCTTTTGGTATTGTGTTTGCAGTTTGGTCATTATCAAATATGGTTAATGCAATTCGTCTTGGAGAAAATAGACTTTATGGGGTTCATCAAGTTGAATTAAAATTATCAATGCTTAATTTTCTTTGGACTAGAACTATTACTTTTGTTTTTACAGGATTGATGATTCTAGTATTTACAATTGCTACATTGGCCTTGGTTTTTGGGCAACAAGTACTCAACTTTTTAGGACCGATTTTTCAGCTACCACTTAATGAAATTAGCAAGATCTTTAGTTATCGCTATCCAGTATTAATATTGGTTATGATGCTAGCATTATGGTATTTGAACTATGTTTTGCCTAATATAAAACTCAAAAAGAGAGTAATTTGGCCAGGAGTTTTTGTAACTGTTGTAGGCTGGTTAGCCCTATCATTTCTTTTTAGTTTCTATTTACACCATTTCCCGATTACTTGGGAGAATTATGGCATTGTTGGTACGTTTATCATCTTTATGCTCTGGTTGAATATTGCAGCAGTATTATTTTTATTTGGCGTTGGTGTTAACGCTGCTATTGTGCGAAACCGTGTTGGACAAGTTGAATATTCTGCTGGTCGTATTGCCAGTTATATTCAAAAGAAAAGACGAAAAACTAAGTAGCTGGAAAATGCATATTTTGTTATGATGAACTTATAAAATTGAAATAGAAAGTGTGCTTTTATGAAAGTAAGAAAAGCCGTTATCCCATCAGCTGGTTTGGGTACTAGATTTTTACCTGCAACTAAGGCTTTACCTAAGGAAATGTTACCTATCGTTGATAAACCAACAATTCAGTTTATCGTTGAAGAGGCTAAAAAGTCAGGAATCGAAGATATTTTAATTGTAATTGGCAAGAACAAACGCCCAATTGAAGATCACTTTGATTCTAATCCAGAACTAGAACAAGATTTGGAAGAAAAGGGTAAAAAAGAATTGCTTCGCCTAACCGAAGGAATTACTGATTTAGGCGTTAACTTGTATTACACTCGTCAACCGCATCCAGCAGGTTTAGGAGACGCCATCTTCCGTGCTCGCAGTTTTGTTGGGGATGAACCATTTGTAGTTATGTTGGGCGACGACTTAATGGAAGATAAGGTGCCATTGACCAAGCAATTGATCGATCGCTATAACAAGACGCATGCTTCTACAATTGCAGTTATGCCTGTGCCACATGAAGAAGTTTCTAAGTATGGTGTCATCGAACCGGAAAATGAGATCATGCCAGGACTGATCAATGTTAAGTCATTCGTTGAAAAGCCTGATATTGATAAAGCACCTAGTGATTATGCCATTATTGGTCGTTACTTATTAACACCTGAAATTTTTGATATTTTGGCTAACCAAAAACCAGGTCGTGGCGGTGAAATTCAATTGACTGATGCGATTGATACAATGAACAAGACTCAACGTGTCTTTGCTCATGTCTTTAAAGGCGAACGTCATGATGTTGGTAACAAAGAAGGCTACCTTGAAACTTCAATTGAATATGGTTTGAAGCACCCAGAAATTAAGGAACAATTGCGGGCATATATCATGCAATTGAGCAAGAAGTTTGAAGCCGAAGGTAAGCAAAATAAAAAATAAGCTTAATTATTAGGGAGACTACGCTGCGGCGTAGTCTTTTTATGTTTTTCTTAATATTTTTTTGCTATTATCATATTTGTTAAAAAATACACATTATGGAGAGAAAATATATGAAGGACATTTATATTGTTGCAGCTAAAAGAATACCTTTTGGCAAGTACCGAGGATTTTTTAAGGATGCTTCTGCAATTGATTTGGGTGTAATGGCCTTGAAAGGAACAATGAAGGCGGGCAATATTAAGCCAGCTGATGTTCAAGCACTGTTTATGGGGAATGTTTTGGATACCGGCTTAGGTGAGAATATGGCTCGCCAAGTTGCCTTACATTCAGGGATGAGTGAAGCTTCTGCAGCCGTTACAATTAATGAAGTCTGCGGCTCAAGTCTGAAAGCTTTACGTCTAGCTCAAGGACAGATGGAACTAGGCGATTTGGATCTAGTAGCTGTCGGCGGTAGTGAGAGCATGACTAATGCGCCTTATTTTGTTAAAAAAGAAAACAAAAATGATCCAGCAGATCACCTAGTAAGTACTATGCTTAACGATGGTTTGATGGATGCTTTTTCTGGCAAGCATATGGGAATTACTGCCGAAAACGTAGCAGAAAAATATCATGTTAGTCGTCAGGATATGGATGAATTTGCATTGCAGTCGCATAAAAAGGCAGCTGCAGCAGTTAAATCCGGATTTTTTGATAATGAGATCCTGGATGTGGAGATTGATGGTCAAAGTTTAGATCATGATGAACCAATTCGTCCGGATACAACGCTTGAGGCATTGAGTAACTTAAAGCCTGTTTTTAAGGCGGATGGTGAAGTGACTGCCGGAAACTCGTCTCCTTTGACTGATGGTGCAAGTATGTTAGTTCTGGCAACTAAGGAGAAAATGAAAGAGTTAGGCTTAACGCCAATTGCCAAGTTAGGTGAATTTGCGGAAGCTGGCTTTGATCCTGCACTGATGGGTTATACTCCATATTATGCGGTTAAAAAACTGCTTAAGAAGACGGGACGTAATTTTGATGACTATGATATTATCGAATTAAATGAAGCTTTTGCGGCCCAAAGCGTAGCGGTAGCTCGCGACTTACAAATTCCAACTGATAAATTGAATATTATGGGTGGCGCAATCGCGTTAGGTCATCCTTTAGGTGCAACGGGTACACGCTTAGTTGCTAGTGCAATTAGTGGATTAAAGAAGAGAAAAGGCAGACGTGCCCTGGTTACTTTGTGTATCGGTGGCGGTCAGGCGATTGCTTATGAAATCGAGAATGCAGAATGAAATTTTATCAATTAGAGCCTGAAGCTAGACGTAAATTATTGCAGGATGAAGGTATTGCATTAGGGCAAATCGATGATGCGGTTCTGAGACGTCTAGATGAATTGAGTGAAAATGTTGTAGGGCAGTTGCGTTTGCCTTTAGGTGTAGTACAAAACTTAATAGTCAATGGACAAAAATATTGGGTGCCAATGGCTGTTGAAGAACCCTCAGTAGTTGCTGCCGCCAATCATGGAGCTAGTATCTTTGCTAGAAATGGTGGTGTGACAGCTAGCAGCGACCGACAAGGGATTTATGGTCAAATCGTTTTGAAGGTCAACAATTCTTTTTCATTAATTGAATTAGAAAAAGAATTTCCGCACTTAGTCGAATTAGCTAATCAAAAGTTTTCCAGCTTAGTCCGTCATGGTGGTGGTACTAGAAAAATAACTGCTGTGCAGAAAGAGGATTTGCTTTACTTAAAAGTATTGGTTGATCCAGCTGAGGCGATGGGCGCGAATAAAACCAACTCGATTTTGGAATTTTTAGCGGCTAAATTAGAAAATTATGCTGGTGTTGATGAAAAATTATTTGCGATTTTATCAAATTATCCTAGCCAATTGGCCACGGCTAAAGTGAAGATTGATCCACAAACGATTGGTGGGATGCAAGTTGCACGGCGTGTTGCTCTACTGGGGAAAATAGGGCTTGATGATCCTTATCGCGCAGTTACCAATAATAAAGGAATTATGAATGGTGCCGACGCCGTATTGATTGCGACAGGCAATGATTATCGGGCAATTGAAGCAGCCACTGCAGTTTTAGCCAATCATGATGGCCAATATCGCAGTTTATCAAAGTGGACGATGCAGGGTAGTTATTTAGTTGGCGAATTGACTTTGCCAATGGCGATTGGAGTAGTTGGTGGCTCAATTAAGGCCCGTCATGACGTCCAACAAAGTTTTGCTATTTTAGGACAAAAAATCACGAGTAAAACTCTAGCTGAGATTATTGTTAGCGTGGCTTTAGCCAACAACCTAGCAGCTTTGCTGGCAATTTCTACTGTTGGCATTCAAGCAGGACATATGAAACTGCAGGCTAGAAACGTAGTCACTGAATTAACCGATGACGAACATGAGCGCAAGCAGCTACTAGCTGCGATGATTAGTGAAAAAAATTATTCTGAAAGTCATGCTAAGGAGCTTTTAGCAAAAATAAGAAAGGAAAAATAATGCAAGTAGGTATTGATCAAATTGGACTTTTTACGCCAGACAAGTACGTTGATATGGTCGATTTGGCGAACGCAAGAAAGCAAGATCCAAATAAGTTTTTAGTTGGCATTGGTCAAAGAGAGATGAGTGTTGCGGATATTACGCAAGATGCAGTTTCAATGGGAATTAATGCGACTTTAAAGTTTATTGACAAGATTGATAAGAACAAAGTTGGTCTATTAATTTTTGGGACTGAAAGTAGTATTGATCAATCAAAGTCAGCTTCTTTATTTGTAAAAACAGCCTTAAAGTTGAAGCCAGAAGTAAGAACTTTTGAAGTAAAGGAAGCTTGCTTTGGTTTAACGGCAGCCTTAATGATGGCACGTGATTTTGTTCGGGTACATCCTGAACAAACCGCAATTGTCATCGGTAGTGATATTGCTCGCTATGGTGTTAATACTGCTGGTGAGGTAACACAAGGAGCCGGTAGCGTGGCAATGCTCATCAAAGCTGACCCAAGCATTTTAGCCCTAAATAATGGTCATTCAGCTTACAGCGAAGATATTAACGACTTCTGGAGACCAAATTATTCTCGCACCGCTTTAGTTGACGGCAAGTATTCGACTCAAGTTTACTTGGATTTCTTCAAGAAGACCTTTACTGATTATAAGAAGCAAAAAGGATTGAAAACAAGCGACTTTGATGCGATTACTTACCATTTGCCATTTACTAAGATGGGGATGAAGGCTAACAATATTGCTATTGAGGGGCAAGATCAAGCAACAATGATCAAGTTGGAGCGTAGTTTTGCGGCTGCTAAACAATTATCAAGCCGAGTAGGTAATATCTACACCGCTTCACTTTATATGAGTTTACTTAGTTTGCTAGAGAATGGTGAATTACCCGCTGGCTCATTAATTGGCCTGTTTTCATATGGTTCAGGTGCAATGGCTGAGTTTTATAGTGGCAAGTTGGTTGAAGGATATGAAAAACAAATTGATCCTACAGCTGATCAAGCAATGCTTGATCGGCGGAAGAAGCTGACAGTTAAGCAATATGAAGACGTCTTCAATACGGCTTTGTTAGATCCTGAGGATGGCTTAGAATTAACTAGCGACGATGAAGTAGGTACTTGGTATTTTGCTGGTACTAAGGATCATATTCGTCAATACCGCGTAAAAGAATAAGAAAAAGAGCACATTTGTGCTCTTTTTTTACATTAAAATTGCTTGTCCAGTATCTTCGCGAATCTGTAGGCCGAAAATGGAATATTCTTTTTGGTCAATGACCATTAACAAGGGGATGCCGCGACCACGCATGCGGCCAACTAATTTAATCAATTTTTGTTTGGTCATTGCTGTTTGCCCGGGTAGCAGCAGACATTTTCCTTCGGCAATAGTGAGTTTTCCCCACTTAAGTAGTTTGTCATCATGCTTTAGATAAAATTTAGTATTCAGGTTCAGGTCATCGATTAATTGAAGTAAGTCTGTTAAGCGCATTTTTCAGTATAATTAAGTCATAAGGATTGTAAATTTTCAGCAATTTAATTATAAAATGAAAAGTGAAATAATTGAATTTGGAAGTGTTAAAAGATGAAAAAGAAACTATTATTGTCTTCCGCATTAATTGCTGGAGCTGGCTTGTTTGAGGCAAGCGAGTACTTTTTCAAGATGGCGATGACACCGTTTAATAAAAAAGCTGACTCCAAAGAATTATCAGGCAAGGATCCACTTTATCGTGATAAGGTTTGGTTTAGAGATTTTTCTAAGAAAAAATGGACTTTAAAAACTGATAGCGGCATAACTTTGTTCGCCCAGTACCTTGATCAACATGCCAAAAAAACCGCAATTTTATTACATGGCTTTATGAGTGATGGAGATAGTATGGCTGGTTTTGCCAAAATGTTTTATGATTTTGGTTATAATGTTCTCGTTCCAGACGCACGTGCCCAAGGGCGCAGCGAAGGTAAGTATATCGGCTATGGCTGGGTTGAAAAAGATGATATTTTGCGTTGGATCTATCAAGTAATTGATCAAACTGGTACAAATGCCAAAATTGTAATTATGGGTCAAAGCATGGGTGGTGCAACGGCAATGATGGTAAGCGGTATGCTTTTGCCACCACAAGTGAAAGCTTTTATTGAAGATTGTGGTTATTCAACCGTGAAAGGTGAAATTAACTATCAAGCTCAAAATTTATTTCATATGAAGGCTTTTCCACGGTTTCCAATAGTTGATTTGGTTAGTGGAATTAATAGAGTGAAAAATGGCTTTTATTTAAAAGATGCTTCTGCGGTTGCTCAGTTAAATAAAAATACGCGACCATTTTTATTTATTCATGGCGGCAAGGATCACTTTGTGCCAACTAAAATGGTCTGGCAAAATTATGCGGCAACAGCTGCTCCAAAGCAAATTTGGCTTGCGCCACTTGCAGGGCATGCTTTGTCTTATCCAATGTATCCAAAGCAATATCGACAACAAGTAGAAAGATTTTTGCAAAAATATGTGGGTTAGTTCTTGTAAACGGTTTCACAACTAGATATAATGAATAGTGTGGAAGAGGTAGAAATAAAAGTTAACAACTATAAAAAAATATAAGTAAGTTTTTATCTCCAGAATTGTATTATTATTGGAAACTTGAAAGATTCTCTATACGTAGAGGTGTCAGCCATAAATAGCTTAATTAAAAATTATTTGATTAATTATCATTGGCTGTTCGCAAAAACTCCAATTTATTAAAAGTTACATTTTATGTAAAGACCCGAACAAGTGAATGTTAATATTGGTTGCGATAATGCCATTGTTTAAATACATACCAAACAACTAAAAATCGTGACTATCAATTGATGAGCTACCTCATCCACTTGAAATTGCGGCTACTAAGGGACAGGATTGTCCAGTAGCCGCTTTTTTATATACAAAAACAACCTAGCCAAAGACTAGGTTGTTGGATTTATCTATCTTTTCTGAGCACTAACTTAGCAATTGCCTCACAGCGTGGGGTTTGTGGTAACATGTCTACATTTTGGATGACCCGAACATCATATGCCTCGCTAAGTAAAACTAAGTCTTGAGCTAAGGTTGAGGGATTACATGAGATGTAGACAAAAGTTTCAGGTTTAACCCGCAAGAGGGTTTTGATCAAGCTTTTAGCTAAGCCCGTTCTTGGTGGGTCTACGATTAAAGCATTGATTGCAACACCACTATTTTGTAATTCTGGCAAAATCTTTTCAACACTGCCTTGAATATAATCAGCATTTTTGATGTGGTTAAGCTCGACATTATGTTGTGCGTCTTTGACTGCCTCTGGAATGGTTTCGATTCCAACAACTTGCTTAACGCGGTCAGCTGCCAAAATACCTAAGGTACCAACACCACTATAGGCATCAATCAAGGTTTGATCGGGGGTTAGGTCTAAGTATTTCAATGCTTCTGAGTAAAGATTGATGGTTTGAACTGGGTTCAATTGGAAGAAGGCACGTGGTGATAAGGCGAATTTTTTACCTAAGATTTCTTCGGTGATTTGATTCTTGCCCAAAAGCTTTTCGGTTTTATTTCCCCAAACTTGTGGATTCTGCCATTCGGTTTCATTCTGATAGACAGAAACTACATGATCAAGTTTCATAATTTCTTTAGCAAGAGGGATTAAGTTCTTAATCTTGTGGCCGATCGTTATCAAGGTTACCTGGATTTCCTTAGTTGCTTCTGATTGACGGACAACTACGGTCTTAATGCCAGGTAAATGACGACGATAGTTGGCAACAGGAACATGCAATTTTTCAATTAAAACCTTGATTTTACGTTCTGTTTTTTGTGTATCTTCACTTTGAGTTGGCATCTTTGGTAAGTCAATCAAGCGGTGGGAATTTGGAGCAAAAAGTCCAAGCTTAAGTTGACCATGATCTTTTTCAATTTGATATTGAGCCTTGTTGCGATAATGCCATGGGTCAGGAGCAGCGATAGTATTTTTAACTTTATACTTATTGTAATTACGAGGATGGTACTTGCGTAATGATTCAAGCATATTGTTCTTCTTGAATTCAAGTTGTTTGTCGTAAGACAAGTGCACTAATTCTAAGCCACCAATCTCGGGATCAACACCTTCAGGGAAGTCTACGCGATCTGGACTTTTTTCTTTAATTCTAACCAGTTCGCCTTGGATGTAGTGTGGATATGATTTAACAATCTTGGCAACTACTACTTCGTCTGGCAAGGCACCAGGAATGAAGATAATCTTTTTCTTGTAGTAACCAATTCCTTCACCATTAATTCCTAAACGCTTAATAGTGATGATGACGTCTTTTTCATGTTTTGGTTTATTATGGGTAAATTTTCTGTTCATCGTTAATTCTTTCTACTAAAAACTAAATTGTGTTCAATTAATTGTACTACCTGGAAAAAGTTCTTAGCAAGCTTTAGCAAAATTTGCTAGCATGGATGTAGAAAAATATGCGAGGTGAAACAAGTTGATCATAACCAAAGTAAGTGCACAAAAACGGCCAGGTCGCTATAATATTTTTATTGATGGAAAATATGCTTTTTCTGCCGGAGAGAAAACGTTGGCAGAATTTGTGCTGCTTAAGGGTAAAGAATTAAATGATGAGCAGGTTGAAAAGATTAGGCAATTTGATGCTGATGCTAAGGCTAGTGATTTAGCGGCTCATTTTTTGAGTTACGAGCCTCGGACCATCTTTGAGGTGCTGCAATATTTAAAAAAACACGAAATCTCTGATGAAGCAGCCAATAGTGCTGTTAGTCAATTGAATGAATTAGGCTATCTTGATGATCGTCAATATGCCAAGCTATTTATCAAAAATGATTTGCGTGTTGGCTCTGATGGCCCTAAAAGTTTATTACGAAAGTTGACGCAAAAAGGCGTTGATCCTGAAATTAGTCAGGATAAGTTAGATGAAATTGATGAAGAAGATTGGCTCGAAGTGGGCCAACGCGTGATTAAGTCGATGAGCCATCAAGTTGGCAAGATTTCACAGCGTGAATTAGAGCGTAAGATGCGTACTAAATTATTAACGCATGGCTTTGATAGCGGGATTAGTAACGTTATTATTGATGCAATGGATCTTAAAGAAGATGAGAATGCACAAACAGAAGCTTTGAAGAAACAAGGAATTAAGGCTTACAAGCGTTTTAGAGATCTTCCAGAAATTGAACGCAATTTTAAAATAAAAAAATATTTGTTTAGTCACGGTTTTTCATCAGGTGAGATTGATGCCTTTTTAAACGGTGAAATAATTGATTTAGACGAATTAGTAGAATATTAGGAGAAAAAATGAAGAAAAATATTGAATCAAGATTATTTATTGGTCGTCCATTTCCAGCTGGTTTGATGAATGCTCAAAAGAGCTTTATGGAAGCTAATCAGCAAATGGAAAATGATGAAACTTTTCAAAAATTTTTAGCTGATCATAATTTAGAAAATAAGCGTTCTGTCCTAGTGGTATCAGGTGAGGACAGCTTTATGTATTGGTATGGCGTTTTAGCAGATGTAGCAAAAGATGAAGTGCCAACGGGTTTAATGAAGTTTGAATTACCAGCTGCAGAGGTAGCGGAGGAAGTAGAAGAGAATCAAACTTTAGTCTTTTTCAACTTACCGTTGACTAGTACCGTGCCAAATTTTGCAAAAAAAGTAGTTGCTAGCGGAATTGAAGTACATGAAAATTTGGGTGACAGTGACACGCCATATATTACTTGGGATCTTGACATGGATACAAAAAAACTGGCCCAAGTAATGTACTTGAAGGCCAGCAAGTAATTAATGCTGCTCAGGGTCGATTGACAGGTTATCGTATTCAACATAAGCGCCAAGACAAGTTGAAACAAACATGATTAACAAAACAAAGCCGATGGAGCTACCTACGATTTGATCAAGTGTTAAAAGAGCACGTATTATGTAGGTAGCAGCAAAGCAAAGAACAAAGTCTAAGATAATATTAGCTGCTAAAAGCCAGTAGCGTCGTCTGATACTGAAGAAACGTAAAAGCTGCTTCAGTAAGCCATCGTTGGTTTGAACAGCTAATAAATCAACAGGCCGTTGAATAGTAGCCTTGACAGCAAACATAATGATTGCGCCAACTAATGAGCCGATTAATGTGCGATAAAGTTCAGCTGAATGTAAAACTAATGCATTATAGCCGATTCCAATAATAGCTAAGCTACAGATATAGGGAATTAGCAAAAGAAATGTAAAAACGAGTAAGACATGACTTTTTTTCATGACGAACCTCCTAGTCTTATGTGCTATTTTAACATAATTGTTATTGGCTCTATGCTATAATAGCTATATTTAGATAACTTTTTTAAGAAAGAGAGTACGAAAATGAATAGTGATCCTGGAGCGGGAACTCTGTTTGGTCGCTTAAAAAATAGATTATCCGGCGATAAAAAAGTGGGGACTAAAGATCATTTAGAAAAAGAAATTGTTACTTTACATGAAAGTCATAAAATTGATGATACAGAATTTTCAATGCTAGAAGGTATTTTGGACTTTCAGGGTAAGACAGCCCGTGAAGTAATGGTACCTAGAACGGATGCTTTCATGGTTGATCGAGAAGTCAGTTTTCAAGACAATCTAGATGAAATCCTTCGTGAGCCATATTCTAGAATTCCCGTTTATCAACGTGATAAGGATAAGATTGTAGGAATTATTCATATCAGAACGGTTTTACGAAAGGCTAAACAAAAGGGTTTTGATAATCTTGACTATAAAGATGTCATGACTGAGCCGCTGTTTGCACCAGAAACTGCCGAGCTGGGCGATTTGTTGATGGAAATGCAGCAAACGCAACGACAATTAGCAATTTTGACAGATGAATATGGCGGTGTAACTGGTTTAGCTACAATTGAAGATTTGGTTGAAGAGATTGTGGGCGATATTGATGATGAAGTTGATCACACTGAGATTCTTTTTAACCAAATAGCTCCAAATAAGTACATTATTTACGGTAAGATGCCATTAGATGATTTTAATGAGCAATTTGGTACTAATCTTCAAATGGAAGATGTTGATACGATAGCAGGCTATGTGATCAATACTTTAAAAGTGATTCCAGCTAAGGAAGAAAAGTTAACAGTTGATATTGGTGATGGGATGACTTTGACCACTAGAAGGATGAAGGGGTCACGCTTGTTGACGGTATTATTAACGATTGATGAATCAAAAAAGGAAGAAGATAGCGAGGACTAATGGACAAAGAGTTAGCAGATAAAGTAAAAAAGAGAAGAACATTTGCAATTATTTCTCACCCCGATGCAGGTAAGACAACGATTACTGAACAAATGCTTTTGTTTGGTGGGGTAATTCGTAAAGCAGGTACGGTTAAGGCACGTAAAACTGGCAATTTTGCTACTAGTGACTGGATGGAAATCGAAAAGAAGCGTGGGATTTCTGTTACTAGTTCGGTTATGCAGTTTGAATATCAAGGCAAACGTATCAATATTTTGGATACGCCAGGACACCAGGACTTCTCAGAAGATACTTACCGTACATTAATGGCCGTTGACTCAGCTGTCATGGTAATTGACTCTGCTAAAGGTATCGAGCCACAGACAAAGAAGTTGTTTAAGGTTGTTAAGCAACGTGGTATTCCAATTTTCACGTTTATGAACAAGCTTGATCGTGATGGACGTCCACCATTAGATTTAATTGCGGAATTGGAAGATTTGCTTGGTATCGAGGGTGTAGCAATGGACTGGCCAATTGGTTCAGGTCAAACTTTAAAGGGTCTATATGACATCGCTAATAATCGTGTTGAGCTTTACCGCAAAAATGATCAAGATCGCTTTTTACCATTAGATCAAGATGGTAAGTTGCCTGATAGTGAGCCACTTAGTCAAGATCCTCAATTCCAGGATACTCTGGATGAAATTGATTTGATTAAAGAAGCTGGGAACAAGTTTGACCGCGAGAAGATTGCTATGGGTGATCAAACTCCTGTCTTCTTTGGCTCAGCTTTGACCAATTTTGGGGTTGAGACATTCTTGAACAGCTTTGTTGATTTGGCTCCAGCACCAGAGAGTCACACAGTCAATGGGGATGAGGAGCTAAGTCCAGAAAATCCAGAATTTTCAGGCTTTGTCTTCAAGATTCAGGCTAATATGAATCCTCATCACCGTGACCGAATCGCCTTTGTTAGAGTCGGTTCTGGTGAATTCAAGAAAGGCTTGGATGTAACTTTAGCTAGAACTGATAAGCCAATTCGTTTAAATAATGCGACTGAATTCATGTCAAGCGAGCGAGTACAAGTTTCTGATGCGGTAGCTGGCGATATAGTTGGCTTATACGATACTGGTAATTTTCAAATTGGTGACAGTATTTATGCTGGTAAGCGCAAGATTGTTTATCCACCATTACCAGAATTTACACCTGAATTATTTATGCGAGTAACTGCTAAGAATGTGATGAAGCAAAAATCATTCCATAAGGGTATGAACCAGCTAGTCCAAGAAGGTGCAATTCAGCTTTACCGCAATTATCAAACGGATGAGTATATTCTTGGTGCTGTTGGTCAATTGCAGTTTGAAGTGTTCCAATTCAGAATGAAGAATGAATATAATTCTGAAGTTGAAATGAACAGTATTGGTCATCGTGTTGCGCGCTGGATTAATCCGGAACAGCTTGACCCACGCATGTCTAATACTCGTAACTTATTAGTTAAGGACCGTTATGGTAATCCATTATTCTTATTTGAAAATGAATTTGCGGAACGTTTCTTCCATGACAAATATCCAGATGTTGAATTAACAGAAAAACTTTAAAGCAAAATAAAAGCTATGGGAATTAATGCGGCACTAAAAAAAGCACGTCAATCGCGGGGACTGACACAAGAACAATTTGTAGCAGGAATTTTATCACCAGCTCATTATTCTAAAATTGAGCGTGGCTTGCATGAAATATCAGCTAAGGACTTAATGGCAATTTTGCAGAAAAATAAAATTTCATTTGCTGAATTCTTTAAGCAAAATATGATCTCACAAGCTGACGATGAAAACAGTTTAGGTGATCAATTACAGATTGCTTATTATAATCAAGATCTTAACCAAGTTAGAAAATTGGTAACAAAAATTCAACAACTGCCGCATCATGATCTTCTAAAAATCAAAGCTAAGTTGATTTTTACCTTACTTGAAGGAAAACGTAAATTTGATGTCAAAGATAAAAATATAATATTGCAGCGTTTATTTGCAGGCGATAATTGGCTTCAAGATGAATTTAGTTTAGATTTGTTAGCAAATTTTGGTGCTTCTATCTTTACTCATGATGATTTTACTTTTTTCTTTCAAAAAATTTTCACTACTTATAATGATAAAATGTCTGAGCAGACAGAAAAAATGCAAACAACAATTGCCACTATTTGTGTGAATTATTTATATACTTGTGCTGAAAATAAATTTGTAAAAGATAATAAAGAGCCTATTTATTTACTTGGGCAATTAAGTCAAACGCCATCTTTAGTCTTATATAAAATCATTGGTCATTTTTATCAATGCTATTTTGCTGGAGATACAGAGCAGGTATTAGCTATTAAGAAATTGATCAAGGCAAGTAATTTAGAAAATATTCTGTCTATTCTTCCAGAATAATCTGCATATATGCAGATTGAAGATCATTTTTGCAGAAAGCTATTTTTATCGTGAACTAAAGCAGATAATGAATCCAACTTAATTGAAAGGGAGATTCATTTATGAAAAAGTTTATTGACCTCAAATGGTTTTCGCTCAGTATTATTCTGTCATGTTTAAGCGGATTATCTTTGCCTTTTAGCACATGGTCATACTCCGAAATTTTTGCGTTAATTACAGGTAAAAGTATTCCAAATACGGTGAGAATGATTATCGTAATTACAGTATTGCAAATCTTACTTGTAATTGTAGAATACTTAAATAATCGAGTAATTAATCGTAATGTAGCACTATTTAATCAAGAAGTTCGTGAGTATCTGATGCAGACGGATTTTGTAAAAACAGGAGAAAAAGAAATTTCTAATCGAATTTCTTTCATTAATAATGATCTTAACCTGATTGAAGAAAAGTACTTTAGACAGTTATTTTCACTAGTATCTACTGTGGTTAAAATTGTTGGTATCGTTACTGTTGCGCTGATAAATAGTGTAGTCCTGACATTAGTCTTTGTTGCTTTTGCCAGTCTTTCAAGCCTTATTCCTAGTTTGTTTAGCAAGAAAACAGCCAAGCAGTCATCCAATTGGAGTAAATCAACAGGTAGTTATGTAACGTTTATGTCGGATTTACTCAAAAATATCAATACGGTTTTAAATTACAATGTATTATCTCTATTTGTAAAGAAGGGTAGTAAAGTAATTAAAAATTCTGTTGAGAATAAACGTGAACGTGACGATACAATTGCTAAAAGTGATTTTTACGTTGATTTATTAGCTTACTCACTAGACTTCTTACCAATTGGAATCGGCATTATTATGGTAATTCAAGGACACATTGCTTTGGCTTCTTTTGTGGCCGTGCAATACTCTAGTGCTTGGATTGTAAATAGTTTCTTTAGTATTAATAGTATTCGTAATCAGATTGCTGCTACTAAACCAATGACCGCTAAGTTGTTATCTTTCAAGCCTTTAACGACTAAGCAAGATGAAGCTCCAGTCAAATTTAAGCAATTAAATATGGACAATGTAACTTTCGGCTATCAAGCTGATAGTCCAGTGCTTAATAATGTGAGTTTATGTGTTAATAAAGGAGATAAAATTCTGTTAACTGGAAAGTCTGGTGAAGGTAAATCTACTTTACTTAAGGTGTTAATGGGTAAATTATCTCCGCAGAAGGGAAGAGTTTTGGTTAATGATCAGGCTGTTGAAACGCAAATTTTTAGTGAAGTTCAACAATCTTCGCAAATTTTTAATGAGACTTTACGCTTTAATTTAACTCTTGGTAAACAATTTGATCAAAAGCAAATCGTGGCTGCGGCTCAACAAGCAGGATTAACTAATTACCTTCAAAAACATGGCTTAGATACCGTAATTGAAGAAAATGGGCATAATCTTTCAGGTGGGGAAAGAAAGAGAATTGAATTAGCGCGTGCTTTTCTCTTCCAAAGAGAAATTTTAGTAGTTGATGAAGGAACTGCTTCACTTGATCCGCAAACTGCTGAGCAAATTCATAATGTCTTTTTGAATTCGCCATTAACAGTAATTGAAATTGACCACCATATTTCACCAACGGCGATGAAGAAATTTACACATCATTTTGACTTAGAGAATGGAAAACTGGTAAATATTTTTTAACGTAAATTGCAATAATAAATTGAACATTTAGGCTATCCTTCTGCACGTTCATTTTATACAATTAAAATTTTTGTTGGAATATCTAATAGAGAGTTAGTAGGATTAATTTCAGGAACTTCAAATGTGGGTCATTATGTAAGTAATAGTTTAGAGTTTGAAAAATATAGAATTTACATAGTAAAAGAACGTGAAATAGCACTAAGTACTTATAGTTCTATTCATAATTCACTGCAATTACTTGAAAGTGGGCATGTTTTAGGATGTTATAATTATATTAGTACTTTATTTGATTGTAGTTTTGTTTTTAAAGACTATGATGATTATAATACTGTTACATTTACAAATATTTCAAAATTAGCTAATATTTATGATAAATTTGGGTTCGTAATAGATAAATTTAAGCATCGCTCTAGTGGTAGATACTATGGGATGCTTTCAAATTGGAATTTAAATCGTAATAACTATAAGTTTAATGAAATTTCTAATTTGGATATAGCTAGAATTTCAAAATTAACAGATGAAAATGTTCAAAGTGTAATTCCTATTTCTTATACGAATCATAAAGATTCAAAGAATTATTTAACCGATGAATTTATTCAAAAGGAATATCCATTTTTGCATCCCACTTTCGAATCTGTAATTACAGTTTTAGCATTAAACTTAAGTGTATGTAATACTCACAATTTGGAAATTTACCTTGAAAAAATAGGTGCTCTTGCACAGACTATATGTATGAATAATTCTAGTAATCATGTTGTAAATAGACCGGTTAAGCAAGTTATACTAAAAAATTGGGAAAAGATAGACAAATTTATTACCATTTTATGCAGTAATAACTACCGTAGTGTAAGATTTCTTAATTAGATTTTAGTAATACTCAAATCGGTAATAACGGACCGCAAGTAACTGTTATATCAAGTACTGCAATCCACTTTGCTTGAAATAGAAACTTTATTCAGTACGACTTCAGGCTATAATTACTGGAAAATAATCGAGTACTGTCCTCACTGCAATTTAGTGCGGCAAACAGAAGAAGAGAATCTTGTTAACTGGCTATTAGATTTAAAGGGCTTTGGTACAAGATATGCACGAAATACTGCTGCTAAGCTAAAGAAATGTTAGAGGCTTACCCTGTGGCTGCCAGTTATAGCGTAGAAATCTTGCGGGTAAATATTATGTAACAAGATTGATCAAGCTCAGTCAAAAAAGAGAAAGCTTGGAAAGCATACCTGTTTTTGCCCAAAACATGGCAGTCAGAGTCCTGGCTGAACTAGGCGATGTACGCGGATTTTCTAATCTAAATAAGATCAGTGTCTTTATTGGGATCGATCGTGAGCGGTATCAATCTGGAGAGATGAACTCTAAGTTTAAGCATTACTAAACATGGCAATACAATCGCGTGTAAGATACTTTACCGGCTAATTGGACAAATAAATCAAGCAATCATGCCAATGAACTGATTAAAAAGAGCTTCATCTACTTTACCAACCTTTTGGAAGATGAAGGCTTAATCAATGAAGGTGCTGTCTTTATCGATGGTACGAAAATCGAAGCTGATGCCAACCGCTATACTTTTGTTTGGCGCAAAGCGGTTGAAAAGTATCATGAAAAGCTGAAAGGTCAAGCAGTTGAGCTTTACGATGAATTGATTACTAAAGAAAAAGAAGTAGTCAAAAAAATGGAAAAAGAAAAGGTTCAAACTAGTCAAGGCTTGGAGAAATTGGCTCGAGAAACTGAAGCAGAAATTAACCAGCTGACTGAAGAATTTCTGCTAGGCGTAACAGCTACTCTAAGACCGATCATGACGCTACCTTTATGCATATGAAGGAAGACCACATGAAAAACGGTCAGTTGAAGCCAGGCTACAATATTCAAGCAGCGACTACTGATCAATATGTAGTAGATTATGCCATTTTTCCTAACCCAACAGATTTTAAAACCTTAGAGCCAGTTTTCGGGCATTTGAAGAACGTATTTGGCATGCGCAGAACGCATCTGCGAGGCAAAAAGAGGTCGAAACCGATATTGGCCTTTATGATGGTTTTGAACAAATATGGGCAAAGAAGATGGATGAAGGACCATCTTTTATTGTTAAAAATTTAAAGAGACCGAAAAAACGATCAAGATTCTTGAAAAAGAAAATCTTGATCGTTTTCATTCATCTGGAAGTTATTTTTTCCAGACACTTTTGATACAACAATATTTGGATTACTTGTCAACGTGAATTTCGATTACATGACGACTCTTGTCTACAGTCAAAGTGTATGAAGAATCATAATCTTTAATTAAACGCTTGATTACGAATTCAATCTCATCTTCGCGAACACGACGGTCATGGTTTTCAAGTGCAATACCGATAGAATCCTTACTTTCAGTATAAATAACTGAAGTATTACCAAGAGAATAAACTTTAACATAGTTTGCATCGGTAGTGTTGAGCTGACTGTGAACCAAATCAGAGTAATTATTGGTTACATCAATTAAATGCATGGAATTCACCTGTTTCTGTTAGCTTTACTTCTTCAAATTTAGTATACCTCAAATTGAGTAGCATATTTTTATTTTTAAGAAAAAAGATTTCTAATATTGCTTCGAAATCTTTTGGTATAACTTGGACTTTGTCTTTTATTAAATCCTATTCATTATTTGCTTCATCACTGATTACAATTTTACCATCAACAACATCGGCTTTTAAATTCTTAGCCTGTGCATGATCAAGTTTGAAATCAGCCACATTATCTTCAATCTCTTCTTGGATGGTACGACGAAGAGGACGAGCACCTAAGGCAGGATTAAAGCCATCTTCAACTAATTTATCTTTTGCAGCAGCAGTTACATCAATGTGTAGGCCTTGATCCTTAACCATATTGTTGGTATTTTGCAACATTAAGTCAACAATCTTAAGCAAGTCTGGCTTAGTCAATTCATTAAATTCGATTACATCATCAAGACGGTTCAAGAATTCTGGCTTAAAGAATTGGCTCATATTATTTCTAGCAGATTCATTAGCTTCATCTTCGTTTTCTGCTGTAAAGCCAACGCTAGCGTTCTTAATGCCTTGTCCTGCATTAGAAGTCATAATAATGATGGTATCCTTGAATGAAACTGTTCTACCTTGTGAGTCAGTTAAACGACCATCGTCAAGAATTTGCAAGAAGAGGTTCAAAACATCTGGGTGAGCTTTTTCAATTTCATCAAGCAAGATCAAACTATATGGGTTGTGTCTAACTTGTTCAGTTAATTGACCAGCTTCTTCGTAGCCTACGTAACCTGGAGCAGAACCAATTAATTTGGAAACTGAGTATTGTTCCATGTATTCAGACATATCGAAACGAATCATTGCATCTTCTGAGCCAAACATTTGCTTAGCCAGTTGCTTAGCTAACTCAGTTTTACCGACACCAGTTGGACCAACGAAGAGGAATGAACCAATTGGACGGCCTGACTTGTTGAAACCGATTCGGTTACGACGAATGGCACGAGCTACTTTTTCAACAGCCTTGTCTTGGCCGATAACGTGAGCCTTTAAATCAGCAGCTAGATTTTGAAGTTGGTTTTCTTCTTGCTTTTGAATATCACCAACAGGAATGCCTGTTTTTTCTTCTACGATCTTGTCCATGATCTTATCAGTAATAACAGGGGACTTGTCAGGATCTACCTTTTGATCTTTAACCTTTTCATATTTTTCAATTTGATCACGGTAGTAGGCTGCTTTTTCGTAATCTTCGTTTTTTAAGGCTTCTTCCTTCAATTGCTCTGCGGCATTAATTCTTTCTTGCATTTTATCCTTATCAATATAAGGAATGGTTAAGTTCATTCTAGAACCTGCTTCATCAAGAAGGTCAATAGCCTTGTCTGGTAAAAATCTATCTTGAATATAACGTGCTGAAAGTTTTGCGGCAGCTTCAATGGCTTCATCAGTGTAGTGAACATGGTGATAGTCTTCGTAGCGTTTTTGAATACCTTTTAAGATGCGAATTGTTTCGTCAATTGAAGGTTCTTTAACTTCAACTGGTTGAAAACGTCTAGCTAAAGCAGAGTCTTTTTCAATATCGCGGTATTCTTTGATGGTAGTAGCACCAACTAATTGCAATTCGCCACGAGCCAAAGCTGGCTTAATAATGTTACCGGCATCCATGCCACCTTCAGCATTACCGGCACCAACGATTTCGTGAATTTCATCAATAAAAAGAATGATATCGTCGTTTTGTTGTAATTCTTTAATTAATTGTTCCATTCTTTGTTCAAATTGACCACGAATACCGGTACCTTGAACAAGTGAAACAACATTTAATGAAATAATTCGTTTGTTCTGCAATTTTGCTGGTACTGATCCATCTACGATTTCTTGAGCTAAGCCTTCGACAACGGCAGTCTTACCAACACCTGCTTCACCGATTAAAACAGGGTTGTTCTTAGTTCTTCTATTTAAAATTTCGATAACCCGAGCAATCTCTTTATCACGACCGATTACTGGGTCAATTTTGCCTTTTTTAGCAAGGGCAGTTAAGTCTGTTCCGTATTGGTCAAGTAGGCTTCTGCCGTTTTGACCACCATTACCAGCGCCTCCCCCCATTTGCATTCTAGGGTCGTTATTTCTCATTTCATTATTATTGTTTGCGGCATTGTTGTTATTTCCGTTTAATGCGTTGAATAAATCATCAAAGTCGCCAAAAAATTCATTATTATTCATTTTTCCTTGATTTCCTTGTTGATTTTTTAATTCTTGATAACAGTGTTGACATAAATCTATTTCGCGGCTTTGGCCATTAACCTTAGTGAAAAGGTGAATAGAAGCGGGCCGCTCATGACAATTTTGGCAAAGCAAAATATAGTACCGCCTTTCTTTTCAACTGTACCAAAATTATATTATTAGCACTCTTGGTAGTCAAGTGCTAAGACTCAAACACTTATTTTTTGTAAGAAATGCTTTTGTTACCGCAAACAAAATATTAATATTTTTGAAAATTGAATATAAATAGTAGAATTAATAGTGGAAAAATTATAAAATTTTAAAAGAGTGGTGATATTTTTGGATTATCAGAAAATTCTAGATCAATTAGTCTCAGGTGAGATAAAAGAGTATAAAGTTGAGCCAAAAGATGCGTTTGATCTTCAAAAGACTATTAGAAATTATGGAAAAAGACAATATATTACCGGTAGGGCAGAAAGAGGCGGCGCGATTGTGTATACCGCTACGAATACCGATGAATAAATAATGTAAACTGTTACATTGCAGTTGTCTAATCTGTAAAAACATGATAATCTAATACTCGAATGGGTATTTATTACCAGTTTAATTTTTCAATTTAAAGGAGATATTTATAATGGAAAAACGCGATTTTCATATCATTGCAGAAACAGGTATTCATGCACGTCCAGCTACTCTTTTAGTACAAGCTGCTTCAAAGTTTGGCTCAGATGTTAACTTGGAATACAACGGTAAGTCAGTAAACTTGAAGTCAATCATGGGTGTTATGTCACTTGGTGTTGGTCAAAATGCTGATGTTACTATCACTGCTGAAGGTGATGACGAAAAGGACGCATTGGACGCAATTGCCGACACTATGAAAAAAGAAGGTTTAGCTGAATAATGACCAAGACTTTAAAAGGAATTGCTGCAAGTGATGGTATCGCTATTGCTCCAGCATATCTTCTTGTGGAGCCTGATCTTTCATTCTCTAAATCTTCAATTGCTGATGTTGAAGCTGAAGTAGCTCGTTACAACGATGCAATTAAGACTTCAACTGCTGAAGTTGAAAAGATTCATGATATTGCTAAAGAAAGCTTGGGCGATGAAGAAGCTCAAGTTTTTGAAGCACACTTAATGATTTTAAATGACCCAGAATTTACTGGTGCCATTGAGAATGAAATTAAGGATTCAAAGATCAACGCAGAAGCTGCTCTTGATGAGACTGCTAAGAAGTTTATTGCTATTTTTGAAGGGATGACAGATAATCCTTACATGCAAGAACGTGCTGCTGACGTACGTGATGTTTCAAAGCGTATTATGGCTCACCTTCTTGGTAAGGAATTACCAAATCCTGCTTCAATCGATCATGAAGTAATTGTTGTAGCTCACGACTTAACTCCAAGTGACACTGCTCAACTTAACAAAAAGTATGTTAAGGGTTTTGTTACTGATATTGGTGGTCGTACAGCTCACTCAGCTATTATGGCTCGTTCACTTGAATTGCCAGCTGTTGTTGGTACTGACTCAATTACTAAGGATGTTAAGAACGGCGATATGTTAATTGCTGATGGTCTTGACGGGGATGCAATTATTGATCCAAGTGACGCTCAAGTAGCTGATTACAAGCAAAAGAGTGAAGCATTCCTTAAGCAAAAGGCAGAATGGGCTAAGCTTAAGAATGAACCATCAGTTACTGCAGATGGCAAGAAATTTATCATTGCTGCTAACATTGGTACACCTAATGATATGCCAGGTGTAAAGGATAATGGTGCGGAAGCCATTGGTTTGTACAGAACAGAGTTCTTGTACATGGACTCTAGTGACTTTCCAACTGAAGAAGCTCAATTTGATGCCTACAAGGAAGTTATTGAAGGTATGAATGGTAAACAAACCATTATCAGAACCTGTGATATCGGTGGTGACAAACACCTTGATTACTGGGATCTTCCAGAAGAAATGAACCCATTCTTAGGTGTTCGTGCTATCCGTCTTTCTATGCAATACAAGGATATCTTTAGAACTCAATTAAGAGCTTTACTTCGTGCATCTGCATACGGTCCATTAGGAATTATGTTCCCAATGATCGGTACTTTAGCAGAATTACGTGAAGCTAAGCAAATTTTAGCTGAAGAAAAAGATAAGCTCGCTAAAGAAGGCGTTAAGATTGGTGATGACTTGCAAGTCGGTATGATGATTGAAGTACCTGCTGCAGCCGTTTTAGCTGATCAATTTGCAAAGGAAGTTGACTTCTTCTCAATTGGTACTAATGACTTAATTCAATATACTATGGCTGCTGACCGTGGTAATGATAATGTGTCATACTTGTACCAACCATATAACCCATCAGTACTTCGTTTGATTAAGCACACTATTGATGGTGCTCATGAAAACGGTATTTGGTGTGGTATGTGTGGTGAAGCTGCTGGTGATAACACTATGTTCCCAATCTTACTTTCAATGGGACTTGATGAATACTCAATGAGTGCAACTTCAATTTTACGTATCAGAAGCTTAATGAAGAAATTGAACACTGCTGACATTAAGGAATTAGCTAACGAAGCTTGTTATGTATCAGAAACTGCTGAAGACAACGAAAAATTAGTTAATAATTTAATGAAAAAATTGAACAAGTAGTTTTAATTTGCAAAAAGAGACTGTGATGTCTCTTTTTTTATTTTTAATAATTTTAAACAAAATGAACGAAATCTTCACAAATAATTCACGTTTTATCTTTAGTATTAAGTAAATAGCAGAGGTAAACGATAAATTAAGCACTTACGAAAAAGAAGCTTATATGGTATACTAGCTATGAGTAAAGAAACGTATACAAATATTTGTTCTGAGGAGCGTGATTTTTATGGTAGATTTATATGTCTCTCCTAGTTGTACTTCATGTCGCAAGGCAAGAGCGTGGCTTGAAAAACATAATATTCCATTCGAGGAAAGAAACATTTTTTCTGAACCATTGACTAAAAAAGAATTATTAAAGATCTTGCGGATGACTGAAAATGGTACTGAGGAAATCATTTCTACCCGCTCAAGAACTTTTCAACAATTGCGAATCAATTTAGATGATTTATCAATTGATCAGTTACTTGATTTAGTAGAAAAGAATCCTAGCTTGTTAAGAAGACCAATCATTATGGATGATCGTCGACTTCAAGTTGGTTACAATGAAGATGAAATTCGTCGATTCTTGCCACGAAAAGTTCGTCGGTTGGAATTGGCTGAAGCACAAAAGATTGCAGATTTATAAAATGATTGAAAAGTGTTAGTTAAGGCTTTTGTTGAGACTAACACTTTTATTTTAAACGAAAAATACGCTACAATAGATATATTAATTCATGGAGGTGAGATCCTGTGCAGGTAGATCATATTGATAAGAATACTATCAGAGTTCGAATTGATAAAGCTGAATTGGCTCGTCGTGGGATGGGAATGCTTGATTTATTAGGTAATAGACAAAAGATTCAAGACTTCTTCTATAAAATTCTTGATGAGGTCGATGAAGACCATGAATTTGCCAATGGTGATCCAGTATCATTTCAAGTAATGCCTAATAATGGGGGATTAGATTTGATGATCACCAAAGTTAAGCCGGACGATGCACAGAATTTAAGGAAACTAATGGGTGATAGCTTTCCTAAGGATGAGCAATCATCAACGAATTCGGATGATTCAAAAAGTTTCTTTGATTTAGATGAGGAGAGTACGAATTCAAATTCGGCTCCTCAAGGAATAGCTACTCACAACTTTTTTAACCAAGATGATAAAAACAATGAGCCAACTGATTGGAGATCGCGCAAGACTCAGGCTTACTATTTTGATGATTTAGGTAGTCTAATTGAATTAGCTGATAACCTTAAGGCAAATGATTTAGCTTCTAGCTTGTATTACTTGCATGGACAATATTTCTTAAATTTGGCATTTCTTGATGAAGAATATGAGGAGCTTAAACCAGCAGATGCGTGGACAATAGCCAACGAATTTGGTTTTAAGGTCGATAGTGATAAGATGCGTGTAGTTGAAGAAACAGGCAAATGCTTATTGATGCAAAATGCTTTAGGCCAGATTCGACATTACTTTTTAAAAGCAGCTAATTATTAAGATTCTTTAAAGAAAAAGAGACGGGACAAAATTCCGTCTCTTTTTTACGTAATAAAACATGGGTGAGAAAAATGTATGCAGCCATGTTAAATAAGAAATTAGTCCTTGCAGTTGACGAAGCATGTTTAGTTAATGCAAGGCAAAAGAAATTGAATCATGATAATTATCACTGTCCACATTGCAATAAAAAAGTAATTTTGGTTATGTCGGAGCAAAAAGCAGCCTTTTTTAAGCATCTTGTGAAGTACAGTAACTTAATGGGTGAAAAAGAGGAGCATCACCAATCGAAAATGCTGTTGAAGTCAGCTTTGACGGCAGCTGGTTTTCCGGCAGAAGTTGAGATTCCATTAGCTGAAGGACAATTGCGTGCAGATGTCTTAGCAACTGCTAAGTTAGCGTTTGAAGTTCAATGTGCGCCGTTGAGTCAACAAGAATTTAACCATCGGCATCAGCTTTATCAAAAAATTGGTGTAAAAGATATTTGGATTGTGGGACAGCGACACTATTTGAAACGGCGATTGAAACGCACGCAGTTGATTTTCTTTCGACAAAATAAAGCTTGGGGGAATTACTATTTAGAAATTAATCCACAGAGAAATCGTTTTTGCTTAAAATATAATGTTTTAGAAGAACCGGTAGCTAATAAATTGGTTTATCAAAGTAAATCATTTGTCCTTGATGAATTGGGGATAAAAGATTTTTGGCGCTTTAAGCCATTCAAAAAAGAATATTCTTTGAACATTGCAACTCAAAGAAAATATTTACGCCAGCAAATTATGCAAAAAACAAAGTTAGGATTGAAAATAGGAGAGATGCTTTATGAACGCAAATTAACTCTTGATGATTTACCTGATAAAGTTTTTGCTACTTGGCGTAACCCAGGTGAAAGAGATCGGGTTAGTGATTTTTTGCAAAAATAAAACGCCTTTAGATAAGGCGTAAATGATGCTCCGCAGGTAAATAGTCTGAAAAACACTTTTGACAATCTGGAAGCATTAGATTAACTAAATCCTGTTGATTGATTGGTCCCTCTAGCAATACTCCATTTTGCTCGTTGTCTTCGTTAAAGATAACGGTGGTAGGAGTAGCTTTAATATTCCATTGGTTGGCTAGTTTTTGATCTTCTTCAATAGAAGTACGCAGGTAATCAGTTTGTTTGATTGCCTGAATATCCGCATCCTTGATATGTAATTTGTTTGCGATCCGCTTAAGCAGCTCAGGTGTATAAGCGGAAGCATCTTTGCTCAAGTTTTTTTGTAATTCATACAGGTATTGACGGGCTTTTTTGTTGCCATAGGCCAGCCTAATCGCGTGGTAATTTTCTAATGCTTCATAAGTTGCTCTAGAAAAATTACTAATATCAGGCAACTTCTGGTCATCTTTGCGTCGGCGAATCGCATCATCATTGATTAAACAAACATTTGCAATTGGAATATAGTGATAACAAACGTCGACCCCTAATTCATCAACGGTTTTACGAATCTGTTTTTCAGTGTTATAACAATAAATCCCTATTGGATTGATGAATAGAAAAATCTCAAACATAATCTCGACCTCTTTGGTGATTTACTATTAGTTACTTTAGCAAGAAAAAAAATAAGTGACAAAAAATATGCCTTATTTTCTATATACTATTTTTGGTGAGCGCTTGCACGAGCTATTTTGCTTTGATTAGTGTTAGCAGCCGTTTGTTCAAAGTCATATTCTTGTTCAAGTTTAGTTAATACTGTTTGAATTAAAGCAGGATTAGTATTTTCGATTTCTAATTCAAAATCTTGATAGTTATCTGGATAAGACGTAGCATCTAGAGTTAATTCACAGTTTTGTGGCCCGTTCATCAAAATTCTGCGGGTTTTGCTCCAGGTGAAAAGACGTAGCTTTTTTTGGTCATTGGCAAAATGATTATCTAGATATGCGCCAATATTACCAGTGAATTTAAAATGCTTTTTTGCTACTAATTTTTTAGCTTGAGCGTGAGTTAATTCATCATTAATTTCAATTACTTCATGGAAATTCTTTTGTACAGGATTAGGATCCGGTACCTTCATTGTTTGCTCTGCGTGAGTAGCATAGATTCGAATACGCAAGCTAATTTGATGATTTTTTAATAAATCATCTGCTGTATCAAAATAATAATTTTCTTGGGTAAAGTCACTTTTGATTGGAAAAGCGGCAGTGATCTGATCATAAACGCTTTTATTTAAAAGAATTTTTGCTTCAATTTCTCGATTTTTACTCATCTGTTTTTCCTCCGAACTGTTTAACTTAATTATATGGTAAAATGAGTTTGTTTGCTTAAGAAAGGAATGTTTTCTCATGGAATTAGATTGGGATAACTTCTTGTGGCCTTATAACGAAGCTGTTCGCGAGTTAAAGGTTAAATTTCGTTCCCTTAGACAAGGCTTTTTAACTAAGGGGGAACATTCACCTATTGAATTTGTAATTGGCCGGGTAAAGACAGTTGATTCTATCAAGGAAAAAATGAAACGGCGAGTAATTAGTCCTGATGTCATTGAGACTGATATGCAAGATATTGCAGGGATTAGGATTGTTACTCAATTTGTAGACGATATTTATAAGGTAGTAGATTTGATTCATGCTCGAGATGATATGGAAGTTGTTGAGGAGCGTGATTATATTCAAAATGCTAAGCCGAGTGGATATCGGTCATACCACATGGTGATTAACTATACGGTTTACTTACCAGAAGGTCCGAAAAAATTAATTGCGGAAGTTCAGATTAGAACTATGGCAATGAACTTTTGGGCTACTGTCGAGCATACTTTAAATTACAAATATCAAGGTGTCTATCCTGATGACATTTCAGCTAGATTAAAATCAACGGCTGAAGCCGCTTATAGACTAGACGAAGAAATGTCGTCAATTAAGGATGAGGTCCAAGAAGCTCAGAAAATTTTTACCAAAAATAAGGGCAAAGAAAAATTATGAAAGTAACAATAGCGCATAATAACTATGATGAAACGTTAAAGACAGTTGCGCAGCTTAAGAAGCTGCTTCAGGAAAAAGGTTTTATCTTTGATGCTAGATATCCTGATGTAGTGATCACTGTTGGCGGTGATGGCACCCTCATCAATGCCTTCCACCGCTATGAAAATCAAGTAGATTCTGTGCGCTTTATTGGGATTCATACTGGCCACTTAGGTTTTTATACTGATTGGCGTAACTATGATATTGAAAAAATGGTTGATGCTTTAGCAGTAACCAAGGGTGAACCAGCGAAGTATCCTTTACTAGAAATAAAGATGCTTACTGAATCAGGTGAAACTCATTACCATTTAGCCGTCAATGAATCAGCGGTTAAAAGAGTTTCACATACATTAGAGGCCGATGTGTACATTAATGATCAATTATTTGAAAACTTTCGAGGCGATGGTCTTTGCGTTTCAACACCAACAGGTTCGACTGCTTATGGCAAATCACTAGGTGGTGCAGTAATTCATCCCCGGCTAAAAGCGTTGCAAATGACTGAAATTGCTTCAATTAATAATCGAGTTTTTAGAACTTTGTCATCACCAATTGTGATTGCGCCTGATCAATGGATTTCGATTGTTCCTAATGCAGATCATTTTGTGATGACAGTTGATGGAGCAAGAATTGATGTACGTAATGCTAAGAAGATTGAATATCGAATTTCGCGGCATTCGATTCAGTTTGATCAATTTGGCCACCATCATTTTTGGTCACGCGTACAAAATGCGTTTATTGGAGATAATGAAAAAAATGACTAGTTTATTTAAACTAATTGTGCAAGAAAGAGACCCCAAAAAGCTGGGTCCTTTTTTGTTAAAAAATGGTTTTTCGCATCAAGCGTTAAACAATGCTAAACACCATCATGGCATGATTTTAGTAAATCATAAAAGAAGATATACTAGCTTTAATTTGCGTGCTGGGGATGAAGTGATTTTTATCAGTGGTGAAGAAAAGAAAAATGATTTTTTAAAGCCATCGAATAATCCAGTATCAATTGTGTTGGAGAATAAAAATTATCTTGTAGTTAACAAACCTGCAGGTGTGTTGTCAATTCCCTCACGCTATGAAGATGATGATGCGGTGGTCAATCGATTGTTGGGTTATTTTGCCCAAAAAGGACAGAAAAATTTGAAGCCGCATGTTATCACTAGATTAGATCGAGATACATCTGGTTTAGTATTGGTGGGGAAAAATGCAATTGCCCATGCTCGTTTTAGTAAAATTGGCAAGGAGAAATTTGTCAAAAAATATCATGCAATTGTACATGGCAATTTTGCTCCGAATGAGTTAACTGGTTTAATTGATCAACCGATTGGCAAAAAGGGTAGTGGAGTTAAACGTGCGGTAGTGGCAGATGGAAAGGACGCTCAAACCGCGTATCGCGTCCTAGATCAGGTTACAGGTGCTAGCTTGGTAGAGTTACGCTTGCTTACCGGTAGAACCCATCAGATCCGTGTTCACATGGCTTATCTGGGACACCCCTTATATGGTGATCCTTTATATGGAATTCAAGATGGGTTTTCACGCCAAGCCTTAAATTGCTTTTATTTAAATTTTCCGGATCCATTTAGCCAGCAAAAATGTAAAACAATTGAGTTGAATGATCCAAAAGATATGCAAGAACTGTGGCAGAAACTAATTAATAAAGAATTCTAAAGTTATTAGCTAAAACTTCTAAAAAACTAGCATCTAGTAACCGCTTTCTTTATAATTAAAGTGTAATGTTAAAAACTATACTTATACAGAAAAGAGGATATCTTTATGTACTATTCCAATGGTAATTATGAGGCTTTTGCCGATGCCAAAAAGCCTGCAGGCGTAGATAAAAAATCTGCTTATATTATTGGTAGTGGCTTAGCCGGTCTTTCTGCAGCTGTCTTTTTAGTTCGTGATGCACAAATGAAGGGTGAAAATATTCATATCTTAGAAGAGCTACCCGTAGCTGGTGGTTCACTTGATGGTGCTAAGCGTCCTAATGCAGGTTTCGTGGTTCGGGGCGGCCGCGAAATGGAGAACCACTTTGAATGTTTGTGGGATATGTACAGATCGATTCCAAGTTTGGAAATCCCTGGCGCATCATACTTAGATGAATATTATTGGCTTGATAAAGAAGATCCTAACTCATCCAATTGCCGTCTAATTTATAATCGCGGTGATCGCTTACCAAGTGATGGTCAATATGGTCTAGGTAAGTGCGCTAATGAAATCGTGAAGTTAATCATGACACCGGAAAAGGAACTCCAAGGTGAAACAATTGAAGAATTCTTCAGTGATGACTTCTTTAAGACTAATTTCTGGACATACTGGGCAACAATGTTTGCCTTTGAAAAATGGCACTCAGCAGCCGAAATGCGGCGTTATGCAATGCGCTTTATTCACCATATTGATGGTTTGCCTGACTTTACCGCATTGAAGTTTAACAAGTATAACCAATATGAGTCCATGGTTAAGCCACTTTTGGCATATTTAAAAGATCACGGTGTTCAATTTGAATATGATTGTCACGTTAATAACGTGGTTGTTGATCATGAGGGCAAGCAAAAGGTTGCCAAGAAGATCGTGATGACCAAGAATGGTGAGCAAAGTGATATTGATTTAACCCCAGATGATATTGTCTTTGTGACTAACGGTTCAATCACTGAAAGTTCTACTTATGGTGATCAAAATACCCCAGCACCAATTACTCACGACAAGGGCTCTTCATGGAAATTATGGGAAAATTTGGCTAAACAAGATCCTGACTTTGGTCATCCAGATGTCTTCTGTGAAAACTTGCCAGAGCGTAGTTGGTTCGTATCAGCTACAGCTACCTTGGAAAATAAGAAAATAGCTCCATACTTTGAACGCTTGACTAAGCGCAGCCTTTACGATGGTAAAGTTAATACTGGTGGAATTATCACTGTTGTTGACTCTAATTGGGAACTTAGCTTTACTATTCATCGTCAACCTCACTTTAAGAGCCAGAATCCAGATCAAATCGTTGTTTGGATTTATGCTTTGTATTCTGATACTGAGGGTAATTACATCAAGAAGAGAGTCGTTGACTGTACTGGTAAAGAAATTGCCGAGGAAATGCTCTATCACTTAGGCGTGCCAGAGAGTCAAATCAGCGAATTGGCTAGTGAAGAAAATATGAATGCCGTACCAGTTTACATGCCATATATCACTAGTTACTTTATGCCTCGTCATGATGGGGACCGTCCAGATGTTGTTCCAGAAGGATCAGTTAATATTGCCTTTATTGGCAATTTTGCCGAATCACCAACTAGAGACACTGTCTTTACCACCGAATATTCTGTCAGAACTGCCATGGAAGCTGTTTATACATTGCTTAACGTTGACCGTGGTGTACCTGAAGTATTTGACTCAATTTATGATATTCGTCAATTGCTTCGTGCGATGTACTACATGTCTGACAAGAAGAAATTAGTTGATCAAGAGATGCCATTACCTGAGAAGTTAGCTCTCAAAACAGGGATGAAGAAAATCAAGAGAACTTGGGTCGAAGAACTGTTAGAAGAAGCTAACTTAGTTTAAATATGCTAGGCATAATAAAAAAGCTTGAGTAAATTCAAGCTTTTTTTGTACGCTTTTTGATTGCTCTCAGACTAAGCAAAATAGCTACTGCAATTAAAGCAATGACAACGAATGAGATTACAACTTTAATCAATCGTGGTCCGTCTAAGTGCAAGATTGAATCGCCACCATAAGCATATAAGTAAGCGAAGGGGATGACACCGATAATGATTGGTATTAGCTGTTTTTTACGTTGCCCCTTATTAATCATAATGTTGACATAGCTAACTGTCGCACTCGGAATAAATGGAATCATATATCCAATAATTAATCCAAGCATTGGTGATTTTAATCCAGTCAATAACTTATAAACTTTACTGTTAGACATCTTTTTCATGTCATAGAGTTTTTGCAAAAGTTCCATTAAAATTATTTGGCCTAAAATGTCACTGATCCAATTAACAATAAATCCCCAGGCAGGGCCATAAAGGATTCCGTTGAGAACACAAAAGATTCCGTTGGATAAGCCAGGAATTGCTACACAGATCGCATTAAGTAAAAATAAAAAGGCTAAGTCTTCAATACCATGGCTACGGACCATGTTAACGAGTACTTCTTCATTATGGTGATCAAAATGAAGTAATAAATTCAATTCAGGACGGTAATTTAAATAGAGTTTATACAGAAGTAGTAACCCTAATATCCCGCCAAGAATGAAAAGTAATATTCGAATTATTTTTCTTTTCACTTTGTCACCTTCTTATATTTTGTTTCATTTATTTCTATTTTACTTTAAGTTGTAGGAATAAAAAAGCCATGACGTTCTATTGCGCCATGACTTTGGTACTAATGTTAGTTACTATTTGGTGAAAAGAACGCGAGTGCCTTCTGGTACGGAAATTTCTTTTTGAATAGGAGTTAGGCTACCAGTACCAGCGTTTCTTGTGTAAAGAGTAGCATTATCTGTATTTTGATTAGCGACAACGACGTAGCGCTGATCTTTATCCCAATTAAAATCACGAGGGAAGTCACCAAAAGTGGATACACGTTGAACCAGGCTCAAAGTATGATCGTCGTTAACTTTGAAGACAGCAATTGAATTATGTCCCCTGTTGGAAGTGTAAACATATTTGCCATCTTGACTAATATATAAGGCAGCAGCTCCGTTATGGTCAGTAAAATCAGCAGGAATTGTCTTATAAGTAGCAATATTTTCAAAGTCCCAAGTGTCTTCGTTAAATTTAACGACATTGATTTGACTAGAAAGTTCACCGACAACGTAGAAGTAATTGCCATCTTTACTGAAGACGATATGACGTGTACCAAAGCCAGTTTCGCACTTATATTGAGCAATGTGTTTTAATTGATCATTTTCTAATCTATAAAAATCAACGGTATCATTGCCTAGATCACAACTAACCAAGTTACCAGCTGGGGTTTCATCAAAGAAGTGAGGGTGAGGACCGTCAACTTGTTCAGGACGCGGACCCAACGTTTCAGCTTTGTGAGTTATAGTATCAACTAGATCGAGCTTGCCACTGTCGTTGTAGCGGAAAACGGACAAGACAGCAGTATGATAGTTAGCAGTGTAAATCAACTTTTTGGTGCGGTTAATTCCTACATAAGCTGGCGAAGAGCCTGGAGTTAAATAGTGGTCAACTTCGTTTGCGCCTTGATCACTTAATTGAAAGACGCTGATTCCACCTTTATCGCCAGCGTTATTAACAGTAAAAATTAAATTACCATCTTTTCGGAAATAAGTTGGACCACCAACGCTAATAATATTCTCAGCTTTGCCTAAACGGGCATCATTTGCTGCACCGGTAATAGGTAATTCATAAATCCCTTTGGAAGTTTTTTTGGTGTAACCTCCGATTAAAACCTTCATATATGTGGGCCTCCATCTCTAAATAAAAATAAGTCTAAAATAAAGTATAGCATGAAAGCGGATTAGACGCTTAAAAACACGATTTCCTGTTGAGCAAAAAATAATCGCCGATTTTGGGCTGCTTAAGTTTTTAAGCAGCTTTTCTTATGCTAAAATTATTTTTAAGGAGAGATTATATTATGAAATGGATTGCAAATATTAAAAAAATTGGTAAAAAGGCCGTCGATAATAAAGATGGCATGGTAATTTTATTTGGCGAGGGTGCTAATAAGGATTTGGAAGACGTTTCTGTCATTCAAAAATTCAGTACTGAGACGCCAGTTAGTGGTTTTGTTTTTAAAAAAGGCGATACAATCACTGTTGATGGTCAAACCTATGTTGCAAACTATGTTGGTCCGATGGTAGAGAGCAACATGAAGGCATTGGGACACGCAACCTTGTTCTTTAACCGTCCCGTTTCTAAGACGCCACTTGCTAATGCGATCTACTTTGATCCGGATATTGATCAACCATTACCTAATTTTAAGGTTGATGATGATATTGTTTATGAACACATTTAAAAATTAGGATGAATAGATGGAAAATAACCAACATAGGGGTGGAACTGTTTTTAAAAAATGGTTCTTAGATAATCGTTTTAGTATTGTTTTATTAAACGTCCTGCTATTCTTTTTAATTATTTGGGTCTTTAATAAGGTATCTTTTGTATTGAATCCTGCCTGGATCTTCTTTAGTGCAATTTTACCGCCATTATTATTAGCGGTAATTCAGTACTATATCATGAATCCGGTTGTTGATTGGTGTGAAAGAAAATTTAAGATTCCGCGAGTGGTGACAATTATAGTTTTATTCTTACTAGTAGTTGTCGCATTAATTTGGATTATTAATATCTTGGTTCCAATTGCACAGAATCAGATTAATTCATTGATAAAGAACTGGCCTCATATTTGGAATGATGCGGTTAATGCAACACAAAATGCGTTGCAAGATCCGCGTTTACATTCATTTAAAGGCAGTATCAAAGGCATGATTGATAATACGCAGAAGACCTTATTTAAATCTGGACAAAGTACCATCAATGCAACTATCGGCAATATTTCATCTGCCGTCAGCATTATTACAATGGTGGCTATGACTTTGTTAACTGCACCGTTTATTTTATTCTTCATGTTAAAAGATGGTCATCAACTGCGGCCATATATTACCAAGTTTGCACCTGAAAAGTGGCAACCTAGTTTTAGCAAATTATTATATGATATTAACTATGCTGTTGCTTCATATGTCCGTGGTCAAATTACTGTTGCCTTTTGGGTAGGTGTGATGTTCTCATTGGGTTACATTCTAATTGGTTTACCATATGGCGTGGCTTTGGCAATTTTAGCTGGGTTTATGAACTTAATCCCATACTTTGGTACACCATTAGCAATGATTCCTGTAATTGTAATTTCAATTATGACTTCAGGTTCAATGTTAATTAAGGTCTTAATTGTTTTTGCTATTGAACAAACAATTGAATCAAGAATTCTTAGCCCATGGGTAATGGGGAATAAAATGGAAATGCACCCAATTACAACAATTTTACTCTTGATTGGTGCTAGTGCCGTCTGGGGCTTATGGGGTGTAGTTTTCGGTATTCCAATTTATGCGATCTTGAAGATTATTGTGTCTCGCGTGTACAATTATTATCGAAGAGAGTCTAAACTCTTTGAAGAGAATGCTGTTTCTTCGACCACGGGGGATGCAGATCATGACGAAAGCGAATAAATACTAGATAGTTTTAAAGCGTGGCTTAAAAGCTACGCTTTTTTTGATAAGGAGTTTTTTGAATGACTAATCATGTAGTTTTGTATGAACCATTGATGCCAGCTAATACTGGTAATATTGCTCGTACTTGTGCGGGGACTAACACTGTCCTTGATTTGATTGAACCACTTGGTTTTCAAATCGATAATAAAAAAATGAAGCGAGCAGGTCTTGATTATTGGGACAAGGTCGATGTACGCAGACATGATGACTTGAATGCCTTTTTGAAGACCTTAGGGCCTAATGATGAGATGTATTTAATTTCTAAATTCTCATCAAAAAATTATGCACAAGTCGATTATACTGATCCTAACAAGAATTATTACTTTGTTTTTGGTAAAGAAACAACTGGTTTGCCAGAAACTTTTATGCGTGAATACTATGACCGTAATTTACGTATCCCAATGTCTGATAACATTCGGTGCTATAACTTGTCTAATTCTGTAGCAATGGTTTTGCTAGAAGCTTTACGCCAGCAAGGTTTTCCTAATATGGAAACAACCCATCATTATGAAAATGACAAGTTAAAAGATGACTATGATCGTCCTGAAAGATATGAACGTAATCTAGGGGAGAATAAATAATGGATTTTGAAAAACAGACAGATATTATCGTACAGGCATTTCATTATGATTTAGTTGATGAAGATACCAAACCAATTAGTGACGTTAGACCAGGAATTAGAAAATTAGATGTTAGCGGTGACGATGAGCATTCAGAAGAAAATGGTAGTTACTATGATGTTGCTATTCAATATGATGTAATTCCTGCACCAGCTATGTTTGAAGCAAGCGGCTTGATTCATCAAATCGTGCAATTAAAAGATTACCATGGTGATGGCTCTGACATTAGTAATTCAGATTGGCAGTTACTAACTCGACCATTAGTTGAGCAACTTGAGACCTTGATCTATGAAACAACCCAATTAACTTTGGGTCAGCCGGTTAACTTGAACTTCAAGGCTGAATTCGATAATTAATCAGGTGAGTACATGCCTGCAAAAAAGAAACAAAGAAAGGCCAAAAAGAGCTACAATAAGCGAAAAGCAAACAAAAAGCAAAATCTTAATTGGAGTATTTGTGGTTTAGTCTTGATTTTAATAGCGGGGCTAGCTTTTGTCCGTTTCGGTATTTTGGGTAAGCAAATTGCAAATTTGATTCGAATGTTCTTCGGGGATTCCTATTTGTTTGCGGCAGGTTTACTGGGACTTTTTGGCCTAGTAAATTTAATCTATAATCAACCGATTCACTTAACAATTAAGCGTAGCTTGGGGTTAGCAATCGCTTTTTTGGGAATTCTGTTAATTCAATGTAACTTGTATTTTGAACATGAATTAGTTAACAGTAATTTCCTGAATTCTTTTTGGCATGCAATGGCTGCGGAGTTTGGTCGTGCTGGAGTCACTGAGAGCATTGGTGGTGGATTAATTGGTTCATTAGCTTATCAACTTTTTTATCCACTACTAGGGCAAATCGGTGTCCGTGTTTTTGCTATTTTATTGCTGCCAATTGGAATTTTGATGTTTTTTGATGTTAAATTTAGAACAATTATTGAAAAATTCCAGACAGTTAGTCAATTATTCATCAAAAAGAATAAAGAAGCTGGGGTAAAGGTCAAAGATAAATATAATGACGTTTTGGAAAAGCGGCGTCAGAAAAAAGAGGAACAAGACGAAGATTTAGTTGATGACGATAAACCAATTTTTCCTAATGTAGCAGACTTTGACCCTGCCGATCCAACTGATGACGATGTAACGCCGACGGCTGAAGACGTAGAAGTTGAGCCAGAGACCACACCTGATCCAGAACCACAAATTCAAATTGCACCACAACATGATGACGGGGTAAAGGAACTACCTAAGTCACATTCTTTTGCGGAAGATGATCAAAAGTTAAAGCAGGAATTAGCCGATGTCGATCATGGTGAACTAAAAACTGATGCGCCAGTCAATAAAGCTTATAAGATGCCACCTTTAAGCTTACTTGATCCAATTAAATCGACTGATCAGAGTACTGACCGTGATTTAATTAAGAAAAATACCCAAGTTTTGCAATCAACGTTTAAGAGTTTTGGCGTTAAGGTGATTATTAAAAAAGCTATTTTAGGACCAACTATTACGCGTTATGAAGTCCAGCCAGCTGTTGGCGTTAAGGTAAGTCGAATTGTAAACTTAGCGGATGATTTGGCTTTGGCGCTTGCGGCTAAAGATATTCGAATTGAAGCACCAATTCCTGGTAAGCCCTTTATCGGAATTGAGGTACCTAACCGAGCAACGTCTGTTGTTTCATTCAAAGACGTGATGGAACATCAAGATAATAAAGCCAAAAGCGATCCGATGGATGTACCATTGGGTAAAGATGTAACTGGAAGCATTATTTCTGCCAACTTAGCTAAGATGCCACACCTATTGATTGCTGGTTCAACTGGTTCTGGTAAGTCCGTAGCGATTAATACAATTTTAGCCAGTATTTTAATGAAGGCGCGGCCTGAAGAAGTTAAATTAGTTTTAATTGACCCAAAGATGGTCGAACTTTCAGTTTATAATGGTGTGCCGCATTTATTGATCCCTGTGGTGACCGATGCTAAGCTAGCCGCAAATGCACTGCGCAAAGTTGTTAAAGAAATGGAGCGCAGATATAAGCTATTTGCGGCTGGTGGCGTGCGAAACATGAGTGAATATAATCAAAAAGTTGCTGAAAACAATCGTGATAAAACTAAACCAGTGATGAAGCCGTTACCTTATATTCTAGTTGTAGTTGATGAACTTAGTGATTTGATGATGGTTGGTGGTCACGATGTTGAAGGCGCGATTGTTCGTTTAGGACAAATGGCACGTGCTGCCGGAATTCATATGATTTTGGCAACTCAGCGTCCAAGTGTTGATGTTATTACCGGTCTGATTAAAGCAAATGTACCATCGAGAATTTCCTTTGCTGTATCAAGTGGAGTGGATTCAAGGACTATTTTGGATCAAACAGGTGCAGAAAAATTACTTGGTCGTGGTGATATGCTTTATATGCCAATTGGGGCATCTAAACCTGAACGTGTTCAAGGTGCTTATATTGCTAGTGATGAAGTTGAACGCGTAATTGAATGGGTTAAGAAGCAACAAGAGGTTAGTTATGATGAGACAATGATTCCTAAAAAAGGTGAAAATTCATCAAATGCTGATAGTAAAGATGATGAGCCAGCAGATGAATTCTATGAGCAAGCTGTTGATTTAGTACGACGTCAACAGACGGCTAGCGTGTCAATGTTGCAGCGTAGGTTTAGAATTGGTTATAATCGTGCTGCTAGAATTGTTGATGAAATGGAAGCTAAAGGGATTGTTGGTCCATCTGAAGGCTCTAAGCCACGACAAGTTTTAGTGCCACCAATAAAGAATGAAGGTAATTCAAACAATGCTCACAACTAATATTGCAATTAGAAAAAATAAAAAGTTTACAACAGCCGCTATTGGCTGTTTTTTGCGTTTGCCGCTGACTAAACATAATTTAGCTTATGCTAGTTTGCTAGCGCGAATACAGATGAATAGCAGCTTAAGTTATCCGTCACTTGCTTTACAACAAAAAAGATTGGCAGAATTATATGATTTACAGCTGGAGATTATGCCACAAGTTTTTGGTAAAGAAATACTTTTGACTTATTATGCCAATTTTGTTGAGCCGATTGAGATTTTGGATCCACATTATACGTATGAAGAAATTCTTAATGTGATTGCACAAATAGTTAATCAACCTAATTTTGCGGAACCTTTGGTGGAATATGCTAAACGTCAATTAGCAGAAGAATATCAAGAACTGATTGAACAACCATCTAATTATGCGTTGGAGCAGTTTTTTAAATTGTGGTATCAGGATCAACCTGATTATGCGGAGACATTTATTGGCTCACTAGATGAAATCAAAGCTGCGACTAGCACGACTATGATGCATTATTGGCGTAATTTAGCTAATGTACCAATGCAAATTTTAGGAATGACCAGGGATAATAATCTGGTTTCTAAATTAGCTCAGGCTATGTTTCAACAAACTGGTTTAACTAAATCATTTCAAACAGCTAGTCTAACTATTCCAGCTAAAAGAAAGTTGATTGAAAAAGAGGATGATCAAGGAAATGTGCAAGCTCAATTGTTAATGGGCTTTGGTTTAGAACAAAGTATTGATTATCGCGGTCAAGTAATGGGAATATTATTATCGCAATATTTGGCAGGTGATCAATCATCTAAATTATTTACGCAAATTCGGGAGCAATTGGGAGCAGCTTATAATGTTGAAGCAAGCTGCTTTGCCAATAATTCTTTGTTTTTAGTCAGTGCAGGACTTGATCCTAGTAAGATTGCAGCGGCTCGAAAAATTATTTTATCCGAAATGGGTAAACTAGTTCAGGGCGAAGTAGAAGATGATTTATTTAAAAAGGCTAAAAAGGCAATTTTGCGTAATATGAAGATTGGTCTAGACGGTCAAAACTGGCAGATGGGTCAAATGTTGCGTGATGAATTGTTCTCGGGATATTTAGACTTTGATCGTGAAAATGCAATTAGGAGAGCTACACCTAAGCAGTTAGTAGCTTTCGTACAAAATTTATTCTTTAATGAAAGTTATGTTTTAAAATGATGACACCAAAAATTATCAAAAAAGAATATCAGTCAGGCTTTAAAGCCGAAATTATTTTAAAGCCACATTTTTATCAACGATTTTTCGGTATAATTGTTGACTTTGGTAGTAGTGATCCACAAAAGGTTGCCGGTTCGGCTCATTTCTTAGAGCATAAGCTATTTGCCAAAAAAGATGGTGATCTGTCAACGCAATTTGAAGATATTGGTGCTGACGTTAATGCATTCACGTCTTTTAATGAAACAATGTTTTATTGTAGTGGAATTGAGCATACGCCTAAAATGATCGATCTCTTGTTTGAATTGGTAGGGCAGCCGTATTTTACTAAGGAAAATATCGCGCAAGAGGCTCCGATTATTGAACAAGAATTGGCCATGTATCAGGATGACCCAACTTGGAGCGTAAATAATGCGATTATGCATGATATGTTTGGTGATTCTAATCTAGGGATCGAAGTTGTAGGTACGAAAGAATCAATTAATCAAGTTACAGTGAAAAACTTGACCCAAGTTTATGAGGCTAATTATGTGCCAGAAAAGATGCAATTTGTTGCTTGCGGTGATTTTTCTGATAATCAAGTGCAAACGATTTTGCGGCAAGTAGGAAAGCTGCAGCAAAAATATTTGCACGGGAAAGGTAAAAGCACAGCTGAAAAACAAGTTAGTTTTCGCATGTTACATGATCAAGTCTTGCCAGCCAGAGGTAATTCTAATTCCTTTGGTTTAGGAATTCGCTTTAAAAACTTTAAGAAAGTATTATTAAGCTTTGATTTGACTCAAATTCTGTTAGAAATAATGTTAGAATCAAAACTAAGTGCAATGGGACCATGGTTTGAAGAAATGAGAAAAAAGCAGTTGTTAATGGATTCGCTGCAGATTTCTGTTAATTACACCAGGCAGGGCGATTTTGCTACTATTTTTGGTGTAAGTCCTCAAGCTCAAGAAGTAATTGCAGAAATAAAGAGGGTATTGACGGAACCAATTAAGAAAAATTCAGCGGAATACCGTTTTATTAGACAAAACTTCATTTTGCAAAAGAAAGAATGGTTAGCACGCACTGCTAGGACAAGTAATGATCTGTCTTATTTGGCAATTGAATTAATTGAAGAAAATTTAGATCATGAAAATTTAACACAAAATATAGCTAAATTGCAGGCGATGAATTTTGATCAGTTTTATGACTACTGCCAAAAGATTATGAAAGACAGTGAACTTTGTTCTGCTTACTTAGAAAACAAGTAAGGGGTTGATAAAGTTGAAGCGAGCAATTGTCTTTGGTGCAACTGGCGGTATTGGTCAAGATATTTGTCGAGATTTGGCAGATGCCGGTTGGTCATTATACTTGCATTATCATTCTAATTCTCAAAAAGCTGAAAATTTAGTTCAAGAGCTGTTTGCTAAGCATCCTGACCAGGATTTTATGTCGCTACAGTTGGATTTTGCGACAGGGGATGCACAGTTAACAGATTTTGTTAAAAACTTGTTGCCAGTTAATGCAGTAGTTTTTGCTCAAGGAATTACTAAGTATGGTTTTTTAGGTGATGAAAAATTAGCAAATATCACTGATCTGATTAATATTAATCTTACTGTGCCAATTAAGTTAACTAAATTGTTAGAGCCACAACTGATGAAACGAGATTTTAGTCGTATAGTTTATTTAGGCTCAGTCTATGGTGGTGCAGGTAGTGCATTAGAAAGCGTCTATAGTGCAACTAAAGGTGGTTTAACCAGGTTCGCTCAGGCTTATGCGCGTGAAGTTGCTTCCAATAACTTAACGGTTAATGTAATTGCGCCTGGTGCGGTTAAAACCAAAATGAATGCATTCTTTTCTGAGGATACGATTCAAGAGGTAAAAGATGAAATCCCAGTTGGTCGTTGGGCCAATGGCAGTGATATTTCATACTGGGTTAGAACACTGCTAGATCGACGTAGTAGTTATTTAACAGGACAGACAATTTATGTTACAGGTGGATGGCTTTTATAACTAAGACGTTGTAATAAGAATTTTATGGTATACTCAACATGATAAATTAAAATTTGAAGAGGTAAATATGGCAGATATCGGAGATAAATTAAAGAGCGCCAGAGAGGCTAAGGGACTTTCAATTGCAGATATTGAAAAAGCTACTAAAATTCAGAGCAGATATCTTGAAGCGATTGAGAAGAATGAATTTGATAAACTTCCAGGCGATTTTTATGTTAGAGCATTTATTCGTCAATATGCACAAGTTGTTGGCTTGGATGGTAAGGAGTTATTAAGTGATTACCACGATGATGTACCAGAAGCTAAGCCAGATGAGTACGTAGAAAACTCGATTGATAATAAGAGTGAAGAAGTACGAGAAACCACCGACAATAAGAAAAATTTGTGGAAGAATTACTTGCCACGAATTGCGATCGGACTTGGTGTAATTATCGTAATTCTTGTAGTGTACGTTTTGTATGCTCGTCTTTCTTCAGGTGGTCAAAAGAACCAAGCTGATAATAATGATGTAACTGTTTCATCACAAAAGTCATCATCGTCATCTTCTAAGAAAGCTAAAAAAGTAGTAGTCAATAAAGTTAAGGTTACTAAGGTTAGTGACAATGAGTACCGAGTTACTGGCTTGAATAAAAACCGTCGCCTAGTTGTGCGTGCTGGTGAAAACCAAAATATTTCAGCAGGTGTACAAGTCAATGGTAATGCTAATAGCTGGCAATCAACTTTACTTGCTAATCAAAAGCACACTATGACTTTGCCAAGCAATGCAGAGAGAGTAGTGATTACTTTAGGCAACGATAATGGTACTTCAATCACTATTGCAGGTAAGAAAATCCCATATACAGCAAACAATGCGTACAGGACAATTACTTTGTTGATTGGTAAGGCTAAGGGAACTACTAGTCAAAATAATAGTAGTTCTAATAATACGGGCTCTACTAATAACAATACAACCAATAGTAGTTCTACCCAAAGCCGTACAACTACTCAAAGCAGTGCTACTCATCAAAGCAGTCGTCAACAATCATCTACTACTACTCAAAGTAGCCAACAAACCCAACAAAGTAGTCAAACTCAACAATCATCTACTACTCAATCATCAGCAGACACTAACAATGGCAATGATGGTGGAAATAATAACAACAATTAAAATCTAGGAGTGTTAGAATGAATTTACCTAATAAACTTACTGTTTTTAGAATCTTTTTGATTCCAGTATTTATGTTAATCATCATTTTTGGTGGGAATGCTAGTGTTCAAGCAGCAGGCTCAACTGTTGTTTGGAGTCGTGTTATTGCTGCTATCGTTTTTGCTGTTGCTTCGGCTACTGATTGGTTTGACGGTCACATTGCGCGTTCACGTAATATGGTAACCAATTTTGGTAAGTTTGCTGATCCATTAGCTGATAAGATGTTAACTATGACTGCTTTCATTTTCTTAGTTGAATTGAAACTTGCTCCAGCATGGGTAGTAGCTATCATCGTTTGTCGTGAATTGGCTGTTACTGGTTTGCGTTTGATCTTAGCAGAAAATGAAGGACAAGTTTTAGCAGCAAAGATGCCTGGTAAAATTAAGACTACTTGCCAAATGTTATCAATCATTTTCTTATTGATTGGTGACTTCTTCCACATTGGTACTATCTTACTTTACCTTGCGTTGATCTTTACTATTTACTCAGGTTACGATTACTTCCACCAATCATGGGGCGTATTCAAGGGCTCAATGTAAAATAGTATTAAGTCAAGAATGATTAAAAGAAGCATTTGCTTCTTTTTTATTTTGTAAAAAAATAATGGCGATTTTTTGCGTAATAAATAATAGAGGGTAAAAAATCCTTTGAACGTTCGTTTGCATTTCTCTTGCAAATTGGACGGCGGTCAAAGTATAATTATTAGGTACGAAAAATAGGAGGACATTAATGGCCAAAGACGAAAAACAGGCTGCTTTAGATGCAGCGCTTAAAAAAATCGAAAAGAATTTCGGTAAGGGTGCTGTAATGCGGATGGGCGAAAAAGCTGATACGCAAATTTCAACAGTGCCAACAGGTTCATTAGCTTTAGATGCTGCTATCGGTGTAGGTGGATATCCTCGTGGTCGTATTATTGAAGTTTATGGCCCAGAATCATCTGGTAAGACTACTGTAGCCCTTCATGCTGTAGCTGAGGTACAAAAGCGTGGTGGTACTGCAGCTTATATTGATGCAGAGAATGCGATGGACCCTGCTTATGCTGAAGCTTTAGGTGTAGATATTGATTCATTAATTTTGTCACAACCTAATACTGGTGAAGAAGGTTTGCAAATCGCTGATACTTTGATTTCCAGTGGGGCAATTGACATTGTAGTAGTCGACTCTGTTGCTGCCTTAGTACCACGAGCAGAAATTGAAGGCGAGATGGGGGATGCCCATGTTGGTTTACAAGCGAGATTAATGAGTCAGGCTTTGCGTAAGCTATCAGGTAATATTTCTAAAACCAAAACTATTGCCATCTTTATTAACCAGATTCGTGAAAAAGTTGGGGTAATGTTTGGTAATCCTGAAACTACCCCAGGTGGTCGTGCTCTTAAGTTTTACTCAACTATTAGATTGGAAGTAAGAAGAGCTGAACAGATTAAGCAATCAGGAGATGTTCTTGGTAACAGAGTTAAAATTAAAGTTGTTAAGAACAAGGTTGCTCCACCATTTAAGGTGGCAGAAGTAGACATTATGTACGGTAAGGGAATTTCACAAAGTGGTGAATTACTGGACATGGCTGCTGATAAGGACATTATCGATAAAGCAGGTTCTTGGTACTCTTACAAGAGTGATCGAATTGGTCAGGGACGTGAGAATGCTAAGAAGTATCTAGAAGAGCATCCAGATATTTATCAAGATATCCAAAAGCAAGTGCGTCAAGCTTACGGGATTGATGAAAAGTCAATTGCTGATCGTGAAGATCCAGAAAAGATCAAGGAGAAGCGCGAAGAAGCCAAGACAGAAAAAGAAGCTGCTACAGATAAAAAGTCTGATCAAGCTAAATAATTATGTCAAAAACCCTGGATTTATTTTCCAAGGTTTTTTGATTTAATTGACATGAACAGATAGGTTCTTTATCATAAAAGTTGTGTGAATAATTCTAAAAAAGGCGATAGTAATCATGAATAATATGTTAACAATTATGATTCCCGTCGCAACTGCCATTGTTTCACTCTTGGTGGGTTCAGTGGTTGGTTATGCAACTCGCAAGCATTCTTGGGAACAAAAAGCTCAAAATGCCCAGAATGATGCTGACCACATTTTAGCTGATGCTAAGGCACAGGTTGCTGCAGCACAAGCTGAAGTTAATGCACAAAAGCAAGCAGCAGCGGCTGTTAAGCAAAGTGCAGAAAATACTAAAAAAGAAAAAATTCTTGAAGCTCAAGAACAAATTCGTGATTTTAGGCAAAAGACCGAGGATGAGTTAAATTCCAAGAAAGATAATTTAGCTCGGGAGAAAAATCGTTTACAACAACGTGAAGATACCTTAGATCATAAGAATTCTTTATTAGATGAACGTGAAAGTGGACTCACGCAAAAGGAAGACCAATTAAAGCAGCAGTATGCTAGCTTAAAGGCAAAATTAACTGAGGCTGAAGAATTAGTAGAAACTAGACGGCAAAAGCTTTATGACGTAGCTAAGTTGGATGAGGAAGAAGCCAAGAAGATTGTGCTTAGTCAATTATCTGATGAACTAGTCAAAGAACGAGCCGAGATGATCAGAAATAGTAACGAAGAAGTAAAAGCTAAAGCTGATCATTATGCTAATCAGGTCATTGTGGATGCTATTCAAAGTAGCGCGGCAGATACAGTTGCCGAAACAACTGTATCTGTTGTTGATCTGCCAAATGAAGAGATGAAGGGACGGATTATTGGCCGTGAAGGACGCAACATCCGTTCATTTGAAGCTTTGACTGGAATAGATCTAATTATTGATGATACGCCAAAGGTTGTTACCTTGAGTGGTTTTGATCCAATTAGACGTGAAATTGCCAAAAGAGCGATGGAACGCTTAATCAAGGATGGCCGCATTCACCCAGCTAGAATTGAAGAAATGGTCGATAAGGCCAGAAAAGAAGTTAACGATGACATCTATGAAGCAGGTGAAAGTGCTTTGATGGAGCTGGGAATTCACCGAATGAATCCTGAATTAGTTAAGACGCTAGGTCGTCTTAAATATCGTACTTCTTATGGACAAAATGTTTTGTCACATTCAATTGAAGTTGGTAAGCTAGCAGGCACCATGGCTGCAGAATTAGGTTTGGATGAAAAATTAGCAGTTCGCGCGGGGTTATTACACGATATTGGTAAAGCCATCGATCATGATATTGAAGGTTCCCATGTAGAAATTGGGGTTGAACTAACTCGGAAATATCATGAACCAGATGTTGTAGTAAATGCGATTGCTGCACACCACGGCGATGTGCCTAAGTTGTCGTTTATTGCTGAACTTGTTGTTGCAGCAGATACGATTTCTAGTGCTCGTCCTGGTGCAAGAAGCGAGAGTTTGGAAAATTATATTAGACGTTTGACCGAATTGGAAAAGATTGCTAAGAGCTACCAAGGCGTTAAGCAGGCTTATGCAATTCAAGCGGGACGTGAAGTTCGTGTGATGGTTGAACCTGACGAAATTTCAGATGATCGGACAGTTATTTTGGCACGTGATATTCGTAATCAGGTTGAAAAAGAACTTGATTATCCAGGTAATATTAAGATTACCGTTATCCGTGAAAAAAGAGTTGTGGCGATCGCTAAATAAATTAAAAAGTTTGGAAGATAATTTTTCCAAACTTTTTTTGCTATTTGTGCAAAATACTGACTACTTGTATAATTAGAACAAGTAAATAAGGAAAGTAGCCAAATATGTTTAAAATTATTGTTGAATTATTCTTATTAGTAATTATTTCAGCGGCAATTACACCGTTTATTCGACGTCTTGCCTTTGTCTTAGGAGCTGTTGATAATCCTAATGCCCGGCGAGTTAATAAGAAACCAATGCCAACGATTGGTGGACTAGGGATTTTTGTTACTTTTAATATCGGTACTTTTGTTCTGTTGCGTGAGCAATTTCCGACTCATGAAATTTTTTCGATTTTACTCGCTTCAAGCGTAATTGTTTTGACGGGATTGATCGACGATATTTTGGAGTTAAAACCTAGACAAAAAATGTTTGGGATTTTTATCGCTTCATTGATTATCTACTTTTTAGCTGGAATCAGAATGAATGTGTTAAAGGTGCCATTCATTGCACATGAAGTAAATCTAGGTTGGTGGAGTTTCCCAATTACTATTTTTTGGATCTTAGCTTTAACTAATGCAGTTAACTTGATTGATGGACTTGATGGTCTAGCTGATGGGGTTTCAATGATCTCTCTGACTACCATGGGGATCGTAGGTTATTTCTTCTTGCACACTCATCAGCTATATGTCCCAATTGCTTGTTTTATGTTAGCTGCCTGTTTATTGGGCTTTTTACCATATAATTTCCATCCAGCAAAAATTTTCTTGGGTGATACGGGTGCACTTTATATTGGTTTTATGATCGCCGTTTTATCTCTGAAGGGGTTAAAGAATGTAACTTTTATTTCATTGTTGGTCCCAATTATCATTTTGGGAGTGCCTATTACTGACACCGTTTATGCAATGATTCGGAGAAAGCTAAACAAAAAGCCAATTTCAGAAGCAGACAAGCATCATTTACATCACCAGCTGATGCGAATGGGGTTAACGCACCGACAGACGGTATTGACTATTTATGCATTATCATTGGTTTTCTCATTTATTTCTTTATTATTCCTGCTTTCGCCAACTTGGGGCACTTGGCTTCTGATCTTAGGCTTGCTGATTGCCTTAGAGTATTTTGTGGAATCAATTGGTTTATTGGGTGAAAAATACCATCCTTTGATGCATGTAATTCAGAAAATTATTAATCAAAAGAGTAAGACTGATCCAACAATTGAAGTTTGGCACTTAGGAGACGAAAAACCAGATCAATTGAAGAGTAAAAAAAATAATAAGTAGCAAAAAAGCATTTGGAAATATCCAAATGCTCTTTTTATTGTTCATGATAATTATTAGCTTCAACAGGAATTTCATTATAGCGTTTTTCACCATTAGTAAAGGTAACCTGTCCGGCCAATAAATTAGTTAGGTCTTCCTTAGGTTTAGCTTGTTGGTCATCGTTAACAAAAATATGAATTTTAACATCTACAGCGTATTCGGTATTGGCAATAAAAATTTTTTGCTGTTTTAGGTAATGATCAACTTCATCGAAGCGGTTATAGGGTACGCTAAAAATTAATTCTTGTTGTAAAACGCGTTTAATGACGCCGACTTTTTCAACAACATTGGTGACACTATTGGAATAGGCACGAATTAAACCGCCTGCTCCTAATTTGATTCCACCAAAATAACGGGTTACTACGACTGTAACGTTTTTTAAATTCATTAATTGCAAAGCCTTTAATTCAGGAACACCAGCCGTACCTGATGGCTCACCATTATCGCTTTCTTTGACCTGGTCGTCATTTAAGCCGATCGTGTAGGCAAAGGTATTGTGCGAAGCATCGCGATATTTTTTAGAGATTTTTTGAATAAAATCATTTGCCGCATCAGTAGTAGTGGTGCGGGCAATATTGGCAATGAATCTGCTCTTTTTGATAATTAATTCACCGGTGCCGTTTTCTTTAATAGTTAAAAAATTTTCCTTTTCTGACAAAATAATCGCCTCTTTTTGCGTAATAGATAATAGGGAGGTAAAAATATGGAAGATTTAACTCTATTATCAGGTCGTCAATGGATTGTTAGTCAAGAGGATTCTAGCACATTTGAGGGATGCCGCAAAATCCCAGTAATTGAAAAAGGTAAATGCAATCGCTGTGGCAGCCAAGTTAATAGTCGACTGCCTAATGGTAAATATTATTGTCGTGGTTGTATTGGCTTGGGACGTGCAAATGAGGGCGATTGGCTTATTAGAAAAGACAGTAATAATACTTTTTCTCATGTTAAAAACGGGGGATTAAGCTGGCAAGGTAAACTAACCCCATTGCAGCAGAATATTTCGGATAAATTAGTACAAAATTTTGAACAAAGAAAAAATACATTGGTTCATGCTGTAACTGGGGCGGGTAAAACTGAGATGTTGTTTCAGTTGATTGCTCGATGTATGAAAAAAGGACAGCGCGCTTGTATTGCTACACCAAGAATTGATGTGGTAAATGAGCTGTTTCCAAGATTTTCGGCAGCGTTTGCCCAAGTTGAGATCGGTAAGTATCATGGCCGTGAATTTAAGGAAATAGGGCTAGAGCAGTTGACAATTTGTACTACACACCAATTGATGAAGTTTTATCGTGCCTTTGATTTATTGGTAATTGATGAGGTAGACTCTTTTCCTTATGTAAGTAATCCGCAACTACATTTTGCGGCCAAAAATGCGGTTAAAACAACTGGGACTCGAATGTATTTAACCGCAACGCCAACGAACGATTTGCTTTTGGAAGCTAAAACAGGGAAGTTAGAAATTTTGCGCTTAAATCGGCGTTTTCATGGTGGATTATTGCCTGTACCAAGAGAAAGGCTTTTTATCAGGCCGTTTTTGCGGAAGGGACAAATTCATCCTAAATTAATGCAGGAGATTAAAAAAGTCATTCAAAGTGGTCATCCTTTGCTTTTGTTTGTACCACGGATTGAAGAAATTCCGCTTTATCAAGAAGCTTTGCGAAAAAAGTTGCAAAACAAAATTAAATTGGCCGGTGTTCATGCACAAGATCCGCAACGATTAGAAAAAGTACAGGCTTTTCGTGATCGTAAATATGACTTATTGTTGACAACCACAATTTTAGAGCGTGGTGTAACTTTTAAAAATGTTTGGGTAATTATTATTGCAGCAGATGATGCAATTTATACTGCTGCTAGTTTGGTGCAAATTGCAGGTCGAGTTGGTCGGGCTCACGATGACCAAACGGGCTTAGTTTTGTATTGTTATCATCGTTATACCAAGAATATTCGACAGAGTATTAAGCAGATCAGGGGGATGAATAGATGAGAACTTGTTTATTATGTGAGCAGGAGTTTACTCCACCAGTACAATTTGCACAGCTTTTTTCTTTTAAACCAGCGCGAAAAAATAAGATTTGTTTACAGTGTTTAAAACAATTTGAAAAGCTAGCAGACAATCGCTGCTCTGGCTGTGATAAGGAACTAAGTCAAGGCTTTATGTGTAGCGATTGTCGAAACTGGCAAGCCATTTATGGCAAAAATATTCTGCATAATCATGCTTTATATCGTTATAATTCTGCTTTTCATGATTTGATGGTTGCTTATAAGCGGCGTGGAGATTATGTTTTGCGGGAAGTATTGCAAGATTTGTGTTATGACTATTTGGGTAAAACTAACTATGACTTTTATGTGCCCGTGCCCACTTCACCTGAACATCAATCAAGACGACAGTTTGATACAATTTCCGCTATTTATGCTGATATTTTGCCGCTGACACCGCTTCTGATTAAACAATCGGGTAGTCATGCCCAAGGTGAGAAAAACAAAGAGGAGCGGCTTAAAACGCCTCAAAGCTTTTTGATTGATAAAAATATTAAAATCAAGGAAAATATAGTTTCAGGAAAAGTATTAATTTTGGATGATATTTACACGACCGGGCGCACGCTATATCACGCGCGAGACTGTTTACAGCAGGGTTTTCCCGAAATGAAAATTGAAAGCTTTTCAATTTGTCATTAGATTTGTTATGAAACGCTTACATTTTTTGGTATAATAAATTTGTAAAGAAAAACCGCATAGCGGTGAAAGGAGAATCTTATATGTTAAAGTACAATGTTCGTGGAGAAAATATTGAAGTAACTGATGCTTTGAGAAGTTATGTAGAAAAGCGGTTAAACAAGTTAGAGAAGTACTTCGAATTGAATCAAGATGTGATTGCACACGTAAACTTGAGAGTATACCGTGACCGCTCTGCTAAAGTTGAAGTTACTATTCCTTTACCATACTTAGTTTTGAGAGCAGAAGAAACCACGGACGATATGTATCGTAGCATTGACTTCGTTTCAGAGAAACTTGAACGTCAAATTAGAAAGTACAAGACTCGTGTAAACAGAAAGAGTCGTGAAAAAGGTTTACAAGATTTCTTTGTGGAACAACCTCAAGAAGAAAAGAAGCCTAGCGAATTTGATATTGTTCGTAACAAGCGTGTAAGCTTAAAGCCAATGGATCCAGAAGAAGCTATTTTACAAATGGACATGTTGGAACATGACTTCTTCGTTTTTGAAGATGCAGAAACTAACGGCACTAGCGTTGTTTACCGTAGAAACGATGGTCGTTACGGTTTGATTGAAACTAACGAATAATTGAGTTAAAATACTTTTACACATTGGAACCTCGCGTGAGTTTTGCGTGGGGTTTTTTTGTGTGAGATATTTTTCTTTTGATAGCAATCATGTTAAAATTAATCTGTATTTTTAGACTTTACGACATATAAGGACCGATTTAATGGCAAATATTTTAAAGAAACTATATAACGATGATAAACGAGAACTTAAAAAGTTTGAAAAAATAGCAGATAAGGTGGAAGCTCATGCAGATGAGATGAGCAAATTATCTGATGAGCAATTGCAAGCAAAGACACCAGAATTTCGTGATCGTTTAAAGAAGGGCGAAAGTTTAGACGATATTTTACCAGAAGCTTTTGCGGTTGCCCGTGAAGGTGCTAAGCGTGTATTAGGACTTTACCCATTCCACGTACAAATTTTGGGTGGTATTGCACTTCACTACGGTAACATCGCCGAAATGATGACTGGTGAAGGTAAGACTTTGACAGCAACCATGCCAGTATACTTGAACGCACTTGAAGGCAAGGGTGTACACGTTGTTACTGTTAACGAATACCTTTCAAGTCGTGACGAAGAAGAAATGGGTCAACTTTACAAGTGGCTTGGCTTAACTGTTGGTTTGAACTTGAACTCAATGTCACCAGACGAAAAGCGTGCAGCTTACAACTGTGATGTTACTTACTCAACTAACTCAGAACTTGGCTTTGACTATTTGCGTGACAACATGGTTGTTTACAAGGAACAAATGGTACAACGTCCATTGAACTACGCTATCATCGACGAAGTTGACTCTATCTTAATCGATGAAGCTAGAACTCCTTTGATTATTTCTGGTGAAGCTGAACAAGCAAACAGTGATTACATCCGTGCTGACCGCTTTGTTAAGACTTTGACTGAAGACAAGAGCGATGATGATGCCGACGATGATGAAGATCACGGCGATTACAAGATTGACTGGCCAACTAAGACTATTTCACTTACCAGAACTGGTATTGAAAAGGCTTGTCAACACTTTGGCCTAAAGAACTTGTACGATGTTGAAAACCAAAAGTTGGTTCACCACATTGACCAAGCTCTTCGTGCCAACTACATCATGCTTAAGGATATCGACTACGTTGTTCAAGATGGCGAAGTTTTGATCGTTGACTCATTCACTGGTCGTGTAATGGAAGGCCGTCGTTACTCAGATGGCTTGCACCAAGCTATTGAAGCTAAGGAAGGCGTTAAGATTCAAGAAGAATCAAGAACGCAAGCTACTATTACCTACCAGAACTTCTTCAGAATGTACAAGAAGTTGTCAGGTATGACTGGTACTGCTAAGACTGAAGAGGAAGAATTCCGTGAAATTTACAACATGCAGGTAATCACGATTCCTACTAACCGTCCAATTGCCAGAAAAGACATGCCAGACATTTTGTATCCAACTTTGGACTCTAAGTTCCACGCTGTAGTTGAAGAAATTAAGAAGCGTCACGCTAATGGTCAACCTGTTTTGGTTGGTACTGTTGCCATTGAAAGTTCAGAAAGACTTAGTCATTTGCTTGATGAAGCTGGTATTCCGCACGCAGTTTTGAACGCGAAAAACCACGCTAAAGAAGCTCAAATTATTATGAATGCGGGTCAACGTGGTGCGGTAACTATCGCTACTAACATGGCTGGTCGTGGTACTGATATTAAGTTGGGGCCTGGTGTTAAGGAACTTGGTGGACTGGCAGTTATTGGTACTGAACGTCACGAATCACGTCGTATTGATAACCAGCTTCGTGGTCGTTCTGGTCGTCAGGGTGACCCAGGTTACACCAGATTCTACTTGTCGCTTGAAGATGATTTGATGAAGCGTTTTGGTGGTGATCGAGTTAAGGACTTCTTGGATCGTTTATCAGATAATGATGATGATAAGGTTATCGAAAGTCGCTTGATTACTCGCCAAGTTGAATCTGCTCAAAAACGTGTTGAAGGTAATAACTATGATACTCGTAAGCAAACTTTGCAATACGATGATGTTATGCGTATTCAACGTGAAATTATCTACGGCGAAAGAATGCAGGTCATTGAAGCTGATAAGTCATTGAAGAATGTTTTAATTCCAATGATTCACAGAACAATTGATCACCAAGTAGCAATGTTTACTCAAGGTGAACGCAAGGAATGGCGTCTTGACTCATTACGCGATTTCATTTCCTCAAGTTTGACTTCAGACAAGGTAACTGACTCAATTGACTTCAAGACTATTAGTGTTGAAGATTTGAAGAAGAAGCTTTATGACATTGTTGAGCAAAACTTCGAAGATAAGGAAAAGGCCTTAGGCGATCCTAGCCAAATGCTTGAATTTGAAAAGGTAGTTATCTTGCGTGTGGTTGATGATCGTTGGACTGATCATATTGATGCAATGGATCAGTTGCGTCAATCAATTGGTCTTCGTGGATACGGTCAATTGAACCCATTAGTTGAATATCAAGATTCTGGTTACAGAATGTTTGAAGAAATGATTTCAAATATTGAATTTGATGTAACTCGTTTGTTCATGAAGGCTGAAATTAGACAAAATCTTAGTCGTTAATAAAGAAAAAGGGGAGTTAAGAGCTCCCTTTTTTTGCAATAAAATAAAAGATGGTAGGTAAAAATGGAAATTAGTGAAATTCAAAGTGTGTTAGATGAACTAAAAAAACGTCTAAATCACTTTAGGGGGTCTCTTTGACTTAGATGCGATTGATGAAAGCATCGAAATTAATGAAAACAAGATGGCGCAGCCTGATTTTTGGAATAACCAGGAAAAAGCGCAAAAATTAATTAGTGAAACCAACCGATTAAAGGAAAAACGTGATTCATTTTTAAAATTGCAAACTAGCTACGAAGACGAAACTACTGCGGTTGAACTTTTGCGTGAAGAACCAGATCCTGACTTGCAAAAAGAAGTTGAAGCGGATCTAGCTACGCTGCAAGAAGATTTTCATAATTATGAGTTAGACCTGCTCTTGTCGGGTAAGTATGATAGCCATAATGCTTTGATGGAAATTCACCCTGGTGCTGGCGGTACAGAAGCGATGGACTGGGGACAGATGCTTCTAAGAATGTATCAACGTTATTGTGATACAGCTGGTTTTAAATTTGAAATCAACGATTATGAGCCTGGTGAAGAAGCTGGGCTGAAGAGCGTTAGTGCGCGAATTGTAGGTAAAAATGCTTACGGAATGCTTAAATCAGAAAATGGTGTCCATCGTTTGGTTAGAATTTCGCCATTTGATGCGGCTAAAAGACGGCATACATCATTTGCTTCTGTAGAAGTGATTCCAGAAGTTGATGACAGTATTCAAATTGATATTGATCCTAAGGATTTACGGATTGATGTTTACCGCTCTAGTGGTGCTGGTGGGCAGCATATTAATAAAACTTCTAGTGCCGTTAGAATTACGCACTTACCAACAGGAATTGTGACTACGTCTCAGGCACAGCGTTCACAATTGCAAAACCGTGAAACTGCGATGAATGAATTAAGAGCAAAGCTTTTTCACTTAGAAGAAGAAAAAAAGCGTAAGCAAAAGCAGGCTCTGAAAGGCGATCAAAAGGAGATTGGCTGGGGATCACAAATTAGGTCATATGTTTTCCATCCTTACAACCTAGTGAAAGATTTGCGGACAGGTCATGAAACAGCTGACGCTCAAGGAGTAATGGACGGAAAATTGCAACCGTTTATTTATTCCTATTTACAGTGGTTGCTTAGTCAAGAGAATCCAGATTAGGTTAAAAAATGAGTTTAATGGGAATTGTAACGCTTGTTTTAGTAGCGCTAATTATTTTAAGTTTATTGTTTGTTCTATTTAAGGCATTTATTTTACTTTTACCAGTAGCTGTAATTGCGATTTTAATCATTTGGCTTATTTATCGGTTTACTGGAAGGAAAAATCAAGATAATATGCCAAGTAGTGGAAGTTATCGTGAGTGGTTTAAGGCTACTAGTACTTCTGGTCCTAGACCAAGAAAAAAAGCTAGAAATGTCACCACTAAAGATATTGATAAATAGTTAGGAGGCCTAATATGGCTGATGAAGTTAGATTAAGCAAATTGATCCAGGACAATCAGAGTATCCTTGAAGTTTACCAAGGACAGGAATATATCAAAGATGAAGAAATTTATGTTTCTGATATTTATCGCCCTGGATTAGAATTAACTGGTTATTTTGATTTTTATCCTGCGCAACGAATTCAGTTATTGGGTCGGACAGAAATTTCATATGCGGCACGCTTGGACCATGATATTAGAATGCATGTCTTTAACAAAATGTGTACTAAGGCTACACCGTGTTTTTTGATTTCTCGATCTTTGCCTGTACCGGAAGAATTAACTACGGCAGCAGAGGAACACAAAATCCCAATTTTGCGTACAAGAGAGTCAACTACCTATATATCCAGTATTTTAACTGAATACTTGCGTGCTCGTTTAGCCAAAAGAACCAGCATTCATGGTGTTTTGGTTGAAATCAAAGGGATGGGTGTGCTGTTAACTGGTGCATCTGGTGTTGGTAAGTCTGAAACTGCTTTGGGATTAGTTCAAAGAGGACACAGATTAATTGCGGATGATCGAGTAGATGCTTTTCAAAAAGACCATAATACCGTTGTGGGTGAAGCACCAAAGATCTTAAAGCACTTAATGGAGATCAGAGGAATTGGCATTATTGATGTGATGAATTTATTTGGTGCCGGTGCCGTAAAAAATAGAACAGAAATCCAACTGGTAATTAATTTGGTTAATTGGGATCCAAAAGCTAATTATGATCGCCTAGGTTTTCAAGAAAATACGCGTGAAATCTGCAATGTACCAATTCCACAGGTTAATATTCCAGTTAAGGTTGGACGCAATATTGAAATTATTATTGAAGTTGCAGCGATGAACTTCAGAGCTAAGAAGATGGGCTATGATGCAACTCAAACTTTTGATAATAATTTGACTAGTCTGATTTCAGAGCACTCAAAAGAAGATACGAATAAGGTGCCGCATAATGACTAATTTAGTAATTAATCCGGTGGCCTTTCATTTAGGGAATTTAAGTGTCAAATGGTATGGCATCATTATGGCAGTAGCCATTATGTTAGCTTGCTGGATGGCGATTAACGAAGGAAAAAAACGTCAAATTATTCCAGATGATTTTGTCGATTTGCTATTGTGGGCAGTACCGTTAGGGTATGTTGGCGCACGTATTTATTATGTGATTTTTGAATGGGGTTATTATTCACAGCATCCCGAGCAAATTATTGCGATTTGGAATGGTGGGATTGCGATTTATGGTGGTTTAATTGCCGGCTTAATTGTGCTGTTGATTTTCTGTTATAAACGAATGCTACCTCCATTTTTAATGCTGGATATCATTGTGCCTGGAGTCATGGCAGCTCAGATTTTGGGGCGCTGGGGTAATTTTGTTAATCAAGAGGCGCACGGCGCACCAACTACTCTTCATTTTTTACAAAGCTTACACTTACCACAATTTATTATTGAGCAAATGAAAATAGGTGGGACGTATTATCAACCAACTTTTTTGTACGAATCATTTTTTAATTTGATTGGCTTAATCTTAATTCTATCCTTGCGTCATAAAAAACATCTCTTCAAGCAGGGAGAAGTTTTCATGACCTATCTTCTTTGGTATAGTGTAGTAAGGTTCTTCGTTGAAGGAATGAGGACAGATAGTCTGTATATTTTTGGTATAATACGAGTATCACAGGCATTAAGTTTAATCCTCTTTATTGCTACAATTATTTTATGGATTTATCGGCGGAAAGTCGTTAAGCCAAAATGGTATTTGGATGGTAGTGGATTAAAATACCCGTATTCAAGAGATTAGAATTAATAAAAGATTTTAATTAGAAAGTTTGAGAGAAAAAATGATAAAGATTGCAGTTTTAGGTAATGGTTCATGGGGTTCAGTATTGGGTTCAATGTTAGCCGATAATGGTAACGATGTAACTCTTTACGGTAACATTGATAGTGTTAATGAAGAAATTAACGCTCACCACACCAATAGCCATTATATGAAGGATTGGAAATTAAATGAGAATACCAAGGCTACTGGTGATTTGGAAGCAGCTCTTGATGGGGCAGAACTTGTTTTATTTGTTTTGCCAACTAAGGCAGTTAGAATCGTTGCTAAAAACGTACGCAAGGTTTTAGATAAGACGGGTGCTAAGCCACTGTTAGTTACTGCAACTAAAGGGATTGAACCAGGCAGTAAGAAGCTTATTTCTGAAATTTTAACTGAAGAAATTTATCCAGATGATGAAGATAAGATTGTTGCAATTTCAGGTCCTAGTCACGCAGAAAATGTTGCTCAAAAAGATTTAACCGCGATTGCATGTGCATCAACTAATGAAGAAAATGCTAAGCGGGTACAAGAATTGTTCTCCAATGACTACGTTCGTTTCTACACTAACGATGATTTAGTAGGTGTAGAAGTTGGTGGTGCCGTTAAGAACGTAATTGCGATTGCTGCAGGTATTTTAGTAGGCCAAGGATATGGTGATGACGCCAAAGCTGCCTTGATGACTAGAGGTTTAGCAGAAATCACTCGTTTGGGTGTGCAATACTTTGGTGCTAAGCCAATGACCTTCTCAGGCTTGTCAGGTATTGGTGACTTAATTGTAACTTGTACTTCAGTAAACTCACGTAATTGGCGTGCTGGTAAACAAATCGGCGAAGGCAAGACTTTAGATTACGTTTTGAAAAATATGGGACAAGTTGTCGAAGGCGCTACTACTGTTAAAGCTGTTCACGAATTATGTGAAGAAAAGGGCATTGATATGCCAATTTCAGAGGCAATCTACCGTGTTCTTTATGAAGATGCTGATGTTGATACAGAAATTAAGAAAATGATGGGTAGAGAACCAAAGCCTGAAATTCGTTTATAAAAGATAAGCAAAATAGTTGGCAAGAAGGTAAATCTATTGTATTATTTACTTATCAAAAGTAAGTGGAAAGAAGGATAGATTATGGCTGATAAATACGACGTAATTATTATTGGTGCAGGTCCTGGTGGAATGACTGCTGGCTTATATGCTGCGCGTGCTAACTTAAAGATTCTTGTTCTTGATCGCGGTCCCTATGGCGGTCAAATGAACAATACTGATGCTATCGACAATTATCCTGGTTTTTCTGAAATCAAAGGTCCAGAACTTAGTCAAAAGATGTACGACACAATGATGAAGTTTGAACCAGATTATAAGTATGGCAACGTACAAAGTGTTGAACTCGATGGCGAGGATAAGTTAGTTAAAACTGATGATGGCAATGAGTATCGTGCACCGATCGTAATTATTGCTACAGGTTCAGATCATAAGCATTTGAATGTGCCTGGAGAAGAAGAATATTCAGGCAAAGGTGTTTCATATTGTGCCGTCTGCGATGCCGCTTTCTTTAAAGATGAAGATGTAGCTGTCATCGGTGGTGGTGATTCAGCAATTGAAGAAGGAATTTATCTTTCACAATTAGCTAAGAGCGTTACAGTTATTCACCGCCGTGATCAATTGCGAGCACAACCAACTTTGCAAAAGCGTGCATTTGCCAACAAGAAGATGCATTTCATTTGGAATGCACAAACTGAAGAAATCTTAGGCGATGACATGAAAGTCACAGGGGTTAAGTACCGCGATAAGGAAACTGGTGCCGAAAAAGAAATTCCAGTTGCTGGTGTCTTTATTTACGTGGGTGTTTTACCACAAACTGAACCTTTTAAGGATCTTGGTATCTTGGATGACCATGGTTGGATTGTAACTGATGATCATATGGAAACTAAGGTGCCTGGTATCTTTGCTTTAGGTGATGTTCGTCAAAAAGATTTACGCCAAATTGCTAATGCAGTTGGTGAAGGTAGTGTAGCTGGTCAAGCTGCATATAATTACTACCAAGACTTGCAAGACAAGAAAAATTAAATTTATTCGTTTTTTCATTAAGACATGTTCGTATTGGACATGTCTTTTTTTGTCTAAAGCTTAAATTAATGACTAATAAGTTTTATAATTAATAGCAGATAATAGAAAATTGTTAACAGTTTGAAAGCGCTTTAGAAATCCAATTTTTAATGAATAGAGGACATTGATGGACGCTAAAGAAATTTATACAGAATGGCAAAAAGCTACTAATTTACCAGATTATTTAAAAGATCAATTAAATACTTTGGGTAAGGATGAAAAATGGATCGAAGATGCCTTTGGACAGGATATTAATTTTGGTACTGCGGGGATGCGTGGTCGTCTTGAACCCGGTACCAACCGGATTAACTTGTTTACTGTAGGTCGAGTAACTGAAGGCTTAGCTCGTTTAATTGAAGAAAATGGTGCTGATGCTAAAAAGCGTGGGGTAGCTATTTCCTTTGATTCAAGATATCACTCAAGAGAGTTTGCAGAACATGCTGCCAGAGTTTTAGGTGCACACGGAATTCATGTTTACTTATTTGATGATTTAAGACCGACACCAGAACTTTCATATGCAGTACGTCATTTGCATACTTTCGCTGGAATTAATATCACTGCTTCACACAATGCTAAGCAATACAATGGCTATAAAGTTTACGGTGAAGATGGTGCACAAATGGCACCAGATAATGCAGATCGACTTTTTGCTTATGCTCAAAAAGTAACTGATATTTTTGCTGTCAAGGCTGCACCAGTAAAAGAATTGCGTGCTAATGGCACCTTGCAGTTAATAGGTGAAGATGTTGATGAAGATTACTTGAATGAATTGAAGCAAGTAACTGTTGATCCAGAGATGGTTAAGGCCAACGCTGACAAGTTAAAGATCATTTATACTCCACTTCATGGTACAGGCAAGATGCTTTATGATCGTGCTTTCAGACAAGGCGGCTTTGATAATGTGATTCCTGTGCCAAGTCAATCAATCATTGATCCAGAATTTCCAACCACAATTAAGCCTAATCCAGAATACCGTGATGTTTTTGAACCTGGTTTTAAGTTGGCAAATAAGGTAAATGCTAATGTCATTATTGCTACTGACCCGGATGCTGATAGAATGGGTGCAGCAGTTAGAAAAACTGATGGTGATTTCCAAGTTTTGACTGGTAACCAAATTGCTACTTTGATGGCTTACTACCTATTGGCTCATATGAAGGAAAATGGTCAATTAACCCCTGATTATGAGATCGTTACTTCAGTTGTTTCTAGTGCTTTGCCATTTAAGATTGCAGAGGACTTTGGTATTAAGACTAAGCATGTTTTGACGGGCTTTAAGTACATTGGTGAAGAAGTTGACCGGATGAATAAAGCTGGTGATGCTAAGTTCTTGATGGGCTTTGAAGAAAGCTATGGCTATTTGTTTAAACCATTTGCTCGTGATAAGGATGCCATGCAGGGTGCATTGATGTTTGCCGAAGTTGCTTCATACTATGCTTCACGTGGGATGACTGTCTTTGATGGTTTGCAAGAAATTTGGCAAAAGTATGGCGTTGCTTATGAAATTACCCGTGCAATTGAAATGCCAGGTATTGGTGGTCAAAAGAAGATGGCCGAATTAATGAGCAAGTTGCGTAATGAGCACTTAACCGAAATCGGCGGTAGTAAAGTGCTTAAGATTCAAGATTTCTTGCAAAAAGAAACTATTGAAAATGGCAAGAAGACACCATTAGAAGGGTTCCCAGAATCTAATGTGTTGAAGTACTTCTTAGATGATGAAACCTGGGTAGCACTTCGCCCATCAGGTACTGAACCAGTAATTAAGGCCTATGTTGGTGTAAACAAAAAAGACATTGCCACTGCAGAAAAGGCAGCTGAAGATTATCAAAAGGCTTTAGCAGATTTACTTAAATAATTAAGCATTTTTCGTGCGAAAGCACGTTCGCGGTAGTAAAATATAGATACTAATTAAAAAGTTGGACTATGCTTGTCCAACTTTTTTCTTGAGGAGTTTTTTATGATTAAACGACAAAAAAATCGCAAATTTGAATTAGTATCAAAGTTTAAACCAGCCGGTGATCAAGAGCAAGCTATTGATAAACTGACTGCTGGATTTAAAAAAGGATATAAAGAACAGATTCTGGAAGGTGCAACTGGTACTGGGAAAACTTTCACCATGGCCAATATTATTGCTAAGCTGAATAAGCCTACATTAGTTATTACGCATAATAAGACCTTGGTAGGGCAGCTATATGGTGAGTTTAAAAGTTTCTTTCCTAATAATGCAGTTGAATATTTTGTTTCATACTATGATTATTATCAGCCAGAAGCTTACGTTCCACAATCAGACACTTATATTGAAAAGGATTCGGCAATCAATGATGAAATTGATCAGTTGCGGCATGCTACTACCTCAGCTTTAATGGAGCGTAATGACGTAGTAGTTGTTGCTTCGGTTTCTTGTATCTATGGTTTGGGTGATCCTAAAGAGTATGCGCGCAGTGTCTTGATGATCCATGAAGGCGAAGAATATGACCGTAATACCTTGTTGCGTGATTTGGTAAATATTCAATATGATCGTAATGATATTGACTTTCAACGCGGTCGTTTTCGGGTCCGCGGGGATGTAGTTGAGGTCTTTCCAGCCGGCAATTCTAATCATGCTTATCGAATTGAATTCTTTGGTGATGAAATTGATCGCATTGTTGAAGTTGATTCGTTAACCGGTGAGGTGATCGGTGAGCGTGAGAGTATTTCGCTTTTCCCAGCTACGCACTTTATGACCAATGACGAGCAATTGCGGCGAGCTTTGGGAGCAATTTCTAAAGAGATGAAATTGCAGGTTAAAAAGTTCGAAGGCGAAGGCAAATTGCTTGAAGCTGAAAGAATCAAGCAACGTACTACCTATGATATGGAAATGATGGGTGAAGTTGGCTATACCAACGGAATCGAAAACTATTCAAGGCATATGGAAGGACGAAAAGCAGGAGAGCCACCGTATACTTTGTTGGACTTCTTCCCAGATGATTTCTTAATTTTAATTGACGAATCACATGCTACTATGCCTGAAATTAGAGCAATGTACAATGGTGACCGTAATCGTAAGCAAACCCTGATTGACTATGGTTTCCGTTTGCCATCTGCACTTGATAACCGTCCATTAAAGCTATCCGAATTTGAAAAGCATGTTAATCAAATTTTGTATGTCTCAGCTACCCCAGGTGATTATGAACTTGAACGAACAGATCATAAGGTTGAACAAATTATTCGACCAACCGGATTGCTTGATCCCAAGATTGAAGTAAGGCCAATTGAGGGGCAAATTGATGATTTAGTTGGCGAAATTAATAAACGGATTGACCGTCATGAACGAGTCTTTGTTACTACTTTGACCAAAAAAATGGCGGAAGACTTAACCGATTATTTGAAGGACTTAGGAATTAAAGTACGTTATTTGCACTCTGATATTAAGACGCTGGAAAGAATGCAAATTTTGCGTGACTTACGGTTAGGTAAGTTCGATGTCTTAATTGGAATTAACCTGTTGCGGGAAGGAATCGATGTACCGGAAGTTTCACTGGTAGCAATTCTGGATGCAGATAAGGAAGGCTTCTTGAGAGCATATCGGCCGCTGGTTCAGACTATGGGACGGGCCGCCCGTAATGCCAATGGTGAAGTAATAATGTATGCTGATACGATTACTGATTCCATGAGAGCAGCGATTAAAGCTACCAAGCGTCGGCGTAAAATTCAGATGGAATTTAACAAAGAGCATGGCATAACGCCTAAGACAATCATTAAGCCGATTCAAGACGTAATTTCGATTACTAAACCGTCGAGTGAAAAAGAAGAAAAATCTGATAGTTTTGCAGATCTTAATTTTGATGAATTGACGGCTAAGCAAAAGAAGACAATGATTAGCAACTTGCAAGAGCAAATGCAAGAAGCAGCTAAGAAGCTTGACTTTGAAGAAGCTGCTAACTTGCGGGATGCAATTATGGAATTGCAAAAATCATCAAGAAAACCGAAGACAAGAAAAGGAAAGAATTTTAATGGCAAATGATAAGATCGTTATTCGCGGAGCACGTGAACATAATTTAAAAGACATTAATTTAACTATTCCTAAGGATAAGTTAGTAGTTATTACTGGCTTATCTGGTTCAGGTAAAAGTTCTTTAGCCTTTGATACGCTTTATGCAGAAGGGCGTAGACGTTATGTGCAATCACTTTCTAGTTATGCTAGACAGTTTTTGGGGCAAATGGATAAACCAGATGTGGATTCAATTGATGGTTTAAATCCAGCAATTTCAATTGATCAAAAAACAACGTCACATAATCCACGGTCAACAGTTGGGACCGTCACTGAGATTAATGATTATTTACGTTTGCTTTGGGCCAGAGTAGGCCATCCAATTTGTCCTAATGATGGGACGCTGATTCAACGACAATCAGTTGATCAGATGGTTGACCGAGTGATGGCTTTACCAGAAAGAACGAAAATTCAAATTTTAGCGCCAGTTATTCGTGCTAAGCGTGGAGAACACAAGGAAGTATTTAAGCGAGTACAACGTGCAGGATATGTTCGTGTAATTGTTGATGGTGAGATGCACGAAATTGGTGAGGATTTTGAATTAGCTAAGAACAAGCGCCACTCAATCGATATTGTCGTTGACCGTTTGATTGTTAAGGATAGCATTAAGTCTCGCTTATTTGATTCTGTTGAAGCTGCACTTCGTTTGTCAGATGGCTACATGAATGTTGATGTAATTGGCGGTGAAATGCTTAACTTTTCTGAGTATTATGCTTGTCCAAAGTGTGGCTTTACTGTGGGTGAAATGGAACCAAGACTGTTCTCCTTTAATGCACCATTTGGTGCCTGCCCTGATTGTGATGGGTTAGGGATGAAGTTAGCAGTAGACGAAGATTTGGTTGTTCCGGACAAAACAAAATCTTTAGCTGAAGGTGCACTGGCTCCATGGAAGACTTCCAATTACTATACTGAAATGTTGGAACAAGCTTGCACGGCATTAAAAATTCCGATGGATAAGCCTTTTAATAAACTAACTAAACGTCAACGCGACATTATTCTGCATGGCTCAACTAAGCCGGTGAAATTCCATGTAACTGGTGACTTTGGCGTTAATGATACCGTTCAACCATTTGAAGGAGTAATGGCCAATGTTGAGCGGCGTTATAAACGACCAATGTCCAAGTTTATGCGTGATGTGATGGGCAAATATATGACTGAACTTACTTGTTCAACTTGTCACGGCAAGCGTTTGAATGAAAAAGCATTAGCAGTGAAAGTCATGGGCAAGGATATCGCGGAAGCTTCGGAGCTTTCTATTGATAAAGCACTTGATTTCTTTAAGGACGTCAAATTAAGCGAGCAAGAGACTATGATTGCTAAGCCAATTTTAAAGGAAGTACGCGATCGTCTTTCATTCTTGGATAGTGTAGGATTAGATTATTTAACTCTTTCTCGATCAGCTAATACCTTGTCTGGTGGTGAAGCTCAGCGTATTCGGTTGGCAACTCAAATTGGCTCAAACTTATCGGGAGTTATGTATGTTTTGGATGAACCATCTATCGGTTTGCATCAACGCGATAATGATCGGCTGATTGCTTCTTTAAAGAGAATGCGTGATTTAGGCAATTCTTTAATTGTGGTAGAGCACGATGACGAAACAATGCGGCAAGCTGACTATTTGGTTGATATGGGACCTGGTGCCGGTGTTTACGGTGGTAAAGTTATGGCACAAGGAACTCCTAAAGAAGTAGAGCAGAATCCTGATTCTTTAACGGGGCAATATTTGTTTGGTAAAAAATTTGTGCCGGTTCCATTGAAGCGTCGTAAAGGCAATGGTAAAAAGATTACAATTACTGGAGCTCAAGAAAATAATTTAAAGAATATTAATGTTGATTTTCCGTTGGGCAAATTTATTGTGGTCAGTGGTGTCTCAGGTTCTGGTAAATCTACTTTGGTTAATATGATCTTGAAACGCGCTTTAGCCCAAAAATTAAACAATAATTCAACTAAGCCAGGTAAGTATAAGTCAATCAAGGGTTACAAGAATATTGAAAAAATCATCGATATCGATCAAAGCCCTATTGGTAGAACACCACGTAGTAATCCTGCAACTTATACTAGTGTTTTTGATGATATCAGAACCTTATTTGCTCAAACTAATGAAGCAAAATTGCGTGGTTATACTAAAGCAAGATTTTCGTTCAACGTCAAAGGTGGACGTTGTGAAGCCTGTCATGGTGATGGAATTATCAAGATTGAAATGAACTTTTTGCCTGATGTATATGTACCATGTGAGGTTTGTCACGGCACTCGTTATAATTCTGAAACATTGGAAGTAACTTATCGGGGAAAGAATATTGCTCAAGTGCTTGATATGACGATTAATGAAGCAACTAAGTTTTTCGAAAATATTCCTAAGATTCAGCGTAAACTCCAGACTATCGTTGATGTAGGTTTGGGCTATGTGAAATTAGGTCAATCCGCTACAACTTTATCTGGTGGTGAAGCTCAAAGAATGAAATTAGCTGCTGAATTGCAAAAACTTTCTACTGGTAAAAATTTCTATATTCTTGATGAACCAACTACCGGTTTGCATACCGATGATATCAAGCGTTTATTAGAAGTTTTGCAGCGGTTGGTAGATGAAGGCAATACGGTTTTAATTATTGAGCATAATCTTGATGTAATTAAAAATGCAGATTGGCTGATTGACTTAGGTCCTGAAGGAGGGGAACGTGGCGGTCAAATTGTGGCTACCGGTACGCCAGAAGAAGTAGCGAAAGTTAAAGAAAGCTATACTGGTCAGTATTTGAAACCAGTCTTAGAACGCGATACTAAACTAACAAAAGAAGCAAAAAAATAGGCTAGAAGACAATAGCCAATAGTTTTTATTAACCTTGAATAAGTGTAAAATAGTCTGCAAGGAGGAATAAAAATGGATATTTTTTCTAGTTCTAGAGATAATCGCGGCTTTGACTGGGGCGCATTTATTGCCGGTATCTTAATGGTCGTAGTTGCGTTCGTGTTATTACGTCACCCAGCTAAAGGGTTGCATGCATTTGTCTTGATTTTTGCTATTGTATCAATCGTTCAAGGTATTGTATGGTTGGCTGCTTACTCACGTTTTCGTGAATTTTTCTCACGTAGTTGGGTAGCAATTGTGTCAGGTGTATTAGATATCATTATCGGTATCTTGTTCATTTGCTCATATGATATTGGTGGTTTGACTATCGCTTACTTATTTGCAATCTGGTTCTTTGTTGATTCAGTTGTAGGTATTGCTTGGTCATGGCACTTACGTGCATTTTCAACCGGATACTTTGTATTTAACTTGATTTTGAATATTTTAAGTTTGATTATTGCCTTCTTCTTAATTATTAATCCAGTAATCGCAGCCTTAAGCTTAGTATGGTTAGTTGCATTCTGGTTATTAGTCTTTGGCATTAATGAAATTGTGGTTGCATTTATGCACCGTTAATATTTGATAAAAATTTAAGCCGAAAGGCTTCTTTTTTTTGCACAATTATGACACACCCGGTATTATATAATTTGTAAAGAGGAGGATTTTAGCATGGCTGATGAGAAAAAACAATTATTAATAGTCACAGGCATGAGCGGAGCAGGTAAAACTGTGGTCGCTCATGACTTAGAAGATATGGGCTACTTTGTAGTCGATAATCTTCCTCCAACTTTATTAGGTAGTTTTTGGGATTTAATTAATAATTCCAATGACTTTCATAAGGTAGCCGTAGTAATTGATTTACGAGTTAAGACATTTTATCGCGATTTATTGGATGAAGTTAATTCACTTGAAGATAATGGCAATGTGCAAGCTACTATCCTATTTTTGGATGCTTCCGATGATGTCTTGGTTGCTCGTTATAAAGAAACAAGGCGTCTTCCGCCTTTAGCCAATAATGGCAAAGGTCGCTTGCTTGATGGCATTCAAGAAGAACGTCGTATTTTAATGCCAATTAAAAATAGATCAAATTATATTATCGATACGTCAAACTTGTCGACTAAGGAATTAAAGCAAAAATTAATCAATACATTTAGTGATCGCAAGCGGCAACCATTTTCAATTGAAGTGATGTCATTTGGCTTTAAGTATGGGATGCCAATTGATGCAGATATTGTAATGGATGTGCGTTTTTTGCCTAACCCATTTTATATTTCAGAATTAAGACCATTTACGGGACTGGACAAGCGTGTATTTGACTATGTGATGAACAAAGAAGAAACACAGGTCTTTTATAAAAAATTGCTTGATTTGCTTGAAACAGCTATCCCTGGATATATCAAAGAGGGAAAGGAAAAGTTGACCATTGCAATTGGTTGTACTGGGGGTCAACACCGGAGTGTTTCAATTGCCCAACAGTTGGCACGAGATTTAGCTAAAAGATATCCAGTCGATATTACTCACCGTGAAGTGAGTCGTTATATTAGAAAGTAGGTGCGCACCTGTGCCATATGGAGAAACAAGGATTGTTCGCGTGATTAAAGGCAGACGTCCCCGTGTAGTCGTAATTGGTGGCGGTACGGGTTTACCAGTTATTTTGAATGCTTTAAAAGATCAAAACGCGGAAATTACTGCAATCGTAACGGTTTCAGATGACGGCGGTTCATCTGGTTCAATCCGTAACTTTATTAACGTAGTTCCACCTGGTGATATCCGTAATGTTTTGGTATCACTTAGTGACTTACCTCAGGAAGAAAAGAATATTTTTCAGTATCGATTTGATTCATCCGATTCCTTTTTTTCAGGACATGCAATCGGTAATTTAATTATTGCGGCATTGAATGAAATGCATGGCAATATCTTTGATGCAGTTCAATCTTTGTCAAAAATGATGAAAATTGATGGTCATGTTTTTCCAGCTTCCAATGAACCATTGACTTTAAACGCAGAATTCGTGGATGGAACTACGGAGTCTGGTGAAACTGAAATCACATCTAAAGATAAGCGGATTAAGCGTGTCTGGGTGACCGATACTGATTCGGATGAAGAGCCTAGAGCTGTTTTACCAGTACTGGCTTCGATTATGCAAGCTGATGCAGTCGTACTTGGGCCAGGTAGTTTATTTACTTCAATTTTACCTAACTTAATGATCTCTAATTTAGGTGAAGCAGTGCGTGAGACTGACGCCGAGGTTATTTATATTTGCAATATCATGACTCAGCGTGGAGAGACAGATCACTTTAGTGATGCGGAACACGTACAGGTAATTAACGATCACTTAGGTGGAAATTATATCAATACCGCTCTGGTTAATGGTGCCAAAATTGATATGAGCAAATTTCACCCAGAAGATTATGATGCTTATCTTGAGCCTGTTAAGAATGACTTTGAAGGCTTAAGAAAGCAAAACTGCCGTGTCATTACTGATGACTTTATCGATCAACGTCATGGATTGGTATTTCATGATGGTGAAAAGGTAGGAAAAGAAATTATTAATCTGGCATTTGAATCAATGTCACGTAAAAGAATGAAGGAAAATGATGGCTAGTTATGCTAGTGAAGTCAAAAAGGAGCTAACTTCGCTTGAGGTGCATCCAGAGCATGCCAAAGCAGAGTTAGCTGCTTTTTTGCGAATGAATGGTGTATTAAACTTGCACGATCATCAATTTAGCCTGGATATCACTACAGAAAATCCTGCGATTGCTCGACGAATTTTTAAGCTGATTAAGATTGCTTATGGTATTGAGCCATTGCTGATTGTCTCGCGCAAGATGAAATTGAAAAAAAATAATCAATATTTGGTACGATTGAATCAGAAGGTACAAGAAATCCTAGAAAACTTACAAATCTGGGATCCTGAAAGAGGTTTGGTAACGCGAATTCCGCAGAGAATTATGACTTCACGTGAAGGAGCAATGTCCTATTTACGCGGTGCATTTCTAGCCGGAGGTAGTGTCAATAATCCAGAAACGAGTCGTTATCACTTGGAGATTTATTCAACTTATGAGGACCATAATGAGGATTTATGTAAGTTGATGAATAATTATTTTTATTTAAATGCTAAAGCAACTAAACGTAGAAGAGGCTATATTGTTTATTTAAAAGAAGCCGCAAAAATTGGCGACTTTTTGCATATAGTGGGTGCACTTAATGCAATGCTTAACTTTGAAGATTTGCGTATTATGCGAGATATGCGAAATTCGGTTAATCGCTTGGTTAATTGTGATACCGCGAATATGAAAAAAACAGCCTCAGCTTCAGCTAAGCAGGTAGAAGACATCCAGCTGATTGAACAAGAAAACGGCTTAGATGATCTACCAGAGAAATTGCAAGTTTTAGCGCGTTTTAGATTGGCGCATCCAGAATTAACTTTAAAGGAAGTAGCTAATCAAATTCCGGATGGTCCGATTTCGAAGTCAGGAGTTAATCACCGATTTAAGAAACTACATGAGTTAGCTGAGAGTTTAAGAGAATAAGAAAAAGGAGCCTGCACAATGAGTGCAAGCTCCTTTTAGAGTGTGAATAATTTTTAATAATTAATTACTTCTTCTTATTAACCATGATTTCGTCAATCAAACCATATTCCTTGGCTTCTTCAGCAGTTAAGTAGTTGTCACGTTCAGTATCCTTTTGGATCTTTTCCAAAGGTTGACCGGTAGTTTCGTGCAAAATTTCGTTGATCTTCTTACGGCTCTTCAAAATTTCGTTAGCTGCAATTTGGATATCAGTTTGTTGACCTTGAGCACCACCTAAAGGTTGGTGAATTAAAACAGTTGAGTTAGGAAGTGCGAAACGCTTACCCTTGGTACCACTAGTCAAAAGGATAGAAGCCATTGAAGCTGCCATACCAATTGCAATAGTTGATACGTCTGACTTAATAAAGTTCATGGTATCCATGATAGCTAAGCCGGAGGTGATTACACCACCTGGTGAGTTGATATAAAGTGAAATATCCTTGGTATTGTCTTGAGCATCAAGGAAGAGTAATTGAGCGATGATTGAGTTAGCCATTTGGTCATTAATTTCACCGCTAAGCATGATAATTCTGTCTTTTAATAAGCGTGAGTAAATGTCATAAGCACGTTCACCACGAGCAGTTTGTTCAATAACTGTAGGTACTAGCATAAATTTGCCTCCTAATTGATTTCGTATTAATTAGCACTCTTTCAAGTACAGTGCTAATTAAATCACTTCGTAATGAAAGTGTCAAATAAAGAAGCTCAATGGTAACAATGGTAATAAAAATGTATTTTAGCTAATAGTGTTTATATATTATAATATAAAAGTAAAATGCAAAATATAAGATACGGAGGATAGGTTTGAAGTATTCAAATAAAATTTTAACTGCTACTTCAGCTGTAGCACTGGGTGTTGGTTTGTTAATTGGTTCTACAAATGCAGTATTTGCAGATAATTCTAAAACTACTGATAGTAATACAGATACTGCTAAGACTGATTCCAGTGCGAAGAAGGGACCAGCTCAAACAAGTACTTCTTATGACTTAATGGTTAAAGTAGGTAGCAATAAGAATTATCCTGTTTATAAAAAGATTAGTAATGGTAAACCTAGTGGTAAGATTGCTGATGCTAGCGATTATCAATATGCTCATATTCAATCTGACCAGAGAATTAAGACAAAGGATGCAACTTATTGGCGTATTTATGTAAATGGTCGTAAAGTTGGTTATGTTAACCAAAACTACTTTACAAGAGATGCTATCGCTGTACCAAAGACTATCAGTTTAGTACAAAATAGTCACTACGATTTTGATCCAACTGATGCAGTAAGTTATGTAACCAATTATATGGGTACTGTAATTGATACAGCAGATATTAAGATTTCAGAAGATGCAATCGATTGCTCAACTCCAGGTACCTATAATGTTAAATATAGCTATGGTAAAGCAAAGGCAACTGTTAAGGTAACTGTCAGAAAGAGTACTAAGGAAGGAATTGCTGATGCTGATAGCGTCCAAGCTAAGCCATTTAACGGCGATTTGAAATCCTGGAAGACTTACTACGGCAGTTCTGCTAACTATGTAACTAAGACTGATTTTACTCCTGATAAGAATAAGCATGCTTATGATAGTGAAAGCGGAAAATTAGATTTCACTACTCGCTTCTTCCAACCAGTTTTATTAAGTGTTTACCGTGACATTAAAAATGATGACTATATTAACCGTGTAGGTCATATTCCTGAAGGAATTACCATGTCAAATGGCTGGTTGTATACTAGTTTATTAAGTAGTACCCTGATTAGCAATGGTCATATTGTAGGATATAATCTTAACCATTTAACCAATGCATTTAACGGACAATACTTACTTGATATGAGCCAAAAGAAGTTCAATTCTTACGTTAAGAACATTAAAGTTAGTCCATATATTCCAATTGGTCACGGTCAAGCAATGGGCTCAACTGATAAATACATTTACGTTCTAAATAACAATAATAAGGTTTCATACAAGAGCAATATGTCTGAAGAGTTAATCCAAATTCGGAAGAGCGATATGTGCATTAACAAGATTTGGACTATTAAATGCTGGAACGGTAGTGATTCAGACGGTCGTTACTTCAATAATGGTGTTGTTGTAAATGATCACAAGCTTTACACAACTCTTTATAATAAAGAAAAAGACCAAACTGAATACTGGGAATTCAACCGCAAAGGCGATAACTGGTATCCAACTATGGTAGGTGCAACTAAGGGTGGCATTGTAGCAAACACATACACTCAAGGTTTTACTTATGATGCCAAGAACAATAACTTCTACCTTGCATTCAATGACGTAATTGCTAAGATTGCAACTGATGGTGAAGTTAAGGATACTTACCAATACCACACTGGTCGTGAAATTGAAGGTATCGCAACCTACAACAACAAGTTATACATGAACTTAGCTCAACGTGCTGAATTACTTGAAAGTAAACAAAAGTTGACTAAGTAATCATTATCGATATTAATTTAAATAAAGGAAATTCAATGAAAATATTGGATTTCCTTTATTTTTTTAGTTGTATAATTAGAAAAACGAGTTATTTAGTTAGGCAAAAGAATGAAAATATTAGAATTAAAACATATCCAATATAGTGCAGATAAAAAACAAATATTGCAAGATGTATCATTTAAGGTTAATAAAGGCGATTTTCTAACCTTAATTGGCCCATCAGGTGCAGGAAAAAGTACGATTTTACGATTGATTGCAAATTTAATTAGTGCTAATTCAGGCGATATTCTATATCAAGAAAAAAACATTAGCTCCTTAAATCCAGTTCAATATCGTAGAGAAGTTTCATATTGTTTTCAGCAGCCGTCTTTATTTGGGCAAACAGTAAGAGATAATTTGATTTTCCCGTATGAAATTAGAAAAGTAGATGTAAATGACAAGCAAATAGCTGATTTACTTAATCAAGTTGATCTCTCTGCTGATTTTTTAGATAAAAAGATTACTGCTTTATCAGGTGGTGAAAAGCAAAGAGTTGCGTTAATTCGAAACATAATATTTTTACCAAAGATATTGCTATTAGATGAAGTAACTACCGGGCTTGATAATCAAAGTAAAGATATTGTACATAATTTGATTAAAGATGTTTCTGAGAAAGGCGTGACAATTATTCAAGTTACACATGATCAAAGTGAAATTGATGAAGCAAGCAATATTTTAAGAGTAAAAAAGGGCGGAATAATCGAATGAAAAATGTTGTAGTTAGCAACTGGTCGTTAGTATTAGCTTTTGCACTGGTGTTAGTTTCCATTGGAATTTCTGCGAAAGAAAAATTAGGACTAACCAAGGATATTTTAATTAGCGTGATTAGGGCGATAATTCAGTTAGTCGTAATCGGCTACGTTTTGAAGTTTATTTTTCATGTTAATGCCTTGTGGCTAACTTTGGTTTCAACTATTGTGATAATTTTTAATGCATCTTGGAATGCTAATCAGCGTGATCCTAATCCGGGGCGGAATATTTGGAATTCGATAATAGCCGAAGCGGTAGGGACTTACGTGACATTAGGAATTCTGATTTTTTCTGGCGTAATTAAACCAGTCCCTATGCAGGTCATTCCCATTACGGGGATGATTGCTGGAAATGAAATGGTGGCAGTTGGCTTATGCTATAAAGCGTTGAATGATAGCTTTAATGATCTGCATCAACAAGTTTTAGAAAAGTTGGCTTTGGGTAGTGATATTAAAACTGCATCGATGCCAATTTTAAGAAGGAGCATTAAGACTGCGATGCAGCCTACGATAGATTCGGCTAAAACTGTAGGATTAGTAAATTTGCCAGGAATGATGTCCGGCTTAATTTTTGCTGGTGTAAATCCCATTTATGCAATTAAGTATCAGATTATGATTACATTTATGTTGCTTTCTGCCACTGGCCTTGGAGCCGTGATTAGTGGCTATTTGGCTTATAAAAATTACTTTAATGATAGGATGCAATTGAAATAGGCAGTATGATAAAAATAATTTTCTACATTTAGATTTAGTTAAGTTATATTTCATAAGCGTTTGTAAAGGTGATTTAAGTTAACTTAAATCATATAGTAAAATTTGAGTTAAAATGAATTTAATTTTTCCAGCTATTATAAATATCAATTTTGTCATGTTTAGATAATTTAGCCATAAATAAAAACCCCGAAATTCATGTCCGAATTTCGGGGTTCATATCATGATCAAAGTTTGAGCTTCATTATTTTATTGGGCTGATTTTTGTTTTAAAAACTGCTGTTTTTTCATCATTTGTTTTTGCAACTGCTTGGCATCGTTAACTGACATTACTTTCCAGTTGTAGGGAATAGAAAAAATATATTCTCTGTGTTTTAACTCCTTGTCATGACCAAAGACGCCAAACATTATTTGATTAAAGGTATTGCTATAGGTGTAGCGAGTAGTCTTAATCGTTACTTTTGGTTGGCTGCTTCGTTTTACTTTTGTCGATACTTTATCTAATTTAATAGATTTTGGCTTCTTTTGAAGCTGACCAGTTTTATAAAGGTAAACTTTTTCAGTTCCATTACCTAAAGGCTGATAAAGCAAAATTGGCAGCCGAGGAGTAGCACTGGAAACTAGAGTGTTAGTGCTTGAAGTTGTTTTAGTTTTCATTCCCCAGTGATTATAATCATGTTCTACAATGCCGACAACACAAAGAATTGTTACGATTAATGATAGCCATGCAATAAAAGTATGCCTTTTTCCAGGGATGATATTAAAGTAAATAAACATAATTGCAGCTACGATTAGAATTAAAAGTATCATTTAACCATCCACCTTTTCTTGATGTTCACGTGCTCGATTGCCCTTCTTTAAGAAGAATGCAAGAACTAATGCGATTAATGAGAAGAGGATACTCATTGCAAATGAAGCATGAAAACCGTCTAAAGTTGCACTGATTGCTCTAGTCTTGTATTCAAGTGGCAGTGCATGAAGTAAACTTTTACCAGGCATATTATTATTGGTAGTTGTAGTTAAAACAGATACCAAAATTGCAGTACCAATTGAACTTAATACCTGTCTGAAAGTGTTGTTAACAGCAGTACCGTGAGAAATCTTGTTTAATGGTAAAGAATTCATACCAGATGTAGTAACATTCATCATTACCAAAGCTACACCGACCATTCTGATTGCATAAAGAATGATAATCATCGTGTACGAACTTTGCTCAGTTAAAAAGACAAATGGAATGGTTCCAATGGTCAACAAAGTCATACCAGTAATTGCCATTTTACGTGCACCATATTTGTCGAATAAACGGCCAGTAATTGGCGACATAATACCAATCATCAATGCACCAGGTAGTAACATTAAACCTGAATGGAAGGCAGAAACGCCACGCAAATTTTGAATATATAATGGTAAAACCATTTCAATGCCGACCATCGCTAAGTTGGTGATACCACTTAAGGCAGCTGCCAGTGAAAATTCAAAGTGTTTAAAAACGGTAATGTCCAAAAATGGGTCATCCATTTTCAATTGGCGGATACCGAATAGGATTACAAATATAATTCCAAATCCAATAAATCCTAAAATCTCGGGATTGGTCCAGCCTTTGTTACCAGCTTCTGAAAAACCATACAACAGACTTCCGAAGCCTAGAGTAGAGGTTGTTACTGACCAAACATCAATTTTTTCTTTCTTAGTTGGTAAAACATCTTTAATTAAAAAGAAAGCTAAGATAATTACTATTCCCGCAATTGGGGCAATGATGCTGAAAAGATAACGCCAAGAAAGGTTATCAACAATCCAACCAGATAATGTTGGTCCAATTGCCGGTGCTAAGCCAATAACAATCCCAACAGTTCCCATTGCTGCACCACGCTTATTAGCTGGGAAGATAGAAAGCATAATTGTTTGTAAAAGTGGCATAGTAACACCAACGCCTAATCCCTGAATGATTCTCCCAGCAAGCAGGGTGCCAAAGTTGGGTGCAATTGCGGCGATCACTGTTCCAATAAAGAAGATTGACATGGCTGACAAATACATTTTTCTTGAACCGAAGCGATTGATTAGCCATGCAGAAATTGGGATCATAACACCATTAACTAACAGAAAGGCTGTTGAAAGCCATTCAGCAGTTGCGGTGCTGATGTTAAATGAACGCATAATTGAAGGAAGCGCTGTTGAAAGCAGTGTTCCGTTTAATACAGTACAGAAAGAACCTATAATTAAAACTAAAACTAGTAGGTTTCGATTATAAGCTTTTCCATGAATATCCGTTGGTTGCTTATTCATGTAATGTTCCTTTCTCTTATAAAAGTTAACTATAAAAACTATAGGCTTAAAATTCATTATTGTCAAATAATCTTACAAGTAAGTTAGATAAATTAACACTAGTGTTGCAAAAGATAACAACAATATATAAAATATAACTATACTGTAAGGTGGTATCAGGATGAAATCTAAAAAAATTATGCATGACATTTTTCAAAATTTAGAAATTGGAATCGGTGAAGTTAGTAAATTGACTGGTGTTTCGCAAAGGCAATTGCGCTATTGGGAAACTAAGGGCTACATTAAGCCGATTTCAGATGATCAAAGTGGTGTGCGCCGCTATAATTTAGCGACCTTGTATCTAATTGTTTTTATCAAGGAACAATTAGATGAGGGCTTTACGTTGTCTGCAGCCTTTGAGCATTCAAAGGATATACGGTTGAAGAGTAGAATTGTTCATCAATTTTTCAGAGAAACTTTTGATGATGTTAAGGTTACTGATTCTACAAAGGGCTATGGGGAAATTGACTTAGGTGAATTTCAGGCTGAAGATGGCAGCATGCACCATTTCAAAGGTGTTGTAGATGAAAAAGGACAATACGTTAAGATGGATGAATAATGCAATTTTGATTTAGCTATTTTGCACTTTGTGTGTAAAAATGAACCACTTATTTGAGGTTTAAGTACAAAAGGGCTTCTTTTCTGTATTCTGATTATGAATTCAGAAAGGAAGTCTTTTTATGTTAATTGAAACTTTTAATCTAACTAAAAAATATGGTAAGAAGTTAGCTTTGAACAAGGTTAATTTGAAGATTAATCGTGGACAGTTGGTAGCTTATTTGGGCACGAATGGTGCAGGTAAATCTACTACTATTAACATCCTGATTGGCCTATTGAAACCAACTAGTGGCACTATCACGTATGCTAAGGATCTAAAAATCGGGGTAGTCTTTCAGAATAGTGTTTTAGATGATGTATTGACTGTCAAAGATAATCTATATTTAAGGGCAAGGATGTACAAAACTTTTTCTAAAGAGTGGTTAGAAAAATTGATTGGGTTGATTGGTATTAGAAGTTTCCTCAATCAAAAATACGGTACTTTGTCTGGTGGGCAAAAAAGAAGAGTGGATATTGCTAGAGCGTTAATTGATCATCCAGATATCTTATTTTTGGATGAACCAACAACAGGGTTAGATTTACAAACAAGAATTGTTATCTGGGATTTATTGCAAAAGCTTCAAAAAGAACAGGGGCTGACTATTTTCTTAACTACGCACTATTTAGAGGAAGCCGAAAATGCTGATCAGATGTATATTTTGGAAAATGGCAATGTCTTAGCAGAAGGCTCTGCAGAAGAAATTAAAGAGATGTATGCACCCAATCGGCTGCTAATTCGCCTAAAACAAGGGCAAACTTTTTCTACTAATTTTAAACAAATTTCTAAGTCAGATGATCAAATTGAAATCGATGGGCTTAATAGTAATCAGGTCATAGACCTTTTACATAAGTTTGAAGATAAGATTGATACATTTGAATATCGAAAAGGGTCAATTGATGATGCATTTATCAAGATTGCTGGAAAGGAGCTTCAATAATGTTCGCCTTAATGAAGAGAAATATCAAAATTTATTTTGCTAATAAACCAGGTGTAGTAATGTCATGTTTTGGTGCACTAATTTCATTTGTAATTTATATTGGATTTTTACAACAAAATCTTGTTGATTCTTGGCAAAATGTTAGTCATGCAAAACAATTATTGGACCTCTGGATGCTTGGCGGTATTGTTTCAATTGCAGGCATTACTACTTCGTTTCAAGCACTTGGTCAAATGGTGAAGGATAGGGAAAGCCGAGCAATTGATGATATGAAGTTAACGAATTTAACTCCAATTAGTGAAAGCATGGCCTACGTAGCTTCAGCATTAATAATAAGCTTCTTGATGCAGGTTATTACTTTTCTAGTGATGGCAATTTACTTTTCAGTGGTTGATAAGGTGAATATTCAATCAACTGTATATTGGTCAGCATTAGGTTTTATGTTATTAGGTGCAATTGGCGCAACTTTATTAAACTTAGTTATCGTTTTATTTATCAATTCTTCAACAACGTTTAGTCGTTTGTCGGCGGTAATTGGAGCAGCAGCTGGATTTATGGTTGCAACTTACATGCCTTATGGAACTTTATCAAAAACTGCGCAAAATATAGTAAAATTGTTTCCAAGTAGTTATGAAGCGGGAAGTTTTAGAAGCTTGCTCTTAAATAAATTAAGTCAGGAAGATGTTCCAGATGAAATGCGTCAAAAATTGATTGAATATTTAGGGATTCATTTTAAATTTGGGTCTCATCAATTAACTAACGGGGATAATGTATTGGTAATAATAGCTATGTCACTCTTATTGACAGTTATAGTAATATGTCTCGCAGTCATGCTTGATAGAAGGAAGAACTAACACGTGAATGTAGAATTTCAGTCAGATTCTAATTTGAAAAAAGATCAAATTAAGATCAAAGTAATTTCTTTAGAGGAAACAGCAGAAGTAAAAAATTTATTGGCTTATATTCAAGATTTTGGTAAAAAGGTAGATTCAATTCTGCCGGTAAAAACTGAAGATCGGATTTTAACTATTAAAATTGAAGAAATTATCAAAGTTGAGGTTGAAAAAACAGAATTAACTTTTTATACCAAAAGTGCTGTCATTAAAACTACAGGTCGCTTATATCAAGTTTTAGAGAAATTAAATAATGATTTTGTACAGGTATCAAAACATGGGATTATTAATTTGAATTATCTTGAAGCACTCGAGGCGGGATTTACGGGCAATATGATTGCAAAACTGGCTTTTAAACAGAAGACTGATGTTTCAAGAAGATATTTACCTGAATTAGAAAAGAAACTGGGATTATAAAATGAAAATTTGGCATAAAATTTTAGATTTTTTTGTAACTGGAATGGGATTTGGTGCAATTACTTGCTTGCTTATTTTAGGAATAGTATCAAATAGTGTAGGTGCAATTAATATCCCATTAATGAGCGTAATTGTTGTTTTCATTTGTAGTGGTTTGATTGGTGAATTGAGTTTTCTATTTGATACTAATCTGTCATATTTAATTGCGTTGTTGTTACATTTAATTGGTACATTTACGTTGTTTTCTATTATGATGCTTTTCAATCATTGGCTTATAGATTGGCAAACTTTATGTATCTTCATTTTTGTATATATCATAATTTGGATTGTGATTAGATTGACGCAAGAAAAAGATATTCAAAAAATTAATCGTCAGATTAAAAAGCGGAATGGTAAAGATGGATGAATAATGCAATTTAAAAGGAAAATCTTTCATTAGTGTATGTGCTACAATTAAATCGTAGTTCACATATATTAGTATGGGAGAAAAAGAATGAAGAAACGATTTTTAATTGCAGGTGCTTCTGCTGTGATGGTGACCTTGTCATTAACTGCATTGAATTCCAAGCCAGTTAAGGCAGCCAAAAATGCCGTTGATTTTATGACATATCTATCTAAAAACAAATCTTTGACTAAAGGGCAAAGGAGTTCCGCTAGATCAGCAGTGAAATTATTGAAAACAGGTCGCTTAGGTAAAAAGCCTAAGGCAAGTTGGTACAATGAATACGTTGACTTGCATTCAAATGATGATGCAACTAGTGCTAAGAATATTAAAGCTGTATTGCCTTATTTGAATAGTGTCAATAGAGCACGTAGAAGTGAAGGGGTTCGGTCATTAAAGGTATCACCACTTTTGACAGCAGCCTCAATGTTAAATGCTGACTATCAAAAACGTGGTGACTTAAAGCATACTCATTATTTCAAGTCGATTGGTTTGGAAAACATCGCTACTCAAAGTGTGGGTTTAGATCCGGTTGATACTTGGTTCTCTGAAAAGAAAAGTTGGAATTATGATGTAAAAAAGAATCATTCGTTGAAGCCGGCGAAGTATAGTCCAACTTGGACGGCAACTTATGATGCGGCCGTAAAGGGCACGAATGGCTATAAAATGGCAGGACACTACTTGAATTTGATTAACAGAAATTATAGAGTAATGGGCTTTGCCAATGTAAGCAATACTGGTTATGGAAATGCTGATTCGTATTTAGGAAGCAGTAAAGGTGCAGGAATTAGCGTTGCCAAGTACAAGGCATTGGTAAATGCTTGGGCTAATAAATAAAAATATACACTAAAAAGGAAGCAGTCTTTTGAAATTGCTTCCTTTTTAAAATTCTGTATTTAAATTTTATTTTGCCTTTGCTTCTTGATATTTCTTAATTCCTGGCAAAATTAAACCTAATGCAATCAAGACGATTGGCGTCAAGATATTAAGGAATAAGGTAAATGGATCTGGTGAGTAAATACCCAAGATACAACATGCAGCAGTAACTACAAAACACCAAATACCGGCAGTATAGGCTAAGCCTTGATGTTTAGTCATTTGATAAGTAGTGTTGAACTTTTGCTGCTGTTTTCTTAAAGCAACATATGCCGCAAATACCCAAAGGTAACGAAGTGGCATAGTAGTTGAATTTAATTTAACTAATTGTGCCATAACAGCTTGAGCATTTGGTACTAAAGCTTGAATAGCAATTAAGCCACCAGAGAGGACAACAACCATCCAGATACCGTTGATGTAAGCACCATGCTTGTTGAGTTTTAATAAGCCCTTTGGAATAAATTCTTTAGCTTCTTTACTACCCAAAAGCATTCTAAGTGGTGCATCGATACTGATTACTAATGTTGAGAATTGACCGATTACGTTACACCATGAATAGATGTACATGAACAAGCCGCCAACATGGTAATATTCGCCCAGCTTGTCAAATGCCATGTAGGCACCATTAGAGATGTATTCGTTAAGGTTGGCATTAACCACCTTAGGGTCAAACATTAATGCCATGGCAAAAGTACCTAAAATAGCAGATACCATAACCATGATTGCTAAAGCCATCATAGCCTTAGGGAAGTTTTTGGAAGGATCCTTAACCTTATTAACATAAGGGGAGATCTTTTCACAACCACCAACGGCAAATACTAGGATTGAAAGAGAAGTAAAGTATTTTACGTTGAAGGTTGGCATCAAATTCTTCCAGTTAAAGTCAATACTGTGGAAACCAGCAGAAGGATTAATAGCTGGTGCGGCAAACATCATAATGATGAATAAGATTGACATGACAAACATTGAAGAACCAGCAATTGTTGCTAGGCCTTTCAATACTGGAATACCACGACTTGCAACCCAACAGAAAAGCAAGAAGACTACTAATGTAGCAAATTGTGTCCAAGCGGTAGGTAAGCCATCATACTATTTTGTATTTCCGAAGATACCCCAGGCCATCGCTCTTAAACCACCAGTACCTTTACTGGAAATATAAACAACGTGGCAAGCCCAGTAGGTCCAACCTGCGTAGTAGGCCCATTTTGCGCCCATAGTGGCATTTACCCAAGAGGAAACCCCACCTTCAGCATTCTTGAAGGTAGCTCCAAGTTCACCAACCATTAAGGCATAAGGAACAAAGTAGAGAAGGAACATGACGATCCAGCTAAAGACAACCTTTGTCCCGTCAAAGTAGACGTACCCATTAACAACGTTACCAAAGCCCCACACGGTAGAGAAGGCCATCATTGCTAGGGTGGTCCACATCATCTTTTTGGAATTATTTTGTGATTCGACCATAAAATTTCTCCCTATTACTATTTATATATTTATGTGAACTTTTTAATTATATAACAGAAGCGTTTTCAAAGTCTTGTTGTTCAGGAAATTTTTTAATAATTAGATGTTTCATTTGATAAATTTGTGCTAAAATGGACGTGATTTTTTCATATGGGAGGATTAATAAGGATGTTAAAAGGGAAAAAGATGTTATTAACTTTTGTGGCCAGTGCTGCATTAGTTGGTGGTGTTTTTGCCATTAGTCAAAGCAAGGTAGATGCCAAAAGCTACAGCAAGGCAGTTACTAAGATTGCTGGCAATGGTAATTACGCTATTTATCATAATGTATCTAAAAAAGGACCATCAGGTGCATTTTCAAATACCAAGTACTTTAAGCATGGTCAAATTCAATCTAAGAAGTATGTTTCTACCAAGAAAGGTAACTTCTGGTACATTATTGTCGATGGACGCAATGTAGGTTGGGTAAGTCAAAACTTTTTTGCTAGAAACCAAATTTCAGTAGCTCAAGATGTTAGCTTAGTTCACAACAGCAACTACAGTTTTCCAACTAGGGATGCAATTAACTATGCAACAGATGGACAAGGTACTGCAATTAATCCAGATAGGGTTAATGTTTCACATAGCTCTGTTAGTTCAAGCCGTGCCGGCACTACTAAGGTAGATTATTCATATGGTAAGGCAAAGGCAAGCGTTAATGTAACTGTTCGTTCAGATACAAATGAAGGAATTACTAGTGCAGGTGCTTCTGTTAAGAGTGGTCCTAAGGCAGTTCATACTTGGAATGGTGGCTCAAAGGGATCATCAAGAAATTGGAATCAGGCACACGGTTATCGTTCAGAAACTAGCTCAAATAGCTATTCAGGTAACGGCATGACTTTGCGCACTCGTTTGTTCCAACCACGTTTTGTCAGCTTAGGCTATGGTCAAGCTGCTGATGCAATGGGACAAGTTGGGGTAATTCCTGAAGGTATTACTGTTAATGATGGTATTTTTACAGCTTCTATGTACACTAGCAGTAGCGACTCAAGAGGACATCTTGTTTCTTACAACTTGAATGCAATTAAGAGTAAATATGCTGCTCAAAACTTAACTACTATGGGATGGAGCACCTTTAGAAGCTACGCAAACAATATTAAAGTTTCACCATACATTAAGCTAGGTCATGGTCAATCACTTGGCTCTTCTTCAAGCTACATTTATGTTTTGGCTAATAACAATAAGACTGCTAATTCAACAGCTTCAGAAGAAATTATGCAAGTAAGAAAGAGTGATATGAAGATTAACAAAATCTGGACTGTTAAGACCTGGAACGGCAGCAGTGCATATCCTCGTTACTTCCATAATGCAACCTTTGTTGGCGACAACACTATGTATGCATTGTTCCACAATGGTGGTCGTCACCAATATGAATACTGGAAGTTAACTAGAAATGGTGACACTTGGACTCCAGAAGAAATCGGTGCTACTCAAAGTAATTTCGTAACTGGTTCACCAGTTCAAGGTTTTGCTTATGACAGCAACCACAATCAATTCTATATTGGTTTTAACGACTACATCTTCCGTGTAGCAGCAAATGGTACTTATAAGGGTAGCCATCATTTCAACACTCGCCGTGAAATTGAAGGCTTATCTGTTTCAGGCTCAACTTTGTACACTGAGTTAGCACAACGTGCTGAGTTGATGACTACAAGCACTAAATAATTGTGATATTGAAAAAGGCATTCCGTGAGGAATGCTTTTTTGGTATAAAAAAAGAAGAATACCGAGATGGCGGTATTCTTCAACATGTAGTTATATGGGCCCCCTGGGAGTCGAACCCAGATTCTAAGAACCGGAATCTTATGTGCGATCCATTACACTAAGGGCCCAGATGATCCACAAGTGGTAGTATATCAAAAAAAGTAATGAAATAAAAATGATTTTACTCGATTTACGACTTTTTTAAAATCGTGTATCTTTTTCTTGAATTACGAAAAATACATTGTTATACTAACAGTGTCGATTGGGAAATGTATGAATTGAATGAAAAGTACGTTTCTCTTATATTTTTAAGCATTCTGGGACACAAAACGACACGTAGGTGGTCGATAGATGTCCCATGGAAAGGAGGGAACGATGGATTCGGACTTTTCTTTGCTCGAAGCGCTCGTTCCCGACGTCTTAAAGATTCTTCGACAAAGGTATCTTGTCCTTGAGCAGATTTCGCTACATGCGCCAATTGGACGCCGGAGTGTTGCTCAGCATTTAGGGCTTTCAGAGAGAAACATCAGAACTGAGACTGAGTACTTAAGTCAATTAGGATTGATTGAAACAAAAAGTTTTGGGATGTTTTTAACTGAAAAGGGTGAGAAAACATTAAAAGATGCAGGACCATTGCTTGATCGCCTCTTTAATGCCGGTGAAACGGAAGTAGCATTAGCCAAAAAATTAGGGATTGAAAGAACATTGATCGTCCCTGGTAATGCGGATTTCCAAGACCGAGTATATGAGGAGATGGGAGAAAAATTAAGTTCAGCTTTGAATTTACTCTTGCCTTTAGGCCATTCAATAGTTACAATTCTAGGTGGAGCGGCGTTAGCTAGATCTGCTAAGTATTTATCACCAGATTTAGCTAACAATCGCCAGTTGGAATTTGTTCCAGGTCGAGGAGCTTTGGGCGAAAATGTAGAGACGCAAAGTAATACAATCGTCCAAGAAATGGCTGCTAAGACTTCAGGTACTTATAAGACATTATATTTACCTGAGCAGGTCTCAGATGATGCTTACAAATCTTTGATTCGTGAGTCCTCGATCGCAGATGTTCTGCAAGACATTTCTCAAAGTGATGCTGTGATTCATGGTATTGGGTTAGCTCAAGAGATGGCACAGCGCAGAGGCTATAATTCAATTAAGCTATCTGAACTTCGTGAGAAGAGAGCCGTCACCGAATGTTTCGGGTGTTTCTTCGATGAATATGGCAAGGTTGTTGACCGCATCACCCAGGTTGGATTGCAGTTCGAGAACCTATACAAAATACCCCACATATTTGCTTTTGCTTGTGGTGCCCGAAAGGCTCAAGCAATTAAAGCTTATATGCCTAATGCGCCTCATCAAACCTGGCTAATCACTGATGAGGGCGCCTCAAATATGATTTTAAAGGGGAAATGAAATCCCGTTTAAAATAAATGTTGTTTATAGTTCTTAAGGAGGACTTTAGGTTATGACAGTTAAAATTGGTATTAACGGTTTCGGCCGTATCGGTCGTTTAGCATTCCGTCGTATTATGGACCTTGGCGAAAAGTCAAAGGACATTGAAGTTGTTGCTATCAACGACTTGACTACTCCAGCAATGCTTGCTTACTTGCTTAAGTACGACACTACTCATGGTACTTTCAACCACGAAGTTTCATCAACTGAAGATTCTATCGTAGTTGACGGTAAGAAGTACCACGTATACGCTGAACCACAAGCACAAAACATTCCATGGGTTAAGAACGATGGTGTTGACTTTGTTCTTGAATGTACTGGTTTCTACACTAGCAAGGCTAAGTCACAAGCTCACATCGATGCAGGTGCTAAGCGTGTATTGATCTCAGCTCCAGCTGGTAACGACTTGAAGACTATCGTTTACTCAGTAAACGAAGACACTTTGACTGCTGATGACAAGATTGTTTCAGCTGCTTCATGTACTACTAACTCACTTGCACCAATGGCTAACGCTTTGGACAAGGAATTCGGTATCGAAGTTGCTACTATGACTACTATCCACGCATACACTGGTACTCAAATGACTTTGGATGGTCCTTCACGTAGTGGTAAGGAACAAGACGCTCGTGCTGCTGCTGAAAACATCATTCCTCATACTACTGGTTCAGCTAAGGCTATCGGCTTGGTATTGCCTAACTTGAACGGTAAGATGAACGGTCACGCACAACGTGTTCCAGTTCCAGATGGCTCAGAAACTGAATTAGTATCAATCTTGAGCAAGAAGGTTACTGCTGACGAAGTTAACGAAGCTATGAAGAAGTACGAAAGCCCATCATTTGCTTACAACGGTGACCACATTGTTTCAAGCGATGTTTTGAACATGACTGCTGGTTCAATCTTTGACCCAACTCAAACTATGGTAACCACTGCAGGTGACAAGCAATTAGTTAAGACTGTTGCTTGGTACGACAACGAATACTCATTCACTTGCCAAATGGTACGTACTTTATTACACTTTGCAACTCTTTAATCATTAATTTTAATTAACTGATTATATAGTTAAGTGGTAATTGAGAAGGCGGAGGGAGATTCTTCCTTCCGCCTTTTTTTGAAGAAAAAATATCAAAATAATCGGAGGATTATAATGGCTAAATTAATCGTTGACGATCTTGATGTTAAAGGCAAAAAGGTCTTAGTACGTGTAGACTTTAACGTTCCAATTAAGGATGGCGTTATTGGTGACGACAACCGTATCGTTGCTGCACTTCCAACTATTAAGTACATCATTGAACACGGTGGCAAGGCTATCTTACTTAGCCACTTAGGTCGTGTTAAGTCAGATGCTGACAAGAAGGAATTATCATTAAAGCCAGTTGCTGAACGTTTAAGTGAACTTCTTAAGAAGCCTGTAACTTTTGTACCATCAAACGAAGGTAAAGAAGTTGAAGACGCTATCAACAACATGAAGGATGGAGACGTTATCGTTCTTGAAAACACTAGATTCCAAGACATCGACAACGACTTTGGTAAGCGTGAATCAGGTAACGATCCTAAGCTTGGCGAATACTGGGCAAGTCTTGGCGACATGTTTGTAAATGATGCATTTGGTACTGCTCACAGAAGTCATGCTTCAAACGTTGGTATCGCAACTGCTATGAAGGAAGCTGGCAAGCCTGCAGCAGCTGGTTACTTGCTTGAAAAGGAAATCAAGTTCTTAGGTGATGCTGTTGAAAACCCAGTACACCCATTCGTAACTATTCTTGGTGGTGCTAAGGTTTCAGACAAGATTGGTGTTATCGAAAACTTAATTCCTAAGTCAGACCACATTTTAATCGGTGGTGGTATGGCTTACACATTCTTAGCAGCTCAAGGCCACAGCATTGGTAAATCATTATTTGAAGCTGACAAGGTAGACCTTGCTAAGGAATTACTTGCTAAGGCTGGCGACAAGATCGTTCTTCCTGTAGATAACGTAGCCGCAACTGAATTCTCAAATGATGCTTCACGTGAAGTTGTTGGTGATGATATTCCTGACAACATGATGGGTCTTGACATCGGTCCTAAGACTGTTGAAAAGTTCAAGGAAATCTTGAAGGATGCTAAGACTGTTGTTTGGAACGGCCCAATGGGTGCATTCGAAATGTCTAACTTCGCTGAAGGTACTTTGGAAGTTGGTCGTGCATTAGCAGACCTTAAGGATGCAACTACTATCATCGGTGGTGGTGACTCAACTGCTGCTGCTAAGCAATTAGGCATTGCTCCTAAGATTACCCACATTTCTACCGGTGGTGGTGCTTCACTTAACTACCTTGAAGGTAAGGAATTGCCAGGTATCGCTTGCGTTTCAGACAAGTAATAGTAAGGAAAGGACAATAGATTAATGAGTCGTACACCAATTATTGCTGGTAACTGGAAGTTACATATGAATCCAGAACAAACTACTGAATTCGTTAACGCTGTTAAGGATAAGTTACCAGACCCAAGTAAGGTTGAATCACTTATTTGTGCACCTGCAGTTGACCTTGACGCTTTGAGAAAAGCTGCTGAAGGCTCAAACTTACATATCGGTGCAGAAAACTGTTACTTTGAAGACGAAGGTGCTTACACTGGTGAAACTTCACCTAAGGTCTTGAAAGAAATGGGTATGGACTACGTAATTATTGGTCACTCAGAACGTCGTGGTTACTTCCACGAAACTGACGAAGACATTAACAAGAAGGCTAAGGCAATCTTTGCTAATGGCTTGAAGCCAATCATTTGCTGTGGTGAATCACTTGAAACTCGTGAAGCTAACAAGCAAGAAGACTGGGTAGTTGCTCAAATTAAGGCTGCTTTAGACGGCTTAACTGCTGAACAAGTATCTTCACTTGTTATTGCCTACGAACCAATCTGGGCTATCGGTACTGGTAAGACTGCTTCATCAGATCAAGCTGAAGAAATGTGCAAGACTATTCGTGAAACTGTTAAGGACTTGTACAACGAAGAAACTGCAGAAAACGTTCGTATTCAATACGGTGGTTCTGTAAAACCAGCTAACGTTAAGGAATTAATGGCTAAGCCTGATATTGACGGTGGCTTGGTTGGTGGTGCTTCATTAGTACCAGAATCATTCTTAGAATTGGTAAACTACCAAGACTAATTCATAAAAAATAATTTAGATTAATAATCTAGAATTTTTAGGGTCAAATCATTAGATTTGGCTCTTTTTTATATAGTTTGATAGTTAAAAACAAGTTCGTTGATAAAGTAAATAAAAATGATCAAGCCATTGATAAATCACTTGATCATTTCACTATATTTTTTAATAGAAATTAAAGTTGTCTTGTTTAGAAAAATAGATGTACTAAGTTAAATAACAAATTATTAAGCTATAAGCTAGCTCTAAAGGCATTCTTTAGCTATCTTTAAAGTGAAATAATAACATCTAGCCCTTGTATTTTTGGCTGAACGAAGTATAATAAGCTATGGAGATTAAATCAAATTAGATTTAACCTTCATTATTCAGTCTCTGCCTAATAATTCCTTATTACTTAATAAATATAAACTTTATGGCAGAAGATACATCTATATCTATATCACTTTCTAGAAGAGCAGTTATGAAAATTTTCATGACTGCTTTTTTTGTTTAATTTGGATTTACCTCAAATCCAATTGGCGGAAAACTAGGCAGTTTCAAAGGCGTAACATGCCATTGTGTAAATAGAACGGATGTCAAAAGAATAAAGGGGACGTCTTCAGGCTTAGTAATATCACAAATTAAAACGCCTCCGCGATCTCCCATGATTGTTTGGACACTTGCTACACTCTTGATTCCAGAACGAAAAGTATAAGTACCACGTTTAATACTACCTGTAACAATATACTTTAATTGGGTCAAATAGAATATGTTTGCAGTAGGTGTGTTTAACTTTTTTACGCCTACTAAAGAGTGGTTGACGACATCAATTGTGAACGAAGCAATTAGGCCCGCACCATCAGAAAACAGACGTCCCACTTCCTGTTTACGGAAATTATTTAGATATAAAGTGTGGTTTGGATTATCAAGATTGCCTTGAATAAAAAATTCAGCTTTTCCATTTTGATTAAGCACAGGAATTTGACCGTAATCCTTTTCCTGATTAAGTTCTAGCCAAAATCGCATACTTACTCACCTCATAACTTTAAATATTGTTATTATCTGCAATAAATTTATTTAAAATATAAGCTACTCCATCTTCATTGTTTCTCTTGGTGACTACCTGAGCTATTTTCTTAATAGCTGGAATCGCATTGCCCATCGCAACGCCAGTACCTGCTGCTCGGATCATACTCTCATCATTTAAATTATCACCGATTGCAGCGATTTCCTCAGGCTTGATACCTTTTAACTTGGCATAATCAAGTAAGGCAAGACCTTTTTGAGCATGTTGGTCATTGATTTCAATATTAGAAGATGAACTTGAAGTTACTACTAGATCGCCCATTGTAGCGATTTCTTTTTTGATATCGGTAAAAGCTTCATGTCCCCGAGAGTCAAAAGCAATAATTTTCATTACTTCTATTTTAGGATCTTGCAATAAATTATCGAAACTGTGGATTTGTTTCATATTCATAATAGTCTTATTACCAGCAGAAATTGCTACAGCTTGACGAAAATCAAGTAGAGGATTTAGATCTACCATTAAATGAGCTACATTTGAAATACGTTGATCTAGATTTTCACTATAAACCTGATTGGCAGTCAAAATTTCAAAGTAAAAGCCTGCTCGATGTAGTAAATGCACTAGCTGTTGTGCTTTTGCCTTGGGAATGCTGTGTTTGATCATTAATTGCTCATTTTCGTCAAAAACCAGGGCACCATTAAGATTGATAAAACCGGTATGCAAATCAGCATCTTTGAGAACTGAACGTGATTCGCGTGGGGCCCGGCCAGTCGCAATTAAAAATTCAATGCCGCTACTTTGTGCATTTTTCACAGCTTTTGCATTAGCAGCAGAAACAGCCATCTCTGAATTAAACAACGTGCCGTCAAGATCACAAGCAACTAATTTGATCATAATTTCTCTCCCATTTAGTATTAAATTAATGATACCATAAAGAGGAGAAGAAAAGAGGGTGTAAGACTTGGCTAAAGAATTAATTGGCAACGATTGGGATCAAGTATTGGATCCTGTTTTTGCAAGTGAGAAATATCACGAATTGCATAATTTTTTAAAAGAAGAATATTCTACTAAACAAATTTATCCTGATATGTATCATATTTTTACGGCTTTTAAATTAACACCGTTTGCTAAAACTAAAGTGGTAATTTTGGGTCAAGATCCATATCATAATCCTGGTCAAGCTAATGGAATGAGTTTTTCCGTCATGCCAGGTACAACTTTGCCGCCATCACTTAAAAATATCTATAAGGAACTCTATGATGATGTCGGAGCTCGGCCTGTTAATCACGGTTACTTAAAAAAGTGGGCCGATCAAGGTGTGCTTTTGCTGAATGCGGTTTTGACGGTACCGTATGGGCATGCTAACGGTCACCAAGGCAAAGGTTGGGAAGATGTGACTGATACTGCAATTAAGGCTCTGAGTGAGCGTGGAAAAGTCGTCTTTATTTTGTGGGGTCGATTTGCTCAAAACAAGATTCCATTAATTGATCAAAGTAAGAATTTTATCATTAAATCATCACATCCAAGTCCATTTTCGGCTGATCGAGGGTTCTTTGGCTCGCGACCGTTTTCGCGGTGTAATATGGCATTGAAGAACTTTGATGAAACGCCGATTGACTGGCAATTGCCAGAAACGATAAGTAAATCTGATTTAGCATAAGAGGTAAAAAATGAGCGTATTTTCATTATTCAAAAAACAAGTTGAAGCAGCAAAAGATAAGAAAAGAATTGTTTTTCCAGAAAGCGATGATTTAAGAATTCTTACTGCCATAGCTAATTTGAAAAAAGATGGCATTATCGAACCAATTTTAATTGGAAATCCAGATGAGATTGCTAAGTTAGCTAAAGAAAATAATTTAGACTTAGCTGGTGTTAAGATCTATGACCTCAATCATTATGATGAACTTGATCAAATGGCAGCGGAATTTGTTAAAGCTAGACGAAAAGATACCAGTATTGCTGAAGCAAAGCTCAAGTTAGCCCAAGGTAATTACTTTGGTACCATGTTGGTGAAGATGGGAAAAGCAGACGGTATGGTTTCCGGTGCTGCTCACTCAACGGCTAACACTGTTTTGCCAGCTTTACAATTAATTCATGCAGCTAAGGGGATGCATCGAGTATCCGGCGCTTTCGTAATGGAAAAGGGCGATGAGCGTTACATTTTTGCCGACTGTGCCATCAACATTAATCCTGATGAAGAAACTTTAGCTGAAATTGGCTATCAATCTGCTCTGACTGCCAAGATGGCCGAAATTGATCCTAAGGTCGCATTTTTGAGCTTTTCAACTAAGGGTTCAGCCGAAGGACCAATGGTTGATAAGGTACATGATGCAGCAGCTATGTTCCAAAAGGATCATCCAGAAATTCCAGCTGATGGTGAATTGCAATTTGATGCCGCTTTTGTACCTGCAGTTAGTGAAAAGAAGGCTCCAAACTCAAAGGTAGCTGGACATGCGAATGTCTTTGTTTTCCCAGAATTACAATCAGGCAATATCGGTTATAAGATGGTTCAAAGATTAGGTGGCTTCACTGCTGTTGGTCCAATTTTGCAAGGTTTAGCAGCTCCAGTGAATGACCTATCTCGAGGCTGCAGTGAACAAGATATTTATGATTTAGCAATTGTTACTGCCGCACAAGCTTTAGCAAAGGATGAAAAGTAATGACAAAGTTAGAAATTAATTCTGCTGATGGAATGCAGAAATTAGGTGCATCCCTAGCCAAAACGGCCCAGCCCCACGATTTATTACTATTAAATGGTGATTTGGGTGCAGGCAAGACAACCATGACTCAAGGATTAGGACGAGCATTAGGCATACATCGGCCTGTTAAGAGTCCTACATTCACCATTGTGCGTGAATATCGAGAAGCTAAGTTGCCGCTCTTTCATATGGACTTTTATCGTTTGGAAAATGATGATTTATCCTCGATTGATTTGGAGGGCTATTTAGCAGAACCAGGTTTAGTGGTAATTGAATGGCCACAACTAGTAATGAATGATTTGCCAGATGAGTATTTGCAACTCACGATTACCAGAGTGGACGATAGTTGGGATTCAACTAAACGGGTTGTTGAATTTACTCCTCATGGTAAGCGCAATGAAGAATGGGTCAAAGCTGCGTTAACTGAATTTAATAAGTAAAGCAAAAATCTCTAGGATCAAAATTCCTAGAGATTTTTCATATCTGATAAACCAAATTTTTGATTGCTTCATCACCAAATTGCTCTTCTTGCTTGATTAAAATCCCAGCACATGCTTCACTATCACTTAATGCGTTATGGTGGTGCCACAATTCAACGTTTAAGGCCTCAGAAACTGTGTCTAATTTGTGGTCAGGCAGTTCTGGTTCGAGTAATTTACTGCTAGCTAAAGTGTCAATGACCAAATAGTGGGGCTCCTCAATACCGTAACGTGCCAGGCTTTGCCGCATGACATTAGTATCAAAGCGAGCGTTATGTGCGGCTACAAGCATTCCTGGTTGATACAACTCTTTAATGTGGGGCCAGACCTCTGCCATTGTTGGAGCGTTTTTAACGTCCTCAGCTGTAATTTGATGTACTTGAATATTTCGCGCGTCAAATGGCATTTGAGGATTAATTACTGTATAAAAGCGATCAACAATTTTATTATTTCTCACCATTACCAAAGCAAGTGAACAGGCACTTTCTGGATAATGGTTGGCTGTTTCAAAGTCCATTGCAATAAAATTCATAAAATTCTCCTTTTAAAAAAGTATATCATTAATATTAATGAAGCTAACGCCTTTATGCGGTAAAATAAAACAAGAAACTTTAAGGAGGCAACAGCGTGGAATTACTTGATTTGAAAGAAAAAGGGATTGATATTAAAGAGCAAATCCCATTAAGCAGATATACTTTTACTAAGACAGGTGGACCAGCTGAATATTTGGCCTTTCCTAAGACGACTGATGAAGTAGAACAATTAGTAAAAGTCACACGTGAAAATGAAATTCCATTAACAATTATTGGCAATGCCTCAAATCTAATCATCCGTGACGGCGGAATTGATGGGTTAGTAATTATTTTGACTGAATTAAAAGAGATTAAAGTAGAAGATAATCAAGTTACAGCTGATGCTGGTGCACGGATTATCGATACAGCTTTTGCGGCTGCTCATCATGGTTTGAGCGGAATGGAATTTGCTGCTGGAATTCCTGGTAGTATTGGCGGTGGTATTTTTATGAATGCTGGTGCCTATGGCGGTGAGATGCAAGAAGTAGTGCAAAGCGTTAATGTTTTAACCAGAGCAGGAGAATTTAAAACATATTCAAACGCAGAAATGAACTTTTCTTACCGACATTCATTAGTTCAAGAAAATGGCGATATTGTATTAAGCGCCACTTTTGCACTCAAGTCAGGCGATAAGTTAGAGATCTTAGATCATATGCATTATTTAAATGCTTTACGTCGTTATAAGCAGCCACTTGAATATCCATCTTGTGGCAGTGTCTTTAAGCGGCCTACTGGGCACTTTGTTGGTCCGATGATTATTAAAGCTGGTTTACAAGGTAAACAAATCGGTGGCGCTCAAGATTCAATGAAACATGCAGGTTTTATCGTGAATAAAGGCGGTGCTACTGCAACAGATTATTTGAATTTAATTCATTTGATCCAAAAGGTAATTAAAGAAAAGTTTGACATTGACTTACACACAGAAGTTAGGATTATCGGCAAAGAAAAGTAAAATATTTTAGCAAAGACAAGCTACAGGCTGGAAGGCTTGCAGCTGTTTTTTATGTGGGGGATGGAAATGGATATTATCAAACTAAAACACATCACCAAAAAATATGATGATGGGTTTGTAGCATTAAAAGATATAAATTTAACTATTGAATCTGGTAAATTTTATTCACTACTTGGTCCTAGTGGCTCGGGAAAATCGACAATTTTGCGAATTATTGCTGGCTTTACTCAGCCATCTAGTGGTCAAGTCCTCTTTGATGGTAATGATATTACTGACCTTGATGCTTCAAAAAGACATATCAATACAGTTTTTCAAAATTATGCTTTGTTTCCACACCTGGATGTTTTTCAAAATGTGGCGTTTGGCTTGAAAATTAAGAAAAGACCAATGAGTGAAATCAAGCCAGCTGTTAAAGATGCTTTGCATATGGTTCGTCTAGACGGTTACGCTAACCGCGAAATTTCGGAACTTAGTGGAGGACAGCAGCAGCGTGTAGCTATTGCCCGGGCAATTGTTAATGAACCTAAGGTTTTACTATTAGATGAGTCGCTATCTGCTTTGGATAAACGTTTACGAAAAGACATGCAATTTGAATTACGGGCAATTCAGAAAAAGCTAGGCATTACCTTTATTTTTGTTACGCACGATCAAGAAGAAGCTCTATCAATGAGTGATGAAATTTTTGTTTTAAATGATGGGCAGATTCAACAAAGTGGTAATCCGGTAGCAATTTACGATGAGCCAGTGAATGACTTTGTAGCACGTTTTATTGGTGACTCCAATATTTTATCTGGTCGAATGATTCATGATTACGAAGTGGAATTTGCTAATAATAAATTTAAATGTGCCGATGGTGGGATGAAGCCTAATGAAAAGGTTGAAGTAGTTATTCGTCCCGAAGACTTGGATATTGTTAAACCAGAAGATGGGAAGATTGTGGTTACAGCACAGACGCAATTATTTTTAGGTGATCACTTTGAGATTAAGGCAATTGATGCCAATGAAAATGAATGGCTGATCCATTCTACTAATGGAGTTAAATTGGGACAACGTGTTGGGCTCTTTTTTGATCCAGAAGATATTCACGTCATGCGGTTAAATGAAAGCCAACACGATTTTGATGCTCGACTAGAAAAGTATGAGGCGGATGAAAATGAAAAATAAAAAGATGTTTTTTATGATTCCATATCTGCTGTGGATTATTCTCTTTGTCATTTTGCCGATTTTATTGATTCTCTGGTATTCGTTTACTGATAGTAATAACGCATTCACGCTCAGAAATTACGTTGAATTTTTTAAAAATGGTACCTTTTTAAAAATGATGCTTAACTCATTTTGGTATGCATTTTTGATCACCTTGTTGACGTTGGTAATTTCGTATCCGGCAGCGTATTTTTTAATTAAAATGAAAAACCAGCAGCTGTGGCTGTTATTGATCATTTTGCCAACATGGATTAATTTGCTGCTTAAAGCATATGCATTTATTGGCATTTTAGGTAATGACGGTTTAGTAAATAAATTTTTACATTTATTTGGTATTGGTCCCGTAAATATTTTGTTTACTGATTTTGCTTTTATTTTTGTGGCGACTTACATTGAAATTCCGTTTATGATTTTGCCAATTTTTAATGCGATTAAAGAGATTAATCCTGCAGTCATTCATGCCTCTGAGGATTTGGGTGCTAGTAAATGGCAAACTTTTTGCTATGTTTTATGGCCGCTTTCTCGTCCAGGAGTTGAAAGCGGCGTTCAGGCCATCTTTATCCCATCATTGTCATTATTTATGTTAACAAGGCTGATCGGCGGCAATCGGGTAATCACATTAGGGACTGCTATCGAAGAGTATTTTATGACCACAATGAACTGGAATATGGGGGCCACAATTGGAGTAATTTTAATCGTGCTGATGGTGGTAGTCATGTTGATTACTAGCAAAAAGGCTAGAAGAAAGAAGGTAGATTTATGAGAAACAGACATTTAATCGCTAAGATCTATCTTGTTTTTACTTTGATCCTATTATATGTACCCATTTTTTATTTGATTTACTTTTCATTTTCTAGTGGTAAAAACATGAATAAATTTGAGCACTTTACATGGGCTCATTATCAGACTTTATTTCAAGATAATCGCTTATTAGCGATATTTTTGGAAACTATCCTACTAGCGCTGTTGTCCAGTTTAATAGCAACAATTATTGGGACATTTGGTGCAATTGCAATTGCTGCGATGAAAAAAGAATCTAATAAGAAAACAACCTTAGCATTAAACAATGTCTTAATGGTGTCACCTGATGTAATTATTGGTGCTAGTTTTTTGATCTTTTTTACAGCATTGGGAATTGGCTTAAATTTTGGTTCTGTATTGTTAAGTCATATTGCCTTTTCTATTCCGATTGTGGTTTTGATGGTCTTGCCGCGACTTAATGAAATGGATATGTCGCTTATTGATGCAGCACGTGATTTAGGGGCGAATTCATGGCAGGTTTTTAGTGATGTTTTAATTCCAGTTATTATGCCAGGCATCTTTTCCGGTTTATTTATGGCGTTGACCTATTCACTAGATGATTTTGCCGTAACTTTTTTCGTTACTGGGAATGGTTTTTCAACTCTTTCAGTTGAAATTTATTCTCGGGCACGACAAGGAATCGATCTTGAGATTAATGCTTTAAGTACCGTAATGTTCATTTTTGTCTTGTTGCTTGTAGGAATCTATTATTTTATTACTACTAAAAAGGGCAGAAAGAAAAATCATCGTGTGATGGGAGGCCTAGTTAAATGAAAAAGATTATGATGGCAATTGCAGCTATTTTAATTGCCTGTGCAGGCCTTTGGGGTTTATCCCATCATTTGGAGAAATCGTCTACCGGGAAAAATAAACAAAACTTGATTATCTATAACTGGGGCGACTATCTAGATCCAAAGTTAATAAAAAAGTTTGAAAAGCAGACAGGTTATCATGTTGTCTATGAGACCTTTGATTCCAATGAAGCGATGTATACCAAAATCAAACAAGGCGGAACGGCATATGATTTGACCATTCCTTCTGAGTATATGGTAACTAAAATGCGCAAGGCTCATTTGCTTGATCAGTTGGATCAAAAGCAAATTCCTAATTTGAAATATATTGGCAAGAGTTTTTTACATAAGTCATTTGATCAAAATAATGATTATTCTGTGCCATATTTCTGGGGGACACTAGGAATTGTTTATAATGATAAATTCGTCAAGCCAGGGGCAATTAAGACTTGGAATGACCTGTGGAGTAAAAAGTATCGCAGGCAAATTTTACTAGTTGATTCAGCTAGGGATGCAATGGGGATGGCATTAGTTTCTTTAGGATATTCAATGAATACCACATCTAGTATTAAACTACATTTGGCACAAACTAAGCTTAATAGTCTGGGACCCAATATTAAGGCGATTATTTCAGATGAAATGAAGATGTACCTAGTGCAAAATGAGGCAGCAATTGGCGTTACCTGGTCTGGTGAGGCTTATGAAATGATGGAACAAAATCCTCACTTGCATTATGTTGTGCCTAAGCAAGGATCAAATTTGTGGTTTGATAATTTTGTTATTCCAAAAACTGTACAAAATAAAAAAGCTGCACTTAAGTTTATTAATTTTATGCTTGAACCTAAAAATGCAGCGCAAAATGCGGAATATGTTGGATATGCAACCCCAAATACCGCAGCCCAAAAATTATTGCCGAAAAAAGTTAGAGATGACCGGCAGTTTTATCCTACTCAAAGTACGTTGAAGAATCTACAGGTCTTTAGAGATTTAGGTCCTAAGAAGACCCAAGAATATAATGACCTATTTTTAGAATTTAAAATGTATGCACGGTAAATTGGGGCGGTTATAATTAAAGAAGAAAGGAGCAATCAATGCATTTTAATATTTCTAATCTGTTTACTTGGAATAATTTCTCCATTGCTTTAGATATTTTAATCATTTGGTATTTAGTTTACCGTTTGATCATGATGATTCGTGGTACCAAAGCAGTACAACTGGCAAAAGGGATCGTCTTTATCTTTATTGTTAGAATTATTGCCGGCTTACTGCAACTGCATGCGGTAACTTATATTGTGGACCAAATTGTTTCTTGGGCAGTAATCGGAATTATCGTTATTTTCCAGCCGGAAATTCGTCGTGGACTAGAGCGGCTAGGACGCACGCCGATTTTTAATGGCCGAGGTGAGAGTGCTCATACACAGTCGGTTAAGATGGTGCAGGAGCTCGATAAAGCGATTCAATACATGTCTAAAAGAAGAATTGGTGCCTTAATCACGATTCAACAAGATACGGGGCTAGATGATTATATTGAAACTGGAATCAAGCTGGATGCGGATATTTCTGGTGAATTGTTAATTAATATTTTTATCCCTAATACGCCGTTGCACGATGGGGCGGTAATTATCAATAATAATCGAATTGCTGTTGCGGCAGCATATTTACCACTGTCAGATAACAGCATGATTCCTAAGCGTTTAGGCACGCGTCACAGAGCTGCCGTTGGTATTTCTGAAGTTACCGATGCGGTAACGATCGTCGTCTCAGAGGAAACTGGTGGCGTAACTATTACTAGAAACGGGCGCTTTTTAGTAGATTTGTCTCGTGAAGAATATTTGAAGTATTTGAATGCTCAACTTGTTCCTAAGGAAGAGAAGAAGGTTCCATGGATTCGTCGTGTGATTAATAAAGTCTGGAAATGGGGTGCAGATCGATGAAAGACTTTTGGGATAAACGCTGGGTAATCAGAATAATCTCATTGCTGTTTGCGATCTTATTAGTGGTTTACATTGACTCTACTCAAACAGGTTTTGTTACACAGGGTGAATCTAAGAAGACACGGCAAACTGCTAATGAAACGCAGACAATTAGTGTTCCTCTGCAAGTTTCGGTTAATACAGATAAATACTATGTTGTTGGTTATCCTGAAAAGGTTAAGATAACTTTGGAGGGTTCGAATGCGTTAGTTACTTCGACTGTTAATACTCAAAGCTTCCGTGCTTATATTGATCTAACTCATAAAAAAATAGGTAAGCAAACCGTAAAGGTAGAAGTTACGGGACTAAATAGTCAATTATCTTACACGATTAACCCGGCAACAGTTAATGTTGATATTGAACGGCGAAAATCTCGTACCATGCCCGTTCAAATAGAGTATAATAAAAATGCTGTTGCTAATGGATATAATATTGGTACGGCTAGTGTTGATCCGCAGCAAGTTGAGGTTACTGGTGCTAGAAGCGAAGTAAATCAGATTGATCAGATCGTTGCCAAGTTGCCTTTACCTAATGGCATTAATCATGATTATGAGCGTCAAGTTATTTTGATAGCTGAAGACAAAAAAGGGCGTCAATTAAATGCAGTGATTAATCCATCTACAGTAAAAGCTAGTTTGCCAATATCGCTTTTCAAAAAGAAAGTTAAGCTAAATTTAAAGCCTAAAAATGAAAAAAATAATAAAGTCTATTCGGTTACTGCCAAGAATGATGAGGTAACACTGTATGGACAAAAGGAAACATTAGCAAAGATTAAGCAGTTGGATGTTGATGTAGATCTGAAAGGGATCTCATATTCAACTGTAAAGAATTACCCTTTAGTTTTACCTAAGGGAGTTGCTCGCGTTGATCCTGAAAATGTACAGATATCAATTAAAGTAAAGAATGCGAATAATTAATTTGAGAAAGGTTGTTTATTAAATGTTAAAATATTTCGGAACTGATGGTGTTCGTGGCGTAGCTAATCAAGGCTTAACTCCAGAAATGGCTTTTAAATTAGGTCGTGATGGTGGTTATGTTTTAACTAAGAACAAAAAAGACGGAGAACAAGCTAAGGTCTTAGTATCTCGTGATACTCGTATTTCAGGCCAAATGCTTGAATATGCCTTGATTTCAGGCCTTCTTTCAGTTGGGATTGAAGTGCTTGAGGTTGGCGTAATTACTACTCCAGGTCTTTCATACTTAGTACGAGCACAAGGCGCCGATGCAGGGGTGCAAATTTCAGCTTCACACAACCCTGTAGAAGATAATGGGATTAAGTTCTTTGGTAGCGATGGTTTGAAGCTTTCAGATGAAATGGAAGGCGAAATTGAAAAATTAATTGACGCTAAGGAAGATAAATTACCTCGTCCATCTGCTAAGGGATTAGGTACTGTAACTGACTTCCACGAAGGTTCAGCTAAATACTTGCAATTTATTGAAAATACTATTCCAGAAGACTTGGGTGGAATTAAGGTAGTTATTGATGGAGCTAACGGTGCTTCAAGCGCATTGATCTCAAGACTGTTTGCTGATTGTGGCGTTGACTTTACTACTATTGCAACTCACCCAGATGGTTTGAACATTAACGATCATGTTGGTGCAACGCATACTGAAAAGTTACAAGAAGAAGTTGTTAAGCAAGGTGCTCAACTTGGTTTAGCCTTTGATGGGGATGCTGACCGTTGCATTGCTGTTGATGAAAATGGTAATGAAGTTGATGGTGACCACATCATGTACGTACTCGGCTCATACTTGGCAGAACATGGTCGTTTGAAGAAAGATACCATTGTTACTACTGTAATGAGTAATCTTGGTTTTACTAAGGCTCTTGAAAAAGAAGGCTTGAAGAATGTTCGTACCCAAGTTGGTGACCGTTACGTTTCTGAAGAAATGCGTGCTCACGGCTACAATCTAGGTGGCGAACAATCAGGTCACGTTATTATGAGTGATTATCATAATACTGGTGATGGTATGTTAACCGGTTTGCATTTAATGCTCGTAATGAAGAAGACTGGTAAGTTATTAAGTGAACTTTTGAAAGACTTTAAAGATTACCCACAATGCCTAGTTAATGTTCCGGTTGCTGACAAGAAGAGCTGGAAAGAACACCAACCAATTCTTGATGAAATTGCTGCAGTGGAAAAGGATATGGCTGGAAATGGTCGTGTACTTGTTCGTCCATCAGGTACTCAAGACTTGCTTAGAGTAATGGCTGAAGGACCAACTCAAGAAGAAACTGATGCCTATGTAGACCGTATCGTTAAAGTGGTCGAAAAGGAAATGGGTAAGTAAAATCCTAATTGAATAATCGATAAGTAAAAAGTCGTGAGTTAAATCACGGCTTTTTGTATAATTAATGCTAGATGTAATTTTTAAGATCCGAGGGGTTAAAATGGCTATTAAATTGATCGCGGTTGATTTAGATGGAACTTTATTATCAAGCAATAATACTATTTTGCCAGAAACGCAAAGAATGTTGCGTGTCGCAGTACAAAATGGGATTAAGGTTGTTTTAGCTACTGGACGACCATTATCAGGAGTATTGAACTTTGCTAAGCAATTAGGAATTGAAGGTGATGATCAATATGCAATCGTCTTTAATGGTGCAGTAATTCAAACAATTTCTGGTCGTGTTTTAATGAGTCAGGAATTGAATTATCAAGACTTCAATAATATGTTGCGTTTTCAGCGTTTAAGTCATGTAAATGTACATTTTGAGACGACTAAGTATTTCATTACAACTGATCGGGATTTATCTGTGCAAATGCAAATTAATGCGGCTTTGACCGATAATATTATGAAAGTTAGAGACCGAAAAGAAATTCCAAAAGATTTTACTTTTAACAAAGTCGGTTTTACTTCAACTGAAGGAGCTGACCAGGTAGAAAAACTGTGGAATAGTTTCCCCGACTGGGCTTTTCAGACTTATGACATTGTTCGCAGTTTTGACAGTATTATTGAATTAAATGCCTTGGGAGCTTCAAAAGGTAATGCTTTAATGGATTTGGCTTCACGGCTAAAAATTGCCCAAAAAGACGTGATGATTTTTGGTGATCAAGGCAATGATCTTTCGATGTTTTCTAATCCCGACTTCATGAAAGTAGCGATGGGTAACGCCATTAGTGAGATCAAAGATAAGGCTGATTATGTTACTGATGATAATGATCACAACGGGATTGCAAAGGCTTTGAAAAAATTTGTTCTTTAGTAAAAAATTTGGATTTAGAAGTGATGTTTTATGGCAGAAACTAAAGACGATCGTAATTCCATTACCCAATCAGAATGGGAAGTTATGCGTATTATTTGGACCTTAGGAGAAGTTCGTACTGGCCAAGTAATCAAAGAACTACAAGGTAAAAAGGATTGGTCCGATTCCACAATTAAAACGCTAATGCGGCGTTTAGTGCAAAAGGGCTTGCTAAAGACGCGTAAAGAAGGCCGGTGTTTTGTTTATAAGCCGACTATTAGTCAGCGCAAAATGATGTCTGAAGTTACTTTACATATGATGCAAAACATGTGTGATATGCACAAGGGTGAGGTATTAATTCAGTTGCTAAAAGAAGCACCGCTTTCTAAGGGCGATATTAAGACGATGCAGCAAGAACTTAAATTGAAAGAAAAGGATGCTCCTGACATGGTGCCTTGCAATTGTTTGCCATCTGAAAAAAGTAGATGTTAGGGGAAGATTTTTAAATGAAGAACATCGTCAAAATAATACTACGTTTGATAATGGTCGGCCTAGCCGCAGTATCTTTTTGGTTATTAATGAATAGCAATGTGAGTTTAAAAATAAACGATACACAGGCGATGGGCAAAGAAGTAATCAATCGAGTAGTGGATGACTCAGATAATCCTAATTTGAAGGCAGGGGTTGAGTTACTCGAAGCATCTGGTTTGGAAAAGACATTGTTAGAACAATTGCCGCCGAAATATCAAGTTAACTTATCATATGCTGATTTATATAGATTGTGTGAAAAATATAATGATCAGGGAAAATTGACCACTAAAGATTTAGGCTTAACTAGTAAAAGTAAGTTGGAAGAAATTATCAATGAATATTTAGTCAAGCAAATTAATCATAAATTGAAGGAAGATTCAGAAGATGTGAACCATATTATTACAATTTATGAGTATTCAATTTTTGCAGTGGCTTTGTTATTTTTGTTAGCCGCAATTTTGATTTTATTTGGTCGCTCTTCGGCGTCAATTCCACTAGCACTAGCTACTATTGCGTCATTTGTGGCATTGTGGCTTGCCTCAAATGAGGCGATGACCGCATTGCAAAGTCGAGTTTATAGTGGCATTCTTGTAACTTTGTCGCAGGAGATTTGGGTTGGCTTAACAGTTGGAATTATTACGGCGATTATTTGGCCGGTTATAAATAGACTAACTAAGAGGAAGAAAAAGTAATGAAAAAAATTCTGTTTGTTTGTCATGGCAATATTTGCCGTTCACCAATGGCAGAGGCCGTGATGCAATATTTGTTAAAAGAAAATAACCTAGCAGATCAATATACTGCTGAATCTAAAGCAACTACGCAGGATGCTTTAGGTCATGGGATTGATGCTCGTGCACAACGGGAATTAGTTGCAAAACATATTCCATATGATCGTGGTCATCGTGCTAGTCAAATGACTCGCTCAGACTATGATAATTATGAATATTTAATCTGCATGGATGAAGAAAATTTCGCAGATATGAATCGCATTACTGGTGGAGACCCAGAGCATAAAGAACATAAAATTTTAGAGTTTGCTGGCTCTTATGCTGATGTCGATGATCCTTGGTATACAAATGATTTTGAAACAGCGTATAATGAAATTTATCGTGGCTGTGAAGGCTTAATTAAGAAATTAACGAAATAAAATAAGATGGGCATCGAGCTCATCTTATTTTTGTACAATTAAACGGACAACATTTTCAGTTGTGCGGGTTACGTTTGTTGGTCCATCTTTTAGGGCTTGCTCAATATCTTCTGCTTTAGCAAGAATCCCGAAAATAGCGGTAAAACCCTCATTGTAGAGTTGATCAATACCTTGACCTAAATAGCCTGCTAAAGAAATAACTGGTACGTGATATTTCTGGGCTATTTTGGCAACTCCGAAAGGGGTTTTACCGAATTTAGTTTGAAAATCAGTTCCGCCTTCGCCGGTAAAAACATAGTCAGCTTTTTTGATCTTGGCTTCAAGCTTAGTTTCTTGGGCAATTAATTGCACGCCTGGATGAATACTGGCGTTAGTAAAGGCGATCAGGCCAGCGCCTAGGCCGCCAGCGGCACCACTACCAGAAATTTGGGCGACGTTTTTATCAATAGTCTGTTCAATTACTTGTGCATAGTGAGATAAATTTTGATCTAGAATTTTAACAGTTGTATCATCTGCGCCTTTTTGTGGGCCGAAGACGCTACTTGCACCATTAGGTCCAGTTAGAGGATTGGTTACGTCACTGGCTAATAAAAATTTGGTATCTTTAATACGAGGATTAATTGAAGAAAGATCAATATTAGCAATTTGATCTAAAGCACCGCCTGATAACTTTTGGGTGATTTCATGATGATTTTGATCAAAAAATTTAACACCAAGCGCTTGTGCCATACCAGCACCGCCATCATTAGTACTGCTGCCACCAAGGCCGATAATAATCTTTTTGACGTTGTGCTTCAAAGCTGCGTTAATTAATTCGCCGGTTCCATAAGTTGTAGTCTTTAAAATTGTTTCGGGAGTTCGTTTACTTTTTGCAACATAGGAGAGACCACTAGCTTGTGCCATTTCGATGATTGCAGTTTGTCCATCACCTGAGATGCCATAATAAGCTGATACTTTTTGATTAAGCGGACCGGTAACATTTATTTGGTATTTTCGACCGTTTGTAGCATCAACGAGTGAATCAGTTGTACCTTCGCCCCCATCGGCCATTGGTACCGCAATTATTTGTGCATTGGGAATAACTTTTTGAATACCATTTTTCATTGCAATGCAGACTTCTTTTGCTGTCATGCTTTCTTTAAATGAATCAGGTGCAAGAACGAATTTCATTTTAATTACCTCGCTTTTTAGTTCATTGTAAAATATTTTGCATTTTTTCACAAAATTATATTGACACCGCTTACAATTTTGGCTATTATAATAACTGTAAGTGAGCGGATTACTGATACGATCAGGTCTTAGCTATTACAAATAATGTTGCGTTGGTATATCATTATTTGTGATAGCTTTTTCTTTTTTGCTAAGGTGGTGAATTATTATGAAATTTCTTAAAACATTTAATAATAGTGCTGCCTTAATTGAAAATAACCAAGGTCAAGAAGAAATAGTCCTAGGCAAGGGCGTAGGATTTGGTCTAAAAAAAGGTGATCCTGTTGATGAAAGCAAAATTGAACGTCGCTTCGTTACTAAAGACGAAGTGGATCAAGTTAAGGGCTTTGACCCTAAAACAATTGAAGTAACTAATAAGGTACTTCAGCTGGTCGAATCTCTGCTTCAGATTAAGTTCAATGACTTTCAGTATCTTGCTTTAGCAGATCACATTGATTTTGCAGTTACGCGAATTAAAGATCATATTGATATAGCTCCCGCTAACAATAGTTGGGAAGTTCAAAATCTTTTTCCAAAAGAATTTGCGGCAGCTAAAAAAGTGGTCAATCTAATTAATCAGGAGATGCAGATTAAATTGCCACAGTGTGAGTCGGTTTTGATGACCTATCACCTGGTTAATGCTAAGAGTGATGTTTCTCAAGTACAAGAAACAATTCAGATTACAAATTTGATTCGTGGGATAATCGATATTATTCAATTGCAATATTCAATGCAACTTGATACGAGCTCATTTAACTATAGTAGGTTTGTTTCGCATTTGCGCATTTTGTTAGTTAGATTTTTACGAAATAAGCAAAAGGAGGAGGCTTCACTTGATCCTGCAATGCTAGGTTTTATGAAAATCAAATATAGCAAAGCGTATGAGACAGCGGAGCGGATCACCACTTACTTACATGCAAAAATGGGATGGGATTTAGATTCAGATGATGAATTTTATCTTGTTTTACATATTTGGCGCGTAACTAGTCGTCAAGATAATTAAATATCTAAGTTACTTAGGTATGTTACTAAGAAGATTAGGCATGAACCCGAGTTACTGAAAGACGTTGAACATTTATGTTCTTTAGTTTTTGAGTAGCTTGGGGTTTTATTTTAAGGAGGAAAGGCAAATGGCTAAGAACTATGATGAATTAGCCAAGACCATCATTCAAAATGTTGGTGGCAAAGATAATGTGATCAGTGTTGTTCACTGTGCAACTCGTTTGCGTTTTAAATTAAAGGATGAAAAAAAGGCTAACGATGATGTTTTAAAAGATACGGATGGTGTTGTAACCGTTGTTAAAGCTGGTGGTCAGTATCAAGTGGTCATTGGTAATGAAGTTGCTGATGTTTACGATGCTGTTGTCAAAGAAGGCGGATTTAACGGCGGTGGACAAGTTCCTGATGATGACGTTGAAGATAATTCTAGCTTTGTGGATAAAGCCGTTGCTTTGATTTCAGGCATTTTTACAGATATTCTAGCTCCACTTAGTGCTGGCGGTATTATTAAAGGTCTAGTAGTTTTAGCAGGTGCAATGGGATGGCTATCTACTAAATCAGGTACTTACCAAATTCTATATGCAATTGGTGATAGTATTTTCTACTTCTTACCAGTATTCTTAGGGGTAACTGCAGCACGTAGATTTCACATGAATCAATTTATCGGATTAGCAATTGGTGCAACCTTAACTTATCCAACTATGGTTCAATTAGCTGCAAGTAAGACTGTTCTAGGTACATTGTTTAAAGGAACGGCTTTTGCCTCAGAGATTCACACGACTTTCTTTGGCATTCCGGTTATCACGATGAATTATACTTCTACAGTTTTACCAGTATTATTTACCGTTTGGTTTGCTTCAATTATTGAGCACTGGGCTAAAAAGTGGATTCCATCAGTTGTGCAAATGTTCTTGGTTCCAGTTGTCACTATGATTATTGCTTTACCAGTTGCATTTATAGTAATTGGTCCTGTAATGACTTGGGTTGGAGACGCAATTGGTGCAGTGATGTCAGGTGTTTACAACTTTAGTCCAATTATTGCTGGTTTATTAATGGGTGCTCTTTGGCAAGTACTTGTTATTTTCGGTGTTCACTGGGGAATCGTTGCCGTAACTACTGCAGATTTAGCCGCATTAGGTTATGACCCAATTCTAGGTTTATCCTGCATGGTTTGTTATGCGCAAATTGGTGTTGTTTTAGCTATTATCCGTCAAACTAAGGACAAAAAACTTAAAGAAACTGCTACTGGTGCATTTTTCTCAGGACTGTTCGGTGTTACTGAACCAGCAATTTATGGTATTACATTACCAAGAAAAACGCCGTTTGTTTTAAGTTGTATTGCTGGTGCAGTCTCAGGTGCAATCATTGGTGCCTTTCATTCAGTATTGTACATTATGCCATCAATGGGATTCTTTGCAATTCCGGCCTACATTAATCCTAAGGGAGGATCAATGACAACAATTGTCGGCGTAATTATTGCCGGTATTGTAGCATTTATAGCTGGTTTTGCACTTCAAATGCTCTTTGGTAAAAAATCAGTTGATGCTGAATATAATAAAAAACAAGCACAAAAAGTTGCTGACGCCGCTAATGAAGCAGCTAATATTACTAAGAGTGCTCCTGTACAAGCAATTTTAAGTGAAGAAAAGGAAAATCCTTCAACCAAATTAGTTTCACCATTAAACGGTGAAGTAAAACCATTATCAGAAATTAAAGATGAAGTATTCTCAAGTGGAGCAATGGGTCAAGGTGTAGCTGTTGAACCTAGCGAAGGCGTGCTTCACGCTCCAGCCGATGGCAAGATTGCTTTAGTTTTCCCAACAGGACACGCTGTCGGACTTAACACTACAGATGGCGCAGAAGTGTTAATGCACATTGGAATGGATACCGTTAATCTGCAAGGTAAGGGCTTCAAGACTTTAGTAGAAAAAGGTCAAGAGGTTAAAGCAGGTGATCCATTGGTTAAATTTAATATTAAAGAAATTAAGGCTGCTGGCTATGAAGTGACTACTCCAGTTGTTGTTACGAATTCTAAGAAATATGAATCTGTACAGCAAGTAGCTCAAGGTGAAGTTAAAGTTGGTCAAGAAATTTTGTCTTTGCAAGGCAGTAACGCAGAAGTTAAAACAACTGGTCAAGTTCAAACCAATTAGTCTATAATTAATGTAAATGCTTTCAAAAAAGGAGAATCATAATGTCATTTCCAAAGAACTTTTTATGGGGCGGAGCAACTGCCGCTAACCAAATCGAAGGTGCCTATGATGAAGATGGTAAAGGCCTATCAGTAACAGATATTACTACTGCAGGTAGCTTAGATGCACCTAGAATGTTGACTTACAAGTTAAATGGTAAGTTAGAAAAAACACCAGGAGTTCCAGGTGCGGGACTTCCTGAAGGGGCAGTTGGTGCAATTGATCCTAATGAATATTATCCTAACCATGTAGCGATTGATTTTTATCACCATTACAAAGATGATATTAAGATGTTTGCGGACATGGGTTTCAAAACCTTCCGTTTATCAATTGCTTGGACTCGGATCTTCCCTAAGGGTGATGAGGAAAAGCCAAATCAAGCTGGACTTGACTTTTATTGCAGAGTATTTGAAGAATGTAAAAAATATAATATTGAACCTTTAGTTACTATTTCTCACTATGAAGATCCACTTTACCTCAGTGAAAAATATCATGACTGGCAAGATCGTAAAATGATCGATATGTATGTGAAATATGCTAAGACTTTGTTTGAAGAATACAAGGGATTAGTTAAGTACTGGCTTACTTTTAACGAAATCAATTCAACCCTGTTGATGCTTAGTGCTTTTGGCAATAATGTGACTGATGATAAGGCATACCAACATGCATATCAGAAATTGCACTATCAATTCGTAGCTAGTGCTCGGGCAGTTAAGTTGGCTCATGAAATTGATCCTGATTATGTGGTAGGGAATATGATTTGTGGGATCGTTGATTACCCATTAACCCCAGATCCAAAGGATATTTTGGCTAACCGCCATATGTGGGAACAAAATATTTTCTACTGTGGGGATGCACAATGCAAGGGTAAGTATCCAACATTTGCTAAGCGTCTTTGGAAAGAACACAATGTTCACTTAGACATTACTGAGCAAGATAAGAAGGATATGTTGGAAGGTAAAGTTGATATGTACACCTTTTCTTACTACATGAGCAACGTTATCACAACTCATGAAGTAAAAGATAAGGTTGGTGGTAACTTCGCCGCTGGTGCTAAGAATCCATACCTTAAGTATTCAGAATGGGGTTGGGCAACTGATCCAGATGGCTTGCAATACTACCTTGAAGTTATGTATGACCGTTACGAAATCCCAATGATGGTAGTTGAAAATGGTCTAGGTGCCGTTGATAAGATTAGTGATGATGGTAAGATTCATGACGATTACCGCATTGATTACCTTAGAATGCACATTAAGGCAATGAATCGTGCGATCGAAGATGGCGTTGATGTCCGTGCCTACACTACTTGGGGCTGTATTGATGAAGTATCAGCTGGTACCGGTCAAATGTCTAAGCGTTACGGTTTTATCTATGTTGATCGTGATGATGAAGGTAAAGGTACTTTAGATAGAATGCCAAAGGATTCTTACTACTGGTACAAGAAAGTTATTGCTTCAAATGGTGCAGATTTAGATTAAAGCTATACTAGTTAAAAAGATGATGAGACAGCAGATCTCATCATCTTTTTATTCTAAAATTAGAAGTTTTGTGTACAGGGCTGAGCAATATTTTGATAAAAATGTCAATATACCATATAAAATTTAAAAGCGTATAATTAATTCTATCTGTTTTATATAGGAGTTGACATTTTGAATAGAAAACACAGAAAGAGATTTTGGGTGACGATTGGAATTATCGTTGCTGTATTAGTTGCGTTCATTGGAGTAGGAGAAGCATATTTTTTCAATGTGGCCTTTGTGCCTGGTAAAAAAGCTGTTTTGAATAAATACTCGAGTAAAAATAAAAAAGATCCGTTAGCGGAGAAGAAGCGCTGGTATGAAGATGCTAAAAAACAGAGATGGTATATTAAGTCTAATACTGGTGATTATCGGCTAGATGCAAATTATATTCCGAAGAAAAATTCTGATAAGACGGTTGTTTTGTTGCACGGCTTTACCAATAACAAGGATACGATGGGACCGTATGCAGCAATGTTCCATCAAATGGGTTATAACGTGTTGATGCCAGACGCGCGTGCACATGGGCAAAGTCAGGGAAAATATATTGGCTATGGTTGGCCTGAAAAGTATGATGTGCGTAAATGGGTGAGAAAGTTGATTGCTGAGGAAGGCAAAAAGCAGAAGATTGTCATCTTCGGTGTCAGCATGGGTGGAGCTACGACGATGATGGCAAGTGGTATTAAGATGCCGAGCCAGGTTAAGGCTTATATTGAAGATTGTGGCTATACTAGTGTTAGGGATGAATTTTTGCATGAAGCTAAGGATATTTATCATTTGCCCGGTCCAGTTGGTCCATTTTTTGTGAATGGATTGAGTGTTATTGCTAAAGCAAATCTAGGCTTTTATTTAGGGGATGCTTCGGCGGTTAATTCTGTCGAGAAAAATAATAAGCCAATGTTGTTTATTCATGGTGGGAAAGATCCGTTTGTGCCGACGAAAATGGTTTATGCAAACTACAAGGCAGCTAAAGGACCAAAACAGTTGTGGATTGCTAAAAAGGCAAAACATGCTCGTTCTTTTGAGACATACCCTAGAGAATATCAACGTCGTGTAAGTGAATTTTTGAAAAAATATGTATAAGAAAAAGGAAGGTGCGTGCCTTCCTTTTTGAATAGAATAATTTATTATTTCGTAGCATTAGCTGGCTTTCTTCTACCAACTAACCAAGTCAAAATCAAAGCAACAACTGCTTCGATAACAATCAAAGCAATTCTCATCGGTAATTTTGTGCTACCTAACCAAATATCTAAGATGATTGAACCGATAATCAAGATTCCCATCCAAATCCATTGAGCTTTATCAAAAGCAACACCGTATTCAACTTCACGACGTCTAATACCTGGTAAGATAGCACCCAAACCAATTAAGACAACTACGGCAACGATATTAATGATTAATTCATACCACCATAAGCCAGTTCCTTGCTTAACATCTTGTGGTGCAAAGCCAAGGATAGTTGCAGCAGCAGTGACTAATAGTAATAGTAAACCGACAAGCCAAGCTAACTTATCGTTTTTAATATAAACATATTGTGATGGAAACTTCTTGGAATTCTTTCTAATTCGCATAAATGAGTAGAAGATCCAGCAGGTTACACCTGGTGAAATAATTGAGTTAAGGTTTAATAACCAATTGAAAATATCATTCATATCAGGTAAGAAAATACCTAAGATCATAATGAATGATGAAAGAGCAACGGTTAGGATATAACCGTTAACTGGTAAGCCGTTCTTGTCTTTTTTGCGCAAGAATTTAGGCATGTACTTGTCGCCAGTATCTGAAATCAACATTCTGGTCATTGCGTCAAGTAAGACGGCAACCAAAGCACAGTTGAAGAACAATGATGTCCAAGCCCAGAAGTAAAGCAAGAAGTGGCCCATGCCGAATTGTTTACCTAACATATCGAAGAGGTAGTAAGCACCATTCATCTTCAAGTCATTAGGAATATGGTTGGCATCGAAGTAAATACCTAGGGCAAATGAACCTAAGATAGTCAAGAAGGCAGTCATTACGGCTAAAGCAATCATGGCTTTAGGAAAATCAGTTTTAGGTTTTTTCATCTTGGTTACGTATGGTGCAACCAATTCACAACCATTCATGGCGTAAATCAACATACCAACTGTTGACCAGTAGTGTAAGTTGAAGTTAGGCACAATTGAATGGAAGCCAAAGTTTTTGGTTGCCATATGGCCACCAGATTTAACCAAGCCGAAGAAGGCTAAAATCACGAATAAGATAACCATGATAATCATCAATCCACCACCAATCGTGGAAAGAAATTCCATTGAGTTAGAAAAGTGGTGTTCGACGATGATGAAAACAATAAACACTACAAAAGTTAAAATAGCAAACAGTGAAGTTGGGATCTTATCTTGAAAGTCTTTAGTTCCAGTTACAGCCCAACCCAAGTCAACGATAATTTCATTGGCAGAGTCAACTGCATAAGGAATGGAAGCAGCCCAATAAGTCCAAGCCGTGAAGTAACCTAAGAATTCACCGTCAGTACCACGTACCCATGAAGAAAGTCCGCCGCCTTCTTTATCAAAAGTAGAACCTAGTTGCCCTACCATTAGTGAATAAGGTGTGACATAAAGTAAACACATGATAATCCAAGAGGTGATAACAGGCATCCCTTGGTTTTGAAAGTTGTACATGATATCGTCTAAACCGATAACTGTACATAAAGCCATTAGGGTCAAAACAGGCCAAGTGATGGTCTTCATTTTATTTGTTGAAGTTAAATCGTCCAATTAATTCTCATCCTTCTCTTTAAAAACTTTTACTCTCTTAAAAGAATAAGAAGGCTGGCGATTTGTTTTTACACTTTTCGTTCATTTCTTCTCCTCATTGTAAAAGTATCTAAATAGATTCTAACTATTATATGTGTTGATGACTAGTGTTAAACGCTTTCTATTTTTTGATAAAAATGTTTAACTTATTAAATGTAAGTGATATAATAATCACTGACGAAAAGTAAGAGACTAATAAAGCAAATTGAAAGGAAGAAAAACGTATGACTGGACAAGTAATGGCAATTGGAATTATTATTTTGGCGTTGAGATTGTTAACTAGAGATAAGAAGCCGGCGCCTCAAAGAATAGAAAGACGTAGATAGAGGTTTAATATGGCAAAAACATCACAAATTATTCGTAATAAGCAAAAAGCAAAATATTCAACTAGAGAGTACACCCGTTGTGAACGCTGCGGGCGACCACATTCAGTTTATCGGAAGTTTGGTTTATGCAGAGAATGCATGAGAGAATTGGCTCATCAAGGTCAACTTCCAGGTGTTAAGAAGGCTAGTTGGTAAACCTCACAATGAATAGGAGAAATTGATTATGCAAGTACTTGTAGCAGGTGCAACAGGTCGTGTTGGTAAGGCTGTCATTAAAAGATTAGTTGATGAAGGATACGATGTAATTGCTGCAGCTAGACGTGAAAATGCTGTAGAAGTCGTCGATCCAGAACATGTGACTGTTCAACATTTAGATTTTCATGATTCATTGGCAAAGATTGAGGATGAAATTGGTCATCCGGATGCAGTGATTTTTGTAGCAGGTTCTCGTGGAAAGGACTTATTGCAAACTGACTTAAATGGCGCAGTTAAGCTGATGAAGGCTGCTGAAGCTAATGGCGTTAAGCGTTACGTTCAACTAAGCTCCGCCTTTGCGCTTGACCAAGACAAGTGGGCAGAAATTCCTTCTCTTGCAAGCATTATTGATTATGATATTGCTAAGTACTTTTCCGATGAATGGTTAATTCATAATACTAATTTGGATTATACGATCATTCAACCAGGTAACTTAATGGAGAAGCCAGCAACGGGTAAGACATCATTTACTCCAGAAGGTGGAGAAAATTCGATTGATGATGTTGCTCAGGTATTGGTTGATAGCCTAAAGTATGATAATACGATTCATCAAGTAATTATTATGCATGATGGGGACACACCAATTGATGAAGCATTAAGCAAAGTTAAATAATTTATAAAACGGGTCAAGTTTAACCCGTTTTTTTGTTAAAGTAAGAAGTAAAAAAGAGAGAAGAAATAGCAATGGATAAATTTCATTTTACTAAACGAGAAAAAATCTTTTTACTGCTTGCTTTATTGGTGCTAGTTGCATTGTTCATTTCTAGTTCAATGACTTATCAGCAGCAGGAAATTCATGACAATAAAATTAACCGTTATTTTGGCTGGCTAGAGAATATTGTTGCTGGCTGGAATTTTACTTACGGCGGTCGTATTCATAATATGCAAGTTGATGGTCGAGCAGGGCTGACTCAATTTGTTTTACGCAAAATGGCTCACTTTGGTTCTTACTTTTTACTAGGTGGTTTTGGCTATTTAGGATTAAGAAGAATTTTCAAAATCAAATGGGTAGCACCAGTTTTAACTTGGTTTATGGCAATTGCATTTGCTGCGTTTGATGAATATCATCAATTTTTAACAGGTGATAGAACACCGAGCGTGCACGATGTAATGCTTGATGGAGCAGGGGCATTAACGGCAATTTTGCTGATAATGCTAGTATTGTTTATTAAACACAGATTTTTTGACCAGAAAAAACAAGTTTAAATGGTTGACACCATTGAATTTTAAAGTACTGTGAGTTAAGATAATAACGTTAATTAATATTAGAAAAAAGAAAGAAGGATCCTTATGTCAGGACATTCAAAATGGCACAATATTCAAGGCCGCAAGAATGCGCAAGACGCAAAGAGAGGTAAAATTTTCCAAAAGTTATCTCGTGAAATTTATATGGCTGCAAAGAGTGGTGGTCCTGATCCTGATGGGAATCCTACATTACGTATGGTAATTGATAAGGCACGTTCAAACAACATGCCTAAGGATAACATCAAGCGTGCCATCAAGAAGGCCGAAGGTGGTTCAGAAGAACACTACGACGAAATTACTTACGAAGGTTACGCTCCAGGTGGTGTTGCAGTCTTTGTTGAAGCTTTGACTGATAACAAGAACCGTACAGCTTCAGACGTTCGTGTTGCTTTCACTCGTAACGGTGGTTCACTTGGTGCTACTGGTTCAGTTGCTTACATGTTTGACCGTAAAGGCTACATTGTAATTGATCGTTCAACTACTGATGCTGATGAAGATCAAGTATTACTTGATGTTATGGATGCTGGTGGTGACGATCTTCAAACTAGTGATGATGCATACGAAATCTACACTGATCCAAAGCAATTTGCAGGTGTACGTGACGCCTTAATTAAGGATGGTTACAAACTAGCAGATGCTGAATTAACTATGATTCCACAAAACACCACTCCAGTTCCAGCAGATAAGAAGGAACAATTTGAACATTTAGTTGATGCTCTTGAAGATAGTGACGATGTTCAAAATGTTTATACTGCAGCGGCTGATGAAGATTAATTAGTTAATGATGAAATAGCTTAGCCAATGGCTAAGCTATTTTTTTATGTACTTTTTTAATGACTTTTTAATCTTGAAATGCTGTTAGATCAACGTTTTTTAGAGTTGAGAAAATTTTTTGTGTTTTTTTCAATTTCTCACAAAAAAATCGACTTTTTTTGCGTAATAAATAATGTGAGGCAAAAAAGGAGGATTTTTATGAAGATCAAAGAAATTGGCAGTGAATTATTGATTGAGGCAATTAAAGTTAAAGCAAGTGATATTTTCTTTTTCCCGAAAAAAGAAAACTTGATTGTTAAATTTCGGACCGGTAAGGGTCTAATTGAATATGCAGGTTTTACTTTGGAGACGGGAAAGGAAATTATCAATTTTTTTAAGTACAGTGCTCAGATGGATATTGCAGAACATCGTCGCCCGCAGGTTGGCGCAATGACATATGAGAATGAAGGACATGAATATTTCTTGCGTTTATCTAGCTTAGGAGATTTTTCCGATCAAGAGTCACTGGTTATTCGAGTCATCTATGGGATTGACCATAGTCAATATTTTATTCCAGAGCAGCTGGGAACAATTGAAAAGCTGGCTAAGAGTCGCGGATTGATTATTACTAGTGGTCCAACTGGCTCGGGCAAGACAACGACAATGTATGAAATTGCTAAGAAAATGAGCCAAAACAAAGTAGTGATGACAATCGAGGATCCTGTTGAAATTCATGAGTCTTCTTTTTTGCAAGCACAAGTCAATAACGAAGCGGGAATTGATTACCAAAACCTGTTAAAGGCGGCATTACGGCATCGTCCAGATATTTTAATTATTGGAGAAATTCGTGATCAAGGAACAGCACGTTTAGCAGTTGATGCAGCTTTAAGTGGACACCTGGTTTTTGCGACAGTTCATGCTAAAAGTACTTTGCAAACTATTTCTCGACTAGAGGGATTAGGTATTAGGTGTGACGAACTGACAAATTGTCTAACTGCAGTGTCGTATCAGCGATTATTAGTCAGTCAAGGAAAATTAAAGTGCTTGATGGATATTGCGGCAGATTCTTTGCTAAAAAAAGAGCTAGGCAAATCGGTTCGTGGTGAATTCGTTAATTGGCAGGAAAATCTAGAGCGTTTGTGGAAAGGAGGAGAAATTAATCATGAAGTATATTGGCAATTCCAAAAAGGATAAGTTAAATGGCGAAGAACAATTGGCCTTTTTGGATTATTTAAAACATAGTTTGGATAATGGTTTTTCTTTGCTCAATTCAATTGAATTAATGCCGGCATTGTGGCCAAAAAGGCGTCAGTTGATGGAAAGAATGGCTAGTCGCATGAAAGAAGGAGCAAGTTTTAGTACTGAACTGCTTAAACTAGGCTTTTCTAAAACGACAGTAACTCAGGTTAATTTGGCTTTACAGCAAGGAACCCTAGTTGAATGTTTGCAGCATTTAGCAACGTTGAATCGACTAAAACAGGAGCAGATGAAAAAACTGCGGGCTGAATTATCTTATCCGTTGGTTTTAGCGATAATGATGGTGATTTTACTGGTCTTTATGCAATCGTTTATTTCGACACAATTCAGCGATAGCAGTGATCATTCAGGAGATATGGTCATGATTGGTCTGATCATTATTGTATTGCTGGGCTTATATTTTTTTGCTAAGATCGTTACTTTGCTCAATAAACAGGATTATTCATCAATGAAAAAACTGAGTAAATATCCGTTAATTGGGCAGGTGGTTATGCTGTATATTCATTATTTGTTGGTTTATGACATTGGACTGCTGCTAGCTAGTGGCTTTTCATTGCAGCGAATGTGCGAATATGCGGCAGATCAAGAGAAAGGTTCATTGCAGCAAGCACTGGGACAAAAGATAGGGCACGATTTAGCTGAAGGAAAAAATTTAGAAGAAATTATTAATGCAGAGGATTTTTTGCCTAATAGTTTATTAGTTTTATTGCAGACTGGCTCTGAGCGAAAGAGCTTGAGTAAGCGCTGTTTGTTATTAGGACGTAGCCTATTTTTGGATTTAACTGAAAAAATTGAGAAATTAGTCGTCAATGTTCAACCAGCTTGTTTTATTTTAATTGGCTTATGCATTATTGGAATGTATTTGAAGCTGTTATTACCAATGTATTCAATGATGCAAGGACTATAGAAAAAGTGACGTTAAAGATAAAAGTAAAAAATAGAGTGAAGAAGAGGATTAAGTTAAAAATGAAAGAGAAGATGAAGAAGTATTTAGCAAACATTATGGCTAAGCGCCGCAAGCAAGAGGGTTTTACTTTGATTGAAATGGTTGTGGTAATTGCCATTATCGTGATTTTGATTTTGCTAATTGTGCCTAATTTGATTAATCAAAAGAAGAATGCTGAAACTAAAACTGCGGATGCATTTAGGACTACTGTGCAAACGCAAGTTGAGTTATATAAGGATAAATATGGTGAACCTAAAGATTTTGAAGATCTAAAAAAGGACGATTACTTAACTGGTGATCAAATTACTAAAGCTAAAAAGAATTTCACGTTAGACAGTGGCGAAGTCGTTGAAAAGAAATAAATTAGCCGGCTTTTCCCTACTAGAAGTAATAATTACACTTGGTGTTTGCTGTGGCATTTTGTTGATTGGTAGTTTGCAGTTAAAAAGATATCAAGAAAAACTGATTTTTGATAATACTGTTAAAAGAGTTACGACGGCACTTGATCAAACTTCGAGGTACAGTACGATCAAGGAGGTTACTATTGGCGTATCATATCTAGCTAGATCCAATCAAATTTTATTCTCTGGCGGAAAATATCACAAAAGTATTCCAGTTGATCAAAATATCAAAATTACTGGCTTGGATCATTTTAAATTCAACCTGACTGGTTATTCTAAACCAGGTACGGTGACTTTTAGTGGCTACGGAATGGAAAAAAGCCTGAAATATCAAATGCTGTGGGGGAGAGTAGCGGAATGATAAAAGTTAAAGGATTTCTAGTAATTGAGAGCTTTATAGCAATTATAATTGCTGTGATTGCTGTTAGTTGCTTTTATATAACTGTAGCTGAAAATCAGAAAAATGGTCGTGAGATGGAATTAAAAACAGATCGTGCTTATGCTTACCATATACTGACTAAAACTGACCTGGAGCAAGTAACAGTTCACGATCGAATTTATCAAAAGGCAGGACGTAATCATGTTTGGGATGCAACGACTAAACAAACTTTTGCGGTCAAAGAGTAAAGGTTTTATGTTAGCTGAAGCAATGTTTTCGCTTTTTATTACTATGATGGTGCTGCTAATTTTACAAAATTTATTGTTGAGTGTTAAAAAAGCAAACTTGAATCAAAATCAGCATGTCAATGAAGTAGCCTATGCTTATGTACAGCTAGAAAATTTTATGCGGGCTGACAAAATTAAGGCAGTGTATCCAGTAACTAAATTAGCTATAAGTAATAGTGCTTCCTTTAAGTGCATCGATCAAAAAGGCGATGCAACTACTTACCGAATTGAATACTATAAAAAGAACGTACTTAAAGTATCTGGTGCAGGGAAAGGCTATATGCCGTTATTATTTAACGTTGAAAAGGCTGCTTTTAAAACCACTAAAGATAGCATCATTATTAGGGTAACAGAGAAAAATAAGGGTGCATCAGATTTAGTTTTTCAGCTTGATGAGGAACAAGAAAAGAAAAATGCTAAAACCAAAGAAAAAGACGCATAACGTAAAAGGCAGTGCCTTACTAAGTAGTGTATTAGTTTTAATGACCACGCTTTTGTTTATCAAAATGTATCAAGATATTTATCATGCTAGCATGGAGAACAATCGCCTAATTATCGAATGCTTAACGGATGATTGACTTTCCTTGCACCTCTTTATCCCTTTCTATAAAATAATTAAGGTATGGAGGGACCGCTATGGAAAATTTTGAAAAACTTTTTAATCAGTTTTTAGACTGTGTGCAAACTTTGCAAACTGCATTAAATGTTTCATTTACAGAAGCCTTAGTAGAGACTTTTGATAACTTAGAAAGTGGCAAGATTAAGGTTGAAAATGGTGCACCGGATGAAAAAACAGTGGCTGAATTAAGTCAAAAGTATCAAGCAATAGATTATGACGAAATTAGCCAAAAAGAAAAGGCTCAAGTCTTTACTTTTCTAACTTTAAAGGCAGTTAATGATGATGGCTTTGATGTTAACCAAATGCCTACTCCACCTGCAATTGCTACAGTAGTAGCAATGTTGATGCATAAATTATTAAAAGATCAAAAGATGGAAATCGTTGATCCTGCTGTGGGTACAGGGAATTTGTTGTTTTCAATTATTTCTCAACTTAAGGCACTCAATCATTCTAAGGATAATTATCAATTGGTAGGGATTGATAACGATGAAGATATGTTAAGTTTGACAGATGTGGCTGCGCATCTGAATAATATTGACATTGAGTTATATCATCAAGACGCTTTAATGCCTTGGATGTGTCCTAACGCTGATGCAATTGTAAGTGATTTACCTGTAGGCTATTATCCAGTTGATGAGAATGCCAAGAATTTTGAAAATCAGGCTAAGAAAGGTCATTCTTTTGCTCATTTGTTGTTAATCGAACAAATTATTAATAATTTAAAGCCTAACGGCTATGCCTTTTTGGTAGTTCCTAAGTCTATTTTGTCAGGCAAGATTGGCGCTGATTTTATGCCATGGTTAACTAAGAAAGTTTACTTGAAGGCAATTGTAGAATTGCCAGATGATATGTTTAAGAACAAGTTTAATCAAAAATCGGTTTTAGTTTTCCAAAATCACGGTGATGAGGCTAAAGCAAGCGAAGTTTTACTTACCAAACTCGGTTCCTTGAAAAAAGAAGAGGCTTTAATTCAATTTAATGTTAAACTTAACGAGTGGTATGCAAAGATTAACCATTAATTGATAAAGCACTTATTTTTTTGAAAGAAGAGGAATTAATTTTTATGAAAAAAGTTTTGGCAATTAACTCTGGTAGTTCATCTTTTAAGTACAAATTATTCTCATTACCAGATGAAAAGGTTCTTGCCAAAGGAATGGCTGATCGTGTAGGTCTTGAAAATTCATCATTTGAGATTAAGTTAGCTGATGGTACTAAGCACGTTGAAAAAACTGAAATCCCAGATCAAGAAGCTGCAGTTAGCTTATTGATCAAGTTTTTAAAAGGATACCATGTTGTTGAAGAACTAACTGAAATTGTCGGTGTAGGACATCGTGTTGTTAATGGTGGAGAGTACTTTAAGGATTCTACTATTATTACTAAGGAAAATCTGCCTAAGATCTACGAATTGTCAGATTATGCTCCGCTTCACAATCCTGCTGAGGCTCGCGGAATTGAAGCTTTTATGAATGTTTTACCAAATGTGCCAGAAGTTGCGGTTTTTGATACTACTTATCACCGTAATCTTGATCCAGTACATTATTTGTATTCACTTCCTTATGAATATTATGAAAAATATGGTGTACGTAAATATGGTGCTCATGGTACTTCAATTCGCTATACAGCACCGCGTGCTGCTAAAATACTAGGTAAAGATTTAAAAGACTTAAAGTTAGTCATCTGTCACTTGGGATCAGGCGCATCAATTACTGCAGTTAAGGATGGCAAGTCTTACGATACCTCAATGGGCTTTAGTCCAATTGCCGGAATTACAATGGCTACTAGAACCGGTGATATCGATCCTTCACTCGTGCAACATCTAATGAAGGTAGAGCATAAGTCGATGGATGAAATGATTTATATCATGAATAATAAGTCTGGTTTGTTGGGCTTGTCAGGAATTTCACCAGATATGCGCGATGTGCGTGAAAGTGATAGCGAACGGGCTAAGTTAGCAAGAAAAATTTTCATTAATCGTATTATTCGCTACGTTGGTGCTTATATTGCCGAAATGGGCGGCGTTGATGCAATTATCTTTACTGCTGGTATTGGTGAACATGATACTGGTGTGAGAAAAGCGGTTCTTGACGCTTTCGCATATATGAGTGTTGTTGTAGATAATGAAGCTAATGAAAGTGTTAGTGAAGGACTAATCACAAAAACAGATTCCAAAGTTGCAGGAATGGTTATCCCAACTAATGAAGAATTGATGATTGAACGTGATGTGGTACGTTTGACTAATATTGATTAAGCATTTTTATCGCATGTAATGTGTGTCTATGCTATAATGAATAAGTATCTCAAGGGGATGTTTTGGGATTCGACAGGCGTAGACCCGCATTGACTGCGGTTCGTAGGTTACGACTACGTAAAAACGTTACAGTTAAATATAACTGCAAATAACAAAAATTCTTACGCATTAGCTGCTTAATTTAAGCGCATGTGTTGCTCCTTGTCGGTTTACTCGTGGCTGACACCGAGTATCAACTTTAGCGAGTTACGTTTAACTACCTCACCTGAATAGTTAAAAAGAGTCTTAACAGGTTAGCTAGCCCATCCTAGCCCTGTTATATGGCGTTTTGAGCTAGTGAAGTTCAAGTAATATAACTATGATCGTAGAGGTCAGTGACGAGATGCGTTTGGACAGGGGTTCAATTCCCCTCATCTCCATAGATAACCGTTCTAGATGTTGTTCTAGAGCGGTTTTTTGTTTTGCTAAGATATCCGTTTGACCGAAGTTTAACCGAAATCTCGATTTGCATTATAAATTTATGTTATGCATTACCCATAAAAATAAGTATTAAACATTATAGGAAGGAAATCATATAATAAATACTAACTTAAAACTTACTTTAGATAATCAGCGAAAAGGTGAAGCATAATGATTGAATGCAAAAATAAATATTTTGCAGGTGAAAGAATTCTTTATGGATTAACTGATGCAATCCTTGATGGTATTACATTTGGCAGTGGTGAATCTCCCTTAAAAGAAGCTAAAAATATCAGATTAAAGAATTCAATTTTTAAATGGAAATATCCACTTTGGTATGATGAAAATGTGAAAGTTGAAAATACCACGTTTGAAACTATGTCACGGTCTGGAATTTGGTATACCAAGAATATTTCAATTAAAAATAGTGCTTTACAGGCACCTAAATTATTCAGAAGGACAAGTCATATTATTTTAGATAATGTTCATTTTGCTAACGCAGAAGAAACAATGTGGACTTGTAATGATATTAAGATTACCAATTCTCAAATTAATGGTGATTATTTTGGTAAAGATAGCCAGAATATTTACCTTGATCACGTTTCCATTGTGGGAAATTATGTTTTTGATGGTGCAGAAAACATTGAAGTTCATAATTCAACTTTTATCTCTAAAGATGCTTTTTGGAATTGCGATAATGTCACGATTTACGATTCAATTATTGATGGTGAATATTTAACTTGGAATACTAACAACATTACGTTAATTAATTGTAAAATTGAAAGTGATCAGGGCTTGAACTACATTGATCACCTGGAGATTAAGAATGGTTCCTTGATTCATACAGATTTAGCTTTTGAATATGTTTCTAATTTAGATGTGGAGCTTAATACAAAGATTGATAGTATTAAAAACCCAATTTCTGGTAAAATTACGGTACCTGAGATTGGTACTTTGATTATCGATCCAGATAAGGTAGATCCATCTAAAACCGAGCTTGATTGCCCGAAAATAGGTACAAAAATTGTTCATTCTGATACGAACCAAACACCAAAGGATTAGTGAGATATATGCAATATGATTTTGAAAATGCACCAGATAGATCAAAGACTGATTCAGTAAAGTGGGATGTGAAGTCTAGTGAATTACCAATGTGGATTGCCGATATGGACTTTAAGACGGCACCTGAAATTATCAAGGCAATGCAACAAAAATTGACATTAGGTGCATTTGGTTATGAGTTCCCACAAGCAGATTATTTTAATGCTGTCGCTGATTGGTATGAAACAGAACATAATCATCGGCCACAAACAAATTGGATGATTTTTACTACTGGAGTAGTCCCTGCTATTTCATCAATTGTACGCCGTATTTCACATATTGGTGATAATGTTTTAGTACAAGAGCCAGTTTATAATATTTTTTATAATTCCATTTTGAATAATGGGCGCCATGTTTTGTCGAGTGATTTAGCTTTCGATGGTAAAAGTTATTCAATTGACTGGGCTGAATTGGAACAAAAATTAGCTGAGCCGCTAACGACTTTGATGATTTTTTGTAACCCACATAATCCAGTAGGAAAAGTTTGGACTAGTGAAGAAGTACAAAAAATTGCGGATCTTTGTCACCAATACCATGTAACATTACTATCGGATGAGATTCATGGTGATCTAGTTAGACAAGGTCCAGATTACACGCCAGCTTTTTCTGTAACAGGTGAAGCACAAAATAGTGTGATTTCACTAGTGTCTCCAAGTAAAACCTTTAATGTTGCTGCTCTTCATGCTGCTACGGCAATTGTTCCTGATGAGAACTTACGGAATATGGTTAGCCGCGGTTTAAATAGTGATGAAGTAGCCGAGCCTAATTTATTGGCGATTCCAGCAACGATTGCGGCTTATGAGCAAGGCCATGATTGGCTTAATGCTTTGAAAAAACAGTTAAAGCAAAATTTTGCGTATGTGCAGAATTTTATTGAAAAAAACATTCCTGAAGTACAAATCATTTCGGGCAATGCGACATATTTGATGTGGATCGATGTGCAAAAGATCAGTACTGATTCACAGGAATTAGCAGAGTTCATTCGCCAAGAAACTGGGCTGATTATTTCAGCTGGTAGTGTTTATCGTGGAAATGGCCATGATTTTATTCGAATTAATCTAGCTTGTCCTTTGACGATGGTCAAGGATGGGATGCAAAGATTAGCTACAGGTATTCGTAAGTATAACAAGTAGCTTTACATGTAAAACAAATAGTATACATATATCTAAGAAAAGGGTTTCATTTATTCTACCTTAAAGTTTATACTTTAATTGAGGTGATTTAAATGGAACCATTATTTTTAACCCCATACTTTAGGCCAAAAATTTGGGGTGGACGTAAATTAGATGATATTTTTCACTATGATATTCCAGAAGGAAAAGTTGGAGAAGCTTGGATTATTTCAGGTTACAAGGATGACGCGTCAACTGTAACAGATGGGCCACTTAAGGGAATGTCATTGCGGGATGTTTACTTGAAGCATCCGGAATTGTTTGGCAACCCTAAGGCCAAGGAATTTCCATTATTGGTAAAATTCTTAGATGCTAATGATAATTTATCAGTTCAAGTACACCCGGATGATGATTATGCTCGCAAAGTAGAAAATGATTCTGGTAAGACTGAGTCTTGGTATGTAATGCAAGCTGATCCAGGTGCTTATATTATTTATGGTCATCATGCAAAAAGCCGTGAAGAATTAGCTGATATGATCCACAAAGGCGAATGGGATAAGTTGCTCAGAAAAGTTCCGGTTAAAGCAGGCGATTTCTTCTATGTGCCAGCAGGTACAATTCATGCTTTAACTAAGGGATGCTTAGTAATTGAAACTCAACAGTCAAGTGATGTAACTTACCGCTTGTATGACTACGATCGTGTGGACAAGGATGGTAAAAAGCGTGAGCTTCATACTCAAAAGTCAATTGATGTGACCACTGTTCCCCATGTTGATCCTAAGTTAGATGTTAAGACTAGCCAAGATCAAGATGCAGAAATTAAGACATTGGTTGAACCACCACTTTCACCACACTTTTATTTGTGGCAAATTGACCTTGATGGTACTTGGAAGACCGGCTTAAAGGATCATCCATACCTGTTAGTTTCCGTTATCAAAGGCGAAGGAAAATTAAAAGCTGATGGCAAGTCATATGATTTGAAGATGGGAACTAATTTAATTATTCCAAATGAGATGAAGAATTTCACTTTTACTGGTAAAATGAGAATAGTTATGTCTGCACCAGGTGAGGAATAACCGTTTAAATTTATCAGAATTAGGAGTGAGAAATCGTGATCTATGTCGCTTGTGGCTTAGTTATGGTGGCGGTAGGGTTGATTTGGCTGATTACGCCAGCCAAAAGGCCCAACCGAATTTATGGCTATTTATCTTATCTTGCGCAAGTTAACCAGGATAGTTTTAAGTTTGCTCAGAAACGGGCAAGCTGGTATTGTATCCTGTTTGGGTTTATTCAAGCACTGTTAGGAGTAATCATTCACTATTTGAATTGGGATCGCTATTTTCTCATTTGGCTGTTAACATTTTATTTATTTATCTTATTGCCAATTGTTTATACCGAAAAAAGTTTGAAAACATTTTTGTCTAAACGACATGAATTGCCACATGACTATGTCGATCCTGATCAAGTGAAGCATAAGAGAACAAAAGGATTTAGGGATTGATAATGAGTTTGAGAATATTAATGGTCGAAGATGACACTTCCGTAGCTGAAATGATGGGAATGTTTTTCAAAAAAGAAGGTTGGCAACAAGACATTGCTGTCGATGGTGTCGAAGCCGTCGATATGTTTAAAAAGAACGCGGATAAGTATGATCTGATTACGTTAGATTTGAATTTGCCAAAAAAAGATGGGATTCAAGTAGCTAAAGAGGTACGGGCAATTTCGCCGACAGTGCCAATTATTATGCTTACTGCTCGTGGCAGTGAATCAGATCAAGTGTTGGGGCTAGGTATCGGAGCTGATGAGTATGTCACTAAGCCATTTAGCCCAATTGCTTTGATTGCCCGCATTAAGGCTTTGCATCGCCGCGTGATGATGGAAGAAGAACCAGCTCATACTCAAGAAGATAATCAAGACTATGAGATTACGACCGATCATTTGAAGATTTCAAAAAATAGACGAGAAGTTTTATTTGATAATCAGCCGGTAATGGGTTTGACACCAAAAGAATTTGATTTGCTGTATACAATGGCACAAAAACCTAGACAAGTCTTTTCTCGTGACCAATTACTAGAACTAGTTTGGGGCTATGAGTATTATGGTGAAGAAAGAACTGTTGATGCTCATATTAAAAAGCTTCGACAGAAATTAGAGAAGGTTGGTGCCAAGGTGATCCAAACTGTCTGGGGCGTCGGTTACAAGTTTGATGATTCGCAGGTCAAATAATGAAATTAATTTACCAAAATATGTTGAGTTTCTTACTCATTATTGTGACAACTATCTCGATTATTGGTTACTCAGAGATTGGTTATGCGCGTAATCAAGCTTATACGCAAAACTACCAGCGGATGGAAAGCTACGCTAACTCTTTGGGAAACTTGGCGGAAGCTGACAGCCAAAATGGGACTGCATTGCTTAGCAATAACTTCTTGAATCAATTAGAATATGTTCTTCGTGGTGATGATGCTCATTTACGTATTTTTAATGATAAAAATGAGCAGATTTATCCCAAAACAAAGGCTAGAATTCAGCTTTCGCAAGAAGTTTTTACTACTTTAAAAAATGGGCAAGAGATTAGAATTCAAAATAATCATAATGAAAATTCACCGATTGGTTCAACTAAGGATGCCTACACGGGGGTTTTGGTTCCATGGATGAATGGCAAAAATCTTGTTGGCATTGTTTGGATAGGATCGAGAGTAAAGCATGTTGAGCGACCGATTTTAATGGCTAAACGCAATTTGTTGCGTGCATTGTTAATTACTGTAGCGGTTGGATTGTTGCTGAGCTTTATTATTTCTTATTATTCAACTAAACGAATTAAGCGATTATCACGTGCTACGCAAAAAGTTGCATCAGGTAACTTTAATGTGCAAATTGAGCATAAAGATAGCGATGAAATTGATCAATTGGCTGAGAATTTCAATAAAATGGTGCAGGCTTTGAAGCAGTCGAACGAAGAGGTTAAGGCTCAAGAAGAGCGACGAGACCAATTCATGGCTGATGCTGCTCATGAAATGCGGACGCCATTGACAACAATTAATGGCATTCTAGAGGGCTTGCAATACGATGCTATCCCAGAGGATTCTAAACCGAAGTCAATCGCGTTAATGCAGCGCGAAACTAAACGATTAATTCGGTTAGTCAATGAAAATTTGGACTATGAAAAGATTCGAAATAATCAAATTATGCTGGTTAAGACTAACTTTAATGCCACAATTATTCTGCATGATTTGAAGTCGCAATTAAAACAAAATGCAACTAAAGCCAACGATGAGCTGGTTGTAGAGGCACCTGATCAGTTGCCTATTTATGCAGATCGTGACCGTTTTACCCAGGTAATGGTTAACTTAGTTCAAAATGCGATTCAATTCACTCATGATGGCAAAATTATTATTTCGGGTAAACGGATAGAGCATGGAACACAATTATCGGTTAAGGATAATGGCATTGGCATGAGCGAGAATCAGACTAAGTATATTTTTGAACGCTTTTTCAAGGCTGATCCATCGCGTGCTCGAATGGGAACTGGCGAATCAGGCTTGGGACTTGCGATTGTTTCTTCTTTGATTAAGCAACATGGTGGCAAAGTAGAAGTATTTTCCGCACCAGGTAAAGGTTCCACATTCACCGTGACCTTTTATGACAAGGGCTATGAACAGTTTGTAGCTAAAAACTAAAAAAAGAACGCACAGTTTTTTTGAAAGGTCTGTGCGTTCTTTTTAGTTATTGGTATTTTCTGAACTGTTTTTGTTTTTCGTATTCTCTTTAATATTTTTAACGCTGTCAGGAACTTGGGTAATTTCTTGTTTTCTATCTTTTAGTTCAGCGGCATCAGTACGGTAAAGATTAGTAGTTGTACCGCGATGTCTGCTATAAAGCGAGGTGGAATTGCCAGCTAATTCATTTCTGATAGCGATCATTTTTTGATAATTGACGGAATAATCAAATTGGGTTGGATCAGCAGGGACAAAGCCAGTTGGGGTGTAGAAGCGTAACAAATTGTGGTTGTTTAATAAGTCAGAATAGTGTAATGATGCCTTGGCCTTTTGTGCTAGCTCAGAGATTTCTTTTTTCTCTTGAGGAGTAAAATTAATGATTTGTTTACCGCTAACTCGGTCATAAACGGTACCTTTGATTCCTTTAGCACCAACTATGATATATCTGGAGCTGACAATGGTCCCATTACGAAAGACGATCCAATTTTGTCTTTTAGACGAAAGCATGTCGCTACCGAATTGGACATAGTTTTTATTGTTAATACCGAGCAAATGCATCAGTGTTGGCAAGACATCAATTTCACCAGCAATTTCATGGTTAATTTTTCCTTTCAAATTATTGGCATGAATCATGAATGGAACACGCTGCATTTGAACATTATTGTAAGTATTCCACGTGTCAGAGCTTTCACCAATAATTGGTGCTAAGGTTTCATTTTCAGAATTACTTAACCCATAGTGATCACCATAAATGACTACCATTGAGTTTTTGTAAAGACCAGAAGACTTTAAGTAGTGGAAAAATTCACGCAATGCCTCATCTAGGTAGTGGGCAGTTTCAAAGTAATTGTTGATAGTTTGGTCGGCAGTGTTTGTAGTCTTAAAGTTAGGGTCCTTGTCTTCTTTATCTAAGTTAAACGGAATGTGGTTGGTTACCGTAATGAACTTAGCATAGAAAGGCTGCTGCATCTGCTCTAAATATTTAACGCTTTCGGCAAAAAGCAGCTTATCTTTTAACCCATAGCCGCTTGCATCTTTACTTTGGGAGCTATAGTAATTTTTATCAAAGAAATAATTATAGCCCATATTTTTATAAACATCATTTCGATTCCAAAAACTACCGACGTTGCCGTGAAAGACAGCGGAAGTATAGCCATCTTGACGCAAAATTTGCGGTGCAGCTTGGAAGGTGTTTTCCGAACCTAAAGAAGTGAATAAAGATCCGTCGGGAATACCGTAAGTACTAGTTTCTAGCATGTTTTCCGCGTCACTGGTTCTACCTAGACCAACTTGGTGGTAGAAGTTGTTAAAGCTGAGCGTATGTTTATTTTGATAAAGTGAATTTAGGAACGGCGTCACTTCTTTGCCATTAACCTTAAGATTAATTAAAAATTGCTGGAAACTTTCTAAGTGGATGATAATCACATTGCGGTTTTTCTCAATACCAAAATATGAGGAAGATGGAGCAGCATTTTGTTTTTTTGTGAAAGTTAAAATCTGGTTCAAGTCTGCAGCGTTGGCATTTTTAGTGACTTGAACATTTTGCGCACTCTTGAAGCAATCATAAGCGGTAAAGGTGTCAATACCAAGGTATTTAACGACATAGGAGCGATCAAAAGTGTTGCGCAATAAGCGCGGACGAGAAGTTTCTGCCAAAAAAATGTTAAGGGTTAGGATAAATGCGCCTACTGAGGTAATCGCAAAGGGAGTGGATAAACCATAAGATCTTTGATCAATTTTGATTTTATGAATGATCAGTAAAGTAACAATAACGATCAAATCAATCCAGATAATAATGTCTGTTGGATGCAGAAGAGCAACGGTACTTTTACCTAGACCCTGCGAAACTTTACCAACGTTAGACATCGTTTTAATTGTTAAAAAGTCCGAAAATTGACGATAGTAGATAATATTTGCAAAAAGCAATGCCGTATTGGCAAAGTCTAAAATTAACATTGTGATGTAAGAGATCAGCGGTTTAGGAATATAAAAACCGAAGCTGATTAAAATGATGGCGGACCCTACGGGGCTGAGCCACATAATGAAATGTTGATACGGGTCGCTCAAGCCTAAATTGAAATCAAAATAAGCTGCAAAAATATATTTCAGCCAGAAACAAACAACTAAAAGGGTTAAAAAGCCCGTTCGTGTTTGAATAAAACTGATAATTTTCTTTTTTTCCATATAATGCTCCTTTAACATCTTTTAATTTTAATGGTTCACCTCTTTTAAAACAATAATTTGCTAAGAGTTATCTTTTTTTTAAGATTTTCCAGCAGTGAAAATAGGTATAATCTATAATGAATATTTTGGAAAGAGGCAAAGTATGCTATTTTTGGGCCCACTTTATAGTTTTTTAGCTAAACAGTATGCAACTAATATTAACCACTTTGCATTAGTTAAATTAACCTTATTAGCGCTGGATAAAACAATATTTTATTTTTTAATTTTTGCTGTATTGCGTTTAATTTGGCTTCTTTTGGTGCGCCGCAGAAGATCAATTAGGTCTGAAGCTAGCGTTTGGGTCTTTTCTTTTTACATAATCTTAGTTTTGATGCTGACAACTTTTAGAAATACCTACTTTCCGTGGCAGCTTGATTTTAATTTCTCTAGGCCATTGAGTGATATTAACTTGGTATTCATGAAGGAAACTTGGAAATTAGTCTATGCTCCCAGTCATTTGGATTTCTTTTATAATTCTTTTGGCAATGTCTTGTGCTTTGTGCCATTTGGCATTTTTTTCCCCATTGTTTTTTCAAAAAGAGCAACGTTTTTAAGGACGGTACTGATGGGGATGCTGTTTTCAGTGGGAATTGAGACTCTGCAGTTTTTGCTGGTGACGGGGGTTAGCGATATTGATGATGTTTTCTTCAATACTTGTGGAGCAATTTTGGGTTATGTGATTTTTAAAATTGTCAAAAAAGCCTGAATGCGCTTATAATGTACTGGTATTTATAAATCAAGATTGTTAAAATAGGTTTGTGAAAAATATTTTATTTAGTTAGGAAGCAGATTTATGAGTTTAATTAAATTTGATAGTAGTAAATTAACTCCATTTGTTCACGAAAATGAATTAAGTGAAATGCAAGTTATGGTAAATGCTGCTAACACTGAACTCCGTGAAGGTACCGGTGCTGGTAACGATTTCCGTGGTTGGCTTGACTTGCCAGTAGATTATGACAAGGATGAATTCGCTCGTATTAAGAAGGCTGCCAAGAAGATTCAAAACGATTCAGATGTTTTAATTTGTATCGGTATTGGTGGTTCATACCTTGGTGCACAAGCTGCAATTGAATTCTTGAACAGTAACTTCTATGGTAAGGCTGACAGCGATATGCCAACTGTTGTCTTCTGTGGTAACTCACTTTCAGGTTCATACCTTTACGACTTAATTGAATGGTTAGGCGACAAGGACTTCAGCATTAACGTAATTTCTAAGTCAGGTACTACTACTGAACCATCAGTAGCATTTAGAATCTTTAAAGATAAGTTAATTAAGAAGTACGGTAAAGAAGAAGCTGCTAAGAGAATTTACGCAACTACTGACCGTCAAAAGGGTGCTTTAAAGACTGAAGCTGATGCTGAAGGTTATGAAGAATTTGTAGTTCCAGATGACATTGGTGGTCGTTACAGTGTTCTTACTGCTGTTGGTTTACTTCCAATTGCTGCAGCTGGTGCTGATATTGATGAATTGATGAAGGGTGCAGCAGACGCTCGTGCTGATTACACTGACACTGATTTGTCAAAGGCAACTCCATACCAATACGCAGCACTTCGTAACATCCTTTACCGTAAGGGTTACACTACTGAAATTGTTGAAAACTATGAACCAAGTCTTAGAATGTTTGGTGAATGGTGCAAACAATTGATGGGTGAATCAGAAGGTAAAGACAACAAGGGTATCTGGCCATCAAGCGCTAACTTCACTACTGACCTTCACTCACTTGGTCAATACATTCAAGAAGGTTTACGTAACTTATTCGAAACTGTTATCCGTGTTGAAAATCCTCGTCATGATGTTAAGATTCCAGGCGATGAAAAGAACCTTGACCAACTTAACTTCTTGGAAGGTAAGAGCTTGAACTACGTAAACGATCGTGCTTATGAAGGTGTTGTTTTGGCTCACACTGATGGTGGTGTTCCAGTTATGACTGTTAACATTCCAGATCAATCTGAACACACTTTAGGTTACATGATTTACTTCTTTGAATTAGCTATTGCTATTTCAGGTTACTTGAATGGCATTAACCCATTCAACCAACCAGGTGTTGAAGAATACAAACGTAACATGTTTGGTCTTCTTAACAAACCAGGTTACGAAGATTTACACGACGATTTAACTAAGCGTCTTTAATAAAAATACTCAGCATATTTGATAGTATGCGTATTAATATAATTAGCTGTGCTAATTAAAGAAAGAGTAGGAAACAAAGGTTTTTTGCTCTTTCTTTTTTTGTGGAAAGGATTTTTGTGTGAAAGAGAATACTAAAAATGTTTTAGCAGTATTATCAGCTGCGTTTATGTCATTTGTCGGAATTTTGACGGAAACTAGTTTAAACGTCACTTTTCCTACGATGATGAAGCAATTTGGTGTCGGTTTGGATATAATTCAATGGACGACAACAGGATATTTATTGGCGATTGCAATTATTATGATTTGTTCTTCATATTTGAATGAACGTTTTACTGCGCGGCAATTGTTTATTGTTGCTTGCGTTGGTTTTATGATTGGAAGCGTAATTAGTGCTGTAGCACCTAATTTTCCTATTTTACTGTTAGGTCGGCTGATTTCAGCTCTAGGTGCAGGATTAAGTACACCGTTGATGTTTAACTTAGTAACCGAAGTTATGCCTCGCGAAAAATGGGGCGTTTACATGGGAATCGCCGGCTTAGTAGTAGCTATGGCACCGACTTTAGGACCAGCATTTGGCGGTATCACTACTTTTTATCTTAACTGGCGCTGGATTTTTGGTTTTGTTACAATTTTTGCGATCATTGTTTTTGTTGCCGGGCTATTTGTAGTCGGTAAGTATCATAAACAAACTAAAAATAGTTTTGATTGGCTATCATTTATCGTTTTAGCTATAGCATTTATTACTTTGACATTAGGCGTAAATCAAATTAGTAATGGATTTGTTAATCCTTTAATGTGGATTTTATTAATTGTGACTGCAATTTTAATTTGGCTATTTGTTAGATTATCTAAAAAATCATCCAAGAAATTGTTAGATCTAGCCGTATTTAAGCAAAAAGCGTTTGTTTATGGTGCGTTAGCTTACTTTTTATTGCAATTTAATAATATTGGTATCAGTTTTGTATTGCCTAACTACATCCAAATTGTCGGAAAGCAAACATCTTTAGTTGGTGGTTTGATTTTGCTACCAGGTAGTATTATTGCAGGGCTACTCAATCCATATTTTGGTAGCCTATATGATAAAAAAGGAGCTAAATTGCCACTTTATTTAGGTGGCTTCTTAATGGCGATCAGCTGCTTGTTATTTGCTATTTTTGGCTTAAATTTGACTGTGATGATGATCATTATTATTTATGGCATCATGATGTTAGGACACAGAATGTCATTTTCTAACACGCTAGCTGAAGCTTTGAAGGTAGAAAAAGGAGCATTGCGCGCCGATGCAACCGCAGTTTGTCAGACTAGCCAGCAATTAGCCGGTTCTGTAGGAACAACTATCTTAGCAGCAATTATGTCGATTTGGCAGAAAAAGGGTGCAGCGTCCTATGCACTGGCGACAGCTCAAGGTAGTCAGGCAGCCTTTTATTTTACTTTATTAATGGCATTAATCATTTTAATTAGCTACTGGAAAATGTTTAAAGCAGAAAAATAATATTTGACTAGTACATTAGCGTTAAAATAAGTTATAATACTAGGCGGATGATGAAATTTAGTGAGAGATAAAAAGACGACTGACACACAGCCGTCTTTTTTCTATAATTTATATTTTGGCGTTTTCGTTGATAAAACTACGGATAATTTTTTCGCGCATAGCTAAGAAAACAGTGTTGTGTCCAGTCGGATGGACTCGATTGGTCAATAAAATTAGACCAGAGCGTTTGATGCGATCAAGAATAATTAAAGTACCAGTAAAACCGGTGTGCAAAATGATCGGATAATTTTGCTTTGGATCAAACCGAAGGTCCCATCCCCAAGAGCGTGGTTTTATGCCTTGGGGATTTTTATTATCAAATAGCTGGCTGACAGTCTTTTGACTATAAGGTAAAACATCCTTTAGTCCTAAATAACCTTGGGCGAAGGTAACTAAGTCTTGAAGATTGGAAAATAAGCCAGCAGAACCGCAATCTATTCCAAGTTGTCTAGCTTTAGGATCATGTGGAATACCTTGCAAGACATGGCCATCAACTAGGGCAGTAGGCACGCAATCATCCTTTTGTGGTGAAAAAGTAGTATTTTCAAGCGGCATTTGATTGAGGACTTGCTCTGTGACTACTTCTTGGACAGGTTTACCAAAAATCTTTTTAATAACTAATCCAAGTAAGATAAAGTTTGTATCGGCATACCGCATCTTGTGTTCAAATTCGTCAGTTACTGGCAGATTGATAATTGCTTGTAGTAAGGCATCATGATCTAGTTTGTCGCGGTGGGGGATCCAGCCACGAATGCCACTAGTATGGGTTAGCAAGTGATAAAGGCGTACACGAGGGTCTTTAAATTCAGGAATAAATTGCTGCAAGGGCTCAGTAAAGTTAAGTTTGCCTTGGTCATAAAGCTTAAGCAAGACATTTTCTGTTGCTAAAACCTTAGTCAAACTAGCTAGGTCGTATTCTGCAAAAGGGCTCAGCTGAGTAACTTCTGGGTAGATACTAGCAAAACCAGTAGTTGATGTAAAAATTTGCTTATTTTTGATAAAAGTGTAATTGACGCCTGGAACAACGCGTTCAAAAACCATTGATTCAATTAAATGCTGTGTTTTATTAAAGTCGATCATGTTTCACCATCCATTAGCATTATTATAGTCAAAATTACTTGACAAGCATAGAAGAAAAAAGCATAATTATAAATGTTGATTCGCCCGTTGGTCAAATGGTTAAGACGCTACCCTCTCAAGGTGGAGTTATGAGTTCAATTCTCGTACGGGTGATTTACTGGGATATAGCCAAATTGGTAAGGCACAGGATTCTGGTTCCTGGATGTTTGGGTTCGAGCCCCAATATCCCAATAATGAAGATTTTCAATAATTTCAAGGTGCTGAAAAGCTTTATATTATAGGAATCTTGAAAAAGTTGACTTTTACGAATGTCTAAAAAAGTGCCTTTTAGGTGTCAACATTCGGTGTCAACTTTTAAAAAAATAAAGAAAACACGAAAAATCATAAAATTGGTATAGTTGAAATGAATTAAGCCGTATAAATGGGCTGATCAAAGGTTTTTAATGAGCTTGCTGAATGATGATATAATTTGTGTGTTCTTAATATTTCTTATTCATAGTTGAACAGGGAGTCTAGTTAATTACTAGGCTCTTATTTTATGCATCCCTGTTGATTTAAATCCCATTCTTGTGTAATCATACATGCTTAATGAAAGTCTTGCTAAAAACGATTATATTAATAAATGGATGAACATAATTGAATGACATTTATTTGAAGAGTGCAGATTATGACAGAGAAAAAACTAGTTATTAGAACAGAGCATTTTTTGAAATATGAACTTAATACTTTTATTGATTGTGCAGGACGTAAAAGAGAAGAGGTAAAGCCCGCCAACCTGAAAAACTATGTCTTCCTTCCAAGTAATTATCCTGAAAGCTTAATTATTTATGATAGGGTTACATATTGCATAGCAAAAGCAATTAGTGAAGTTGAAAATCTACCCCAAAAACCGTATCAAAGCATTCTTATTTACTATTATCTAGATAAACTCTACGTTTATGAAGTTCAAAAAAAGATAGGTTATTCAAATTCAAGATTTAGAGTGTTTAAGAGAAGGGCAATTGATGAATTTACCCATTATTTTAATTTCTATGTGGAAAAGGAAGGACTATCATCAATTATTGAACTAGTCAATTAATTTCATGCTACTTTTTTAGAATGATATAACTAAGTTGACTTAACTAATCTGACTGCGCAATTTTGAGCAGTCAACTAAATTTGAGTTAATAATTTTTTAGCTTTTAGTATTATTTCTTCGTTTTGTCATATTGTTGAGCTATCAAGCTATTTCTAACTAATTAATGGTGTTTTTTACCTGCAAATTATGCAACTAAACTACTAAATAAAATAAGAACGAATCAACTTATAAATTAGCTAATTCATTCTTTTATGGTTACTTACAAATTAAGTTGTTGAATGCGGTATAATTTAAATAAATTGTTCTTTTATTGTTGATCAAATGCTTTCACCGGTGTTCGATCTTTTGTTTTGCATCCCTCAAAAAAACTATCAATTTCTTGTTGAATCTTTTCAGCATTAGCAATTAGCAATTTCATAGCCGTATCAGTTAAAGAAGTATCAAAACCATGATTATCTTTAATCATTTTTCTATATTTTGCCTTGGTGCCTTTTGCTAAATCACTGAATTTTTCAGGGTGTTCAAGAATCCCAGTAAGCATAAGATAACTTTTTGGGTCTTGGTCTGCTATTGTGGTTAAATTAGGACGTTTGAAGTAGCTTAACATTTTCTCCGCTTCTTTTTGCCACTGGCTAGCTACTTTCTTGCTTCTTAGTTGCAATTCTAGCCGTTCCCAGTTGGCTATATTGTCGGGTAAGTCCTGTTTATTTTTGCTCCGTTCTAATTGTTTATCGTAATAGCGGTATTGAACATTGGATTTACGCTTGCCATAATATGTTATTTCAATTTTGCCCGCCTTATTGTATTTAACTGTTTTGGTCATATTGGGCTTGAAAATTCTGTAATTCATCCCAGCATGTTCACAATTAATAAAATCTATTGCAATATCTAGACGGGTAATGTGTGGCAAATCAAACAAAGCGATAATATTGCTAATAGACTGCTTTTCTTGTGGGCTTTGTAGGTGATTAGATGTTTCAATACGCCAACCATTGAATTTATTGCGTTTTAGCACTGCTATTTGAGTAAACTCACCGTTCTTGTTTACTCGATCTAATTCAAACACTAGTGGTCGTCCGTCTAACTCGTCTACTTGTCGCCAATGATTTTCTTTTAATCTGGTGTAATTTTGTTCTGCGTGAAATTCACCACTAATCGAAATCCAATCTATTGAGATTGAACAATAATTAGAACTGGTATGGTTCAAAAAATAGACCTCTGGCGGGGTAGTTACCATAGCAGTTAGAGAACTTATTTTAGAATTTTGGTTCAATGGATTTTCACCGCTTTCTTTATCAAAAAAACATCCCTAACAAAATGATTTTTATTGAGGGATGCTATAACTAATATGAATAATCTTTGATTAGCCTATTTATACGGACAGGGCTTTTTTTAATCTGATATAATTTACTTGTTAAAAATTTTGAGATGGTTTTTAACGGTTGCCTGTAACTACGCCAATAGTTGCGGGCTTTTTTGGTGCCTTTGATGCTGAGAAGGCGTTTCTATGGTCATTTCATGATCTTTAAGCCATTGATTAACTGTTTGCTTGCCGTAGAGCTTACGTCCATCAATAACAGCAAATGGCATTCCTTGTTTAACCCAGACTCCTACGGTCGATTGTGCAACGCCTAAATACTTAGCCATTTCTTTACGATTTAGGTAGGGGCGTGAATCGCTCTTGCTTTGTTTAATTGCATCTTGAACAGTAGACACAATAACGGGTTTTAATCCTGTGATGATCTGTGTAACTAATGCATCATCTAAATTAATATTCATTTTTTGACCTTTCTTTTAGCTGGCTAACCTTGTTTTCTGCTTGCTGAGATTGTTTATCTAGCATGAGAGCGTAATTAAACAAAATATTTATGGCAGGATCCGCGTTTTTCCAACTTATATGTTGTGGATGATCAGCAGGTAAATGGCAGCAATAGTTTAATGAATTAGCTAATACATCAAGAACCTGAATTTGTCGCTTAATCTGCTTAATTTCTAAATCAAGCTTGTTTAATTCCTTTGCTGATTTTTGTTTTCTCTGTCTTCTAGCAAAACTAGTTAAACTTGTTTTCAAAATCTTAGTAATTGGATTCATGGTTTTTCTTTCTTTTCAAAATTGGCTTTTTCAACACGATTAAAAGAAAATCTGGTGTGTGAACATAGCAACCGATGTGACTAATTGGCGCAAAAGCAACCTTTACAGGAAACTTATGTAACAAATGTTTAATCATTGTTTTTGACTTCCTTTTTAGTGTTAACGCAGTAATTGAATAATTTGCTTTGATCTTTCAAGTTTTCGAAACACCAAAATAGCTGTTTATCCAACTCTGTTAGTACTGATTTGTTTGAAGGATTATTCTTTGCTAAATCAGCTAACTTAGTTCTAACTTTGTCGATCTTTGCGGCAATGTTAGAGCTGAACTCACTGTTCTTGCTAAGAAAATCAGATAAACAGTCAAAGTTTTCAGCAGTCTTTTTAATAGGGCGAACATATGAAGCTAGCTTGATTGAAGCTCCTTTGATGTTCATATTTTTAATTGATAATTCTTTTTTCATGTTCTTTACGCTTTCTTTTTTTCATCTTTGATGCTGTTGTTGGTTTGAATTAGCAACTTTTGCGCCATTGGAGTTTTCTCTAAGGCTTTCAAAACATGGTTGCTACGATCTTGTTTCTTTTTATACCTAGCCATAAATTCAGAATATTCTTCTAAATTTTTGAATTTATAGTAACCATGGCTTTGATTGCTACCAATATCAAGACTCTTTAGCCTTAGATTTCGAACCAGTTCAATTACATGTCTATTGCTAATAGCTAGCGTTTGAGCGATGTAATCGACTGGAACGGCGTTTTCTTTACCTGTTGGGATAAGGTCATAAACCTTTTTCTCTTGCTCGGTAAGAGTTGATTCAGGATTCAAGAAAGTTAATCCGTTGAAGTTGAATGACATTTGTAGAGGTTTCACGTTTTCACCTTCTTTCTATGGGGATGCATCCCGCAATTAGAGGGATGCTTTACTAGTTGATGACTGTGTATTGAGCTACAATCCAATCATTTAGTTTTTTAAAGGTGATTGAATTAACGTTTCTGTGGTCATGCTTGAAGATGTCTATTAAAGTCCACTTGCTAACGCCTGTGGTATTGGCTAGTTCTGTAATAGACATATCAAGTTCACCACGTTTGCGTTTAATGGCTAATACTTGGTTTTCTGTTAATTTCATGTTTTCACCTCATTTCCCAATCTGGTTAAATTATATTTCCCATTATGGTTAAAAGTCAAGCGAATTATTCCCAAATTGGTAAAATAATGATAATATTGTTTAAAAGAGAAGAGGTGTTGCACATGAAGAATCGGTTAAAAGAAGAGCGCATGAAAAAAAGTTTGTCACTTGAACAAGTAGGTAAAGGAGTAGGTTTAGCAACTAATACTATTTCCCGCTATGAGACAGGGAAACGTGAGCCTAAATTGGAAACGTGGCAAAAACTAGCAGATTTTTTCGGCGTCTCTGTTCCATATCTGCAAGGTATTCAAGAATATTCATTACCTAATAAATTTCAGCCTTATTCAGTTAGTGAGGATCATTTTAATTACAAAATTTCTAATAACATAAGTGAAAATTATATTGATCAGATTAATAACGTAATGAATGAAGTATATACGTTAGGTTCAAGAGCTATAGCAGGTGATAAAAAGGCGCAAACTGTTTTGAATGAAATAGGCAAAATCATTTCTAATAATGATTACAAGACTACTACGCCATTAGTAACTAATTCAATAGAGACTGCAACTAATATTAATGATAGTCGGAACTGGGCAGGTACAATTAACATAAATAGTATGAAACGACAGTTAGGCGGTTCTTTGAGTTTCAAACCATTAGGTTTAACCTTTGGAAAACATATGAAATCTAATTTAAAAGTAGATACCGATGTTGTTCACAAAAAATAAAATTAGTTAATGTATGTTTAAATTAAAACCATTCACTCTGCATTTTTACGGAATAAAAATTTGACTACTGAAAATTGAGCAGTGAAAAATATCACTGCCGAAAATTCGACCGTCAAATCATAATTAAAAATCTTTGATCAGCCTATTTATACGGACAGGCAAACAAGAGGTTTAATTATGAATAAGAATATTAAAGAATATAGGATTTCGAGCGGTGAAATTAGGTATAAGTTTAGGCTCTATATCGGTAAAGATGAATTAACAGGTTCATCAATTACCATTAGAAAAGAGGGCTTCAAGACAGAGCAAGAAGCACTAGAAAGCTACTTAAATTATCAGTTAAAAGTAGTTCGTGGTGAGTATGTTCCAAAAAGCAAACGAAAGCTAACTTTCAAAGATGTGTTTCAAATGTGGCAAAAACCATATAAAAACAAAGTTAAAGAAAGCACCTATGCAACTACTTTGAGATATTTTGATGATCATATTCTTAATATTTTGGGTAGCAAGTACATTGATAAGATTACGGTGGTGGACTGTCAAAGAGCCGTTAATGTTTGGTTTAATGATGCACCACACACTTTTAAACGCTTTATTCGTTATGCGTCTAATGTGTTTGACTACGGGGTTAATTTAGAATTGATTTCTAAGAACCCTATGAAGAAGATAATCAGACCAAAAGAAGAAGAGCGTGCAAAAGAATTTACTGATTTTTACAGCAAAGAAGAGCTAAATCAATTCCTTGAATGTGCTAAGAAATATCGTTTTAAATGCTTTATGTATTTTAGATTATTAGCTTATTTAGGATTGCGAAAAGGCGAGGGTTTAGCTTTAAGATGGAGCGATATTAATTTTAAAAATTCTACTATTCGTATTTCTCGAACACTTACGACAGGTGAAGAGAATAAGCTGTACGAATCAGAAACGCCAAAAACTCAAAGTAGTATTAAATCACTAAAAGTAGATGTTGAAACAATGCACTACTTGAAAGAGTGGCGGGTAATGCTACAAAAGGATATGTTCAAACTAGGCTTTAATTTCTTAGATTCAAATAACTTGCTTTTTCCTACTCTTGAAAATGGTTTAACTTCTTTATCAAAACCTGATCAATGGAATAGGGCTATTTGTAAGAAATATAAGCTAAGACGGATTAAGGTTCATGGGTTTAGACACACTTACGCAACTTTATTATTTGAATCAGGTGCGACCATAAAAGAAGTACAAGAGAGAATGCGACACGCAAGCGCACAAACCACGATGAACATTTACGCCCATGTCACTAAGAGCAGTGAAGAAAAAACTGTCTTGTCGTTTTCTAGTTACATGAAGAATTAATGTTTAGGTGTCAATATTAGGTGTCAACATTAGAATAATTAGGAAGGAATGTTGTTATATCAGCTTATAAGGGGATGCAAGGTTGAGCCCCAATATCCCAATAATTAGAAAGGCTGTAGCATTAGAGCTACAGCTTTTTTTGTACACAAAAAAGGATTCCCGCGGGAATCCTTTCTATTTACATACCAGCCTTAATGATTTTCTTTTCGGCCATCTTCTTTCTAAGTGCAAGCATTGCAGTATAAGTTGAAAGAATATAGACCTTCTTAGTTGGCAGTTTTTTAATTTCTTCAATTAGGCTATCATCATCTGGATTAGTACTCATTTGTCCTGGATCAAAGCCAGCAATTTCAAGTCTAAAGCCCATATCATGCCAGCGTTGACCACCGACGAGGATCTTTTTAATCTTTTCTTTGTCTAATCCTTCAAAATCAGCATCCCAAATCCAAGAAGTATCAATTCCATCAGCGTGGTTGGCATTAAGCAAGGCAACTAGTGAATAATCATCTTTTTCTGTATTAAGCATGTGCAAGACTTCATCCAAACCAACTGGGTTTTTAACTAGAATTAAATCGATATCCTTATCGCCATAGTGAATTAATTCTTGACGACCAAAGATCCGTTTATTTTCTGCAAAAGCTTGAGCAACTTCAGCTTCAGTTAATCCAAAGTGGCGTGCAACAGAATAGGCGGCTAAGGCATTATAAATGTTATAAGTACCACCAATATTAATGGAATATTGCTTGTTGCCCATTTGGAACGTTGAGCTATTAGGTGTTTGATCAATAATCTTGTTAACTGTAAAAGTTAAATCAGGACGGTGGTAGCCACAGTTAGGACAGAAGAAGTCGCCTAAGTTGGCATAAATACGTTCATGATAATGTAAAATGTGGTCGCATTTTGGACAAAGAACACCATCGGTATTGACTGGAGCCTTGAAGTCATTTTCAGGTTTGTCATCAGGAAGTTTAAAGCCATAAAAAATTTTCTTATTAGGCAATTTAACTGATGAAAAAATGCTTGCATCTCCGTTAGCGATAATTGTAGCGTCAGGTGCTAATTTAATACCATTAACGATCTTGTCATAAGTGGTATAGATTTCACCATAACGGTCCATCTGATCACGGAAAATGTTGGTTAATACAAAGACGCTAGGATGAAGTAATTTGGTCACCATTTTAACATTTGCTTCATCAACTTCTAGAACAGCGATTTTTCTTTTAACTCTCTTGTGCTTGTGAGCCAAAAAAGCGGTCACGATTCCTTGTTGCATGTTGGAACCAGATGGATTAGTTAACACATCACCATACTTTTTCTTTAAAGCTTCAACAATCAAAGCAGTAGTCATTGTCTTACCATTAGTTCCCGTGACAATAACAGTTTCATAGCCTTTGGCTAAAGAATTTAAAACTTCTGGATCAATTTTCATTGCTAATTTGCCTGGAAAACTGGTGCCGCCCTTAAGGGCATTATGCAAAAACCAATAGCTTGATTTACCGGCAACTTTAGCAATTCCTGATTTAAAACTCATGTACATCCCTCACTTTAAAACTATGTCTAAGTTTAGCATAGAGCGAGGATGAAAACGAGGTTTAATACCTACACAAATTTATTTTTTCCTCTATACTATTAAGGCGAAGACTTTTTGTTAAAAGGGAGGGCCAGCATGGCGCAATTATTTTTTCGTTATGGTGCAATGAGCAGTGGCAAAACAATTGAGATCTTGAAAGTAGCTCACAATTATGAAGCACAGGGGCGCAAGATTGCCCTAATGACCAGTGGCTTGGATAATCGTAGCGGTGTAGGAACGGTTGCTTCTAGAATTGGACTTCACCGAGAAGCAATTCCAATTACTGCTGATATGAATCTATTTGATTATATTAAAAAGATGAACAAAGCAGATGTTGCTGATGGTGATGGTAAACTAGCTTGTGTGTTAATTGATGAGGCACAATTTTTGAAGAGACATCATGTCTTAGAATGCGCTAAAATTGTGGATGTGTTCAATATTCCAGTAATGACCTTTGGCTTAAAAAACGATTTTCAAAATCATCTATTTGAAGGTAGTGAAAATTTATTGATTTTTGCTGATAAAATAGAAGAGATGAAGACCATTTGTCATTATTGTGGACACAAGGCAACAATGAATTTGAGAATTAATAATGGCAAGCCTGTTTATGAGGGTGAACAAGTGCAAATTGGTGGCGATGAAAGTTACGATCCTGTTTGTCGCTATCATTACTTTCACCCAGGTGTTGAAAGATAGAGAGGATTTTTAGTTTATGGATAAAGTTATGGCTCAATTAGAGGGTCTAGTAGCTCACTATGAAGAACTTCAGGAAATGATGGCCGATCCTGAAGTTATTAATGATACTAAGCGCTACATGGAGATTTCTAAGGAAGAAGCCGATTTGCGTGAAGTAGTACAAAAATATAAGAAGTACAAAGAGGATAAAAAAGAGATTGAAGATAATAAAGAAATTATCTCCAGTGAAACTGATCCTGATTTAATTGAAATGGCTAAGGAAGAAAATTCTGAAATTGAGAAAGAAATTCCCGAGCTTGAAGATCAAATCAAGATTTTGATGTTGCCTAAGGATCCTAACGATGATAAAGATATTATCATGGAAATCCGTGGTGCTGCCGGTGGTGACGAAGCTTCTTTGTTTGCTGGCGATTTGCTTAGAATGTATGAAAAATATGCTGAACGTCAAAACTGGAAGGTTTCAATGATTGATTCAGAACCTACTGAGGTTGGCGGCTATAAACATGTGGCAATCATGATTACTGGTGACAAGGTTTATTCGAAATTAAAGTATGAAAATGGTGCACACCGTGTTCAACGGATTCCAGTAACTGAATCTCAAGGACGTGTTCATACTTCAACTGCCACTGTTGCTGTTATGCCTGAATATGAGCAAGTAGACATTGATATTGATCCTAAGGATATTCGTGTTGATGTTTACCGTTCAAGTGGTGCCGGTGGTCAGCACATTAACAAGACCTCTAGTGCCGTTAGAATGACTCACTTGCCAACCGGGATTGTAGTTGCAATGCAGGATCAACGTAGTCAACAACAGAACCGTGAAAAGGCAATGCAAATTTTGAAATCACGTGTTTATGACTATTATGAAAGTCAAAATCAAGCTCAGTACGATGCTAAGAGAAAGAATGCAGTTGGTACTGGTGATCGTTCCGAAAGAATTAGAACATATAACTATCCACAAAATCGTGTAACAGATCACCGCATCGGCTTAACCATTAACAAGCTTGATCGTGTGATGAACGGTGAACTTGATGAAATTATTGATGCATTAATTCTTTACAACCAAACTAAGCAATTAGAGGAGTTGGCTGATCAAAATGCCTAAAATGACTTTAAAGCAGATGCGTATTAAAGCGGGTGAGAGTGCTGAAAATGCGCGTCCTGAGGATGTTGATTATGTTCTAGCAGAGCGCTTAGGCTTGACACCAAGTGAATTTGAACTGAAGCAAGAAATGGACTTAACTGCTGACCAGATTAAGCAGGCCAATAAAGATATCGAAAAATTGGCTAAGGGCATATCTCCACAGTATATTTTGGGTTATGCTTGGTTTTTGGGCTATAAAATTATGGTGCAACGCGGTGTCTTGATTCCTCGTTTTGAAACTGAAGAATTGGTTGAATGGGCATTGCAGACACTTAAATCAGGTGATCAAGTCCTTGACTTGGGTACCGGTTCTGGCTGTATTACCGTGGCTTTAGCTAAAGAAGCACAGAAGAAAGGCATTACAGATTTAACTTTATATGCTAGTGATGTAACGGATACTGCCTTAAGAACAAGTGAGGAAAACTTTTTAACTTATGATCTTGATGTAACTACTCGTAAAGCCAACGTGCTGTTGGGCTTAGAAGAATTTGATAAGATCATCTCTAATCCGCCGTATATTAAGACAAGCGAAAAGAATGTAATGGATGAAAATGTCTTGCAAAATGAACCTAAAGAAGCTCTTTTTGCTGGCAAAGATGGTCTAGACTTCTATAAGAAATTTGCTAAGCAAGTGCGTGAGCATTTGAATAGCCATGGAGAATTTTTCTTAGAATTTGGTTTTAGCGAAGAAGAACAACTGAAGGAATTGTTTGCTAAAGAATTGCCTGATTTTGAAATCGAATTTAGAAAAGATATGGCCGGCAAACCACGCATGGTTCATGGAAGGTGGCAAAAATAAGAACGATGGAAACGAAGATTTTTAAAAAAGATCAAATCAATGATGCAGTTAAGTTGTTAGCTAAGGGTGAATTGGTTGCTTTTCCAACTGAGACAGTCTATGGTCTAGGTGCAATTGCAACCAAAGAAAAGTCTGTGAAGGGTGTTTATGCTGCTAAGGGACGTCCAAGTGATAACCCATTGATCGTTACTGTTTCTGACGAAAAAATGATGGCTAAGTATGCTAAAGAAGTTCCAGACAGAGCTAAGAAATTAATTAAACATTTCTGGCCAGGTCCTTTGACATTGCTATTGTTTGTTAAACCAGGAACTCTGCCAGATGCAGTTACTGGGGGACTTGATACTGTAGCATTTCGTTGTCCTGATGATCAATTGACTCATGATTTAATTGCTAAATTGGGTTATCCAATTGTAGGACCATCGGCTAATACCTCAACTAAGCCTAGTCCTACTACTGCAGAGCACGTTTACCATGATTTAAAAGGGAAGATTGCCGGAATTATTGATGATGGCCCTACTCGTGTGGGATTAGAATCGACAATTATCGACTTATCGGTAGAAACACCAATCGTTCTTCGTCCTGGTGAAATTACTCCAGAAGAGTTAAGCGAAGTTTTAGGTGAAAAAGTTTTAATTAACACGGGCAAAGTGTCAGACAAAGATATACCTAAGGCACCGGGGATGAAATACCGTCATTATGCGCCAAGTGAGCCGGTAGTCGTGGTTGATGATCCTGCTGATTTTGCAAAAATTGATTTTGATGAAAAAACTGGTGTGGCAGCTTTAGCGCCAGTCTTAGCTAAAATCAATTTACCTCAAGCAAATAAATTTGATCTGGGCAACAATTTAGTTGATGCCGATCATAATTTGTTTGGTGGTCTACGCTATTTCGATGATCAAGATGATATCGAAACTATTTACGTGCAAGGATTTCATGAAGGTGAAGAAAGTTTAGCTTACATGAATCGATTGAACAAAGCTGCAGGTGGACATCATTTCAATAAATAAAAAATAAAACGCAAAGGGCTTTAAACCCTTTGCGTTTTTGATTAAAATATTTAATGATCATATTATTTTTTATAGGAGGCATATATGGGAAAGTTCGTAGTTTTGGATCACCCATTGATTCAACACAAGTTGACTATTATTCGTCGCAAGGATACGGGGTCAAATGAATTCCGTCGCATTGTTGGTGAAATTGGTGGGTTAATGACCTATGAAATCACTAGAGATTTGCCACTTGAAGATGTTGAAATTGAAACACCAATGGGTAAGACTGTCCAAAAGGAAATTGCTGGTAAGAAGTTGACAATTGTGCCAATTTTACGTGCCGGTATGGGGATGCTTAATGGTGTCCTTGAAATGGTTCCTTCAGCTAAGATTGCCGTTATCGGGATGTACCGTGACGAAAAGACTTTGAAGCCACATGAATATTTCTTCAAGGCTCCAAAGGATATTGCTGAACGTGAATGTTTAGTCGTTGATCCAATGCTTGCAACTGGTGGCTCAGCTAATGATGCCATTGCTGCATTGAAGAAGCGTGGTGTTAAGGAAATTAAGCTTGCTGTTTTGGTAGCTGCTCCAGAAGGTATTAAGGCAGTTCAAGAAGCAAATCCTGACGTTGACATTTATGCAGCTGCTGAAGATGACAAATTGATGGATAATGGTTATATTTTCCCAGGTTTGGGTGATGCTGGTGACAGACTATTTGGTACTAAGTAATCGTCCTTTTTAGAAAAATATTTTCTCTAATGCGCTTTCATTTTACACAAAGACCTTTTTTGGTGTTAAGATGATTTACGTGTTCGAGTTTTATTCAGCACGAGAAGGGAGGTCACGAAGTAATGGAGAAATCATTTGTTTTTAAATTCATGGGCTTGAATTTTGAACTTTCTGGTATTATCGGTTCAACGCTAATGGCTTTAGCAGTTTTATTTATCTGCATTTGGCTTTCAAGAAAAGTTGAAATGAAACCCAATAAGAGACAAAATGTGTTCGAGTATTTACTTGATTTCACTAACGGCATTGTTAAAGATAATGTTAGCGACAAGGATGCTCAAAATCACCTATCACTATATGCATTTGTTTTATTCCTGTTTATTTGGTTTATGAACCAATTAGGGATGTTCATGGAAGTCAAAGTTGATGATTGGATGTTTATTAAATCACCAACTGCTGATCCAGTAGCGACAATGTCGTTTGCAATGATGACCTTGCTTCTATCGTTCACATTCGGCGTACAACGATTTGGTGTTGGCGGATATTTGAAGAGCTATACGCAACCAGTTGGTTTTATGCTTCCAATTAATTTAATTGAAGAGTTTACCAACTTTTTAACCTTATCATTACGTCTATATGGGAATATTTATGCTGGTGAAGTTTTGCTAACTTTAATTGGTAATGATCTAGCACATGCTGGTGGACCATTTACGTTAGTTTTGGCAGCTCCATTAGCCATGATTTGGCAAGGTTTCTCTGTCTTCATTGGCTCTATCCAGGCATATGTTTTTGTAACTTTATCAATGGTTTACATTGGTAAGAAAGTTACTACAGAATAAATTTTTGGAGGTATAAATTTATGTCAGAAGCTTTTAAATATCTTGCTGCATCCATTGCAGCTGGTTTAGCAGCTTTGGCTGCATCATTGGGTAACGGTAAAGTTATTTCAAAGACTCTTGAAGGTATGGCTCGTCAACCTGAAAGTGCAGGTAACTTGAGAGCAACAATGTTTATTGGTGTTGGTTTGATCGAAGCCGTTCCTATTTTGGCTATCGTTGTTGCCTTCTTGATTTTGTTCCTTTAATAAAAAGAGATAATTTTCTGTTTAAAGGAATAGTATTAAAGAGAGAAGGGCAGTAAATGACTATTCAAACATTATTTGCAGCCTCACATATTTACTTAGGTAATGCTATCTGGTATTTGATCTGTTTTGCCATCTTGATGCTTCTTATTAAGCACTTTGCTTGGGGACCAGTATCAGATATGATGGAAAAGCGGCGGCAAAAAGTTATTGATGACTTGGATTCAGCTGCTAGTGAACGAAAGAAAGCTGAAACGCTTGCTAATGAGCGTGAAGCTGCCTTGAAGAACTCAAGACAAGAAGCAACACAAATTCTCTCTGACGCTAAGAGTAACGCGCAAAACACAAGTAAAGAAATCGTGGCAAATGCAAACGAAGATGCTGCAGCAATTCGCAAAAAGGCTAATGAAGATGCCGCTCAGGCAAAAGCAGACGCTTTGAATTCTGCACGCGATCAAGTTGCTGATATTTCTGTAGCAATCGCTGAAAAAGTAATTGCTAAGAATTTATCTGCTAAAGACCAAAAAGATTTAGTCGACCAATTTATTAAGGGGTTGGATGATTAATGGCTTTAAGTAGAGAAGAAATTGCAGCACGCTACGGTGCCGCACTATTTGGTTATGCGCAAGACAATGATGCATTAGACACTGTTTATAATGAAATGGTGGAATTAAAAAAGGCTGCTGAAGCCAATCCACAAATCATTAGTGTCTTGAGCGATCCTATTTTAAGTAATAAAGATAAAAAGGATCTTTTGACTGCAATTGAAAAAGATTTTTCAGATGAGGTTCAAAACTTTTTGAATTTGTTACTTAAATATGATCGTTTTGCTGATTTGATCGATATTATTGATCGCTTTGTCTTACTTTATGATAATGAAAAGAAGGTCGCATCTGGCGTTGCAACTACGGCTGTTAAGCTAGATGATGATCAACTCAAACGTTTAGGTGAAAGTTTTGCTAAGAAATATAACCTAAACGTGGTGCGTCTAGAGAATAAAGTTGATCCAAGTATTTTAGGCGGCGTGGTTCTTCAAGTAGAAGATCGCGTGATTGATGGATCAGTTAAGAATAAACTGAAGAAGATCCGTGCGCAGATAATTGATAAAAATTAAAAGAGGTGAAACCATTGAGCATTAAAGCGGAAGAAATTAGTTCCTTGATCAAGCAACAACTTGAACATTACGACGATAAGCTCGACATCAGCGAAGTTGGTGTTGTAACTTATGTTGGTGATGGTATCGCCCGTGCTCACGGACTTAACGATGTTTTGTCTGGTGAGTTATTGAAGTTTGATAACGGCTCATACGGTATTGCACAAAACCTTGAATCAAATGATGTAGGTATCATTATTTTGGGTCAATTTGACAATATTCGTGAAGGTGACCGTGTTCAAAGAACTGGACGAATCATGGAAGTTCCTGTTGGTGACGCCTTAATCGGTAGAGTAGTTAACCCATTGGGTCAACCAGTGGACGGTTTGGGTGAAATTAAGACTGACAAGAGTCGTCCAATTGAAGCCAAGGCTCCGGGGGTTATGGATCGACAATCAGTTGATCAACCACTTCAAACTGGTATTAAGGCTATCGATGCCTTAGTTCCAATCGGTCGTGGTCAGCGTGAATTGATTATCGGTGACCGTAAGACTGGTAAAACTAGTTTGGCCATCGACACTATCCTTAACCAAAAGGGGCAAGACGTAATTTGTATTTACGTTGCTGTTGGTCAAAAGGAATCAACCGTTAGAACTCAAGTAGAAACTTTAAAGCGTTTTGGCGCAATGGATTATACCATTGTTGTTGAAGCGGGCCCAAGTGAGCCAGCACCAATGCTTTATATTGCACCATATGCTGGTACTGCTATGGGTGAGGAATTTATGTACAATGGCAGGGATGTATTAATCGTATTTGACGACCTATCCAAACAAGCCGTCGCTTACCGTGAACTTTCCTTGCTTCTCCGTCGTCCGCCTGGTCGTGAAGCTTATCCAGGTGATGTCTTCTACTTACACTCACGTTTGCTTGAACGTAGTGCTAAGTTGAATGACAAACTTGGCGGCGGTTCATTAACAGCTTTGCCAATTATTCAAACTGAAGCTGGGGATATTTCTGCATATATTCCAACCAACGTAATTTCAATTACTGATGGACAGATTTTCTTGCAAAGCGATTTGTTCTTTGCTGGTACTCGTCCAGCCATCGATGCTGGTAACTCAGTTTCTCGTGTTGGTGGTAACGCCCAGATCAAGGCAATGAAGAAGGTTGCTGGTACTTTGCGTACTGACCTTGCAGCTTACCGTGAACTTGAAAGTTTCGCTCAATTTGGTAGTGATCTTGATCAAGCTACTCAAGCTAAGTTGAATAGAGGTCAAAGAACCGTTGAAGTATTGAAACAACCACTTCATGATCCAATTCCTGTTGAAAAGCAAGTTGTGATTCTTTATGCTTTGACTCACGGATATCTTGACGCTGTTCCAGTTGAAGATATTGCTCGTTTCCAAAACGAATTATTTGATAACTTTGACAGCAGTCATGCTGATTTGCTCAAGACAATTCGTGAAACTGGTCAATTGCCAGATGATAAGAAATTGTCAGCAGCAATTGAAGAATTCAGTGAGAGCTTTACACCAAGTGAGAAATAGGAGGTAGAATATGCCTGCATCTTTACTTGAGTTAAAGAAAAAAATTGCTTCAGTAAAACAAACTGGTAAGATTACAGAAGCTATGAGAATGGTCTCTGCTTCAAAGTTGAACCAAACTGAAAATCGTGATAAAGGTTATACCGTTTATAACGACCATATTCGTAGAACTATTTCTCGTTTAATTAGCTCAGAAGTAGTTGATAATCTACGTGAAAAAGACGTCTCAATTGATAAGAACAATGTTGCTCAAATTGATTATACTGATGTCTTTGGTTTGGGGATTACAGCAGATATGATTCAGCCACGTAAGAATATCAAGACAACAGGTTTCTTGGTAATTTCAGGTGACCGTGGTCTTGTAGGTTCTTATAACAGCAATGTCATTAAGAATATGATGAGTATCTTTGAGGACGAACGTGCTCAAGGACACGATATCAAAGTTCTTGCTGTAGGTTCGGTTGCGGCACAATTCTTTAAAAAGAACAATATTAACGTTGTTTATGAAAAGAATGGTGTTTCAGATGTACCAACTTTTGATGAAGCATTACCAATTGTTTCAACCGCAATTAAGATGTTTTTGAATGGTGTCTATGACCAGCTTTACGTATGTTATACTCACCACGTTAACTCATTATCATCTGCTTTTCGTGTTGAAAAAATGTTACCAATCGTCGATTTAGATATTGGTGTCAAAGAAGCTGAAGCACATAAAGAATTAGAATACGATATTGAACCAGATCCAAATCAAGTGTTAATGAAGTTGTTACCACAATATGCACGTTCTACTATTTACGGTGCTATTTTGGATGCTAAGACTGCCGAACATGCTAGTTCAATGACAGCCATGCAGAGTGCGACTGATAATGCTAATGATCTGGTATCAAACTTAACTACAAAATTAAATCGTGCTAGACAGGCACAAATTACTACTGAAATTACTGAAATTATCAGTGGTGCAAATGCCTTAGAGTAATAAAGAAAAGGAGGTAGATGTTTTGAGTGAAGGTGAAATCGTTCAAGTAATCGGCCCAGTTGTCGATGTTAAATTCCCAATTGATAAGAATTTACCTGATATTAACAATGCCTTGCGTGTAATTAAGTCAGAGGATGAAAGCATTGTCCTTGAAGTTACACTTGAGCTTGGTGATGGTGTCTTAAGAACGATCGCCATGGAATCTACCGATGGTCTTCGTCGTGGTATGAAAGTCGAAGATACTGGCGGTCCAATTTCCGTTCCAGTTGGTGAAGATACTTTAGGACGCGTGTTTAACGTTTTGGGTCAACCAATTGACGGTGGTCCAGAATTTTCAAAAGATCACCCTCGTGAAGGTATCCACAAGGAAGCACCTAAGTACGCAGACTTGACTACTAGTCGTGAAATTCTTGAAACTGGTATCAAGGTTATCGACTTGCTTGAGCCATATGTACGTGGTGGTAAAGTTGGTTTGTTCGGTGGTGCCGGTGTTGGTAAGACTACTATCATTCAGGAATTAATTCACAACATTGCTCAAGAACATGGTGGTATTTCCGTATTTACTGGTGTTGGTGAAAGAACTCGTGAAGGTAACGACCTTTACTTCGAAATGAAAGCTTCAGGCGTTTTAAGTAAAACGGCCATGGTATTTGGTCAGATGAACGAGCCGCCTGGTGCCAGAATGCGTGTTGCGTTAACTGGTTTGACACTTGCTGAATACTTTAGAGATGTTGAGGGTCAAGACGTGTTGCTCTTTATCGACAATATCTTCCGGTTTACTCAGGCTGGTTCAGAAGTTTCAGCTTTGCTTGGTCGTATGCCAAGTGCCGTTGGTTATCAGCCAACTTTAGCAACAGAAATGGGACAATTGCAGGAAAGAATTACTTCTACTAAGAAGGGTTCAATTACTTCAATTCAAGCCGTTTATGTTCCTGCCGATGACTATACTGACCCAGCTCCATCAACCACATTCGCACACTTGGATGCTACTACTAACTTGGAACGTAGCTTAGTAGAACAAGGTATTTATCCAGCTGTTGACCCACTTGAATCTTCATCAAGTGCCCTTGACCCTGAAGTTGTTGGTGAAGAACACTATGAAGTAGCTACTCGAGTACAACATGTTTTACAACGTTACCATGAATTACAGGATATTATTTCTGTTTTAGGTATGGATGAATTGTCTGATGAAGAAAAATTGATCGTTGCACGTGCACGTAAGGTCCAATTCTTCTTGTCACAAAACTTCTTTGTTGCAGAACAATTTACTGGTGTACCAGGTTCATATGTTCCAATTAAGGAAAGCATTAAGGGCTTTAAGCTTATTTTGGATGGTCATCTTGATGACTTACCAGAAGATGCCTTTCGTGGTGTCGGCCCAATTGAAGATGTTTTGAAGAAAGCACAAGAAATGGGTGTAACTCCAAGTGATCCAGAAGCTAAAGCTTTACTAGAAAAGTAGGGTGATGTCAAATGGCAGATCCAGAGAAGCTTTTTAAAGTAGATGTTGTAACTCCTAATGGAATGATTTATTCACATCGTGGAAGTATCGTTGATGTACGTGCCGTTGATGGTGAACGTTCAATCATGTATAACCACGTACCACTTTTAACTCCACTAGTTATTAGTGAGGTTAAGATTAAGCGAAGCCGTGAAATGGATTCAGTAGTTGATCATATTGCGATTTCCGGTGGCTATATTGAGTTTTCGAATAATGTTGCTACGATTATTGCAGATAGTGCTGAACGCGCAAGAAACATTGATGTTTCTCGTGCTGAGGCAGCGAAGCAACGCGCTGAGCAACGTTTGAAGGAAGCACGGGAAAAACATGACGAACAAACTATGGCACGTGCTGAAGTTGCTTTAAGACGAGCAATGAACAGAATTAGCGTGTACAACACTAAAGGTCACTAGAAGAAGGAAGAGACGAATGCACAAAATGCTGCATCCGTCTTTTTTTGTCAAAATTGAGGAAAATATATGTTTCAATTAGGCGTTCATGCCATTATTAGTATCATTATATATTTGATTGCGATTGGCTTATCTTTTCAAGCAGTTAAAGCAATTCAACTAGATAAAATTATTCGTAAAGGCCATGTTTTTGAAACGCAATTATTATATTTATTTATTGCAATTGGCTTAGGTTTTTTAGTTGGCAATTTTGTCATTACTTTTATCGATACTTCAATGCAATTGAGTAATTTGTTTTAAAGATTGTGTTAAAACAAGGACAGTAAAGGAAAGTCATGATTATTTATGGTAAAATGGACGATGAATAATTATGGAGGGTTATCGTGGCACGAGATATAGGAATTGATTTGGGGACAGCAAACGTACTGATCAATGTCTCTGGTAAAGGTATCGTATTAAATGAACCTTCTGTTGTAGCTGTAAATACCGATACAAACAAGGTAGTTGCAGTTGGTTCAGAGGCATATGAGATGGTGGGAAGAACTCCAGGTAATATTCGAGTAATTCGCCCCTTGAAGAATGGGGTAATTGCTGATTTTGACATTACCGAAGCAATGCTGTCTTACTTTATTGAAAAATTAAATGTAAAAGGCTTTATGTCCAAGCCAAATATTTTGATTTGTGCTCCTACTGGAGTTACTTCAATTGAACAAAAAGCAATTATTCAGGCAGCTGAAAAGTCTGGTGGCGGCAAGGTTTATTTAGACTTTGAACCTAAAGTTGCGGCTGTTGGTGCAGGCTTGGATATTTTTAAACCGCAAGGTAATATGGTGATTGATATCGGTGGTGGTACCACTGACGTTGCAGTTTTATCAATGGGTGAAATTGTAACGTCTCAATCATTACGTTATGCTGGCGATCGGATGAACCAGGCTGTCATCAGTTACATTAAGAATAAGCATAATTTGTTAATCGGTTCTAGAACTGCCGAACAAATTAAGATTGAAATTGGTAGCGCCTTTGAACCAGACCAAGATGAACAAATTACTGTTCGTGGTCGTGACGTAGTTGATGGTTTGCCTAAGCAGACTACAGTTACTGCACCAGAGATTCAAAAGGCTTTAGAACCAGGCTTGATGTCAATCATTGCAGCAGCTAAAGAAGTATTGGAAACAACTCCACCAGAGCTTTCAGCAGATATTATTGATCGCGGAATCATGCTAACAGGTGGTGGAGCCCTATTAAAGAATATTGATAAGTTGATTTCTTATTATTTGCAAGTTCCAGTTTTAATTGCTGATCATCCATTGGAAGCAGTAGCTTTAGGAACTGGTACTTTGCTTAAAAATATTGAAAAGCATCAACGTCACTAAGTGAGGAAATTACTTGCGTAAGATTTTGATTTTTATTGTACGTATTTATCAGACAGTGATTTCACCGTTATTACCACCAAGTTGTCGGTATTATCCCACGTGTTCTAATTATATGATTGACGCGTTGAAAAAACATGGCCCAATTTTAGGGTTAATTATGGGAATTTGTCGTATACTAAGGTGTAACCCTTTTATTAGGGGCGGGGTAGATCCAGTTCCTGATAATTTTACTATTTTTCGAAATCCACATCCGGAACGATATGAAGACCCGATTATATCTTCTAAGTTTCATCCGGATAGCAAGTAGGAGGATTTATGTCTAAAAAGTTAGAAAATATTGATATTGAAGTTAATGAACTTAAAGGAAAGAATTTACCAACTTGGGAAGTTATTATTCCTAACAAGAAGTCCATTGGTTTAATTGAAAAGGTGGAAGGTCGTTATCGCGCTACTACTTCTAAGACTAGTAATATTTTATTTGCTAATAGTCTTGAAAGCAGTATTAACGATTTACTTTCATACTTCACCTTACATGAAAAATAAAATTTAAGTAGTGATTGTTTAATGGCAAAAGTTGAAAATGAAACGAGTCTATTCGATCGATTAGCCTGGAATATTATTATACCAGTGCTACTCTTGGCTTTAATAAGCTTGTATTGTATCTATGTTGCTGCATTAGGTGATCCTAGTCATATTGGTTCACCTGTTAGGGCAGTAGTTATGCAGGCATTATGGTACTTGATTTCAATTGCAATTATTGTGGTTGTGATGCAGTTTGATGCAGAACAGTTGTTTAAGATTGCGCCAATTTTCTTTGGAATCGGAATATTTTTGCTGATTGCGGTACTATTCTTATATAACAGAAGTGTAGCTGCAGATACAGGTGCGAAAAGTTGGTTCAAACTAGGGCCGATTACTTTTCAGCCTTCAGAAATTATGAAGCCAGCTTTTATCTTGATGTTGGCTCGAGTGGTCAAAGAACATAATGATAAATATGGTCACACGATTAAGACCGATTGGTTGTTATTAGGCAAAATTATTGCTTGGCTGGCACCGGTAGCAATTTTACTAAAGTTACAGAATGACTTTGGTACTATGTTAGTATTCATTGCCATCGTTGGTGGCGTGGTTTTAGTATCAGGGATTTCTTGGAAAATTATTGTACCGTTATATGGTATTGTGATTTTAGCAGCTATTGGGGTTATTGTATTAGTAACTACGTCGGCTGGGCAATCATTGTTGAGTCATTTCTTTCAAGCATATCAATTTGAACGAATTAAGTCTTGGCTCGACCCATCTGGTGATACTTCATCAGGAGCTTATCAGTTATGGCAAAGTATGAAGGCAATCGGTTCGGGTCAGCTATTTGGTAATGGCTTTGGCAAAGCTAGTGTTTATGTTCCAGTTCGTGGATCAGACATGGTTTTCTCGGTAATTGGTGAAAACTTTGGTTTTGTCGGCTGTGTAGCATTGATTTTGATTTATTTATACCTGATTATTCAAATGGTAAAAATCTCGTTCGATACCAGAAATGTATTTTATTCATACATTGCAACTGGTGTTATCATGATGATCTTGTTCCACGTATTTGAAAATATTGGGATGAATATTGATTTATTGCCATTGACAGGTATTCCATTGCCATTTGTTTCTCAGGGTGGTTCAGCTCTGATGGGAAACATGATTGGGATTGGATTAATCTTGTCGATGAAGTTCCATAATCGTGATTACATGTTCAGTACGGCTGGCGATTTTTAGAAAAAGAGATGCTTAAGGCATTTAGGTTAATTCCTAAATGTCTTTTTTTTGAATAAAATAGGTGTAAAATAAAACAGTGTTAAAGTTCAAGAGGGAGAATAAGTAATGAGGAAAAAGGCAATAGGCGGTATTATAGTTGGAGTATTGGTAATCTTAATCTGTCTTGTATTTATTTTTACTAAAAACAATAATTCTCAGGTTAGACAGCAGAATAGTAAGAGTCAAGTTGGGATTGAAATTAAGAAAAATAAGCATCGGAATTCAGTTAGTGTAACGAAGATTAACAATGATCAAGATAACAAATATACGACTGATCAGTGGATGTTGATGGGTTACATGGCCTATGCGTATGACAATTACGTTCATAGTCGTCACATTAGCAATAATGCTGAGATGGTTACTGATGTTAAGGAAGATTTAGATAACGGTGACTTGAAAGCAAGCAGGGAATCAACTAATTCATATACTTTAACTAATAAATTTGGAAGTGTAGGTGTTACTGTTCAAACTGATACTGTTAAAGTGACGGGTGATGGTGAGACAATAACTGCCAAGTCCGAGCTAAAGAATAAGTTTGGAACTTATGCAGATAAAATCAAAGCAATGACGCAAAACATCGGAAAAACTGAAGGAAACAAAGACAAAAGTATTTCAAGCAATACCCAAATCCCTAATTTTTCTGTAAAACAATTGGCAATCTTAGCAGGATTTGCTCGTGGAGGTAAAGATTGGGTAAAAGGTTGTATTAAAAATACCAATAAATTAAAAGATAATGATTTGGTAGGAACAATGTGCATGGGATATAATTCTAAGAATGACAACTATTATATTGATGGTCATGGTGATGGAACGACTGTGGTTACTTTCAAGCAAGAGGGGAATATGCTAGTGACTAAGCACAACGATCTTACAGGTGACAGTGTTGGCAGTTCACCTATGGTAACTAAACGTATCCCTTTGCAACAACTAGTTTCCAAATATTATTCTACTGAAGCTGAAAAACAAGAGGTAGATACTTTGGCAAAAGAATTATTAGACAAGAAACAGTATGATGCTAAGGTAAAATCGTTGTCAAACTAAGGAGTGCCTAAATAGATGAAAAAATTTTGTCCAAATTGTGGCAATCCTGTAGAAAAGGACGATAAATTTTGTATTCGTTGTGGTCAAAGTTTAGATAATTCGACTGAGTTACTAAAGAAAGAGAATCCAGTAAAACCATCTAAAAAGTCTAAGTTAGTCTATTGTTTAATTAGTGGTATTGTTTTGTTAATAATTGCATTTGGATGTGCCTACTATCATTCTTATCAAAGCAAGCAACAAACTTTGAAAGAAATTAGTAAGATGTCCCAACATAAGCTAGCCGGACTGACTATTGTTTACGCGCACTCGCATTATCATAATCTGGCTTGGGAAAGAACTTATGATGAAGCTTTAAAAGGTATCATGGATGTGCAACGATATAAGAAATACAATTTACATGGTGCAACAATTATGGCTAAAGGTAATAATTATGTCTATGTAATTAATAATCAAGTTGTGTTTACTACTAATAAGAAATTAACGAATAAACAATCAGAGCTAGTTCTATCTGATGGAAAAAAGATAGTTGGAAGGGTTAATACACTGAATGCCTATCAAGAAGTAAGGCAACATAAATATGCTGAATTACAAAAAATTGACAGACGAAAAGATATGTATAGATTACCTTTAAGAACAGCAGCTATAATGGCTGCTTTAAGTCATGATTCTGAAAAAAATATTCAAGAAGAAATCAATTTTAATTATAAGCATCATGAAAAAATGTTGTTTAATGATGAAAATGGTGAATATCGTCTTCAATTAGGCGCTGACGCTGTTAGTGGAACTAGGTTTAAATATTCAGGGGAAGATCTTATTATTAAATATATAAAACCTCAAGATAAAGGTGCGGCCATAGATTGGCCTACTAAAACTATTCGGGTAGGAATTGAAGATTTAATCGATGAATATTATCAAACTATGGATCAAAAGAAATTAGTCAATAATCTAGCTAATAAAATAATTCTTGACAAGTCAGTTAATAGATGAAAAGCTTCAAGCCGAAATGCTTGAAGCTTTTATCTTAAAATACCAAGTTTTTCTTTTAGTCTTAAAATCCTTTCTACGGATTGATTAACTTGCTTGATATTAATTTCATTATTTTGAACAGCTTTCTTAATAATTGGAATATTTGCTCGATAGTTACCTCCTAAGAGCATATCATTACCAGCTTTAAGAGCCAAAATATCAGGGATTGTGTGATATTTATTTGCGTACTGAGTGATAGCCCCCATTTGTAAGTCGTCAGTGATAATAATATTGTGATAATTTAAGCTGTGGCGTAATAAATAGTGAACTGCAGGTGAGAGGGATGCAGGTTTAGTTGTATCAATACTTTTAATGATGATATGAGAAACCATAATGCTGTCAACACCAGCATGGATTCCAGTTTTGAATGGTAATAAGTCATTTGTTTGATACTTTAGTAAAGGCTTATTAATTTGTGCAAAGCCGGTATGCGTGTCGGCCGCATCACCATAACCTGGAAAATGTTTTAAGCAACTAGCAACATGTTCTTGTTGAATAGCTTTAACAGCTATAGGAATGTATTTTGCAGTTGTTTGATAGTCCTGTTCAAGTGTCCGTTTATAGATAAAACTATCTTTATTCAGTGCAACATCTGCAACAGGAGCAAAGTTCATATTGATCCCATTTTGTCTTAAAATTTTTGCTACAGTAGAATCTTCTTTCCTTATTCCAGTTAATCCACTTTGCTGGTAAATTTCAGCTGGGCTAGGGAAATGTCTTTTAGATATTTGAGAATTTGAATCGATTCTTGTAACTGTACCACCTTCTTGATCAGTGGCAATCAACAAGCCAAATTTACTGTTAGACTGATAAGCTCTTATTTCGTTTAAAAATTTAGCATGAGTTCTATTAGTAAAATCAGGTGCAAAAAGTGTAATTCCTCCTAAATGGTATTTTTTGACATCTTGTTTCATTTGATCAAAATTGCCAGTGCTATGTGCAAAATATAGTTGACCTAATTTTTCATCAAGTGTCATTTTATTTAGAATACGAGTAATCTTATCGATTTTTTTCTTATTATGTTTTTTAGGTGATGAAGATTGTTTTGTTTTAGTATTTGTTTTTACGATTTTATTAGCAGAATGACTACATCCTGAGAGTATAAATAACGTACCTATTAACAATAGAGTGGTAGATAAAAGCTTATGTTTCATGAATTATCCTTAATCTTTAAATTTCTTTAAAATAATTATTGCTTTTTTTAAGTCCGAAGCTTATTATAAAAGTGTTCAAACAAAAGTTAAATACTAATTTTTAAGTTGGGGAAAACTCAGTCTGTTTTAAACAGAATTAAGAAGCAGTGGGATTTCGTCCATTGCTTTTTTGATACTCATTTTTATTGTTGTTGAGAAACTCCCTGCTTAGATTTAGTTGTTGATAATCAAGAAGGGAGTATTTTTATGCAAAAAATTTGGAATTCTCTAATGTTTGTCAAAGTAATTATCCAGGCAAAATTAGAAGATCTAATTTCGAAAAGTGGTAAATTTCAATGTTTATACATTAAATAACAAAAAACTTTACTAAAAAACAAACTATTTAAAAGAAATTTAAAAAAGTTGTTTTGTTATGAAAACTTTTAGCCTAAAATAAATTAAGTAAAAAAATTTATATTTTGGAGGAAAAATTAATGAAGACGTGTCCAAATTGTGGTTCTAAAATGGATGTAGATGTAAATTTTTGTACCAATTGTGGTACTGACATTAGAAATGTGCCCGTAGACTCTACTATGAATTCTCAGGAAGTAAAGCCTGAACCTGAAGTTCAACCTGTTATGCAAACTAGAAGAGAGCAGAAGTCGGCAAACCAATCAGAAACTAACAATTCAGTGCAAAATAATTCTGTTCAACCAGATCAACCTGCACAACAAACTTCAAATATTCAACAACCTGCATTTGATTCTGAAGCTGTTAAGGCACATGCTGCTAATATGTGGCAATGGTTTGTTACTTCATGGAAGCATCCATTTGCTGATCAAAATGGTGAAAGATGGTATGGTTGGGTAACTTTGTTAGTTGAAGATTTTCTTATTGGATTAGGTTTATTTATTGGTGAACAAAGAGCTACTGGTGCAGTAGATTCTATGTTAGGCAATTCTAATCTAATGAGTGGTTCGGCAAACTTTACTTTTGGTACAGTAATTGAAATTATTTTATTCTTAGCTTTAGCCGAAGCTGCTTGGATCTTGGCAGCACATCTTACTTACAAAGTTATCTATGGTAAGAGTAAAGACTTTTTAGAATTAACTAACCATGTTGTTCAAACAAGCAATTTATCCGCAATCTTTATTGTAGTTTATTTTGTTTTCATGGCACTCATGGGCCCTGCTGGTATTGTTATTTCAACTATTATGCTTTGGTTAGCAGCTATTTTCTTCTCAATGGCTTTGACAGTTGTTGTTTTAGGGGATCAAAATCCAATACATGATAAGTTTTATGGGTACTTTTTGTTTATTGCTTTACAATTCATTACTGGTGTCATTTTGTTCCTAATTATTGGTGGTACTATTTTTAGTCAAATTGGCTCATCAATTCCAGGTTTATAATGTGGAGAGTTCTAAATAATGAGTGAAAAAAATAATTTTTGCCCCAATTGTGGTTTTAAGGTTAGTAACGATAAAACCTTTTGCCCCAATTGTGGTTATGAACTACCAAAAACTGAAAGTACAGATGACTTAGAAAACAAGTTCAATATTTGTCCTAACTGTGGTACTCAGGTAAAATTGGGAGAAGTTTTTTGTCCAAATTGTGGTGCAAAGTTAACAATTCCAGAAAAGAAACTTACTCAAGCTAAAGTATTAGGTAAGCAAACTGATAATTCCAAACTATCAGCTGATTCTACGGATAAAAAAGAAAATTCATCCGAAGATGATGAAAAGTCGCAGAGTAAGCCGTCACATGCAAAAAAGGTACAAGTTTTTTGTCCAAACTGCGGTCATCCAATAAAACCAGATGCAACATTTTGTAATAACTGTGGCTATAATTTAATTACCAAAGAATTACCTAAGGCTAGTTCAACTCCGGAGGCTCAACCTGTTACTTCACAGAAAGTACGTCAGCCAATGAAATTGCGGACTAAGATTTTGCTTTCGATATTAGGTGTTTTATTAATAGCTCTTATTGGTTTTTATGCTTGGGGATCAAGTTACTATAGTAAAAATAATCAAATTGATCGAATCACAGATGGCTTGAGAAATACTAAAACTGATATTTCTCAATATATTATTGCTGATACTTCAACGATGAAGGTCAATGATAATACAGTTAAACCGTTACAGCAGTATTACCAAGATCACCAAACTACCGTCACAAGTATGGCTCAAAAACTCAAAGATGGGGAGTCAGCTAATGATCATATTAGTTTAATTCAAAATGGACGTTACTGGTTGTTATTCCCTAAATATCAACTGAAAGTTCAAACTTTCCAACCTCAAGTTGAGACCAACCATGGTGATTCTGTAATTACTATGAATGGTAAAAATGTTGGTAAGTTAACTGGGAGTGATAATAAGTTTGGAAAAAAATTGGGATTAGTATTTCCAGGAAAATATCATTTTACAGTTAAGTCCCAAGTTGAAGGAAGAACTTTATCTGCAACTTCAACCACGAATATTTGGGCAAATAAAACTTTAAGTATGGATATTAAAACCCAGACGTTTAAGGTTAAGAGTGTTCCAAAAGGTGAAGTTTATATCAATGATAAAAAAGTTGGCACTTTAGACAAAGATGGTGAAATTACCTTTAAGTCATATCCAATTACTAGAAATATGGAATTATATGTTCTATATAATGGTATTAAATCCGAAATTGTTAATGATATGGCAAGTTCATTTGATGATTTTACTGATGAAAGCGATGAAGACGACTACTACAGCGATGATGCTAGTGATCAAGAGAGTGATGATGTCACTCAAGAAAATGGCACTTATGTAGTCCAACCTAAGTGGAAGGGCCTTATTTCTAAGGATGATGCCAAGAGTTTGTTAGATGATAATTATCATGATCCCGATGATGATTCATTTGTAAATGGCTCTGCTAATAAGTGGTATGGGCAAATTAAACAACAAAATGATCGTTGGGATAAAGATGATAGTATGGATAGCTATGACACAGATGTGACTATTGAATCTATTTATCCGGATAAAGGTAATCAAAGTAAAGTCAACTATAGAGTTAATTACACTTTTGAATATGATGACCATACTAAGAAACAAGTAGTCGAATATACAGGTGGCACTCTTAAAAAAGATGGCGATGATTACCTCATCAATACGATTGGTGATGGTAAGTTAATTAGTTCACGTGATGAAGATAATTAATAAATGGTATCGTATCAAAGTACTGTTGAATCGAAGATGATTTAGCAGTACTTTTTTCTGCTATAATTTGAATGAATATTTATTAAAAAGTGAGGCAAAGCTGTGAGTAGTGGACTGAAAAATGAACCAGGTTTTGGTGCTAAGGTAAAAGTTGTAACCATCAATGGCGTGGCAGCGCATCTATATAACGAACGAGGAGAAATGCAGTTCCAGACTGAACCGAATGGTACGATCTTGTCCATCTTTGAAGCTAAAGAAATCAATGGTCAAGTTTATTATCGTGTAGGAGATCAAAAAGCCTGGTTAGCAAAAGCTGATACCAATTATGCTACTCAATTAAAAAGGGATGCTGATCAATATAATGTCAGCATCAAGAATGGCTTAGTGATAGAACAAAATAGTCCAGTACCTGGATTTAAAGGGATACGTAAAGTTTTTAAGGATGCAGACAGTTTTCCGAAAGGCACAACTTTCAAATGGATTGATGCTCCGAATACAAATGAAAATAAATATACTAATGGGAAAATAAAGATAACTTTTCCAGATGGTTCATTTAAAGAAAGAAAAGTACATTATCTTATTGCTCATAATCAAGCAGTAGCGAACAAGCAAAATTTTCAAGCGAAAAATCAATCTCTTAGTAGGACTTTTAATCGATCAGGAGCAAATATTAAAAACTTACCACCCAAAGATTTTGATTTCGATTTCCTGAAACAAAATGAAATAATGAGTCGATTTGACAAAAATGTTGACGAAACTCTAAATCTTTATGAGCAGGGCCTATATGATCAGATGTCGAATACTATCAGAAAAGGTATAGAAGTTTACGTTGACGAGTTAATGCAACTTAATAAGATTAATCCTGGGACAAGTTGGCAAATGGCGAACTTAAGTAATAAATTAGCATACGTTGCTTATTTGCATTTGCTTCCTAAACGAATGTTGGATTTGTGTTTTTCAGTTAAAAATTATGGTAATATCGGCTCACATTATACGGCAGCGAGTGTCAATCAAGTTTCAGCACTAGCAGATTTGCGTCAGTATCATGATTTGTTAATTTATTTAGTTAATGCATATGGCTACGAAGCTTGGTCTTATGCGGATGTACAAATAACTGATGAGCAAAATAAACATCCACTTTGGTATAAAAAACCAAACATCAATCCAGCTGGTATAGCCACCTATCAAGAATATTTAGCTTACAAGAATGATTCAAAGGGTAATTCTAATCAGACGCAAAGTAATCAGTTAAAAAATGAAAAATTAAAAATGGGACAAAGTATGAAAATTTTGATTTCTTGTTTTGTTGCTGTTGGAATCGTAATTATCATAGGAATTGGTTATGAAATTTATCAATTGGCAAATAATAACTCAACTAAAACAGAAGTTGTACAAGATAAAGCACCAACTATGAAAGAGAAGGCTGCAAATTTGTCAGTTAAACAGTTGCTTGCTCTAAGTTTGATTTATGCTAAACGAAATGATGATTCAAAATTTGATAATAACTGGCAAGGTGTTTATGATGTTTTAAGTAACAATAATTATAATGTTGGTCGTTATGATAGTTATACTTTTGGCGATGCAACAGTTTCGGCTCAAGGTCAGAACTATATCTATGTTTTTGAAAAGGGAATAGGCCTGGGCTACCAAGATAAAGGTAATCAAAAACTGGTTTCATTTTTTGACGCAGATGAAAGTGAACCAGTTAGAGTATATGATTATCAAATGCTTGAAGTCGTCAACAATCTGAGTGCGGTGAAGAAGTTAGCTAAAAAACTAGTTTTTACGAACGAATCAGAGGATTACTAACTATTGGTTTGTTTGAGTATTTCTGCTATACTATAGGTGAGGCAAATCCTCATAATGCTCTTTCTTAGAAATTAGTATTTTTTGTTTGAACATTTTTATATTTTAAGATTGAGTTGGTCCCTATTTTGGGACTTTTTTTGTTGGAACTACGAAAAACATGAGGTAAGGAATAAAATGAAGTATTGTCCAAAGTGTGGAAATAGATTAGATGCAAACGCAAAATATTGTGATAAATGTGGTACAGATGTTTCTAATGTGAATAAGAAGCCTAATCGACCGGCCCCTATATCTCAAATCAAAAAGCCAGCTTCAGTGTCAGTAAGTAATCAACTTTCAGCTAAAAGAAGTAGAATTAGACGAAATTGCTTGATAGTTGCGGCATGTGTAGTGTTGCTAGCAGCAGGTGGAGTTGTTTTCTTTACTCTTCAAAGTGAAAATGCGTCCAATTCGTTACCGTTTGTTACTCACAATAAAAGTGAGAAAATGGCAGAAAAGATTGGTTATTCGCCTAATAAGAAGATGTCATCTAAAAATATGGCAGGTTTTACTATTGCTTATGCTCATATGCATTTTCAAGATGATCCTGACTGGGATGAAGTTTTTGATAAGGCAGAGAATGGTGATTTAAATATAGCCTCTTATCCTGAATATACTTTTGGAGATTATGACGTTAAAGCACCAGCAGCTGGAATCGTTTATGTAGTTAGTCCTGACATAGGCTATGTTGTTTCTGATGTGGACCATCCTAACAAAGCTCAAGTGACATTTGTTAATAGTCAAAAAGGAGCAGAAAAGCCAGTTTATTTTCACGCTTTAGCTCAGAAGGTTGCAAGCGGTGCGCAGAAGAATGACGTACAATCCTATAGTAAAAATGTAGTTGTATCAGATCATGATAATAGTACAAAAGATTCATCAACAGATACAAAACAAAATAGTGTAGATTCTAAATCATTATCATGGAACGATACTAAAGAGGAAAAATTAGCAGACTTCATGGATGATTTTGGTAATAAAATGGATCAGGATTATGTTGAATATACTGGAGATGAACCACTTAAAACAATAGCTGGAGAAAAATATCCCAATATTTTTGATGACGAAGATTTTGAATTGATTGGCAATAATAAGAAGATCAATATTGGTTGGGATCCAGAATTAAAAAAGGATTATGATTATCATGTAGTTTCCATATTCAATTCCGATGGTGATGGAGGAGAAGAGCACATTACCTATTTGTTCTGTATTCATGATAATCAACCAATTGCTTTAGTCGATCAAACTACCAATGGGAATGCAATTAAAGTAAAAGAAACTGCAAACCAAGATGTTCGTAAAGGTTTTGCTAAGATTGCCATTTCATCTGATGATGATTGATTTCATAGAATAAATTTAGGCAGCATTGAGTACGAGGTGCTTAATTGCTGTCTAATGCTTTTTTGGTGTAAAAAAAGCATTAGACAGTCAATCATAACTATCTAATGCTAAATTGTGTTGTGTTTAAATCAGCTTAGCCCTCTAAAGCATCGGCAATTTCTTCTGCACGACATACTAATACGTCGCACTTTGAAGTTCTAGTTACATATTCAGTAACACTACCGATGAGCAGACGTTCAACGGCGTTCAAACCAGTAGCACCCACAACGATTAAATCAATATTGTGCTTCTTAGGGAAGTCATGTCCAATGATTGTCTTAGGTGAACCAAATTCAATAGAGTAGTGAACATCTTCAGCACCAGCCTTAGTAGCACGAGCTTGGTAATCCTTCATTCTCTTTTCAGCATCTTTAGAAACTTGTTCTACCATTGCTGAATCAAAACTTGAAACATTTTGGAAAGAACGAGTATCAATTACGTGTAAGATTTCTAGTGTTGCATGGTTACGCTTGGCGATGGCTACAGCCTTGCTGAAGGCCAAGTCAGCTTCTTTTGAACCATCAACTGCAACTTGAATATTCTTGTATTGTGAAAGCATATATAAGCACCTCTTCCTATATTCTATTTTACCAAAATTTTGCTTGTCATTAGTGAATTATTATTCTTTATTTTGAGTAATTGATAAACCAAAAGCCAAAATAGTTAATGAAGCTAAGAATAAGGTGATTAAGTTCAAATATTTATTACCCATAAATAGCAAAATAATCCCTAAAATACTTTCAGCTAAAAGGGCGACTGAAGTCCACTTAAGAATATTGCTCAAGCGTGGATCGCCACCAATGTCATAAATTAAAAAATGTCCGTTCCTTCTGTGCCACATGTACCACGAGGTTAACAGTAGGAGAAGGATAAAAATAATCATTACAATCTTTATTGCCATTTAACAGTCTCCACTATAGAAAAAGACGGTCAATTGAGACCGCCTTTTTTAATATTCTAAAGAAATCCGAGTTGTCTAAACATAGCATAATGACGCTTGTTGAACCCGCAATGTTCAAAATTTTAGCTGGCATCGCAGCGAATATGGATCCTGCAACAAGGCAGTATTCCGATTCGGTAGTTATTTGCCAACTCCCACGTCTTATAGTTTGATCGGTCAACTTTATACATTTAAGCTTGTCGATCAACTCAGATCACTTATTATAATACGCATATTACAGGTGCTTGTCAACCATATTGAATGCGCGAGATTAGTGATTATTGCGCAAGTTATCAGACTGCATTTGTTTTAATTTTTGATAGGTTGCCTTATATCTAGCTTCGATTTTAGAATTGCCTTTAGGTGCAAAGTAGCTGGCATGAAGCAGGTTATTAGGCAAGTATTGTTGTGCCACCCAATCATTTTGATAATCATGAGGATAAAGGTAGTTCACGCCATGTCCAAGCTTTTTGGCACCAGAGTAATGAGCATCTTTTAGGTTGGCGGGAATTGAGTCAACTTTTTTGGTTCGAATATCAGCTAGTGCAGCATCAATTGCTGAAATGGCACTATTGCTTTTGGCAGAAAGAGCTAACTCAATAACCGCATTAGCCAGTGGAATTCGTGCTTCAGGCAAGCCAACCATTTGTGCAGCTTGGATGGCTACTATAGCGTGTTCAGCTGCGGCTGGATCGGCTAGTCCAATATCTTCGTAGGCAATTACTGCTAGTCTTCGACAGATAGAGACTAAGTCACCAGATTCAATTAATCGGGCAAGATAGTGCAGCGCTGCATCTGTATCAGAGCCACGAATTGATTTTTGAAATGCTGAGACTAGATCGTAATGTCCATCACCAGAAGCATCAAAGTTTTGCACCTTCATTTGAATTGAATCAGCCATTTCTTTTTGAGTGATGGTAATTTTTTGATCATCTTGGTGTTTATCTTGCAATTCTTGCTTAGTTGAAAGAACAGCTAATTCTAAACTATTCAAAGTAGACCGCAAATCACCGTTGCCTTTTTCAATCAAAAGAGCACGCGCATCATCTGTTAATTCAACATTATATTTGCCTAGACCTTTTTCTTTATCGTTCAATGCGCGATCGATTGCATGAGAAGCATCATCTGTAGAAAGAGGCTTTAATTCAAAAATTTGGCAACGTGAACGAATAGCAGGGGAGATCGAAATATAAGGGTTCTCAGTAGTTGCCCCAATTAAAATGATTTGTCCCGATTCTAGCAAAGGCAGTAAGAAGTCCTGCTTAGTTTTGTCCAAACGATGAATTTCGTCCAGCAATAAGACAACTGTCCCACTCATTTTGCCTTCTTCGGCTACTTGTTGCAATTGCTTTTTGCCGTCAGTAGCTGCATTGAGCTTTCTAAAGGCATATTTAGTTGAGCCTGCAATAGCACTAGCAATACTTGTCTTACCGATGCCAGGAGGGCCGTAAAGGATCATTGAAGACAGAAGTCTAGCTTCCACCATTCGGCGAATAATTTTGCCTGGACCAATCAGATGCCTTTGACCAACAACTTCGTCTAAATTAGTTGGTCGCATACGATATGCTAATGGTTTCATTTACTTATCTCCGTGAAAAAGTTTATGCCAAAAACTTTCTTTTGTTTTAGGTGCGGCTAATTCTTCTTTAGGAAACTCAGGTGGATAAACTTGCTTTAGCTCAATTCGTGGTCGATTGATAGCGTTCTTCGCTACAACTAGTACTGCCGTATCATGTGGTCCTGTTTTTGCGGTTTCATTGTTAACTAAAGTGAAGGGAATATCATATTTGCTGCAACTGGCTTCAACGTCTCCCAAGAAGCCATCATCAGTGATATTGCCATTGATCAAAATAGTATAGCCCTTAAAGTCAGTGATATGTTTAAGAAATAGGGCAGTTAATTCAGGATTTTTAACTTCAGTATTGTCCATACGGATTAAGCAGCGCTCACGTAATGAACCTAAAAATCTGCGGCGTTCATCAGGCTTAGTTTGTGGAGTAATACCTTGAGCTGCTTGTTCAACACGTTTATTTAAATCTTCAGTCATCTAATCATCCTTTCTTTTTATGTACTTATTGTAGCAAAGAAAAAAGCCTTTCTCGATTGAGAAAGACTTTCGACAAAATAAAATGTAAAAATTAAAGTAACTTGTTGTACCATTCAACAACTAAGGCTTCATCAATTTCTGGTTCCATTTCGTCACGTTCTGGCAAACGTACAAGAGTACCTTCCATTTTGTTTTCATCAAATGAAACAAATGATGGACGAGCAGTAACTGCTTCTAAGGCATCCTTAACTTGTTGTAAGTTCTTTGACTTTTCCTTCAAGCCAATAGTTTGACCAACCTTGACTTCGTATGAAGGAATGTCAACACGTTTACCATCAACAGTAATGTGACCGTGGTTTACCAATTGTCTAGCTTGTTCTCTAGTAGTAGCTAAACCAAGACGGTAAACAAGACTGTCCAAACGACGTTCAAGCAAGATCATGAAGTTAACACCGTGTTGACCTTCACGAATCTTACCAGCGCGGGTGAACAAAGTTCTAAATTGACGTTCGTTTAAGCCGTACATCCAACGTAACTTTTGCTTTTCGTGCAATTGTTGACCGTATTCTGACAAACGACCGCGGTTGTTAGGACCGTGTTGACCTGGAGCGTAGTTACGACGAGAAATTTCCTTACCAGTACCTGAAAGGGAAATACCCAATCTTCTTGAACGTTTCCAACTTGGACCTGTATATCTTGACATAAAAAATCCTCCATAAAATTTAAACAATAATTTTTGGAGTAAAATATTAAGCATAAGTTCAACATTCGTGCATCTTGGATTTACATTTTCGCCCAATGCAGCGCGGGTTACTCGTTCACTAAAGCGTTTCAAGATGTTGACGTTCTTGTCACTTATTGCTGCAAATATTTTACACGAATAGTATTATATAGAGTTCAGAATAATAAATCAAGAAAATAGAACAGCTTTTTGCACCTATTAGGGTCAGGTTTTGTTATAATTATGATAGTTTTGGAGGATAAACTATGTCATCAATTCAAGCTATTATAATTATTGCCGTGGTGATCCTAATCATTGTCGTAGTTGCAGCAATGCTATTGATCAATCGTAAACAACTAAAAGAAATTGAAGCGATTGATGCAGCAGTGACTGAAATTGAGAAGATGCATCTAGAAGATGATATTACGCGACTGGATAAAATGGATTTGGCCGGCGAAAGTTTAACTACATTAAATACTTGGCGCAAGAGCTACACTGAAGCAGCTAAGAAAAAATTACCGCGAGTGCATAAGCTAGTTGAAGAAGCTGCTAATGAAAATGCAACTTATCGCTTGTTTAAAGCAAGAAAGAATATTAAACAAGCACAGGAGATTATCAAGCCAACGCTCGAAGATGCTCGTAACACCAAGGCAGTTTTCACGGAACTACTTGAATCAAATAAGGAAAATCAAATTCAATATGATGCTTTGATTAAAGTTTATCGTGAATTAAGAAAAGATATCTTAGCCAATTCCTTTGAATATGGTGCTGCGATTGATCAGGTTGAAGATCAACTAGCATCAATGGAGAGTGACTTTGAAGAAGCAAAAAATCTTTCTTCACAAGGTGATCATGTTGAAGCTAAGCGAGTTTTGTCCAAGATTCGGATGTCTTTGGGCAACTTACAAAAACGCTTAAAACCGCTAAAAGAGGGCTATCATCAGCTTGAAGTAGTGTTCCAAGATCAGCTTAAGGAATTGTCTGATGCTTATAAAAAAATGATTTCAGAAAAATATTACCTTACTAGCGTAGATGTTTTGGGCAGAATCAAGGAAATTCATGATGAAATTGATGGTGCGCGCAAATTGCTAGCTGAGACTAAGGTGGATGAATTAGCCAAGGAAAATAAAAAGATCTCTGGCGAAATTGACGATCTATATGATGTTTTAGCTAAGGAATACAAGGCAAGACCATTTGTTGAAAAAAATCAAAGTAAAATGCTGACTTTGATCTCACATCAGCAAACCGCGTCAAAGAAGCTGGTAGAAAAGTTGCGGCATATTGATGAGAGCTATGAATTGACTCATGGCGAATTGGAAAAGAGTAAAGACTTAGAAAAAGAAGTCAATGAAATGTACCATCAGTACACTATTGATACACAGAATATCGCAGATGGTAAGGGTGTTTACTCTGCTATTCAAGATTCATGGCTCCAGATGCTAGATCGCCTGCGTGAAATTGATGCAGAGCAGGCTAAGATGTCAACTGACGTTGATGGACTTTATGATTCTGAAAATGTAGCTAATGATTCAATCAAGCGCTTTAAGCAAGAAGTTTCATTAGTTTACCGTCGACTTGAAAGACGAAATTTGCCAGGTAATCCTGATAGCTTTGTGCAAATGTATACTTTAGTAGTCAACGAGATTGGCCATGTCAGCAACGAATTAAGTCAGGTCCGGATTAATATGGAAAAGATCTCAGCTGAATTAATTCAAATTTCTGATGATGTGGAGCGGCTTAAACGAGAAGCAGATGACATCATTAATTCCGCTAACCTAGTTGAATTGACGATGCAGTATTCAAATAAATATGCAGATAAGGATTCAATTGCGCAAGCACAAAAGACAGCAATGCAGCTATATAATGAATATAACTATAAGGAAGCCCTTGATACAATTGCTACAGCAATTGAAAAGGTAGAGCCAGGTAGTTATCAACGACTTGAAAATGCATATTATTCAGAAGAGAAGAGTAATTAATTGAAGCGATTCATTATTTAAGCTAAAATTGAAAAGTCTTGAAACGGTCAAGCGATTGACCGTTTTTTAAATGAAGGGGTAATGATAGTGATTTATTTTGATAATAGTGCAACAACAAAGATAGATCCACAAGTATTGGATACTTACAATAAAGTAGCGACTAATATTTGGGGCAATCCTTCGAGTTTGCATAAGATGGGTGATCGTGCACACCAATTGCTTGAGGCGTCACGTAAACAAATTGCTGATTTGCTGGGGACTAAGCAGCATGAAATTTTCTTCACTTCTGGTGGAACAGAATCAAATAATGCCGCAATTAAGGGGACTGCAATTCAAAAGCGTGAATTTGGTAAGCATATTATCACTTCTAGCGTGGAACATGCATCTGTAGCCAATAGTTTTAACGCGTTAGAGAATTTGGGTTGGCGCGTTACCAGATTACCAGTTGATAAGGAAGGCCGAGTTAACGTTAATGACTTAAGAAACGCGATTGATTCTGATACAACTTTGGTTTCAATCATGGGCGTTAATAACGAAATTGGCACCATTCAACCAATTGATGAGATTAGCGATTTGCTTGAAAATTATCCAACGATTCAGTTCCATGTTGATAACGTTCAGGCACTTGGCAAAAATATTTGGGATAAGGTTTTTACACCAAGAGTAGACCTCTCGAGCTTATCTGCGCATAAGTTTCATGCACCACGTGGTATAGGTATTTTATATAAAAAAGAGGGCAAGATGCTCACACCTTTACATGATGGTGGTGGTCAAGAAAAGGGCCTGCGTTCAGGTACTGAAAACTTACCAGCAATTGCGGGAATGGCTAAGGCAATTCGTTTGCTTTTAGAAAATGAACCAGAAAAAGCACAGCGTGAAGCAGAAATTAAGGCTAAAATTGTTGATTATCTAAAAGATAAACCAGGGATTGATATTTTTTCACCAGTAAGCGATGGCTTTGCACCACATATTCTTTGCTTTGCTTTAGAGGGAATTCGGGGCGAAACTTTGGTTCATACGCTAGAAGATCAAGATATTTATACTTCAACTACTTCTGCTTGTGCATCAAAAACAGCAGATGAGGCTAGCACCTTGGTTTCGATGCGAATTGATGATAAGATTGCTACTAGTGCAATTCGTTTAAGTTTTGATGAAAGTAATACGCTTGAAGAAGCAGATGAATTTATCAAGGTCTTTGATAAGATCTATAATCATTTTGCTAAAATTAATCATTTGGGAGAAAATTAATGGAATACACAGAAGTTATGGTTCGCTATGGCGAGCTTTCAACTAAGGGGAAGAACAGAAAGGACTTCATCAATCGCTTAGCAAGTAACGTTGAAAAAGTTCTTAAGGATTTCCCACAAATTGAATTTCATCCTCGTCATGATCGGATGCACATTGTCCTGAATGGCGCACCATTTAGGGATGTTGACCAACGTCTGAAGAAGGTATTTGGAATTCAAACTTACTCACCAGCAATTAAGATTCCTAAGACTCTTGAAGATATTGAAAAGACTTCTTTGGAATTGATGCAAGAGACTTTTAAGCCAGGGATGACCTTTAAGGTTAATACTAAGCGTAGTGACCACAAGTTTGAATACGACACTAATCAATTGAATAATCTGGTTGGTGACTACTTGTTTGATCATATGGATGGCTTGAAGGCTGAAATGAAGCATCCTGATTTGGTCTTGAGAATTGAAGTTCGTCAAGATGCCGTTTATATTTCTAATCAGTTGCTCCATGGTGTTGGCGGGATGCCCGTTGGTACTGCTGGTAAGGCTGTGATGATGCTTAGTGGTGGGATTGATTCCCCAGTTGCTTCATGGCTAGCCCTTAAGCGCGGAGTAGATATTGAAATGGTTCACTTCTTTAGTCCACCTTACACTACTGAAAAGGCATTGGCTAAGGCTAAGGAATTGACTGGTATTTTGGCAAACTACGCTGGTAAGATTAATTTTATTGCCGTACCGTTTGCTGAAATTCAAGAAACGATCAAGGAAAAGTTGCCAGAAGGCTATTTGATGACTGTGCAACGTCGTTTTATGTTGCAGCTTGCTGACCGCATTCGTGCTCAACGTGGTGGCCTAGCCATCTTTAATGGTGAGTCAGTTGGTCAAGTTGCTTCGCAAACTTTGCAATCAATGGTGGCTATCAATGATGTAACTACTACTCCGGTTATTCGCCCAGTTGCGACAATGGATAAAACGGAGATTATTGCCAAGGCTGAAGAAATTGGTACCTTTGATTTATCAATCCAACCTTTTGAGGATTGTTGTACAATTTTTGCTCCACCACGTCCTAAGACTAAGCCAAAGCTAGATAAGGCGCGTGAATATGAAGCTCGTCTTGACGTTGAGGGCTTGATTCAGAGAGCTTTAGATGGTATTGAAGTTACGCCGATTTATCCAAATGAAAAGTTTTTGGATGATAAGGCTCAGGAAGATAAAGATTTATTGTAAGAAAAAAGAATTGCATTTCTTAAGCTGTTTAGCTTAGGGGATGCAATTCTTTTATTTGTCCTAATAAAAATAGTCATTTACGAAGATTTCAAGATTTTTGTATCAACTATCTATATTTTAAATATGGAATAAATATTGTTAACAAGTGAGGAATTATTAGGATGAATAAAAAGATTAAAGTTGCTAGTGTTGCTGCTGTAGCATTAGCAAGTTTAGTATTGTCAAATGTAAATTTGAGTAATGAAATTAGCTTTAAAGAAGTAATTGATTTTTAGATAACAAAGCAAAGAACATTAACCGAAAATGGCTAATGCTATTTTTGCCTGTTCACTGATAAATTTGTTAAAAATGATCAATTAGCTATGTAAACCGAGAATTTATTAAACAAAGGGGTTAATTATGTTAGTAGGCGAACGTTTAAAAGAAGTCCGTAAATCTTTGAAGTTAAATAAAACGCAGATGGTATCTGGTACTATTAGTCGATCTTTTTACTCTCGAGTTGAAAAAAATGAAAACATGATTAACGCCAGAGATTTGATGGAAATTATGTATTCCCATGAAGTGCCGATGGTTAAATTTTGCCAAGGATTAGGCAATACTCGGCCTCAAATTTATGCTTATCATGAGAGAATTTTATATGCTTATTTAAAAAAGGATGTAGATGCTCTGAATGATATTTATCATAAAGGTAATTTTGCAGATCTGAGAATTAAAAGTTTTATTATTCTGCTAATTTCTAAGCTTGAAGGGCAAACTGAAGAGGCAAAGAAGATAATACAGCAAGATCCGAGCTACAATTGTTTGCAGGAGAATAACTGGAATGAAGAAAATCTCTGGTTTACTTTTTTTATCTTAGATCTTTATGATTTTAACCAAGTTCGAAATTTGATTGATATGTTTTTCAATAAGTATCATGCCAAAAATGTAGATGAATATACGATGCGTTTGGTGTCTAGAATTTTAGTTAAATATTTAGATCTTTGTTTTAAGCAAGGTAAAAGAAATAATGAGATGAATCAGGCAATCAAGTTTTTGAAACTTTTACCAAACAAGGTTGAATTTGGAATCTATAAGATTCTAGCAACTTATTACGAAGAATTATTAGATGATAATTTTGAGAATGCTCAGTTGATTGCTGATCTTCTACAAGATGAAGATTTGGATTATGAGAATGTATCTGATAAATAATTGTGCAAATATGAAGAAAAGGCTGTATTTTTTCAATAAAGAGATACAATAAGACAGAATTTAAAGTTATTTAGAAAGTGTAAGAACTGATGAAGAAGATTTTTAAATGTGGCTTAATCGTGGCAGGGATGCTCGCATTGGCTCCAATTGGCATGACAGCCGTCAACACACCAACGCCTGTTTATGCTGCACAAAAGATTTATGGCATGGGAAAAATGTATACAATCCCTAAAAGCTTGCGTGGGACTTGGTATTCTAAATCTAGAAAGGTTAGAATTACTGCTCATACTTATAATGGTAAAACTGTTTATCATCAAAATACGAAGGCTATTCCAGAAAGAATCTGGAATCCAAGTAATAAGGCACAGATGCGAGAACAGAATCGTTTGATACATGCAACTAGAAACAAACTAGCGGGTTACTATACTAATCGTGCTGGTGGTAAGTACTTCACTGTCGCTCCTTGGATTGGTTTTGAAGAGTGGGACATGTTTAAAGCTAAGACTATGAAGGTTAATGGCAAGACCGTTAAGTATCTTGATTATTCTAATGGCTATACAGGTACTAAGTTCTTCAAGAGTAGAAGTTTAGCTAGGAAGTATTAGTTTAAAAACAGCTTATGTGACTTTAAGCTGTTTTTTGATTGGAAATTAAAAAGTTTATTAATCTTTAGAAAAATAAGTTTAACTAGGATCTAAATTAAAAATAATTATTTTAGGATTTACAAGTCTTTAATTAAACAATTCTTTACTTTCTGTTTGTCAACATTTAGTGATTCACTATCAAACCAACGCAAGGTATCTTGTGGCTAGAAACATGCTATGATATCATGATTTTTTATAGGGAGGCTGAAAATTATGGCAGAAAGTTTAAAGACTCAAGAACCTATTGCTGTTGCAAACTTCGTGATAAATTTGGCTAATGAGAAAAAGCTATCTGTCACTAATCTGCAACTTCAAAAAGTTTTGTTCTTTTTACAAGGTTATACTTTAGATAAATACCAAGTTGGAATAGTTAATGGTACTTTTTCAAAATGGCAGTATGGTCCTGTTCAAAAGAATGTATATCGTACTTTTAGAGATTATGGTGCTAGTCCAATTACAAATGAGTATTCAGATGCTTACTTTGATGAGTTAGGACAATTTAGAACTCAGACTCCTGAGATGAAAAGTATAGATAATAATGTGCGAGATGTACTTAAAAGTCTTGTACTTAAATTGCTTAGAATTCCCGTATGGAAGCTAGTTGATTTAACTCATAAGGATCCTAGTTGGTGTAATTATAAAGATGAAATAATGGAATATCAGGCATCTGATTATAGAAATGAAGAAATAGAATCATGTTTTGTTAATAATGAAGCAGAATTGAAATAACTTGAATTTTTATGAGTAATAAGAAAAAATTTATTAAAGATGTCATACAGCAATTTACTGTGAAAATAAATCAAGATGAGGCTAATGATAAGTTGATCCATAGCCTTATCTTTTTGGGTGAACATGAAAGTTACTGCAGATCATATCCAGAAATTAGTGATATTATTTATCAGCTAGAAAAAGATAAGTTTCACATACTGAAAGAAAACTTTGCCTTATTAGATGAAATTACTGAAAACAAATTTGCTGCATTATTGAGTAATGAAAAGATAGCACCAGAAAATGGAAAAGGTGAAAAAATTGATAATCTTTTACGTTTTGAACGCCATATTAAATTAAGTTGTTATCAAAGAGATTATATTTTAAGTCAGACTTCTGATGCTGAACGTAGTGCAAGGGATGTTGAAAAGGTGGCTAAAAGGGCTAAAGGTAAAGTAGGCCACATTTATTCCGAGTTTGTGGGTATATTAGCGATTTTTACAGCTATGTCTTTTGCAATGATGGGTTCAGTTCAAGTTTTAGAAAATTTATTCCATGATGTTAAACTTTGGGGTAAAAGTTCGATAGGATATGCTCTAGTTATTGGTGGTATATATATTCTCATCATGTATTTAATAATAATGATTCTGCTAGTGGGTATGAAGAAGTTATATGGTGATGATGATAATGATTATAAATTTACACCTAAAATTGTTAGAGCAGTTATTGAAATAAGTATATTTATGATAGTTACTGGAATATTAAGTATCTGGATGCTCAAATAATACTAATACCTATTAAGAAAAGCCGCTTCAGCTTATAGGTTGAAGCGACTTTTTATTGTCCCCGATTTCCACGATATCTATGTCTCACTTGTCTTCGACTCAATCTTAATTTTAAAAATTGAGATTGTCAAATATATTGACTCACGATTTAGATGCTTAATTACAGCTGTAATCACAACTTAATCCACGATTAAAGGTGTAAGTAGGCAAAAGAGTGAGTCAATTTGGCTATGGCGTTTTCTTCTTAACTTTATTAAGAAGAAACAAGAAAATAGAATATTTGGCTAAAAAAGAACCGCAAAGAAAAAAGGATAATGCATTAAACTGCATTATCCTTTTTCAAATTTCCCTATAAACTAGCTAATAACATTAACTAGATTTGAACAAAACTCCCCCTGGGAATGGGGACAAATACAATATTGGATCTTTGGTTGTTTCCGCCCGGAA